>Ga0064014_10029_pt1 | contig 85820 bp, 82 predicted proteins | sample CrowatWCoCulture_2_FD_61584 | JGI IMG/M metagenome (GOLD analysis project Ga0064014, IMG submission 61584) | Marine cyanobacteria communities from the University of California, Santa Cruz, USA, analyzing cyanobacterial DNA methylation -... | ecosystem: Host-associated > Microbial > Bacteria >...
GAAACGCTGTCCATTGCGTCTCAAGCTCCACTGATTGACTGTCGCAGGCCAACCCGGAATGCCACTGATTGACGATAAAACGAGTGAGCGTCGTGGCATCTGCCTGCCGATCCCTGGCTACATGTGGCAAACAGGCAGGCCAGCCAGCTACCCAACTCAGCAAGCGCTCAAAGTCACGACCTTTATAAGCTTTAATCTGTCGAGCCGCGCCTGTTGACTTGAATCCCGACCACTGCACGTGATTCGAGAGATCTACAGACCAAATCCATACGCTATCGACAGCAGCTAATTCTGCCATTTGATCGGGTTGACAGGCTGATAACACTTGAAGAAATCGGGTGTCATAAGTTCTGAGCAGACATGGGCCTGCCGTTTCCAGGTCAACCGACAGCATGCCGCGCAAACCAGCAACGGCTTTATCAACGTCACTTTCGGTAAACAGAAACAACAATCCCTTCTCAGCCCATTGTGTCAGGGCATGCTGACAGAAAGGACTGTCAGCCACCGTCTCAATGATGATTGGCCCTGCATCTGCGAAGGCCTCCAATGGGCTGCTCTCAAACAACCAGCACCAGTTCGGTTCGTTGCATTTAGCATACAACGCATTGGTGATTTCATTTTCGTCAAACTGGGCCGCATCAATAATCAAAAGGCAACGCTGGCTCGGCTGAAGATGCCATTCACGAATTGCCTCCTGAAATGTCTCCAGACATTCACGGCTAGGCAACGCAGGGGCAATTGTCGACATCGCAGCTTCCATCCTGTTTTTTCTGGCATGTTTTTATTGCTGGTGCGCGCTCCGCAGCCGCAGTCAGGAGCGTATTTCGATCCACTCGTTCGGCAATTGGCCGCTGCCCCACCTCCGCCACTTCAGCCGGCGCTACAACCCCACCAGTCGCCGTCACCAACCCCGGTCTCTCCGGCACCTGCACCCTCTGCCCACGCCCCTTACCCGGCGAACCGCCGGCATTCAGCTTGATGGCAGCGCCAGCTATGGCCACGCCACTTGGATCAATCTTCATAAAGCTGCCGCCGGCCTTGAGGGTGATTTCCGCACCTGCTTCAATCACGGCTTTCTGGCCGGCCTTGATGTGCAGTTCGGTGCCCGAGTCAGTTAGCCAGGCGGTGCCGGCTTTGAGGTGGAGGGTGCCGGTAACGCTGAAGCTATGGTCTTTCCCGGACTGTTCGCGTTTCTCGCCGGCCACGGTTTGGTGGCTACTGCCTTTGACGTGGCGGAAGCGATGCTTGCTGACCATCAGGTGGCTGTCATTGCCGATGACTTCGGTGCGGTTGTTTTCCGTGAGCAGAGCCAGGTCTTTCTGGGCATGAACATAAATCTGCTCTTCGCCCGCTTCGTCTTCAAACCGCAGCTCGTTGCTGCCCTCGCCCTTGTGGCTCTTGGTTTTCAGGGTGGTGCGGGTTTTGTGTTCCGGCAGCGAGTAAGGCGGCGTATTGGTGGCATGCCAGGTCCGGCCGGTGACGATGGGCTGGTCAGGGTCGCCGTCCAGGAAGGAGACGATCACTTCATGGCCAATCCTCGGCAGTGCGGTGAAACCATAATGGCCGCCGGCCCAACCCTGGCTGACCCGGAGCCAGGCACTGCTGTGTTCATCATTTGCCGCATAGCGATCCCAGGGAAATCGCACTTTCACCCGGCCGTATTGGTCGCAATGAATTTCTTCGCCTTCCGGGCCGGTAACCACCGCCATCTGGGGCCCATCCATCAGGGGTTTGTGTTCACACAGTGGCCGCCAGCTCCGGTCTGCAGGGATGGCGTTGAAGTGGTTGCCGTAACGCGTCGGTTCGCTGCCACCCTCTTCTTCCAGGGCCTGAGGTTGTGAGCCGGTGTGGGTGATCGCCGTGAGCAGCCAGTCGCGATTCATGGCTTCGTTGTCGTGGTCGGTTAGGGGCACCCTGGCACCAGGTGCGAAATCCGGGCGATTGCTCTCGCCAATGGCTATGCTGGCGTCGCTGCGCAGGGCCGCAAGCCTGGCTTCAGTAAAAGGCCGACCACTGGCGTCCTGCTTGAATCGGCCGGGGTAGTGGTAGTGCTGGTAATCCTCCCGGTGGACGAGCTGATCGCCAGACTGTTCATGCATCAGGGCGTAGGCCGGGTTTTTGAAGGTGTAATCCTTCATGGCGACCGAAGCGGGACGCACCCGCTCTCGGTACGCGAACCGGAACACACAGGGCGTTCGGGCACTGCCCCCTGCTTTGCCGTTGTATGGAACGGCCTCAAGCCGCGGCGAATCGCGATGGTGATCGGCAAAAATCAGGGCAGGAGCTTCCTGACCATCGAGGCTGCCGTGCTGGTAGCGGTAGTGCCAGCCTTCCTCGGCAGCCAGACGTTCGACAAAAGCGAGGTCGCTTTCCCGGTGCTGGACGCAGTATTCCCGCTCCTCGGGGCCGCGTTTAAGGTCGAAGACGGTATCGACGATCCCCCGCTCTTCCAGCAGGGTACGCACAATCTCATCCGTGCCCCGGTTCTGGAAAATGCGGCTGTTGTGCATCAGCGCCAGGCGCCAGAGCGGCGGACGGAAAACCAGTTCGTAGCGGGTACGCCGATGGCCGGAATCGCCTCGAGCGAATTCGCTGACCACGCCGGTAAAGCGACGCAGCGGTGCCCCGTCCTGCCAGATCACGAGATCCACTGATTGCTCCAGCACGTTCGAGGCGCCAACAGACGGATCGGTACTGGCCAGGTCAAGGCGTCCCTGGAACAGCTCGGACAGCCGTTCTGTCAGCGCAAAGCCAACAACGGAAAAATGGGCAGAGGAGTATTCGCCAATGGTGGCGGTGAATTGCAGTCCGCTTGCCTGGGGCATGTCTTCGGTCCCTGAAGAAAAAGAAAATCCGGGCTGTCGCACCGTCCTGTGCGAAGGTTCAGCCCTGATGAAAACGTCCTGCTCTCATCAGGGCGGCCCTAGTATACTGAAAGAGTTTAATACAAGCTGCGGGGTATGCGGTACCCCGCCAGTAGTTGCTGTGTGAACGGGTTGGTATTGCTGGCCGCGTGGAGGCGATAACGCATCTCCCCGTCGTCAACCCGGAACCGGACATCCACCGCACTGCTGCTCACGCCGGTAATGTCGGCTTTATCGAGCAGTCGGAACAGGGCCCAGGGGCCGCTTTCCGAGAGGCTGCGGGGTGAACGGTTCACCTGGACGGGCACCAGGGTAATACGGCTCTCAACAGAGTCCCGCAGGGTATTGGGCCAGACCAGCGGAATACTCTGGCGCGGGCCATGGCTGAACTCCACCAGTTGGCCATCCACATTCACCACGCTGCGGCGTTTGTTGGCTGAGAGGTTGAGCGGTTCCAGGGCGAACTCCACATCCAGGGAACCACCCCGGGTAAAATAGGCCCTGCGGATTCGGTCGGCATTTTCCAGGGAAGTCAGTACCGCACCGCGCACCAGGCCGGCACGTCGGGCATCGCCCACCTGTTCCGGGTGATCCTCGAGGAACAGTTTCAGGTTGTCCTGATAGAAGGCGTCCAATACGCCGCCCGGGGCAAAGAACCGTTCAAAGTCCTGCAGTGCAACATCCCGCCCGGAGTCCGGATTAAACGGATAGTGGCGGGCCAGATTCTGCTGGAAGGGCTGATACACCTCGCGATACCACTCACGCTCCAACTGCGCCACCGCCTGGTCCAGAACCACTCGCCAGCTTTCCGTGGCCAACCGAGTCAGAAGCCGGCTCAGGGGCTCCGGCTGGTTGTCGGCCATGCGCTGCAAGGTGAAGATCGGGTCGGCGCCCTGCAGGCCCATGCGGGCCCGGGCAGCGGCCAGCGCAGCCTTGCCCTTGTCTGGCGCTTCCTGGATGTTGCGCATGTACTCGTGAAGTTCCCTGACCACCAGCATGATCTGTTCAAGCCCGGTTGGCTGATCGCCATTTTTTCGGGTCAACTGGTTGAGCTCCGCAAACTGCCGTTCAATATCCTGCAGCATGCGGAAATGGGGTGACTGCTCCAGAAGCTCCCGGGCTGCGGCACTCTCCCCTTCTGCCGAAGGCACAAGACGCGTGTTATGGCGAACCTGCCCGAGCAGGCTTGCCAGGGGCTCATGGCCGCTGGTCAGGCTCTCGAGAATGCGCACGCCGTGGTTCAGGTCCTCAAACCGCTGAATATCGATGCGGCTCAAGGCAGTACGCCAGGCCTCGGCGTAGTGCTCGGCATAGAGGGTCTGCAAACTGGCCAGCAGCCTGGCTTCATCCGCCTTGCTAAAATCGACGTTGTCCCGGCGGCCCAGCACCCAGGCGTCCACCAGAGCCAGCTCCGTTACCGAGCCGGACTTGCGCAGGAACCACTTTTCCAGTCCCTCCCGGGTCAGCAACGCGGGGATGGTCAATGGGTCTTCTTCCACCGCTGCTCCCGAGTCCGACGGCTCGCCATAGCCATCCAGCCGGGTGAACACCGTGCTGAATGCCGGCCCGGATGCCCGGGCCAGTTCCAACGGTGCCCGGAATTCCTGTTCTGCTTCAATTTCCAGATCCCGATAGACCCGGTCTGGCGTGGCAATCCGACCAAGCTCGTGTTGTGCCCACTCGACACTGCTACGAAACGGCGCCAGGGTCATATCGGCAACCGCATCGCCCTGGCGAGTGAGCTGTGCCAGATCGGTATGCGCCATGGCATAGTCCAGATGACCCAGTAGCCGCTGCTGCAGTTCACTCTGGCCGGGGAACGCCTCCTGCCAGTGGTTCTGCATGTAGCGGGTCACAATATCGTCCCGACGACCACTGGCGTCATACAGCATGCGCAACACCCGCAGATGCTCCAGGCGCTCAGTGCTATTGTCTGGCGCCTGACCCATCTCGGCCATCACACCGAACATCAGGGCTGGCAAATATTGGTATGCCAGCATATCCAGGTAGGATTCCTCAACTTCCGGGCCCACCTCATGGCCACGGTACAGGCCCATATCACTGAGCAACGGCCATTTCCGGCGATGGTCGCCAAAGGCCAGCGTTGCCTCACGAAGTTCATCCAGCGGACCGAGCAGGTTCCGGCCGGTGTTGTCCGGTTCAAAGCCCACCGGCTGCCAGTTATCGATAAAGCCCTGAACACGGGCTTCCACGGCGGCAGCGGCCTCTGCATTCTTGATAAAGAAATGCTGCCAGCCGGCGGTCATACCCGCACCGGCACAAATAGCCACCACGGCGGCCACGGCCAGCCGGCGTTGCCGGGACTGAATCACCCGTCGGTTATCACCGGCCAGGCCAGCCTCCGGATAGATGATCTCGGGGAACAGTGCCCGGGTAAACAGGGTGGCGGACTGCCCTGCCCGTTGGGCAGGCTGAATGGGCCCGGCAATCTGGTAGTTGGCGGCAGCTGCCGAGACAAAGGCATCTTCCGGCACGCCCTCCTGCAACACCGAGGTGAAGTAGGTGCCGCGAACCATCGCCGGTGTCGAGAACACATCCGCAGACAGCAGGTCGGTCAGGAAATGCTCCAGAACATGCTTCAGGCCTGCAAGCTGGCGAGTAAAGGAATAGGCCGCTGCCCGCTCCTCGGCATCCCGGGTATTGGCCAGAATATCCGGCAAGCGATCGGTAAGCCGCTCAACCATGGCGGTGTATCGGTCAGCGAACTGGTTCAGCCAATCGTCGTTATCCATCTGGCCTTCGAGGCTGAAGGTGAAGCCCAGGGCCTGCTCCTTGTCCTGCTTGCTCAGGGTCCGCACGAGCGGGCCAAAACCGTAAAGCAGGTCCATCTTGGTGAAGGTGACATAAACGGGCAGGCGGGAGCCGATCTGCTCCATCAGTTCCCGCAAGCGCGTGCGCAACAGGATGGCCCGGTCCCGCCTCTGGCCGGAGTCTGCCACGCTGAGACTGGCCAGATCTATGGCCAGCACCACCCCGTTCAGAGGGCGTTGAGAGCGATTTCGCTCAAGCCAGGCGATGAAATGATGCCAAAGACGCTGCTGGATCTCCGCGCCGGCGCCCTCACCATGACTCTGGCTCAGCAGTTCACCATCCGGATCGATAAGCACGCCTTCATCGCCGATCCACCAGTCAAAACCGAAGGCATTGCGATCGACCCGATTGTTACGGGTTACGTTGGTGAGCGTGTAGGTCTGCCCGGAGCGTTGAATCAGGCTGGTCTTGCCAGCATCCTCAAGGCCCATCACCAGATACCAGGGCAGCCGGTAAATGCCTTTGCGGCCCGGGAGGTTGCTTTTCAGGGCCGCCAGCTGACGATCCAGCAGGCGCTGTTGCTTGCGCTCCATGGGCAGAATCGGATCTTCCTGTTCCTTCTGCGCTTCGGCCTGCCGGACGTTCACCTTGCTCAGGCGGCGCGCCAGCACCATGCCCCACATCATGGCGACCACAAGGACAACGCCCAGGGTTACCAGGGCCCGCATCTGCCAGGCCGATAATGGAAACTCACCATTGAGTTCCCAGCGCGGCCCCAGCCACCAGGTAGCCACCAGCAAGGCGATAACGCCCAGTGTCAGGGTGACCGGGGCTGCGTTTTTAAGGTATGGCAGAAGCCAGCGACCGATGAGTAAAGCTTTTCTCCACATGGTTTCCATTCCTGCTGTGATTCCTTGGTGTGCTCCGGGGATCAGCCCAGCTTTTCAAGCTGCCTGATCAGAGCGGGCTCCCAGTCCTCGAGAGCCAGCCCGCGAACCTGCGTTTGCAGATCCTGAATCTGCTGCGTGGCCAGTGATTTCAGGCCTGCGTCTTTCATTAATCGGGCGCTGGCAAGACGCCAGTAAAAGCGGTCTCTTGGCTCTCTCGCTTCCGCCAGCCCGTCCTCCAGAAGTTGCATCCCGGCAGCCAGTCCCTTTTGTGAAACCAGATCCCGAGCTTTGTCATAAGCCTGCTCCCAGGCGTTGGCGCTGCCGGTGGAACCACCGGTCGCCGGCGCGGACCAGAGCCACTCTTCCGCCTCGCGGGAGAGGAACGGCGTGCCATCGTTGAAGGTGAGCTCCGGCAACTGGGCAAGCCGCTCGACAAACTCCTTTGCCGACACACGGATGGCCTCAGCGCAGGCGTGGTGGCCCAGGGCCGCCGCTACCCGGGCACTTAGCCAATGGCCGTCCAGCCAGAATGGACTGACCGACAGGCTCTGCTCGATTTTCTGCCACAACGCCAGGTCTGCGGATTTTTCCAGGGCTTCCCGATAGTCAGCCACCCGATCGGCACTGACGGCGGCAAGATCGGTGCGCTTTCCATCCCGTGTCGGCGGTACCGTGGTGATGTTCTGCCAGATAGCATACCGGCGAACCTGGTACCCCAGAGGCTGGTCCGGACCGGTTTCGGTGAGCATGTCCGCGACTTTCAGAAGGCTCTGCCGGGTTGCCCGCTCATCACCCGGGTCCAGGGTGAGAGCCCCCAGGGAGGGCTTTGCCGGTGCGGGTTTCTGCTCTGGCGTTTCCGTTCCCGAATCCTGGCTGACCGATCCTGCCGGCGAACGGGGTTCGGGGGCTGCCGTGGCGTCGTTAACCCTGGGCAGCTTTTCAATTGCCCGTTTAAGATCCTGCAGTGACCCCTCCGGCAGTTCCCGGCCAGCGGCCTGGTCCATCAATCTCGCCAGAAGTTCAAGGCAGAACGCCCGACCGTCGCCAACACTGCCATCGAACGCCAGGGCGTCGACGCCTTTGCCGGCGCGCTGGAGCATCTGGGTGAACATCATCTTGCGTGCCCGCTTGCCCGTCTCTCCAGGGTAGGGCCAGGCCTGCTCCCACCATTCGTCCAGCACCCGGTGCAGCAGGTACAGGGATAGGGCGAACCGTTCACCATCACCACCGCGTTGCAGGGCGACCAGAAGAAAACCGAGCACTTTCAGATCCTTGCTGCGGTCCGAGAGAATCGTAAGGGCATCGCTTTCAACCTTGCTCCAGTCGATGTCGGTATGGGCCAGAGAGCCCACCTTCATGATCTCGTTTTCCAGAGACTCGAGCGTTGCATCGTCTCCGAGTGCCTCGCCGACACCGGAATCGCCGGGCAATGGTGAGACAACCTGTTCAACGTAGGGATGTTGCTCAATGATCTGCATGTTGCTGTCCTGAATCGCTGTGTTCAGCCGGCATTTACCAGCCACAGGTCTCGCGTAGCGGTTCGATTGCCCGGCGGTATCCCGAGAGATCAAACAGCAGGCCATCAATGCGGCTGTTGGACGAGTCAACGCGCGCCTCTGTGCCGTCGATCATGGCTTTCACGGTACGAATTGCTGGCAGTCCCCGGCCGCCGCTGAGCACGAAACCGTTGTCCCGCACCCGCCAGACGGTCTGTCCCCGGCCAAACCCCAGTTGAACCCGCGCCTCGTCCATTGCCTCAGGCAGCATCAGCGTGAGTTCCGTGATGTTGTTATGGCACTGAAGGGCCAGCAGAGGCCTGGGAGGTTGAACCCCCAAAGCGGGAACCGTCACCAAGTGGCCAGCTGCTCGCCCGGTATTCCGGTAAAGCACACCGGCACCGGCATTTTCTGCATCAAGGCTGGCGTAGGCCTGTCGCCATCGCTCGGATCGCCGGGCATCCGGGGCCGTGAGTTCCTCGTCGGGTGCCGCCAGTGGCGTGCCAAAAACCTCGTCAAAGCAGGCCAGCCGTTCAAGTCGCTGGGGCTCACTGGTACAGAGGCGGGCATCCTCAAGCTGGTCAGCGCAGGCATTGGCGACCAGAAGAGCCTGCACCACAGCTGCCGCTAAGCGACGGATTAGTCGCACTCTCCGGGGAATCATGACTCTGTTACCTGGTACTTGAGGCACTTATGGGCCAGGGTCCGCTTTGGCAGGCCGAGGCTTTCTGCCGCCTGGGCCCGGTTGCCAGCGTACTGGCGCAGACGCTCGCGAATAATCGCTGCTTCAAAGGCCTGTGCGGCGGCCTTTAGATCCCGGATCTCTTCCACAACGGGTAGATCAACGGGATTTCTGTCTCTGGCATCCCAGGGTGCGCGGGTCCAGCCATCGGACTCTTCAAACAGGTCATTAATCCTCAGAACTTCCGGCTGAATATCATCCCCGCCCGGGGTCTGCAGGCAGGCCAGTTCAATGATGTTGCGCAGCTCACGGACATTGCCCGGGAAGTCGTATCCGGCCAGCAGGTGCAGAGCGTGGCTGGAAATGCCCATGGGCCCGCTACCCTCACGCTCGGTATACAGCCGGATAAAGTGACGGCTCAGGGCTTCGAGGTCGTCGGGGCGCTCCCGCAAGGGGGTCACCCGCAGCGGAAACTGGCTCAGGCGGTAAAACAGGTCCCGCCGGAAGCTGCCGTCTTCGATACCTGCCTGCAGCGGCTGGTGGGTGGCCGCTACCAGGCGAAAATCCGAATGCTGTTCTTCACGGGCGCCAAGCGGGCGAAACTGACGACTCTCCAGCACCCGGAGCAGCTTCGATTGCAACGCCATGGGCATGTCGCCGATTTCATCGAGGAACAGGGTGCCGCCGTTGGCCTGGGCCAGAAGCCCCTGCTTGTCCTGGTCGGCGCCTGAGAACGCGCCTCGGGTATGCCCGAAAAGCTCGCTTTCCAGGAGGGTATCGGGAATGGCGGCGCAGTTGACCACCACCATCGGGCCGTCGGCCCGGTCGGACAGTTCATGGATACCGCGGGCGACCACATCCTTGCCACAGCCGGTTTCACCCTGCACCAAAACGGACAGCTGGCTGCCGGCGGCCCGGACGATCTGGGCCCGAAGGCTGGTCATGGCCTGGGAGTTGCCGACCAGGGTTCGGGCCAGTTGTTCGCACCGGGTGCGAACGGTTTCGGCGTCGTGCAGATGATCCAGTGACCGCTTGAGCAGGCGGCGTTGCCAGACCTGGTCACGGCTCTGAAGCTGGGTAATCCATTGATGAACCAGCAGTTGCCGTAGGCCACAATACAGAGGCTGGCCGGTAATGCCGTCCCAGTCGGGTTCGTCCCGACACAGTACGAGCACTCCCAGGGTTCGGCCGTCATTACCGGTGAGGGGCTCAAGCCACAGGGAACGGGGGCGGTCGCTGGCCTCGAACAGGGCCTGGAAGCCGATATGGTCCAGGCGGTAGCTGGCGGCACGGGTAAGTTCCCGGGCTTTGCCGGTTTGCAGCACGTGGGCAAAGGGGTGGCTGAAGTCGCCGCAGTCGAATTCGCCGTGTTCGGCGAGGTCGCTGCAGTGCAGGGTCCGGCCACTGAGGTCGAGTTCGAGTGCCCAGCAGCGGGTCAGGCCGAAGGCGTTTTCCAGCTGTCTTGTGGCGGTTTTCAGCAGATCCGGCAGGTTGTCTTGCTGGATCAGGGCCACCGCCAGGTCGATTCCGGTGTGCAGTTCCATCTGCATCCGTCCCATGGTTCTCTTCCCTAAGATTTTTATGCTTTTGTGTTCGCCAACCGCACACCGTGCGGATTTGCTTTCCAAAACACGCCGTGAATACGTCCCTGTAGGCTCCGCTCCGCCATCCATGGCTCCGCAGGGTTTTGGAAAGCAAATCCCCACGCCGCGCTACTTTGGAGTGTCCCTAAACCACCATTCCCGTAAATCTGGCATCTTCAACACCCAACATGACCTTCGTAACCGACTCCCTCGCCGCCAGTTTCTCCAGCAACGCCAATGAAACCGGCGGCAAAAGCTCACCCTCTATGATCGACTCAAGCATCCTTGCGCCGTTTTCGCTTCTTGTCGCACGGCTACGGATGGCATCGATCAGGCCGTCCTGAAGTTCCACTTCGGTGTGATAACGGGCCTTGATCTGGTCCGCCAGGCGCTGGAGTTTGTCGCCAACGATGCGGTTGAGGGTTTCCTCGCCCAGAGGCAGGTAGGGCACCACTTCCATTCTTGCCAGCAAGGCCGGTTTGAAGAAGCTGGCCAGTTCCGGGTAGAGGGCTTCGTCCAGGCTGGCCGGGGACTCGGCGTGGTTGACGATGGTCTGGTAGCCGAGGTTGGAGGTGAGGAAGAAGACGACATTTTTGCAGTCGATGAGTCGGCCTTCGCCGTCAGCCAGTTCGCCTTTGTCGAACGCCTGGTAGAACAGGTTGAGGACTTCCGGATGGGCTTTTTCGACTTCGTCGAGCAAAACCACGGAGTAAGGTTTCTGACGGATGGCTTCGGTGAGGATGCCGCCTTCGCCGAAGCCAACGTACCCCGGAGGTGAACCGATCAGGCGCGAGACGGTGTGTTTTTCCTGGTATTCGGACATGTTGATGGTGGTGAGGAACTGGCGGCCGCCGTAGAGCAGTTCGGCGAGCTGTACCACGGTTTCGGTTTTGCCGACGCCGCTGGGCCCCACCAGCAGGAAGGCGCCCATGGGGCGGCCAGGCCGGCGCAGGTCGGCGCGGGCGGTGAGCAGGTGTTGGTGCAGGCAGTCGATGGCGGTGTCCTGGCCTTTGATGTGCTCCTGCAGATACGCCGGCAAGTGGGTGATTTTTTCCAGTTCGTCGGTGGTCATGCGATTGACCGGAATGCCGGTCCAGTCGGCGATGACTTCGGCCACCTGCCTGGCATCAACGCGGGCGTGTACCAGCGGCTCGTCGGCATGGAGTTCAGTCAGTTCCTGCTCGATGGCGGCGGCTTCGCTTTTCAGGTCCGGGCGTTCTTCTGTATCCCCATCGGTCAATTCAGAGGTATCCGCTTCGGCCTGGGATTCGCCGGTGAGCAACTGTTCACGAATCTCCACCAGTCGTGCCACCAGCTCGCGCTGGTCGTTCCAGCGTTGTTCCAGGGCTGCGGATTCAGCAGTGATCCCGGCAATGCGCTGTTCAAGTTCCCTTTCCCGGTCGGCATCCACGGTCTGGCCCAGGGTGTGTTCCCGGCTCAGCAGGTTCTGTTCCATGGCCAGCTGATGCAGCTCGCTGCGGACGTGGCTCAGGCGTCTGGGCGGCATGCTCAGATTCAGGCTGACCCGTGCGCAGGCGGTGTCCAGTACGTCGATGGCTTTGTCCGGTAGCTGACGGCCGGCAAGGTAACGGGCAGACATCTCGGCAGCGGCTTTCAGGGCGCTGTCGGCGATCAGGACCTGATGGGCTTTTTCATAGACGGTGCGCAGGCCACGGAGGATGTGGACGGCTTCTCCGGGTGTGGGTTCATCCAATGCCACGGGCTGGAAACGGCGGCTCAGGGCCGGGTCTTTTTCGAAGTATTTCTTGTACTCGCGCCAGGTGGTCGCGGCGATGGTGCGCAGCTCGCCCCGGGCCAGGGCCGGTTTGAGCAGGTTGGCCGCATCGGAGCCGCCTTCGCTGTTGCCGGCGCCAATCAGGGTATGGGCTTCGTCAATGAACAGGATGATGGGGGTAGCGGAGCCTTTGACCGCTTCAATCACGCCTTTGAGGCGTTTCTCGAACTCGCCCTTCACCGAGGCGCCGGCCTGCAGGGCGCCCATGTCCAGGGTCCAGAGCTCAACGTTTCTCAAGCGGTCAGGCACATCGCCGTTGACGATGCGCAGAGCCAGGCCCTCCACCACGGCGCTTTTGCCCACACCGGCATCGCCCACCACAATAGGGTTGTTCTTGCGGCGGCGGCAGAGGATGTCGATCATCTGGTCGATCTCGGCGTCACGGCACACCACCGGGTCCAGTTTGTCTTCCCGGGCCAGTCCGGTGAAGTCGGTAGCGTAGCGTTTGAGCGGGTCCAGATCCGCGCTTGCCACCGGTTGCCCGGGTTCCTGCTCGCTCGGTTCCAGCCGCTCCGCGGAGCCCTCGGTGAACCGGTCAAATTGCTTGCGCAGCTGCTCACGGTTGATGTCCGCCAGTGCCTGTGCCACCCGGGGCATAAGGTATCGGTCGGCATTCATCAGCAGGGCCAGGAAAACCGCGCCCGAGCGCAGTTCGGTGTGCCCCAGTTCGGTGGAAGCCAGCAGCCAGGCATCCTGCATCAGTTCCACCAACAGCGGCGAGAACGATGGATAGGGCTCAGCGCTTTGCACCTCTCCGTTCAGGCTGTCGCCCACCAGCGGTTGCAGTTGCTGATGATCAATGCCGGTGTGCTCCAGAATCTGGCGCACGTCGGAAAACGGTGTTTCCAGCAGCTTGAACAGCAAATGGGCCGGAGTGATTTCCGCGCCCTGGCGGCTGATGCACAGGGCGGCGGAGGCTTCCAGCGCCTGGCGTGACATGTCGTTGAGGCGCCCGATCAGCGCCGGCAGTTCTACCCGAATCACGTTGATGTCCTTATTTCGGTAGTTGGTCGAGTACGCGCAATACGTCCGTGATGCGCTCGTTCAGTGCCATGTTATACAGGGAGTAGATGCCGGCCATGGCCGCCACAAACAGACCTGCAATGCCCCAGACGGGCATGCCGCTGCGCAACCGGTTCCGGGTTGGCGTTACGTTCGCCCGGGCATCCGCAAGAGGCGCCGGGTCCTGTTCCTCCTGCAACGCTTTCAGTTGCTCGTGCAGGCCACGAACAATCCGGTCGTATTCATCCCGGCCGTTTTCCATCACCTTGTACCGCCCTTCGAAACCCAGGGAGAGGCACAGGTAGATAAACGACAGCATGTCGCGATAACGGGCCGGTTCCTGCTCCATCCGGGCAAGAATGGCAAAAACCTTTTCCCCACCCCAGGTCTCGTTGTGGAAGCGGGACAGCAGGGAGTGCTGAGACCAGACGCTATGGGCGCCCCAGTCGGTCCCCAGCACGGCCTCATCGATGAAGGCGCAGAGGACGTACCGATAGGCGACAACAACCGGCCGGTCGTAACCCTGCTCCACCAGTTCCCGGTCGATGGCAGCAATCTCATCCACCACCTGCTGGTAGAGGGGTTCCACCGCGCGATAATCCGCCAGCCTGCGTATCCTGATCACCAGGCCAAGCAATGGTGTGGCGGCGTCAATCAGGCGGTTATGTTCCAACCCTCTGAGCTGGAACTGCTCGTCGACCTGGCCTTCCCTGTTGCCCTCAGCGGCTCCCCGGCTGTCGGCAAAGATCAGATCACTGAACGCACTGCTGCCGGAATTCCTGCTGCCGTTGGGTAAGTCCATTACCTGTGCATCTGCCATGATTTAGCTCCTGATTGCCCAGAACTGCATTTCCATGCCCGGGAAACTGCCGGCCACGTGGAATGCGAAGCCGCTGGCGTTGTCGAGCATTTGCCAGGCCTGGCTCTGGTCGTCCAGGCGGAAGTACACGAAGCCGGCGTGGTACGGCAACTGCCGGGGTGCAACCGGTAACGCAGCGAGCGGAATTCCCGGCAGCTGCAGGCTGATGAGATCCCGTATTTTCTCCACCGAGGCCACCTTGCACTGCTGGGTGAACTGCTTGCGCAGATCGTCCAGCGGCATGTCGGCTTTGACCGCAAGAATGAATTCCGCATCCCGGACCAACTGGGCATCCTGAACCGGGGCCACGGTCAGGCCGTACTGGCGCTGCTGAAGCTGGATAGCCAGGGCTCTTGGTTCCAGCACCGTGCTCAGGGACTGCCGCAGAACCTGCATGAGCGGGGTAAAACAATCCTCCGGCAGATCGTGGTCATAGGCCGGGTACTCCCTCGGCAGGCGCCCTTCATCGGTGAAGGTCACCAGCTCGCCACACAGTTCCAGCAGGGCTTCGAACAGCCGTTCAGGATGCAACTGGCGCAGGCGGGCCAGGTGCATGAACCTGGGATGGGCCCGATTCAGCATCTGCAGCAACATGAAATCCGCCACGTCGGCAACACCGCCCTGGCCCGGTGCTCCGACACGCTCGGCGATATTGCGTGCCCGTTCCCGCATCAGTCCCGCCATTTCACCGACAAATCTCTGCAGCCTGGGCGCGGCTCGCACACTCAGCATGGTGGGGAGGAAGTTCGGATCCATCACCAGGCTTCCGTCCGGGCGCCTTTCAAGAATCCGGCCGATAGCCAGGGCCGCATAGGCGCTGCGATCTTCCCGATCCAGCATCAGGCGGGGCGCCACGCGGCCCACATCTATGGTGTGGGCATCGCCGTCGATCGAATGCAGATCCCGGATTTCCCGGGAGTCGGCACGGAACCGGCCGGCCACGGGGGCGTCTGGCCATTCCACTTCCGCCAGACTTTCGCTGCCCAGCGGCAACGCCAGGTAGACGACCTGATTGGCCACTGAGGCATCGGTGATTTCCATGGGTTCAGGCATCACGTCGTCCTGGGGCAGACTGAAGCGGGTGCCATCCGGGAACAGGCCGGATGCCCGAACCAGGCCAACCCGGCCGAAACTCAGGTACTCTGCGTTCAGTTCCAGGTCGCTGAAGCCATACAGATAATCGGAGATCGCGAGCGCCCGTTCATTGATCTGGTGTTCCAGATATCGCTGCTGTTGCTGGAAGTGTTGGGGCTTGATGAACAGGCCATCACTCCAGACGACTCGATTGGTTACCGCCATCAGGTGTCATCCGAATGCTTGAGTTGAACTTCCCGCTCCCGCAGGTTCACCAGCAGGTTGTAGCGGCCACCGATTGGATCCACCTTCACCACTTTCTTCCACTGGGACAGGTTGGGATAGGCGTAAAAGGCGATCACGCCGATAAACCGGGTGTCCTCGCCAATCTCGAAGGGTTCGATGAACTTGAACTGGCCCGGCACCAGGGAGTAATCGCTGTGATCGACATAGTTCTGGCCCAGTGACGACTCGAGGTCACTCAGTAGCTGGTCGAAATCCCCGGCCATCAATAGTGAGCTGTCGCGCATCTCGATGATCTGAAACGCAATGGGCGTGGGTGCCAGGGATTCATTCGGATTTACATCCGGTTCGGCCACCATGGTCAGACCAACCCGGCTGGGCAGATCCTCCGGGTATCCCACCGGGATATCCGGGTCCCAGAGCACTTTTGCGGTTTTGGTGACCGCGTTATAGGGTGTGCTGCATCCGGCAAGCACAAATACGATGGCCAGCAAACTCCATTTGCAGGTCTTCACAACGGGTTCTCCCTCTGTAGTTGGCGCAGGTTCTGGTCGTATGCCTGTTCGAACACTTCCTGGAACAGACGCTCGAATCCCTGCTGACGACTGGATTTCAACTCTCGGTAATAATGCTGGTACATATCCCAGGCCCAGCGTCCCTCGTCCTCGTTCTGGCGCAGCCCCCGTCGGTAACCATGGAAACGACGCAGCAAGGCCTCGGGCGAAAAGGCATGCAGGATGGCCTCCAGCGCCTCGCTGATGGCCTCACGGGTTGCCTGCTGGTGGTGATTCAGGCTCTGCAGACTCTCCCGCACCGCCGCCGGTGCCGACAGGTGAACCGGGCTACGATGGCTGGCGAACAGGGTCTGCACCGTATCTTCATAACCCTCACCCAACCGCAGTGGATTATCCTCAATGGGTTGCAGGCGGGTTCGCAGCGCCTGATGCCTGCTGTCTTCTCCCTGGTGCAGCGCCAACAACCCGTCCACGGTCGCCTTCAGAGTCTGCCCCGCTTCCTCCAGGAACAGACGCATCTCATCGCTGTCAGCAAAGTCCAGCCCGGCTTCCATACCCCGCAACAGGGGGGCACCACTGATGTGTTTGCTGCTCTGATCTAAAGCCTCCCGGCGATCAGCGCTCTCTGCAATCTCAGACATCCTGTCTTTCTCTCCTTTGCGAACGGGTAGGCCCATCGCTACGTCGCGGTTTTCACGGTACTCATCCGAAACATGCCTTTCAGCGGCGCGCCAGGAGATCTCACTGGCCATCAGCGCGTCAGTATCCGACTTCTGTTCGTCCGGCTGCCCGTGCCAGGGTGCCAATGGGTCATCACTGACCGCCTCCCCGGCTACCGGGGCAAGATTCTGCAGTGGCTCCGGGTTCCCGGTCTGGCTGGTTAAGTCCTCGGCCCGCACCAGCGGCCCTTCATCGACATCAATCAGTTGACCGGCCTGCTCTGCCTCACCGCTCTCAAGCAACGGTTCGCCAACAGCCTCGGCCAACTCCGCACGAAGTTGATAGCGACCAATACTGACGGTATCGCCATGATTCAGTCGTGCCCGACGGCCCCGGCCTACAGGCTGACTTGCGCTATTGATGTAGGTCCGGCCACTGCGATCAATCAGGCAGAAGCCGCCGTCCAGAAAACGGATCTCTGCGTGGCCAGGAACCGCACCCGTTCGCTGGGACGATAACCGCCAGGTATCACTGGCTGCTGTGCCGATAGAGCCGCCGCGAACGCTGAAACAGTGCTCGATGGTTGCCCCACCGCCGGCAACGGTCGGATTGGTGACTGTCAGCTTGAGGCCCGCAGCCTGTTGTTCATCCATGAATGCCTTCCCTGCCGGGTTTACCGGCGAATCTGAATCCGGACCGCCGGTCGGCGCCGAGCCTTTTCCGGGGTCACGAAGGAATTCCAGCCCAGCCGCACATCTTCCCCCAGCTCCATGGGGCGGATGTCTTTCGGACGCATTTGAAGCTCCAGGTCGTAGGCCAGTTGCTCCCGTGTGGCGAACTCCACGAGTTTGACCAGGCGCTGGTGGTCCTGGCCATTGGGCAGGAAATCCGCAAAGCGCTGTCGGCTGAGATTCCGCAACCGGAGCACGAATTTGCCACTGCGATCCCGAATGGCGGATCCCACCAATGTGTCGCTGCCCAGACAGGCGTTGGCCTGGCCCAGTCGGGTCTGTTGATCATCGGCGATGGCCACCTTGCGCAGGACCCACTGTTCAATACTGACATTGTCCAGATCGAAGCAATGGGCAACGATGCCGCTCACCACCTCCGGCGACCGGCTGCGACCGGCCATCAGGCCGGAATAGGCCAGCATCTTGGACCAGTTAACCGGTGTTGCCTCCCGCAACCGGCTGTCGCCGAGCCCTATCAGGGCAAAGATCAGTTCTGAAAAGCCGTCCGAGGCACCGGGTTGAAACCGAACGTAGTAGCGATACTTGCGCCACGCCCGGTGGAACAGCGTGACCAGGCGATGATTGAAAAAATCAAGAAAATGCCGCCGGATGCCCAGATTCTGCCCCGCTTCCCAGGCCAGATCCTCCAGGTAATAGCCCGGCAATGGCGACTGGGAGCCGTGCAACCCCAGAAAGCTGACTTCCATCTGATACGGGGCATGCTCGTGCTCCGGCGACAGCGCCGAAACCACATCGCTGCCGGGAAACCCCAACCCTGCGGAAGCAGAAAACCGGATCCGTTCCTGGCGGGGTTGGTCGTCGCTGTTTCGCTCCAGATCATCCCCGTGATGCCGGTGAATCAGGTCCACCAGCTGGAAAAAACTGTATCGCCGCGCATTGCCCAGAACGGGTTGCAGCTCGGCTACATCAGCGGCTGCTGACCTTGCTGTAACGTCCATGCGTACCGTTCCTGGTTATCGGTGTTCACCACTTCCAGTTGGTGAAATGCGTTGATACTGGCGTAAAGAGCAAAGAACTGGCTGAGAACCGTGCCGAACAGGTAGAGATCACCCTCCGATGCAAAGGCCTGCTGGTCCAGTTTCAGTACCGAGCGAATCCCCCGCACCGGCAGGCCCCTGACCATCCGGTCCACCGGAGCCGTCTCGATACCGGTAATACCCGCCAGACGCTTCTGGGATACCCGCTCGGCCTGGCGGTCCACCAGGGCCCGGAAATCATAGACTCGAAGCACTGTGCGCAGCGCATCCACGTCCAGCATGGACAGGTAATTGAGGGACAGATTCGAAATTAGTGTCCACAACAGACTGCCATCCAGAGTGGGCCGCAGGGTCGCGGTAGGCCGGGTAATGTTACTGAAGGTGGCAAACGCCGGCGTGCTCTCGGTGGCCATGCAGATTTCGCCCACCGCCAGCTGGCTGGGGAGCTGGCGATTGGTGCAGGTGAGGGTGAGGGAGATCGCCTCCTGCCGGTTAAGGCATTCAGACTCGTCGCCCCGGACAAACGATATGTAATGGTCAAAGCCATCCCCACGCACGCTATCCCGGGCCCGGACCCGATAGTACAGGGCGGTGCGGCCCCGATCCCGTTCCACCTCATGCTGGAAACTTTCGAACGCGGTATAGATCCGGGGCTCACCGCGCCCGGATCGACCCTCTAGCCAGCCTTCCACCTGCTCGATGCTGAATATTTCAAAATGATCCGGCGAGCGGCTGGACGGCGAAATCCGGTATTCGGTCTGTCGACCGTTCAGATCCACTGGCTCGCCCTCGTGGGTGAACAGGTTGACCGCTGGCGTGCAGTAGAGCTGAAAATTGTCTTCCCGCACCTTGGCGTCCGGCGGCAATATCCGGCTGAAATGAAAACGCAGGCTGATTTCGTCCGCCTGCACCGCCGGCAGTCGGCGGGCCAGGCCGTGGATGTCCACGAAACGGAAGGCTTCCGGGAAGCTGAGGTATTCCTGCAGGATGCGATAGCCGGGGTAGGCGTTCTTTGGGTACGGCAGCAGAGCCTCGTCGTTGCCAAAACCCACCGGCTGCAACAGTGAGGCAGGTAGGCGGTATACAGCGTCCCCCACCACCAGATCGATGCGTTCGAGATAGTGGTTCAGCCAGAGAAACAAGGTTTCGGCGATATGACTCTCGCCGCCCAGATAAAAGCGCAGGCTTTCCATACCCAGTGACGACAGGGGCTGATCGGTATGCAGCGCAAGGTCCACGGTGACAGACGATACCTCGCGCGAGTGTTCGGCATGGGCCGCGGCAACGCTCACGGGAAATACGTCCACCGCGCGGCAGGTGCGGAACCGGCACTGGGTCTGGCGATTGGCATCGCCCAGGGGCCGGCTCTTGATCTCGGTGTGGCGGTCTACCCTCTGGCGCTCACTGATGGCATGCAACTGCGGATCAAAGCGCATGATCGTGCAACTGGGTACCGGCCGCAGATAATTCGGCCACAACATGTTCAGCAGCGAGTGGGTAATCTCCGGGAACTCGTCCTCGACCTTTTCCCGGAGCTTTCCGGTCAGGAAAGCAAAACCTTCCAGCAGCCGTTCAACATCTGGATCGGTGCTCTGCTCGGACAGAAACCGTGTCAACTGCGGATGGGCATCCGCGAATTCCCGGCCCTGAAGCCTGAGAAAACTCAACTCGTCCCTGTAGAACCGATTTAACTTCATACAACTACCGCATCCTTGGGAGTATGAGACGGTCGGTACACTTTTCTTCCGGGAAAAAACAACTCGCTGCGCTCAGACATTTTTTTCCCTGCAGAAAAGCATCCCCACCGTCTCTCGCCATCCTTGGTGTTTGCTTATCCGTTTCGTTACACCACCTGGTAGTAACGTTTGTCATCCAATACTAAATCTATGGTCGTTTTGTCGTCATTTGCGCCGACATTCAGGTACACGGTCACCTGAAACCGCAACTGCAGCGGATCAGGTCCCTGGGGCAGATTGACGACATCCACCCGCTTCACCCTGGGTTCGAACTTCTCGATGCACTGCCGGATCGCGCCACGGATCTGGACGCTCAGATCGTGGGTGCCGAGCGTGGCGTCGTTGAAGTCCAGCAGGCCCAGGTCCGGTACACTGGCGCTGTTGCCCGGGTGGGCATTCAGCAACCGAACCAGGTGGCGCTTGATGGATTCAACAATGTGGGTGACCTCCCCCATACTCTGGCCGGCCGGTTCGGCAGCCTGCTCCAGTCTCTCGAACAGGCTGCCGCTGCCGGCCTGCGATCCGTCGCTGGCCGGGTGCTGGAACACGGATTAATCCTTGTCCAGCCGGCCAACCAGTGACAGTTCGAAGTTGGCACCCATGTACTTGAAGTGGGGCCGAACAGCCAGGGACACCTGGTACCAGCCCGGATCGCCTTCCACGTCAGAGACGGTGACCTGTGCCGCGCGCAGGGGTCGACGGCTGCGGACTTCCGCAGGCGGGTTTTCCTGGTCGGCCACGTACTGGCGAATCCAGGTGTTCAGCTCCCGCTCCAGGTCCTGGCGCTCCTTCCATGAGCCGATCTGTTCCCGCTGCAGGACCTTGATGTAGTGGGCCAGGCGGTTAACGATCATCATGTAAGGCAGCTGGGTACCCAGCTTGTAGTTGGTTTCCGCTTCCTTGCCTTCCTTGGTGTTCGGGAACTGCTTGGGTTTCTGCACCGAGTTGGCGGAGAAGAAGGCCGCGTTATCGCTGCCCTTGCGCATGGTCAGGGCAATGAAGCCTTCGTCGGCCATTTCGTATTCGCGACGATCGGTGATCAGCACTTCGGTCGGGATCTTGGCTTCCAGCTGACCGAAGGATTCGAACAGGTGCACCGGCAGGTCCTCGACTGCGCCGCCACTTTGGGGACCGATGATGTTCGGGCACCAGCGGTACTTGGCGAAGCTTTCGGTCAGGCGGGTGGCCAGCAGGTAGGCGGTGTTGCCCCAAAGGTAATGCTCGTGGTCCGCCGATACGTCTTCCTTGTAGTTGAAGCTGCGCACCGGGTTTTCGGTAGGATCGTAAGGAACCCGCAGCAGGAAGCGCGGTGAAGTGAGCCCCAGATAGCGGGCGTCTTCGGATTCACGCAGAGAGCGCCATTTGGCGTATTTCGGGCCTTCGAAAACGGCCTTCAGTTCCTTGATGGCGGGCAGTTCCTGGTAGCTGTCGACGCCGAAGAACGACGGGGCCACTGAGGACAGGAACGGGGCATGGGCCATCGCTCCGACAGACGATACGTACTGCAGCAACTTCATGTCGGGTGTGGACGGGGTAAAGGCGTAGTTGCCAACCACCGCGCCGACCGGTTCGCCGCCGAACTGGCCATATTCCGTGGAATAAATGTGCTTGTAGAAGCCGGTCTGGGTAACGTCCGGCGCGAATTCGAAGTCTTCCAGCAGCTCGGTCTTGGTGGCGTGGAGGATATCCACCTTGATGTTTTCACGGAAGTCGGTGCGGTCCACCATCAGCTTCAGGCCGCGCCAGGAGGACTCCAGCTCCTGCAGTTTGGGCGCGTGCAGGATTTCATCCATCTGGGCGCTGATCTTTCGATCCAGCTCAACCACCATCTGGTCCACCAGGGCCTTATTGACCGGCTGGCCTTTTTCGTCGCTTTTCAGCAGGTTGGCGATAAACGTTGCCACGCCCTTGCGGGCGACATCGTATCCCTCATCCGCCGGTGCCATACGGCTGTTGGCCATGACCTGGTCGAGGAGAGAGCCTTCAGTGACGGATTCGGAGGCAGCAGATTGCTGCACAGCAGTATCAGACATACCACATCCCTTTAGTACGTTTTGAATTCAATCGGAAGTTATGAGCGCGCGTTCGCTTACTCGTTGCTGTTGGTGGCCAGTTCCAGTTCGGCCAGCAGCTTGTCCCGGGCGTCGTCGTTGTCCAGCAGTTCCTGGAGCTTGGAGCGGAACGACGGCACGTTACCCAGAGGGCCTTTCAGGGCCACCAGGGCTTCCCGCAGTTCAATCAGCTTGTTCAGCTCCGGAACCTGCCGGGCAACGCTGTCGGGGGAGAAATCATCAAGGGTCTGGAATTCCAGGTTTACCGGCAGTTCGTCGGCTTCCTCATCCAGCTTGTTGGTCACGGTGGTGGAAAGGGTCAGGCCGGCTTCCTTCATGACCGAACGGAAGTTGTTCTTGTCGACGGAAATGGCCTTGCGATCTTCGATGGGGGTTTCTTCGGCGTGTCCCTTGAAATCGCCAACAACGAACATCTTCAGCGGCAACTCGGTTTCTGCCTGCTGATCTCCGGTGGCGGGGACGTACTTGATATTAATGCGCTCTTTAGGCGCGACGGAACCGTCTTTTGAAGACATGCGCTTGCTCCCTGTGCAAATCATTTGCAGTTGTTCAATCCCTTGTACGCGCCCTCCTGGCACGCAACGAGCAAAACTCTACACAGATCATTTGCCTTTCTCAAGCAAAAACTGGCCAGCATTTTTCCGGAATGTGCGCCCGGGCAAGCTTTTGCCAGAATGCCCGGGATTTCCTTTCCGCCGGAGCTCTACGAAGATTCAGTCAATGACGGAGCCGATGGCTGTGGCTATACTCGCCCAACAAACAGGACCAAAGTAAAACCATACGGAGATCAACATGAGTGACCTGAAAACCCGCTTCGACGAAGCCGTCAACTACATCCAGACTGCCGAGGGCGATTTCAAACCCTCCAACGAGATGAAACTGGAATTCTATGCCCTCTACAAACAGGCCACCGAGGGCGATGTGTCCGGCAAGCGTCCGGGCATGATGGATTTTGTCGGCCGCGCCAAGTTTGATGCCTGGGAGAAGCTGAAAGGCATGTCCAGCGATGAGGCCATGCAGAAGTACATCGACAAACTCGAAGCCGTGAAGTAATCGTGTTTCCAGCCCAGACTCTGGTCATAAAATGACCAGAGTCAATCTTCCTGAATTTTGCTTTGCGCTCGTAAATTGCCTGTCATAAGATGCGCGCAAAATAACAATACAAATTCATCAGGAAGAGTAATTTATGGACATCACCGAGGCGCTGGAACAATCCCAGCCAGGCCTTGTGGGCCGGGTCAAGGACGCAATCCACAAGCACAAGCTCAATCACCGCTCAGAGCAAACCTACCTCCACTGGATCACCCGATTCGTGCTGTTTAGCGATCTGAAAGATCCGGATGCGCTTGCCAACGAAGACCGCCAGCGGTTTCTGGAGTACCTGACCAATGGTATGCGGGTATCCCGGGCGCGGTTCAATCAGGCCAGCCAGGCCCTGGCATTTTTCTATGAGGATGTACTGGGTAAGACGTCCGCCGGGGACAACGGCTGCGCCGCAGCCTGATAATCTGCCTCAGCGCTCGTTCATATTGATGTTCAGAGCGTCGTAGGTGCGGTTCTCGGGTGGACGGATCACGTAGTTGTTGCTGTGGGTCTGCCCGGGAATGGACTTGGGATTGCTGAACCGGAACTCCACCGGAATCTGGGATCGGCCAAGGTCGGTACGGCTGTCGCCGGGGCGAAGGCCCAGCGGATCCAGGTAAAAATCGTCCTCAACCCGGGGCTTCAGCGGAACACCCGCAGCCGGGGCCGTCAAACCACCTTCAATCACTGTGTTGGCCAGGGTCTCCTCTTCCATGGAACTCAGGGGGATGGTGTCGATGGTCGAGCGCTCCTCGTACTGAAACGCACTGTCCTCACCGTCGCCCTGCGCAAACGCGCCGCCCGTATAAACCGGAACCACTAGCAGCCCCGCCAACACCAGCGGTGTGCCCACCCTGCTCTGAACGTTCCTGGCGTTTCCACGCATACCCATGGCTTTTCCCCGGCAGACTATCCTGTCTGCGCACAGTTGTGACAAATTTTGATCAGTCTATCGACAAATCACACAACCTGCCCGGGCACTCGCCAATTTTGTGACATTATTCACTTGTCGTCGGCCGGTGCCTGATAGCGGATACCAACCACGAACACCGACTTCCATCCTTCCGGGGTGCGAACGCTCACTTCATCGTCCAGGCGTTTGCCAATCAGGGCCCGGGCCATGGGTGAGTTGATACTGAGATAGCCTTTGTTCAGATCAAACTCGTCCGCGCCGACCAGCCGATAGGTCTGCTCATCACCGTCCTCGTCTTCCACCGTCACCCAGGCGCCAAAAAATACCTTGTTCCGGTCATCCGGCAAACGGTCAACCACGGTGAGCTCTTCCAGGCGTTTGCTGAGGAAACGCACCCGCCGGTCGATTTCCCGTAACTGCTTCTTGCCGTAGATGTACTCGGCATTCTCGGACCGATCACCAAGGGCGGCGGCTTCACGCACGGCCTGGGTGACTTCCGGGCGCTTTACCTTCCAGAGATACTGCAATTCATCACGCAAGGCCCGCTCGCCTTCCGGCGTGATGTATCGCGGGCGGGGGCCGCCATTACCGGGAACCTGGGTCATTGGTTTTGCAACGTCCTCTGCCAGATGGGAATCAGAAATGGGAAGGGCATAAAAAAACCCCGTAAAAACGGGGTAAGGCTAGCGCTGTGCTGGAGGGAGAAGCAAGCAACAAATCGTGCAGGCTTCCAAAGCTACAGTTTCCATTATGCACAGCCTGGATTACACCGGAGTGGCCGAGGAATTACCTTTTGGTCAGGGAATATGAAGACCCGCGAAGTCGGAATTAGGTTGCACACTCTAGGTCCTGAGCATAGCGTTAGCGTCATACAGATTTTTACCGCTTCCATTCACGGAGATACCAATATGAACACTCAGACCCTGCTGAACTTGGCGCTTAATGGCGTGGATGCCATAGGCTACCGGCTGGACCAGTACGGGATTACCGGCAAGATCAACCGCCACAACATTGCGGCTTTTCTGGCGGTAGAGCAGAAGCACCTGGAAGGTGAATGGGACAGCATTCAGGTACGCGTGAACCGTCGCCGCTCCCAGGTTGAAAGGATTACTCACGAAATCGAGTCGCGCAGAGATGCGTTGGTTGCCCCGGTGCTGTCGAGGATCAACCGGTTTCGCGCCAGTCAGTGAGTATTTACGCCGGTTGATTGAGAGGCGGCCCGGGTTTCCCCGGCCGCTGAATCTGCCGGCTGTTCCGCCTGGGCCGCGCGAATGCGTTTGCGGGCTTCGGTAAAGGCGGGAATCTTCACAGCCACGGTCAGCCCCGGCGACGCCTCTCCGGGATGCGTATCGCTCAGGACAATCCGGCCCTGATGTATTTCCGCAACTGCGCTCACCAGGCTCAGGCCCAGACCATTTCCCGGTAGCGAACGACTCTTGCCAACCCGGTAGAAGCGCTGGAAAACCTGGTCTTTCTCGGCGTCGGGAATACCGATACCGCTATCCCGGACTTCAAACACCGCTTCGGCACCCTCGCGTCGAACGGAAACGCCAATCACGCCATGCTCGGGCGTGTATTTGATCGCATTATCAATCAGGTTACTGACCATCTGGAACAGAAGATCCCGGTCACCCTCAATCACCACACCGCTTTCCAGGCCCTGTTCGAAGGACTGGTCCTTATCCTCAGCCAGCGCTTCGTAAAGCTCACAGGCATCAGTTACCAGCTCATCCAGCGATACCGGCTTCATGTCGGCGGTATTACCCCGGGTTTCCAGCCGGGCGATCCGCAACAGGGCATTGAACGTGGCCAGCAACTGGTCGGCTTCTGCCACGGCTCTACCGGCCTGCTCCCTCGCCTCGTCGTTGTCCACCGACATCAGGGTGTTTTCCAGCTGGTTGCGAAGCCGGGTCAGGGGCGTGCGCAAATCGTGGGCAATGCTGTCGGAAACGTGGCGAATGCCCTCCATCAGATACACAATCCGGTCCAGCATCTGATTCAGGTTTTCCGCCAGCTGATCGAAATCATCGTCGGTGCCGCGGGTTGGAATTCTCAGGGACAGGTGGCCGTTCATAATCCGGCGGGAGGTGTTGTTGATAACCTCGATGCGCCGGGTCGTGCTCCGGCTCATCAGGAAACCACCGAGTAAAGCGAGGGCCAGGGTGATCCCCATTCCCCAGTTGATGGCGGTTTCAATCACCCGCTTGAGGTTGGTGAGTTCGTCGACATCACGCCCCACAAGCAGGCGCAAGCCACCCTGAACCTCAAAGATTCGGGCACGGGCCAGGCGCTCGGGTCCGGTCCAGCCGACGGATTCATTCAGGGTGAAATTGATCCAGCCACTCTCGGAACGGCTGCCTTCGGGCCAGGTTTCGATATTGCCGGCCAGCTTGAGGAAGTCATCGGTGGTCAGGAGGTAAATGGATTTGGCGTTGGGGTCGCGGGCAACACGCTCGCGGATGATGGTGATCAGGCCGTTTACGCCACGGCCACGGTACTGCTCCGCCAGACCGGCGATTTCCGCTTCGATGGTTTCGTCGGTCTGGGCGGTCATGAACCCCGCCGTACGCCAATAGATAAAGGCCAGTAACAAAAATACCGAGGTGGCAAACACCACCATGTACAGCAGGGCTAGCTGGAAGGACGAGGTCCTGAGCTGGCTAAGCAGTTTCACGTAACATGTACCCTGCACCCCGGATGGTCTGCAGTAAGGGTGTATCGAACTCCTTATCGATCTTGGCTCGCAGCCGGCTGATGTGCACGTCAATCACGTTGGTCTGGGGATCAAAATGATAATCCCAGACTTTCTCCAGCAACATGGTCCGGGTGACCACCTGGCCGGCGTTGCGCATCAGGTATTCCAGCAGACGGAACTCGCGCGGCTGAACATCAATGTTCTGGCCGGCCCGCTTGACCGTGCGCGCCAGCAGGTCCATTTCCAGATCCGCCACCCGCAGTACGGTTTCGGTTTCCGCCGACTGGCGATTACGCCGCACCAGGGATTCGATACGCGCCAACAGTTCGGTAAATGAAAACGGCTTGGTGAGGTAGTCGTCCCCGCCGCCCCGCAAACCTTCAACACGGTCGTCCACATCACCCAGGGCGCTGAGAATCAGAACCGGCACCTGGTTTCCGGTAGCACGCACCGTCTTGATGATGGACAGACCGTCCATCCCAGGCAGCATGCGATCCACAATCATGATGTCGTAATCCTCGCTGGCCGCCATCATCATGCCTTCCTTGCCATCGGCTGCATGATCGACCACGAAGTCGGATTCCTTCAGCCCTTTGACAAGATAATTTGCAACGTCCTGATCGTCTTCGATTACCAGCGCTTTCACCGGCTCTCCTCCCGATAGCGGATTACAGTAACGACAAGGGTACGAATAAGTTGGCAACCGAGCCAGTTACGATCTTGTAAGAGGGTGTCGCCAATGGCGACGGTCAGATCTTCCCTGTAAACCACCCGAGACTGTCACTCGTGGCCCCGGTGGGCCGGTATTCTGCGCTTACCCAGCCGTTATAGCCCATGGCGTCGATGGCCTCAAAAACATTCGAAAAGTTAATCTCCCCGGTGCCTGGCTCGTGCCGCCCGGGATTGTCGGCAAACTGAATGTGGCCGATCCAGGGCAGCAGGCACTCCATGGAGCGCACCAGATCCCCCTCCATGATCTGCATGTGATAGAGGTCGTACTGCAGACGCACGTTGTCTGCATCCACTTCCTCAATCAACTCGAGCACCTTGCCGGAGGTATCCAGAACGAAACCGGGCATGTCCACCCGTGAGTTAATGGCCTCCAGGCACAGGCTGATGTCCTCTTTCGCCAGCGTCGCCGCAGCCCAGGCGACGTTATCCACCAGCGTCTGCCAGGCAATGTCGTCCGCAATGCTGGCCGGCTTCAATCCTGCAAGGCAATTCAGCTGCCGGCACCCGAGAGCACGGGCATATTCAATCGCCCGGTCTACCCCGGCCTGGAACTCCTCAACCCGGTCTGGCAGGCAAGCGATGCCCCGTTCACCGGCCTCCCAGTCACCCGGCGGCAGATTGAACAGCACCTGGCTCAGCTGGTTGTCGCTCAACATCTGACTGAGCAGTTCTTTGGGGTAGGCGTAGGGGAACAGGTATTCCACCCCCTCAAAACCGGCGGCCCGGGCCATTGCAAAGCGCTCGGGAAAGTCGACTTCCGTGAACAGCATGGACAGGTTGGCAGCAAAACGGGGCATGGCGTGGTTACTCCTTCGGGCGGCGGCCAAGGGAGCCAAGCAGGGCACCGTTCAGATGCTCCAGCTCCAGCAGCAGGCCACTGTGGTCGACATCACTGTGACCATTGGCCACCAGCGACAGGTACTCATTGTGAGTCTGCTGGGCCAGTGGCAGGGTTAACCCTTCGGCACGGGCCTCATCCAGAATCATCCGCATGTCCTTGAGCTGAATCCGTGATGGCGCACCGGGTGCAAAATCCCGGTCAATCATGCGCTGACCATGCAGCTCGAGAATCCGGCTACCGGCAAACCCACCCAGCAACGCCTCCCGCACAGCCGCAGGATCCGCACCGCCTTTCGCCGCAAGCAGCAGCGCCTCGGATACGGCACCAATGGTGATTCCAACAATAGCCTGATTGGCCAACTTCGCCAATTGCCCCGAGCCCACAGGCCCGATGCGCGTGCAGTTGCCGAGCGCCTCAAACACCGGCCGGGCACGATCCACATCCGTTTCCGAACCGCCAGCCATAATACTCAAACGGGCCTCAGCGGCGCCAACCGTGCCCCCGGACACCGGCGCATCGACATAGCCAGCGCCCCGCTGCGCAGCCAACTCGCCATGGCGACGGGCCACGGAAGGCTGGATAGAACTCATATCAATCAACAGCGCCCCCGGCTTCAGGGCATCAATCGCGCCCTGGGCGACCAGCACCTGCTCCACCACATCGCTGTTCTCCAGCATGGTGATCACCACATCGGCATTGGCAACGGCTTCCGCCGGGGACTCGGCAATGGTTGCCTCCGATGAAAAAGGCTCGCACTTGCTGGACGTGCGGTTCCACAGCGTCATTGGAAAACCCGCGTTCAGGAGGTTACGGGTCATGGGCGCGCCCATCAGGCCGATGCCAAGAAATGCGATATGGGGTTTAGTCGAGGTCATAGTTAGCTGGCCTTACTCAAAGGTTCGGGGCGTGGTTGGGTGGCGCCTCCCAAAACTGTGCGGAGCCAGGGATGGCGGAGCCCAAGCGCCACATGGATGTGCCGCAAGGAGCGTGTTTTGGGAGGCGCCACCCAAGCGCGTCTTCCACAAAAGTCAGATAGCTGATTATACAAACAAAAACGCCACCAACCGGAACCGGTGGTGGCGCTTTAATCACGTAGCCGCAGAAGCTAGCCGATAGCTCAGGCCGCCTCGGACATCTGCATGCGAATCTTCTTCATCGCATTCTTCTCGAGCTGCCGGATCCGTTCCGCTGACACGCCGTACCTGTCCGCCAACTCATGCAGCGTTGATTTGCTCTCGGACAACCAGCGCTCCCGCAGAATATCCTGACTGCGCTCATCCAGCTGTTCCAGAGCCAGCATCAGCCGGCCATTGGAATCGTCGGACCAGTCGGCGTTTTCCAGCTGGGTCGCCGGGTTGCTCCGGGCGTCTTCCAGATAATACGCCGGGGCCTGATAGGCGTTGTCGTCGTCATCGTCCTGCGGACCGTCAAAGGCCGTATCCTGGGAGGCCAGCCGGCCTTCCATTTCCCGGACAACCTTGGGCTCGACGCCCAGATCCTCGGCAACAGCGTTCAGCTCATCGTGGCTGAGCCAGGCAAGCTTCTTCTTCTGACTGCGCAGGTTAAAGAACAGCTTGCGCTGGGCCTTGGTAGTGGCCACTTTCACAATCCGCCAGTTGCGCAGGATAAACTCGTGAATCTCTGCCTTGATCCAGTGCACCGCAAAGGACACCAGCCGCACACCGTATTCCGGATTAAAGCGTTTGACCGCTTTCATCAGGCCCACGTTGCCTTCCTGGATCAGGTCGGCCTGTGCCAGACCGTAACCGGAGTAGCTCCGGGCAATGTGAATCACAAAGCGCAGGTGAGACATAACCAGATGACGGGCGGCTTCCACGTCGCCTTCATAATGGAGCCGTTCAGCCAGCTCCCGCTCTTCATCCACTGTGAGCACCGGGATGCGGCTCGCAGCCTGAATGTAAGACTCGAGATTCTGACCCGGAACCAATCTGTCAACCAGTTGTAAACTCGTACCCATGCTCTAACCTCCGAACCCAACGGCCCTTAAATATATCAACAACTACTTAGACCGCCAAGAACCTTGAAAGTTCCCGAAACTTCCAGTAAACCGTTTTAAATCAACTGTCTGGAAATTTCACCGTGGCTTTATTAACTATCAACCTACGCTAATAGAAGCTGTTTCTTCAATACGGTTTTACCGCTATCCGGATCACCCACCTCCGGCAATATCACCCGGCTCCATGTCATCCAGATGACGCTTCACCGCGACCCAGGCGCCCAGCCAGCCTAGCAGCATCGCGACAATTATCAACGCCAGCGCACCATCAAACTGCAAACCGTCGAGGGAAAAGCCACTCCGGTACAGTCCTGCCAGCCGCTCTATGGGCCCGCTGAGCCACCACAGGGACAGCTGCAAAAGAATCAGCGCGACAACCCCACCACCAAGCCCGAACCAGGCGCCGGTATACAGAAAAGGCCTGCGGACAAAGCTGTCCGTTCCACCCACCAGTTTCGCAACCAGAATTTCGTCCCGGCGGCTCTCTATCGAGAGACGCACGGTGTTGCCGATCACCAGGACAACCGCAGCAGCCAGCAGGATCGCCAATGCCCAGACGGCACGGGCAAGAAGATCGGTCATCGCGTTCAGGCGCTGCAACCAGCCCAGATCCACCTGAACCCGCTCTACGCCTTCCATGCCCTCGATAAACCGCACCAGCCCCTCGACACCTTCGGTCGACCGGGCGCCCTCCTCCGGGGTAATCAGCAGGGTATGTGGCAGCGGGTTATCTTCGAGATAATCCAGGGCATCTTCCAGGCCCGATGAGGCCCGAAACTCCTCCAGGGCCTGATCCCGATCAACCAGCTCGACGCCAGCCACCCGGCCGTCTCCGGCAATGTCGCCGCTGAGCACCTGCGCCTGTTCAAGGGACACGTCCAGCTCGATGTAGGCGGTTACCCGGGCACTGCTCTCCCAGCCGGCGCTGACTCCCTGAAGGCTGGTCAGCAGCAACAGCAGCGCCACCGGCAAAGCCAGGGCAACCCCCATCACTGTCCAGGTCATCAGGCTGGCCACCGGATTACGCCAGAGACGCCGGGCGCTATCCTCGGCAACCTTGCGATGATGGGTGAAATAGCTTTCCGCCTGCTCGCGCCAGGGCGAACGGGATTTGTTCGCACCCCGTGCAGGTTGTGGTTTTTTGCGCGGATCAGCGGCCACGGACACCTCCGCCAATGACCGAGGCGCCGCCGGTAACCAGACGGCCATGATCCAGCTTCAGCGTTCGCCGACCCATCTCGTTAATCAGGGCGATATCGTGGGTTGCGATCAGTACGGTAACGCCCACCTGACTGAACTGCCCGAACAGATTCATGATGTCAGCAGACAGGGCCGGGTCCAGGTTACCTGTCGGCTCATCCGCCAACAGAACCGGGGGCTTGTTAACCACCGCTCTGGCAATACCCACGCGCTGCTGCTCCCCTCCGGAGAGCTGCATCGGGTTCATTTTTTCCTTCTGCAGCAGCCCCACCTTGTCCAGGGCAGCACGCACACGACGGCCCGTGTCTCTGGGCGACGCACCCATGACTTCCAGAGGCATGGCCACGTTGTCGAAAACGGTGCGGTCAAACAGCAGCTGGTGGTTCTGGAAGACCACGCCAATGTGGCGACGAATGTAGGGAATCTGACGGCGGGGCAATCGGTTCAGAACCTGCCCGCCTACCACCACCTCTCCGGCAGTGGGCCGCTCCATGACCATGATCAGCTTCAACAAAGTACTTTTTCCGGCACCGGAATGGCCGGTCAGAAACGCCAGCTCGCCGCGCTCCAGGCCAAAATTGACCTGGCGCAGGGCGGTGTGATCACTGTCGTAACGCTTGGTGACCTGGCGAAACTCAATCATGGGCGGCTTCCGCGCGGCTGGATTCCGGGCTATTCGTCAAACAGGGCGTCCACAAAAGTTTCGGCATCAAAGCTGCGCAGGTCGTCCACCTGCTCACCAACACCAATAAACCGGATGGGCAACTGCAACTGACGGGCGATGGCAAACACGATACCGCCTTTGGCCGTTCCGTCCAGTTTCGTTAACGTAATGCCGGTCACGCCGACGGCCTGCTGGAACACCTGGGCCTGGCTCAGAGCGTTCTGGCCCGTGCCTGCATCCAGCACCAGCATCACTTCGTGGGGCGCGGATTCATCCAGCTTCTTCATCACCCGGACCACCTTCTCCAGCTCCTGCATCAGGTTGTCCTTGTTCTGCAGCCGGCCGGCCGTATCGGCAATCACCACGTCGACGCCACGGGACTTGGCAGACTGAATGGCATCGAAAATAACCGAGGCGCTGTCAGCGCCGGTGTGCTGCGCCACAACCGGCACGTTGTTGCGCTCACCCCAGACCTGCAACTGCTCGACCGCCGCGGCGCGGAAGGTATCGCCGGCGGCCAGCATGACCGATTTGCCGTCGTTCTGGAATTTCTTGGTGAGCTTGCCGATGGTGGTGGTCTTGCCCACGCCGTTTACCCCCACCATGAGGATGACGTAAGGGGTCTTGCCGGAATCGATCTGCAGCGGCCTGGTCACGTCCTTCAGCAGCCCATGCAATTCATCCCTCAAGGCCTTGCGCAGGGCCTCCCCGTCCTTGAGCTGATTGCGCTCGAGCTTGTCGGTGAGCGAATCAATGATTTCGGAGGTGGCGGTAACACCCACATCGGCCATCAGCAGCGTGGTTTCGATTTCCTCCAGCAGGTCCTCGTCAATTTTCTTGCTCAGGGAAAACAGGTCCGACAGGCCGCCGGTCAGGCTCGCCCGGGTCTTGCCCAACCCCTTTTTGATGCGCTCGAAAACGCTGACCTGGGGCTCGGGTTCCGGCGCTTTCTCTGGCTCTTCTGCCGGGGCGGGCTCGGGTGCCGGTTCCGGCTCAGCCACCGGCTCTGGTTGCGGCTCGGCGGCAGGCGCTTCACTCTCGTCTTTTTCCGGCTCCGGAGTTGGCCCTTTGGCGACCTCTGGCTTGCGCTGTGGCACCGGCTTTGGGCGTGGCGCCCGGCTGCGGTTACCAGCGATATCCAGGACAAATACGAGCACAAGAAGGGCCAGAAGGCCGATTGAAATCCACTCTGCCGTCATAAAGTTCAATCCATCAGTCTGAATGGGCGGGACAAAGAAAGCCGACATTCTAGCAGACTGTCCCGATGAAGTGAGGGCCGCCCGAATTATCACGCCAGTCCCGGTTTCCGGTAAGATGCGCGCATAGACCCAGAACCCAGCAAAGCCCGGAGCCGCGACCATGGCGCGCCGAAAAGCGACAAGCCAGAACCCTTCAAAAACCAACCCGCCCAATCGCGGTGCGGCTGGGGCGCGCAACAACACCGGTACCGGTGAACTGCGAATCATCGGCGGCGACTGGCGCAGCCGGAAACTGCGATTTCCGGATGCCGGCGGCGTGCGGCCAACCCCCGCCCGAACCCGGGAAACCCTGTTCAACTGGCTTACCTTTCACCTTGCTGGCAGCGACTGCCTGGATCTGTTCGCCGGCTCCGGCGCGCTTGGGCTGGAAGCCCTGTCCAGAGGTGCCGCACGGGCAACCCTGGTGGATCACACCCCGGCCCTGGCGAAGGCGCTCAGGGACAACCTCAGGCTGCTGAAATCCGAGGGTGGTGAGGTGGTGTGCTCAGATGTGGAGAGCTACCTGCGCCAGAGAACCCGACCACCGTTCGACATCGTGTTCATGGATCCGCCGTTCCGCCAGGGCTGGCTGGAAAAACTGTTTCCGTTGCTCGACGAGCAGGCCTGGATTAACCCCGGCGGCTGGGTTTACGTGGAACACGAGAGCGAATTGCCAATCCCGGCCGTGCCTGCATCCTGGCAGCTACACCGTCAGAAAAGCGCTGGCCAGGTGACCTACTCGCTGTTCCGGGTCATGTCCGGGCCAGAATGAAAAAGGGGTCAGATGAAAGCTTTCATCTGACCCCGGATTCACCGCCGAAGCAGGTTCAGGTCGATCTTCAGCGCCGGATCATGCTGCCGGGCGCAGGGAATAAGCCCTGAGGTGCTCCGCAAACTCCTCGAGATACCGGATACCGCTGGCTTCCGCCTCCCGGCACCACTCCATCAGCGCATTCAGCTTGTCCTGGGGCTTGAGCCCACGCTGGCGCCAGAGCGCCTGCAGCTCATGGCTCTTCTCATAGATCTGGCGCAACACTGCATTGCGCTCCAGCACCGTCTCAAGGGTTTCCTTTTCCTTGGGCTGGATCAACGTAATTTCACGGGAGAGCAACTGCTTGAGCTTCCGGTACCGTGGACGGATCTCATCGTCCATCAGTGATTTCTGCTGGCGCAGCACCGGCTCCATAACGCGCTTTCGGTACTGGCGCATGATGTCGAACCGGTTATTGGCAATCGCCTGAACGGTTTCTACATCCACTTCCAGCTTGCCCGGCACATGGTGGGCAATTGGGCGATAGCCCTTGGGCTTGGCCAGCCCGAACAACTGGAACAGACGGATGTAACCCCAGCCGATATCCACTTCGAACCAGCGACGGGACAGCTTCGAGGAATTCGGGTAGGTGTGGTGGTTGTTGTGTAGCTCTTCACCGCCAATCAGAATGCCCAGCGGGCTGATGTTGCGGGCGTTATCGGCACATTCGTAGTTCCGGTAACCCATCCAGTGGCCGATACCGTTGACCACGCCGGCAGCCCAGACCGGGATCCACATCATCTGTACCGCCCAGATCCAGATGCCGTGAACGCCAAACAGAGCCAGGTTGATCACCGCCATCAACGCGATACCCAGCATCCGGTAGCGGCTGTAGACATTGCGCTCTACCCAATCTTCCGGGGTGCGCTGGCCATAGCGCTCGAGGGTTTCGGGAGTTGCCGATTCAGCATAGAGCTCGGCACCCTGGAACAGAACCTTACGAATGCCCAACACTACCGGGCTGTGGGGATCTTCCTCGGTCTCGCATTTAGCGTGGTGTTTACGGTGGATCGCGGTCCACTCCTTAGTGTTCTGGGCAGTGGTCAACCAGAGCCAGAACCGGAAAAAGTGTTTCAGAGCCGGATGCAGATCCAGCGAATTGTGCGCCGAGTGGCGGTGCAGGTAGAGCGTTACACTGACAATCGTGACGTGGGTCATTCCGAGCGTTACCAGAATGAGCTGCATCCACGACAGGTCAAGAAGACCATTAAACCACATAGAAAATCCTCAAAATCATTATCTTTGGCGCGAGGCCAACCTGCCAACTTTAGCGTACAGCTGTAAGCCACAACAACAGCATTTGGATGCAAAATTGTTACTGATTACACTTATGCGTTTTCTGTCGGAGACTCCCACACGTGCCCGAACTGCCTGAAGTAGAAACCACCCGCCGTGGCATTGCCCCTCACTGCGAAGGCGAAACCATTGCCCGTGTGACCGTGCGCAACGGTAGCCTGCGCTGGCCAGTTCCGACGGACCTTGGCGAAAAACTGGAAGGTCAGGTAATAAGAAGTATAGACCGACGGGCCAAGTATTTGTTCCTGAATATGGACCAGGGCACCGTGATTGTTCATCTCGGCATGTCCGGCAGCCTGCGCATTGTCACCGACAGCACGCCACCCCTGACACACGACCATATTGACGTGGCGTTACAGTCCGGCGTCATTCTCCGATTCAATGATCCCCGCCGGTTTGGCTGCTGGCTCTGGGCCGAATCGGCCGATGAGCACCCACTGATCAGCCACCTGGGCCCTGAACCCCTGTCGCCCGAATTCAATGGGGCGCTGCTATTCCGGCTGTCCCGTGGCAAAAACACCCCGGTGAAGTCCTTCATCATGGACAACCATGTGGTCGTCGGGGTTGGTAACATCTACGCCAACGAAGCCCTGTTCAAATCGGGCATCCACCCTCGTCGCAAAGCCGGGCGAATCAGCCTGGACCGCTATCACCGGCTGGCCGAAGCGATCCGTGAGACGCTCAGTGCTGCCATCCTCATGGGCGGAACCACCCTGCGAGACTTTGTGAACAGCGATGGCAAACCCGGCTACTTTGCCCAGTCCCTGCTGGTTTACGGCCGCGGCGGCCAGACCTGTAAGGAATGCGGGGCGCCGCTGAAAGAAATCCGGATGAACAACCGCGCGACGGTTTACTGCCCACGCTGCCAGCGTTGAATGCTTACGTGATGGCACATTCAGCAACGAAAAATCGTTTGAAAATGCGCAAATATGATTCATAGTTAACAGAGAATTAACGCCCAAGGTTTACAATGGGATGGTATTTAGGGCCAAAAAGCTCAGGAGACAGTACGATGACCCGCAAGATTTCCCGCACTCTGGTGGCCACTGTGGCGGCCTGCCTGATGGCATTCGCTTCACTCGGACATGCCCAGGCCGTTGATGAAACCCCGTCAGCACTGGCCATGACCGGCGATGCCATTTTTGTTCGCCCGGCCCTGCTGGCAACCACCATTGTGGGTAGCGCTGTCTACCTGGTTTCCCTGCCCTTTTCTCTGCTGGGCGGCAACGCCGATGAAGCCGGCGAAGTTCTGGTAATGGGCCCTGCCAAGGCGACTTTCGTGCGTTGCCTGGGCTGCACCCGCACCGGCAAAAAACCTGAAACGGTTGAACAGACAAACAACTGATCCGCTGTCTCCAGGCAAGCCTCCGTACTATCACGGCTTGCCCCAACGAGCGAACTCCGGCAGCCTGAGGAAAATTCTTCAGGCTGTTTTTCTCTATGGTTGACTGGCCCTCTCTTAACACCGTGTTCCTTGATATGGATGGAACACTGCTGGATCTGCATTTTGATAATCACTTCTGGCTGGAACACCTGCCAGCTCGCTATGCCGAGCACTATGACCTCCACCCTCAGGAAGCAAAAGATCGCCTGATTCCGATGATCATGGCTGAGCGTGGCTCATTGAACTGGTACTGCACGGATTACTGGAGCGAGCGGCTATCCCTGGACATCACCGGCCTGAAAGCGGAAGTGGGCGACCGGATTGGTTACCGGCCCCACGTCACCGATTTTCTGGATGCGCTCAGACACGCCGGGCTTCACTCGGTGATCGTTACCAACTGCCACCCGGACCCCCTGGCTCTGAAGCTTCAGCGTACCGGCCTTGATTCACGGGTGGATGCCATTGTCTCCAGCCATCAGTTGGGCAAGCCCAAGGAAGACCCGTCGTTCTGGCACGACCTCCAGCGCCTGACGCCCTACCAGGCTGAAAATACCCTGATGGTCGATGACAGTTTCCCGGTGCTGGAAAGCGCCCTTGCCGCCGGCATTGGCCAATGCCTTGCGGTACTGGCGCCGGACAGCCAACAGGAAGCCCGGCAACGACACCCGGAAATCCCCTGCATCCATCACTTCGATGAAATTCTTCCGGCCCTTCGCCAACGCTCGCCCCTGCCATCCGGCCGATGACAGAGTTATAATTGGACTACAGGCCCATCAGGTGAGGAGACATGACGGCACCAATCGCTGACGACCAACGTGTAAGGCTCGACAAATGGCTCTGGGCCGCCCGCTTCTACAAGACCCGCTCCCTGGCCAAGGAAGCGATCGAGGGTGGCAAGGTTCATTACAACAACCAGCGCTGCAAACCCGGCAAGCTGGTGGAAACCGGCGCGAAACTGACCTTGCGCCTGGGCTGGCAGGAAAAAATTGTCATTGTTGATGACATCAGCGACCGGCGCCGTGGCGCACCCGAAGCTCAAAAGCTTTACCACGAAACCGAAGACAGCGTTAAGAAGCGTGAGGAACTGGCCTGGCAGCGTAAAACCATGCAGGCAGCGCAGCTTCCTCCGGCCAGACGGCCCTCCAAGAAAGATCGTAGGGATATTCAGCGCTTTCGCGAACAGAACGGCATCTGAACCCTTTTACACCCCCGCCCTCAGTCAACGTAGAAAGACCGGCATCCAGTATTCAGGAGACACAACATGGCATCCCGCGACCAGTTCCAGCGCTTTATTTTCGAACACAGCCAGGTGCGGGGAGCCTGGGTGCAACTGGCCGACAGCTATCAGGAGATTGGCAGCCAGGCGCCTTACCCGGACACCGTGCGAGAACTCCTCGGGGAAGCCCTGGTGGCGAGCATTCTGATGAGCAGCACTCTGAAGTTTGAGGGCACGCTGTCGGTCCAGGCCCAGGGAGAAGGCCCTTTGCGCACATTGATGGCCGAATGTAGCCACGACCGACACATCCGTGGTCTTGCCCGCTTTGATGAGCATGCGGTCAGCGAAGACACTTTTCATGATCTGCTCGGCGAAGGCCGGATGGCCATCACCATTACGCCGAACCGGGGTAATCGCTACCAGGGCGTCGTGCCCCGGGATCAAGAGACACTTGGCGGCTGCCTTGAGGAATACTTCGAACGCTCGGAACAGATTCCCACCAGCCTGTTCCTTTTTGCCGATGAAAACGGCGCCGCTGGTCTGATGCTCCAGCGCCTGCCGGGCGCCTCCGAGGAAGATGAAGATCTCTGGGATCGGGTTAACCACCTGGCGCGGACCGTGGAAGCCGCCGAGTTGCTGGAGCTGGATAGTGAAACCCTGCTCCATCGACTGTTCCACGAGGAAACCGTTCGATTGTTCGACGCCGAACCGGTTGCCTTCCGCTGCAGTTGCTCAAGGGAGCGCACCCTTGGCGCCCTGGAGGCCATTGGCCGCGAAGAGTGCTACAGCATTCTGGAAGAACAGGGATCCATCGAGATGGACTGCCAGTTTTGCCACGCTCACTATCGCTTCGATAGAAATGATATTGATCATCTTTTCACCGGTCATACGCTACACTAGAAGCACGTTCGATTGGCCGGGAAACCGCTGATAGCAAGGGGTTCAGGGCAGTCGTTTTTTACCGGCGTCTCTGGCATAATAGCGCGCCTGAATTGACCCGATTGCTCAGATTTCCGTCAATTTTGGGGGGCGGCCTGAGCAATCACTAAGACATCCCGAGGGCGAGGTCGAAGTGAGCAACACTTATAATGATCTGAGTACAGCACGACTGGTTGAGGTGGCATTGGCGCGTGAGGAAGGCCAGCTGGCATCCAACGGTTCCCTGGTCGTAAAAACCGGTGACCGCACAGGCCGGTCTCCCAAGGACCGCTATATTGTCGAGGAGCCCAGCACCTCCGACGATATCCACTGGGGTCCGATCAACCGTCCTTTCGACGCTGAAAAATTCGACGCCCTCTGGGACCGTGTTGAAGCCTATATCGCCGAAAAAGACCAGTTCGTGTCTCACGTGCATGTCGGTTCCGACCCGGAACACTATCTGCCGGTTAAAATGACCACCGAGACCGCCTGGCAGAACCTGTTCGGCCGCAACCTGTTTATCCGCCCGGAAAGCTACAACCCGGCCGACAAGCAGGAATGGCAGATCCTGAACGCCGCCAACTTCGAGTGTGTGCCCGAGCGCGATGGCACCAACAGCAACGGCTGCGTGATGATCAACTTTGCCAAGCGCAAGGTGCTGCTGGCCGGCATGCACTACGCCGGCGAAATGAAGAAGGCCATGTTCTCGGTACAGAACTTCCTGCTGCCGGAAAAAGACGTGCTGCCCATGCACTGCTCCGCCAACGTCGGTGAAGACGGCGAGACCTGCCTGTTCTTCGGCCTGTCCGGCACCGGCAAGACCACCCTCTCCGCCGACCCGCACCGTTTCCTGATCGGTGACGACGAACACGGCTGGGGCCCGGGCACCGTATTCAATATCGAAGGCGGCTGCTACGCCAAGTGCATCGATTTGTCCCAGAAAAACGAACCGATCATCTGGGACGCCATCCGCTTCGGTGCCATCGTAGAGAACGTGACGATCGACCCGGAAACCCGCGAGCCGGATTACACCGATGTGTCCCTCACCGAAAACTCCCGCTGCGCCTACCCGCTTGAGCATGTTGAAAAGCGTGTAATCGAGAACCGCGCCGGTGAGCCGTCCCACATCGTATTCCTGACCTGCGACATGACCGGCGTTCTGCCGCCCGTGTCCATCCTGAGCCGCGAAGGCGCCGCTTATCACTTCCTGAGTGGCTACACCGCGCTGGTCGGATCTACCGAAATGGGTTCTTCGTCCAAGTTGAAGTCCACGTTCTCCACCTGCTTCGGCGCGCCCTTCTTCCCGCGTCCGGCCGGCGTTTACGCCGAGCTTCTGATGAAGCGGATGGACGAGTTTGGCAGCAAGGTCTTCCTGGTCAACACCGGCTGGACCGGCGGTCCCTACGGCGAAGGTCAGCGGTTCAGCATTCCGACCACCCGTGCCATTATTGCGTCAATCCAGAACGGCGATCTGGACGACGTGGAAACCGAGCACCTGCCCACCCTGAACCTGGATGTGCCCAAGCATGTTCCGGGCGTGGATACCGAGCTGCTGAACCCGCGCAACACCTGGGTAAGCCCGGACTACTACGATGGCAAGGCTCAGGAACTGATTGCGCAGTTCGTCGAGAACTTCAAGAAGTTCGACGTGGCGGATTCTATCGTCGAAGCCGGTCCCAAGCTGAGCTGAGTCGATTCCTGCAAGAAAAAAAAGCGCCCTGCGAAAGCACGGCGCTTTTTTTGTATGATAGGGCAACACAATCAAGGAAATGGCTTCATGAAACAGCGCCTGCGACAGCTTTTCGCTCCCCTCCTCAAACCCCTGGAGTCCGGGAAAGTCGGGCCCAACTACAAAGCGTCACACCGGACCGTTCTGAACGTCGTAGGCGTGTTGTTCCTGGTTCTGGCAACGGTATCCGTCACTGCACTGGTATACACCGGCAAAATCGGCGCCCTGATTCCCGTGCTGGTGTTTCTGGGCGTTGGCGGGGTTTGCGTGGTTGTGGGAACCCTGGGCTCGGATGTCGCCGTGTCGAAGATGTGGGGCAACCGCTAGCGGTCGCCCCACATCTTCGGATCAGGCGTAGAATAACAGCGGCACAAAGGCCACCAGTACCAGCGAAATCCCCATGGCAATCAACGGCATGATGATACGCTCATGGCGTTGATAGAAAGTCCCCGTTTCCTGTTGCGCCGCCAGCACTTCCGCTTCACCAACCACCTGCCGCGTCAGCAGATGGTTCAGGGCCACCGGCGGGCTCAGGTAGCCCAGCTCGAATGCCACCAGGGTCACCATCCAGAAATGGATCGGATGAATCCCGCTGGAGTAGGCAATCGTGGCGACGGTGGCCGTCACCAGGATCACCGCACCGAACGCGTCCATGATCATGCCCAGGATCACCAGGATCACCACCATCAGCAACATTGCCGACCAGGCACTGTCAAACGACTGCGGGAAAGCCTCCATCAGGTGAGCCCGTTCGATCACCCCACCGATGCTCACCGACAGACCCAGTAACAGAAGTAGCGCGCCAATTTCCGCCGTCGTATCGTTGGTGGCGCCACGAAGACTTCGCTCCAGGCCCTGGTGATTGATCTCCCCCGAGGCTTTTCCTTTCCGGTTTTTCAGGCTGACATGCTCGTACACAAGAATTGCCAGCATGATCACTGGCAGCAATCTTGGCGCCGAAAACTCATCCATGCTCACGTCCAGTGCCAGACGATAGAACAGCACCACGGCAGCGATTACCAGAACATAGGGAATCAAGGGTTTTAACGCCTGCGTCATGGCCGGAAAGGCCTCTGCAGAAGGCGCCAGGTTGAACTGGCTCTGGCGGTTCACACTCAGGGCCACAATCGCGAACATAGTGGCGGTCAGCACGAACACCCAGATACCCCAGCCAAACAGTTCGTCTGTGGTGACCTCCCGGTTCAGGTAGGCAATCACAACGACCAGCAAACAGGGCCGCAACACCACGCCCAGGGAGCCGGACATGGCGGTGGCAGCCAGAGCCAGATGGCGGCGGGCACCGGCCGCGCGCAGTTCACTGTAGATCACTGCGCCGGCCGCGATCACAAAGATGCCGGAGGCACCGGTGTAGGCCGTGGGTACGGCAGCAACCAGAACCGCCACAACCGCCAGCATTTCCGGGGGCATGCGCCAGGGCCGAAAGACATTGAACACCAGGGTGGCCAGGCGGGTCTGCTTCAGCATCATGCCCACCCACACGTACAGACCGACATTCAGGAACATGTCGGACAGCTCCATCATCTTGCCAAGGTAGATACCAATACCGGAGGCGTGTCCGATCAGGGCGAAATAGGTGCCAGAGATCAGACACATCACGGTATAGAGCGGTACGGCCAGAAAGGCCTTGTTCAGACTGCCACCTTGCTGGAGGTCATCCGGCACCCGGAACAGACGGTACAGGCTGGCCAGCGTCAGGCAGGCGAAACCGACAATCCAGAAATTGTGCAGCAACAGCTCTTCCGATGAGACAGCAGTGTCCGAGCCCAGACTGGACTGCCGGAAGATGGCGCTTGAGCCCAGCAGCATGGCATTGGCGATGGTTTGCAGGGTATGGGAGACGGTGTAATCCAGCCGGGTCTCCATGGCACGCATGGCGATGTGGTGACGGGTCAGGGTCGCGGTCACCGCACACAGCATGACCAGGATCACCAGAATGAAACGCTGGGACTCCAGGCCAAACGCAATGAGGTCGGCAATGAACAGTTCAACGGCCCGATAGGCTTTTACACCCGGCGTCAGCTGGTCCCGGAGGTTCTCGAAATTCTGGTGGGCCTCGCGGCAGTCAGCAACGGCCCGTTCGATGGCGAGCCGAACATCGGCCGGATCTTTTTCCTCGGCCCCCAGCAGGGCCGCCATGGGGTCATCCGCCTCGTCATCGGTCGCCATTTCCGCCGCGACCGCCGCCTCAATATCCCGGTTCGGGTCGCAGGTGGGCTGAACCGGATCCATCCGTAATTTGTAGTAGCCACTCCAGAGCTGTTCGCCTCCGCGCAACATCTGGTTGTGGATGTCACTGCTCGTGGAGAAGATGACCACCGCCAGCAACAGCAGACAGGCCGGCAGCGATGAAAACCACTCCAGCCCGCTACGATGAAAACTGCCCTTCGACATAACTGATTACTCTGGGTAGGGAGTGGTTACAGCAGATCGTCCAGATCCATGGTTTCGACCTCTTCCTGCTGGTCATCCCAGAAGGTGCCGAGCTGGCCCATGGGCGTGCGATGCCCGGTATTCTCGACCCAAAGACGGTCAGACACTGCGACGATCATGTCGGTTGCCATGGCGTCCACGAATCGCCAGTCATCGTTGGACGGAGTATTCTCGACGGATTCTGCGTGTTCCCTGATTACCTCCCGAACCATCGCCTCGTCTCCCTTGTTCAGGGCCGCGATAGCATGGAAAACATGAGGCAGGCGAACGCCCGCAGCTTTACCCTGTTCGTCGGCAATGGCCAGCCGTTCAAAGGCATCCTCACCGTCTGGCTGGGCACCAGGGATCATGGCCCAGACCGTTGCCCTCAGAGCCATGGGCGCACCCCACCATTTCTCGTTATCAAGGCAGCTGGTAGCCCGGGCGGCAATGGAACCAACGTTGGCCGGCACGCCAATGGAGGAGGTGGACTGGATCTGGGCGTTCAGGGCCTGCAGACCGGACAGCAGTCCGGCCATGTAGATGAATTCGTCCATGTCGTCGTCGAAATCCGGGCACTCGCCATCGGCGGGGTTGCCGTAATGGGCATTGTGGTGCTGCCAGGCGGTGTAATAACGCCGGGCGGCAACCGTATGGGCCCGCTTCTGGCGGATCATGGCGTCTTCGGCGGCATTGCCGTTCATGGCGTTCAGGGCGGCAAGAGCCGCCAGCTCATGTTCCCGGGCCTCTTCTTCGGCACAGCCCCCGGCTGAGAGGTAGAGCATGACTGCCAGCTGGTCCGGCTCATTGGTGACCCTGCCGAAGGACATCAGCAAGGGCGCAGTCGCCTCGCTCATGGCGCACCCCATGGCCAGATCGTTGCTTTCCATCAGAAAAGGCACCGTGTGATCCCTGGAGAAGCCCTGCATCACATCCCCGGTGGTCTTGTACATCACGTGATTCACCGCGCTGCAGCCGCCAAGGACCAAACTGGCCGTGAAAGCCGCCACAAGGTTACGCACTCGACGCGCGGAAAACGGCGACTTGCGGGAGGGATTCCGGAAATGGGTCATACCTTCTTCACCTTTTGCGTTTTTTGTTCTGATGCAGCCCTGCTGCAATCGCACGGCCAGACTCCGGCGGACAAACCGGTTTGTTACAGACTGTAACCAGGCACGCATTATGGCGTACGACGCCCGGTTTTTATGCGACCGATGCCGCAAATGACGCCGAATGACACACACTTCCGCCGCCCGGGGGTTTGCACAATGAGCCCGGAGCCACTATAGATTGGAGCAACCGTGAGTCGTTGTGATTCCGGCCAGGACCAGACTGAACCAATAGAAATACAAAAAAGGAGTATCCGATGCGCAAACCTGAACTCGCCGCGGCCATTGCCGACCGCACAGGCCTGACCCGGGACAAGGCCAGTGAAGTAATCAACGCGTTTACCGACCAGGTGTCGGCCGCTGCCTCCCGGGGCGAAGACATCACCCTGATCGGCTTTGGCACCTTCAACATCCGCAGCCGAGAGGCGCGGGACGGGCGTAACCCTCAAACCGGCGAGACCATTCGCATCCCTGCCAGCAAGACCGTCGGATTCAAGGCCGGCAAGGCTCTGAAAGACGAAATCCGCTAGTCAGGCACAGGCCCGCAGACGCGGGCCTGCTTCACTCCGGCCTCAGCTTCCGGCAACAGAGGCGCACTCGGAACGAGTGGCATCTACCCGGCACCGAATCGCTTTCATCAACTTGATGGCACGCTCATCGTAAATACCGTCCTCCAGTAACGACAGGCGAACCTTGCGCAGCATCTTGTCGTATTCGGCGGTATCCTCCCGGGGCAACTGCATCCAGACATCTTCCGGAATCTCAGCCTCTGCCTGGGCGATGATTTCGTAAGCCTCGTCAATGCGCTTGATGGCCTGGTCACGCACCATCTGGCCGGCGGAATCCGGGAACCGGTCACGGTGGATGATCACCTGGAAATTCATGTAGCCGAGAGCATATTTGACCACCGCACCGTTGGGCTGAACGCCCTTGTACAGTTCCAGTGGGGTGTAGGCGACGGCCGGAGCATAGGCCAGGTCAACGCTGCCGTTGTTGAACTTGCCGGCAAAGTTCGCGGAATTGGAACCCACCACAGAGGCGCCCACATGGCGAACCATCCGCACGGACGCCTGATCGTAGTCCAGGGTGGCAATACGCTTGCCCTGTAGCTTCTCGACTGAATCGATAGCGCGGTCACGGGTGTGCAGGTATATGGCGCCCCCCGGGAACACACCGGCCACTTCGTAGGGGCCATCAATCAGGAACGGCCGGGCCTTGGGCTGGCTCAGGGTGTTGTACAACAGCCGCATTTCCTCTTCGCCAGGCACCGCGCCCATGGCTTCAAGGCTGCCCGTGAACTTGTTGAATTCCCGGGCCCGGGTGCCGGTGAGCAGAACGGCGTCGCACTGGCCCGCCTTGAAGTCCTCGGCGGCCACCTTCTCATCGGTGTAGGCGCGAAGATCCAGCTTGATGCCGTTTTTCAGGGCAACCGGCTGGAAGGTCTTGGTGATGGCAAACAGGGGGCCATTGGCACCAACCGGGTCAAAAACGCAAAAACTGCGTTCCAGAGGCTCGTTCTGTGCCTGTGCCTGACCCATTGAGGGCAGGATCAGACTGGCACAGAGGGCAGCCGCCATGGCTACCCGCTGGGGGAGGTTTGCTGATTTCACGGGATGACTCCTGGTTATTATTGTCGGGCGCCGGTCTCTATAAATGCACCGGCCAGGCCACGCTTTCCTTGGTCGACCATAGGGCGACGGCTACAAGAATACGTTGGCACAGGTGCCTGCCATCAAGGGTTTTTCAGCAACAGGGGGAGATTCTGTGATGGTGTCGACAGAGGTTCCGTAACCTCTGCCGCACTTTCAGACAGTATGACTGGATCAGATTGCTGACTGGGGCCAGGCCTTTCGACCCTCACTCAGGGTGAGTCGGATAACACCCGGCAGTTCGCGGTCGGTCACCGGCGCATGACGACCGGCCGAAACCAGGGTTTTCGAGTCCGGAGTCCAGAAGGCATCGGGATCGAACAGGCAGATATCGGCCGTTTCGCCCTCCGCGAGTCGGGCCGTCCGGCCAAGCACGGAGGCCGGACCGGTGGTCAGCGCCCGGATCAGGTCAGGCAGCGCCAGTTCGTTCATTTCCACCAGTTCCAGACCCAGCGACAGCACACTCTCGATACTGGACAGGCCCGGCTCGGTGGCTGCCATGGGCGCCTGCTTGGCGGCGGTATCATGGGGCTGATGCTGGCTGACGATGGCATCAATGACGCCTTCCCGGACACCGGCAATCAGCGCCTTGCGATCGCTCTCGCCTCGCAGTGGTGGCCGGACATGGAAACGACTGTCGAACCCGGCCAGGGCATCCTCGGTGAACACCAGCTGGTGCATGGCCACATCGGCGGTTACCGCAATACCGCGGCTACGGGCATCGGCCAGCATTTCAACACTGCGACCGCAGGACAACTGGCTCAGGTGCAAACGAACCCCGGTTTCCTCCGCCAGCAACAGCATTTCCATCACCGCCGCGGTTTCCGCCACTTCCGGAATCCCCAGCAAACCCAGCCGCGAGGTCACCAGCCCGTCGTGGGCATAGCCGTCTGCGGCCAGGGCCTGGTTCTCGGGGCTGAACATCACCGTCAAGCCAAAGGTCTGGGCGTAGGCCATGCACCGGCGCAGAATGCGGGCATTGCGCACACCCCGGGAACCATTGCCCACGGCGACACAACCCGCCGAGGCCAGACCCGCCATATCGCTGAGCAGATCGCCCTCGAGGCCCCGGGTAATGGCACCAATGGGCAAAACCCGGATGGGCGAGCGGCTGGCCGCGCCATCACGGATCAGGTGGGTGACAGCACTGGAATCGTTCACCGGTGACGTCTCCGGTGACGCGCACACCGTGGTATAGCCGCCATGTGCCGCCGCCAGCGTCTCGGAGGCGATGTTTCCTTTCTGGCCATTGCCCGGCTCACGGAGGTTACAGCACAGGTCCACAAATCCGGGTGTGATGACGCCGTTTTCGGCGCTGATGGTCTCGTCGGCCTGTTCCCGGGCGGCGGCTTCGCCGATGGCGGCAATGCGGCCGTCCCGAATCAGCAATGCGGTATTTTCCTGTTCTGCGCCCTGACCATCGAACAGCCGGCCTCCGGTAATTTTCAGACTGCGTCCGGATGTGTTGACGCTGCTCATGCCTGGTCCCTCTCACTCAGTTTCTGCTGACGCTCGGCCACCTGACCACCCATGGCCATGGACATGACCGCCATCCGGATGGCAATGCCGTTGGTAACCTGGTTCAGAATCACCGATTGCGGCCCGTCGGCCACCGCCGATTCGATTTCAACGCCCCGGTTGATGGGCCCCGGATGCATAACGATGCATTCCGGATGAGCCAGCTCCAGCTTCTGCTGGTTCAGGCCGTACAACCGGTAGAACTCTCGCTCACTGGGTAGCAGGGCCCCTTCCATACGCTCTTTCTGGAGTCGCAGCATGATGACCACATCCAGATCCTTCATCCCCCGGGCCATATCGTATTCCACCGTACAGCCCAGGCTTTCCACATCTTTGGGAAGCAGGGTGCCCGGGGCAATGACGCGCACTTCCTCGGCACCCAGTTCGTTCAGAGCCCGGATCTGGGAGCGGGCTACCCTGGAGTGCAGCACATCGCCGACGATGGCGACTTTCAGCCCCTCGAACTGCCCCTTGTGCTGGCGAATGGTGAGCATATCCAGCATGGCCTGGGTCGGGTGCGCATGACGGCCGTCACCGGCGTTAATAATGGCGACTCCGGGGTAACACTCTCGGCGATAAAATGCGGCGCACCACTCTGGGAGTGCCGGACCACGAACATGTCGCTGGCCATGGCTTCGAGGTTCAGCAGGGTGTCCGACAGGGATTCGCCCTTGGAGGTGGCCGAAGTGCTGATGTCCAGGTTGAGCACATCCGCAGACAGTCGCTTGGCCGCCAGCTCAAAGGTGCTGCGGGTGCGGGTGCTGGACTCGAAAAACAGGTTTACCACGGTCCTGCCCCGAAGCAGTGGCACTTTCTTGATGGTGCGCTCACCGACCTCGATAAAGGAATCTGCTGTATCCAGGATGTCGGTCAGCAAGGCTCGGTCAAGGCCGTCGAGGGTAAGAAAGTGCCGCAACTGACCATCCCGGGTCAGCTGCAAGTGGTGCGGGGAAGAGTCGTTCGCGGTCATGGGTCGCCTGTTATCTGATTCGGAGGTTTATTTTCCGGCTTCCTGAAACTCAATACGGAGCGGGTCGGGGCCACGCAACTTGACGCGCTGGTGGGATTCCAGCGCCATTGTCTTGCCAGCCACGTCAGGCTGAATGGGCAGTTCCCGAGCACCAAGGTCAATCAGGGTGGCCAGTATGATACTGGCTGGGCGGCCATAATCGAAGATCTCATTCATCGCGGCCCGGATGGTCCGGCCGCTCATGATGACATCGTCAATCAGGATGATGTCCCGGCCTTCGGTGTCAAAGGGCAGGCTTGAGGGTTTGACCCGGGGATTCAGGCCAATGCGGCTGAAGTCATCGCGGTAGAAGGAGATATCCAGTTCGCCGAACGGCTCTGCGATACCCAGGCGCTTGCTGAGTAAATCCGCCAGCCAGACACCGCCGGTACGGATACCAATCAGCACCGGAGATTCCACGCCCCGCTGTTCAAGCGCCTGACGCAGCCCGCTTTCCATCTGGTCCAGCAACTGATCAATATCAAGCAATGCCGTCATTAGGTCCTCACTGTGTAAAAAACGTTTCCAGTATCAGCACCGCGGCCCGGTCATCCACCCCGTGACGACCAAAATCCCGGCTGCCTCCAGCGGCCATGACCTCACCTTTGGCCTCGAAACTGGTGAGCCGCTCATCGACCATTTCAACCGGCACATGGTAGCGGCCATGCAGACGCTTGCCGAACTTCCGCGCCCGGGCACACATCTCGTTCTCGGTGTCGTCCATATTCAGCGGCAGGCCAACCACCACCAGGTCAGGGCGCCACTCCTGGAGCAGGGATTCAATCTGTTGCCAGTCCGGGATACCGTCCCGGGCGGGTATCAGCGCCACCGGCTGCCCGGTACCCAGTAATTCCTGGCCGACGGCAACACCAATCCGGCGGGTTCCGAAATCAAACGCCATCACACGCCGACTGGCAGCCTCAGGCATGACCGATCGATTCGCTGAGCTGGTTCAGATCAATACCGATCAGGGCGAGCACCGCCTTGTAGCGTTCTTCCCAGGGAGTGCGGAACAGAATGTCCAGAGTGGCCGGACAGGTGAGCCAGGCGTTGCTGCCCAGCTCCTCTTCCAGTTGCCCTTCGCTCCAGCCGGAATAGCCCAATGCCACCAGGTACTCGTCGGGACCTTCGCCACGACCAATGCCTGCCAATACGTCGCGGGATGTGGTCAGCAGAACATCGTCGGTGACCTTCGCCGTATTCTGCCAGCTGGTTCCGGGGGGATGTAGTACAAATCCCCGCTCCGGCTGCACCGGACCACCGCTGAATACCGGCAGGTCCAGCTCACCGCCTGGCAGATCCAGTTGTTCCAGAATCTCGCCCAGATGGATGTCCAGCGGCTGATTGATCATGAGCCCCAGGGCACCGTCGTCGGAATGCTCACAGATATAGATGACGCCGCCGTGGAAACGCGGATCAGCAAGATAGGGTGATGCCACCAGGAAATGGTGCCGCAAGCTATGGGGAGAGTGTTTCGATGCTGTCATCCGGATGTCAGCCCCCGACGCTGGAAGGACCAGGTACGTATGATTTCGAGTTCATCCACCTCTTGCCGCATTTCGTCCGGAAACGGTGCAAAAGGTGCGGCCATCCTGACAATGCGTATTGCCGCATCGTCCAGCACGGTACTGCCGGAAGACTGCAGGATAGCCACCTCTTTAATGGTGCCGTCTTTCTTCAGCGACACCAGCATTCTCAGTGTGCCATAGATTCCGGCATTGCGCGCCTCGGTCGGGTAATTGATATTACCCACCCGGGTTACCTTGCTCACCCAGTTCTGGACATACCAGGCGTTGGTGGACTTGAGCGTGGACGCGGCGGTAACGCGCATTACCCTGGGCTTGCGGGCATAGGCCTGCTGCTGGGCATCGAAGCGGGCTTCCAGGCTGGCAATCTCGAGGCTGCGCTCCATCAGGCTCTTTTTCTCCCGCACCGGCAAAGGCTCCTCTTCCGGTTTGGTTCGCTCCTCAGGCTGTTGAACCTTCTGAGCGGACGCACTCTCGGTCTGCACCACCTGTTTTTCCTGGCGCGGCTGGGGTTCGGTCTGGGCCGGCGGCTCGGGCTGAACCTGAGCCACCTCAGGCTGGCTGACTTCTGCCGGTTGAGGCGTGGTAATTTCCCGAACCTCTTCCTGGGTACCGCTGCCCTTCTGGCTGGTCTGGGCCAGAAAGTCCGCTTTCTCCGGGGCTTCCTCGTCGTCAAACTGGGACAGGGTGATTTCCATGGTCTGGGCCGAGGAACGGGGCGGTTCGGGCGCAAAGGTAATTCCCAGCACCACGATGGCGTGCACCGCCAGCGCCATAAAGAGGGTGAAGGAAAACCGGTCGAAGTCGCTTACCTGAACTGCCATTCCTGATACGGATCCTGTCGTTAAACCTGCCCGGTTGCCAACACCGGATTATGCCTGATCCAGGCGTTTTGCAATCGCCTCCATCAAGAGGCCACCAATATCGATCCCGAACGCCGCATCGAGTTCCCGGATACAGGTCGGGCTGGTGACATTGATTTCGGTAAGATAGTCACCGATCACATCCAGGCCGACAAAAATAAGCCCTTTCTCTTTAATCACCGGTGCAACGCGTTCGCAGATTTCCCGATCCCGGGCGGTCAGCTCGCGACCTTCACCCCGGCCGCCAGCGGCAAGGTTGCCCCGATTCTCGCCATGGGAGGGTATTCTCGCAAGGGAGTAGGGTACCGGCTCACCGTCGATCAGCAGGATACGCTTGTCACCATCGCTGATTTCCGGAATGTATTTCTGGGCCATGGCCTGGTGGGTGCCATAGTTGGTGAGGGTTTCGATAATGACCCCCAGGTTGAAATCGTTTTCCCGGATGCGGAAGATCGAATGCCCGCCCATGCCGTCCACCGGTTTCATGATGACGTCGCCGTGTTTGGCATAGAACTCGCGGAACCGGCTTGCCGAACGGCTGACCAGTAGCGGTGGTGTCAGGTCCTCGAACTGGGTGGCAAACAGCTTCTCGTTACAGTCGCGAAGGGTGGACGCCGGGTTGACCACCAGCGCGCCCTGCTGCTCGGCCGATTCCAGTATATAGGTGGCCATCAGGAACTCCCGGTCCACCGGCGGATCCTTGCGCATAAGGATGACATCCAGATCGCCCAGCGCCCGGTCCTGGCTCGGACCAAAGCTGTACCAGTTCTCGGGGTCCATGTGGACCGTCAGGTCGCGGGTGTGGGCCATGGCCCGGCCGCCGTCGAGATACATGTCCGGCAGCTCCATATACTCGATTTCCCAACCACGGTTCTGGGCAGCCAGCAACATGGCCAGTGAGCTGTCTTTCTTGAAGTGGATATCTTCAATCGGATCCATCACGATCCCGAGTCTGACGGTCATGGGCTTTCCTGCACTCCTGAGGGTTAAAAACACGAACCGGTCTGCAGAGCGGACCGGGCATTAAGTGCTATGCTTTGCAATCAGATGGTATTGTACCCGAGCTGCAAATGCATCCGGAGAAATCCTCAGTCAGTTACGTGACGTTGCGGGCAGAAGTACATTTGGTCACAAACTAATACTTTTTATCCGGCCATTGATAATCTATAAATGAGCGGGGTTTATAGAAGAACCTTAAGGTTTGTGTTAAAAAACCCCGGTTTAAAATAACGACAGTCGCTGAGCGCAAGGCAGTTGGACAATGGATGACAACTTCGAGAACTTGAAGATCATGGTGATCGACGACAGTAAAACCATACGTCGCACCGCAGAAACCCTTCTGAAAAAGGTCGGCTGTGAGGTCATCACCGCGACTGACGGCTTTGACGCTCTTGCCAAGATTGCCGATTCCCAGCCGGACATCATTTTCGTTGATATCATGATGCCCCGCCTGGACGGCTACCAGACCTGCGCACTTATCAAGAACAATTCCTCCTTCAAAAAGACGCCGGTTATCATGCTCTCCAGCAAGGACGGGCTGTTCGACAAGGCCAAGGGCCGGATCGTCGGCTCGGACCAGTACCTGACCAAACCGTTCAGTAAGGATGAGCTGCTCAACACCATCCGCCAGTATGTCCCACAGGCGGAACAGTAAACCTGCTGACCCCAAGAACCATCGAGGAAACCATGGCCCGCATTCTGATTGTTGACGATTCCCCTACCGAGGTTAAGAAAATTTCCACGATCCTGGAAAAACACAAGCACGAAGTGCTGACCGCCGACAACGGCGCAGACGGTGTTGCCAAGGCCCGTGCCGAAACCCCGGATCTGGTCCTGATGGATGTGGTTATGCCCGGCCTGAACGGCTTCCAGGCAACCCGCCAACTGACCCGCGCACCGGAAACCGCTTCCATCCCCGTGGTCATCGTAACCACCAAGGATCAGGAAACTGACCGCGTATGGGGCACCCGCCAGGGCGCCAAGGGTTACCTGGTCAAGCCGGTAAACGAAGACGACCTGATCAAAACAATCAACAGTCTGATTGCCTGATCCCCAACCGTGGAGTACGCATGTCCGCCCAGGCCGCCCCTTTTGCCGTTCTGACGGATATCGCCGAGCGCAGCCGGTCCATGGCCGCCGGCCTGCCGGAACAACAGGAAGCCGTTGAACTCTGGAACGGCATCGGCTTCGTTCTCGCAGGTGAACGCTACGTTGCCCCCATGGGCGAAGTCACTGAAATCCTCCATGTCCCCCGGTTTACCCACATACCGGGGGTTCGCCCGTTTCTGCTTGGCGCCGCCAATGTCCGCGGCCGCCTCCTGCCCCTGGTTGATCTCGCCGGCTTTTTTGACATTCCCCGCTCTTCCCGAAGCCAACGGGAGCGGCGGGTGCTGGTTGTTGAACAGGGCGATATTTTCAGCGGGCTGGTGGTCGACAGTGTGTTGGGCATGCAGTACTTCGCGACTGACAGTTTCAAGGATTCGCCCGAGGGCGTACCTGAAAACGTTCGACCGTTTGTCTCAGGCGGTTACGAACGCAACGAGGAAGTCTGGAAAGTGTTTTCGGCCGTCGACCTGCTCGAGGACGAACGATTTCTGGACGTCGCACAGTGGTAAGGGTGGTGACAATGGCAGGAACATCACCCTGACCGCCTGAAACCCGAAAAAACAAACTTGCCAATTTCTTGAAGAGGCCGGGAGCCAGAAAATGAAGAACAGAGCCGGAAGACTCAGTATGGGACAGGGAGGCAACAAGCTGGTTGCCGGCCTGATCGCCGCGCTGATCGCACTCACCATCCTGCTCGTTGTCGTGCTGTTCATTATCAACACAGACAGCCAGAACGATCAGGAATACATCGCCAACACCGCCGAGCTGAGGGTGCTCTCTCAGGAGATTGCGAAAAACGCGACAGAGGCTGCCGGCGGTACCGCCGAGGCCTTCAACCAGCTGCGCCGCTCCCGTGACGAATTCCAGCAGCTCTGGACCAACGTAACCGAGGGCAATCCGGAAACCGGTCTGCCGCCGAGTGAACTGGCCCAGCAGAGTGGCGTTCAGGAAAACTGGAACACCGTGCGGGAAAACGCCGACAGCATCCTCTCGACCCAGGATGCGGTACTCGGCCTGCACGAGGTGGCCCGGACCCTGAACGAAACCATCCCGCAGCTGCAGGTTGAGTATGACGATATCGTACAGATCCTGCTCGACAACGACGCACCCGCCGAACAGATCGCACTGGCCCAGCGCCAGTCTCTGCTGGCGGAGCGGATTGTTCGCTCGGTCAACAACGTACTCTCCGGTGACGAAGACGCGGTTATTGCCGCCGACCGTTTCGGTCGTGACGCAAGCCTGTTCGGGCGAGTGCTCGAGGGCCAGCTGAACGGCAACCCGGCCATGGGCATCTCCCAGGTAAATGACGAAGACGCCATTTACGGCCTCGAAGCCGTCGATGAGCTGTTCCAGTTCGTCTCCCAGAACGTAGACGCGATCCTTGAGGCCTCTCCCGACCTCTTCAAGGTTCGTACTGCTGCCAGCGACATCTTCCAGAATTCCGAGATCCTGCTTTCCGAACTCTCTGTGCTGGCCGAGAACTTCCGGACCCAGTCCGGCTCACGCCTGGTCAGCCCGACCCTGGCCTTTGCCATCCTGGCCGCCATGGTTGCCATTGTTGTGTTTATCGGTCTGGCCCTTTACCGCGAAGCCCAGGCCCGACTGGCTACTACGCAAGAGCAGAACGAGCAGAACCAGAACGCGATCCTGCGACTGCTGGACGAACTGGCCGACCTGGCTGATGGTGACCTGACCACGGAGGCCACGGTAACCGAGGACTTCACCGGTGCCATCGCTGACTCCATCAACTATGCGATCGACCAGATGCGCGGCCTGGTACAGGCGATTCGTGGTACTGCCGTACGGGTAGCGTCAGCGGCCCAGGAAACCCAGGCCACTGCGATGCACCTTGCCGATGCTTCCGAGCACCAGGCACAGGAAATCGCCGGCGCCTCCGCTGCGGTTAACGAGATGGCCGGTGTCCATCGATCAGGTATCCTCGAACGCCGCGGAATCCTCCGCGGTTGCGGAGCGGTCGGTTGCGATCGCGAAGAAAGGCGCGGAAGTGGTACAGAACACCATCCGCGGCATGGACAACATCCGTGAACAGATCCAGGAAACCTCCAAGCGGATCAAGCGTCTGGGTGAGTCTTCCCAGGAAATCGGTGACATCGTATCCCTGATCAACGACATCGCCGACCAGACCAACATCCTGTCTCTGAACGCCGCGATCCAGGCATCCATGGCCGGTGACGCGGGCCGGGGCTTCGCGGTTGTTGCGACGAAGTACAGCGACTGGCGGAACGCTCCTCTGCAGCGACCAAGCAGATTGAAGCGCTGGTTAAGACGATCCAGTCGGACACCAACGAAGCCGTTATCTCCATGGAACACACCACCGCCGAGGTGGTCCGTGGTGCCCGTCTGGCCCAGGACGCGGGTATCGCCCTCGAGGAAATCGAGAACGTATCCATGTCTCTGGCGGAACTGATCCAGAACATCTCCAACGCTGCACGTCAGCAGTCTTCGTCGGCGGCGCACATTTCCAACACCATGAACGTTATCCAGGAAATCACGTCCCAGACGTCTTCCGGTACCAACGCGACCGCGAAGTCCATCGGTAACCTGGCAGAAATGGCGTCCGAGCTTCGGTCCTCCGTTGCCGGCTTTACTCTGCCGGAAGAAGACGTGGCGGATCACGAGGAAGAGGAAGACAGCGACGTTCCGGTGGTGGGCTGATTTCCGTTCCAGGGCTGTTGACGGTTTATGGCGCAAATGCATAACAACCTGTCACCTGCCGAGGGCATCTGGTCACTGCGTCGACTCCCGGATATGGACGAGGCGCAGTTCAGCCAGTGGCAAACCCTGCTGGAACACCGAACCGGGATCACCCTGTCGTCCGAGCGCCGTTCGTTTCTGGAAACGAACCTTGGCATCCGGATGCGGGAAATCGGCTGCAGCAGCTATCAGGCCTATTACGAAAAGATCGTATCCGGGCCGGATGCAATCAGGGAATGGTCAACGCTGGTGGACCGGCTCACGGTTCAGGAAACCCGGTTCTTCCGGGATCCCGACGCTTTCCGGCTGGTATCCGACTATGTCCTGACCCGGCCAAGGGAACAGCTGAAAAAGCGCCCCCTTGAGGCCTGGAGTGTCGGATGTTCCACCGGGGAAGAGCCCTACACCCTGGCCATGGTGCTGAATGAATGCATGGAGCAACTGGCATTGCAGCCTCTGTTCGGTGTCACCGGCTCTGATATCAGCAAGCCGGTGATCGAGAAGGCCCGGATCGGTCAGTTCAATCCCCGCAAACTGCTGGGAATGGACGAGGAAATGAAAGCACGGTATTTCCGCCCGGCCGAGCGGAACACCGTAGAAATCGTAAACAGCATCCGCGACAGGGTGTGCTTTACCAGACTGAATGTTCTGGACCTGGATAAAGCACCCATGCACGGGATGAACATTATCTTCTGCCAGAATCTGCTGATTTATTTCCGCCGCTGGCGCCGGCGGGAAATTGTCAAGCGACTTGCAGAGCGGCTGGCGCCCGGGGGGTTGCTGGTACTGGGCCAGGGAGAGCTGACCGACTGGCAGCCTCCAGGGTTACAGAGAGTCCCCTCGGAACATGTGCTGGCGTGGATCAAACGCCAGACTGACGAAGAATAACCGGAGTGGTTATGGGCAATCACCATGACAGCATCGCCCTCGACTGGGTTCGGGGAGAGATACAGGACACGCTGACCCAGGGTCAGCATGCACTGGAAGCGTATGTCGAGAATCGTGACGACACCGCGCGCCTGCGCTTCTGCCTGAATTATCTCCATCAGGTACATGGCACCCTGCAAATGGTCGAGCTCTACGGTGCAGCCCTGCTCACCGAGGAGATGGAAAAGCTCACCCAGGCCGTACTCAACGAAACCGTTGCCAATACCGACGAAGCCGTTGAAGTCCTGATGCAGGCCATCCTGCAGTTACCCCAGTACCTTGAGCATCTGGCCAGCAGCCAGGACGATTTTCCAATGGTGCTGCTGCCACTGCTCAACGACCTTCGGGCCGCCCGTGGCGAATCCCTGCTGTCTGATACCTCGCTGTTCAAACCGGACCTGGCCCCCTCGCGAATCACCGTGACCGGGAAGGTATCCCAGCGCCTGCAGGACCCGACAGTTCTGGGCCACATCCGCAAATTGCGCCAGATGTACCAGTTTGCGCTGGCGGGCGTCATCCGTGAAGCGGATCTCGATGCCCATTTCGAGTACATGCAGAAGGTGCTCCAACGACTGATCCGTTTGTGCCAGAAAACGCCCCGGGGCGAACTCTGGAAAGCGGCCAGTGCGTTCGTGGAAACCTTGCAGGCACACGTCAATCCGGTGAACGCAGCCGTAAAATCCCTGCTCAGGGAGCTGGACAGTGAAATCCGCCGACTGACCGATGAGCATGCGGATATCCTTCAGCAACCAGCGCCGGAAGCGCTGCTCAAACACCTGCTCTACTATGTCGCCCGTGCCCGGGATCTGGATTCGCCCCAGGTCAGTGCCCTGCGGGATGCCTACCAGCTGAACCAGGCACTGCCTTCGGAAGACGACGTTGATGCCGCCAGAACCCGGGTATCCGGCCCGGGTCGGGATGCCATTCATTCGGTTGTCGGCGCACTCAACGAGGAGCTGGCCAAACTCAAGGATCAGCTCGACCTCTTTGTTCGCTCGGAGTTGCGTCAGAACAGTGAACTTGAGGACCTGTTACCGGGTCTGCGCCAGGTGGCTAATACCCTGGCGGTGCTGGGGCTGGGCATACCGCGGAAGGTGGTTACCGAGCAGGTCGAACTGGTTGAGAAACTCAGCGCCCAGACCGAGCAGGTCGATGATGGCACCCTGATGGACATCGCCGGCGCGCTGCTTTATGTGGAAGCCAGTCTCGCCGGCCTGGATAGCGAAGGCCAGCGGGAGTCGTCCGCAGACGAAGCTTCCGATGCCCCTGTGAACCTGGGCTCGAGGGAGCTGGGTGAAGCCAGTGGCGCGCTGCTCCGTGAATCCCGGAACACCCTGGAACAGGTCAAATCCGCCATTGTGAATTTCATTGCCTCGCAATGGGATACCCGTGAAATCGAGCATGTTCCGGGCTGCTGCACAGCATTCGCGGGGGCCTGAGCCTGATTCCGCTGGACCGGGTGGCCGCCATGCTGGCCTCGGCCGAACGCTACATTTCCGATGTACTGCTGGGTAGCAAACAGGTTCCTGACTGGAAACAGCTGGATATCCTGGCCGATGCGGTCACCAGCATCGAGTATTACCTCGAGCGGCTTGCCGAGGGGATTGGCGAAAACGACTCGATTCTCCGGGTAGCCGAAGACAGCCTCGCGTCCCTTGGCTTCCCGGTTGGAGCCGAACCCACCTGGACGGAAACCGACGACGACGAAGTACCTCTGGTGGAGACGGTTGAAGAGCAACCCGAAACCACGGATACAGCCGCAGAGGAAACCAAAAGCTCGGATTCGGAACTTCTGGATGACGAGATTCTCGGCATCTTCGTTGAAGAGGCCGAAGAGGTTCTCGAAACCATCCACGAATTCTATCCGCGGTTGCGCCAGAACCATGATGACCGCGAGGCTCTGACCGAAGTTCGCCGAGCCTTCCATACGCTCAAGGGCAGCGGTCGACTGGTCGGCGCTACCAGCATTGGCGAGCTGGCCTGGTCGGTGGAAAACCTGCTGAACCGCGTCATTGACCAGACCATTCGCCCCACCGAAGAGATGTTCAACCTGGTGGACCAGGTCAATACCCGCATTCCCTCCCTGATCCGTGAATTCAAGGAAGGCGAGACAGCCGGCGACGTGGCGGAACTCATCAGCCGCGCCGAGGCCATGGCGACCACCCGCCGCACTGACAGCGAGGCAGAAGCGGAAGCGCCCGAGGTCGAGGACACAGCCAGCGAACTGGAGCCCGAGGCACCGGCAGAACCGGCCGCCGGGGACGCCGATACGGCTGAAGCCGTGGCTGAGGAAGCCGCCGATGACGACGATCTGATTGACGATGAAATTCTCGAGATCTTCGTTGAAGAAGCGGGAGAAGTGCTGGAAACCATTCGCGAATACCTGCCGATGCTCCTGCGTCAGCACGACGACCGCAGCGCCCTGTCGGAAGTCCGCCGTGCCTTTCACACACTGAAAGGCAGTGGTCGCATGGTCGGCGCACTGGTGGTTGGCGAGCTGGCCTGGTCGGTGGAAAACATGCTGAACCGCGTCATCGACGGCAGCATTTTCATGAACGACGACATTGCCAGCCTGCTGGAGGATGTCACCGCCAATCTGCCGGCCCTGGTTGAAGATTTTGAAAAACGCCGTGCACCGTCGGTGGATACCTCCAACCTGGAAGCCCGCGCCAATGCCCTGGCCAACGGTGAGATCCCCGATGCCAGCATGATGCCCGCCGCTGAATCGGATGGCTCGGAGACCGTTGCCGAAGACGAGACAGGCACTGCAGACGCAGAGACCGCTGAAGAGGATGCGGTGGACCCGGTATTGCTGGATATTTTTGAAAGCGAAACCGAGACCCACCTGCAGACGCTGAAAGACTTCCTCTCGGCAGCGGGCGACAAAACCACCGTTGCCTACACCGATGATCTTTCCCGAGCCCTGCATACGCTCAAAGGCAGCGCACATACAGCAGGCATCGGTCCGATCGCGGCCGTGATCACGCCGCTGGAGCGTTTCGTCAAGGAATCCCGGGCCCAGAACAAGCGGGCCAACCGCGACGTCCTTTCGCTGATCGAATCCGCCTGCGATTTCCTGACCCAGGGGCTGGCCCAGATTCGTGAAAACCCGCAGGCCTCGCTGCCAGGCACCGAAGCCTTCCTTGAAAAGCTGGATCAGCTGACGGATGAGACCCTCCGCAGCCACAGTGAAGAAGCCCCGCGCCGGCATCCGGAGCAACCGCCGTCGCAACTCGTTCAACTGTTCCTGAACGAAGGCCTCGACATTGTTCTTGATGCCGACCGCATCCTTGATCACTGGGCGGACCACCCGGGCGAGATGGACTCGTTGAACCCACTGCGTTCCGAACTGGAACAGTTGACCTCCGGCGCAACCGAAGCCGGGCTTGGCGACGTCGCCGCGCTCTCGGGTGCACTGAAAGAAACCTATGACGAAGCCGCCAGGCGCGACGAAGCGCCGGACGAAACCTTCTTCGAGACTGTCCGGGCGGCTCACGAACAGTTGATCAACATGATGGACCAGGTGGCGGCCGGGCTTGCCACTGAGTCCAGCGATGACATGGTCACGGCCCTTGAAGGCCTGAAACAGGCTCCCGTCGAAGAAAACGGAGAGCCGGACGCCTTTGAACAGGAATTCACCGGCGACCTCGAGGAAATCGATCTCAGCTTCGAGATGGACGAGGCCGAGACGCCAGCCAGTGAAGAGCCCGCAACGACCGAGCAACCGCCGCTACCGGAAATGGCCGAATCCGACGAGGAAATGGATGAGGAACTGGCGGAAATCTTCCTGGAAGAAGCCCGCGACCTGATCGATAGCACCGCCGAAGCGCTCCAGAGCTGGAGTGAGAATACCGGGAACCTGGATATCCTGCGTCTGCTACAGCGGGATCTGCACACGCTCAAGGGTGGCGCACGACTGGCGGACATTCCGGCCGTAGGGGATCTCTCCCACGAACTGGAAAACCTGTTTGAGGGACTGACCGAACAGCGGCTGTCGATCAACGATGAGCTGTCGGACCTGCTGTTCCGCTGCCACGACCGCCTGGCGGGCATGGTCGAGAACCTGGAGGCCAAGGAGCCACCTCGGCCTGCTCCGGATCTGATTGGCGAAATCCAGGCTTACATGGACGGCGCCACCGGAACCCGGCCGGTCACCAACGTTGCCAGCCAGGACGAAGAACCCGAAGCGGAAGCAGGCACCGAGGAACAGGCACCGCTGCCCGACGTGGATGAGCCGGACGAGTCCGACCGTGCCACAAGCGAGGCAGATGAAGCCGCCGAGGCAGAGGACGGCGTCGCCGACCTCTCTCACCTGGACCCGGAGCTGGTTGGCATCTTCCTGGAAGAAGCCTACGACCTGATCAACTCCACCGGCAGTGCCCTGCACACCTGGACCGAAGATCCTTCGGACCGGACCGTGGCCGCGGAACTCCAGCGCGACGTGCACACCCTCAAGGGCGGCGCCCGTATGGCCGGCGTTGAAGCCATCGGCGACCTGACCCATGTGCTGGAGGATCTGTTCGAAAAGGTTGCGGAAGGCCAGCTGGAAGCCAGCGACTCCATGAACGACCTGCTGTTTGCCTGCCATGACAGGCTGGCGCAGATGGTCGAGCAGGTGGCCACCCAGAAGCCATGCCCGCCGGCCGATGAGCTGGTTGCCCAGGTCCAGTCCATCCTACGGGGCGAGGCGTTGCCGTCTGATACCCGAGCGGAAGAGACCGAACAGCCGGCAGCGGCAGAGAAAGCCGAGGCTCCGGCCGAGGAAGCTCCGGAAGGCACCCGCCTCAGCGAGACCCTGGCACAGGCCAGTGATGACGACCTGATCGGCATCTTCCTGGACGAAGGCCTGGAAATCTACGACGCCATCAGTGAGTGTCTCGACCAGTGGCGAGACGAGCCGGAAGAACTGACCGGCCTGACCCAGCTTCAGCAGGAACTGCACACCCTCAAGGGCGGTGCACGGCTTTCCGATGTCGATCCGATTGCCAACCTGGCAGAGGCCTGGTCCGATGCCCTTGACCCCCTGATTTCGGGGTCCAACAACCAGAAAACCCTGCTCAGCCTCAGCGATCGGGCACTGGGCAGCCTGAAGGCGATGCTCAACAGCCTGGAAGAGGGCAACAAGCCCGAGCCGGATACCGGGCTCATTGAAGAGTTCCTGGCAGCCCATGAGGTCGCCTCCGAGGAGACCGCAGCCCCCCGGGAAGAGTCCGGACAGGAAGCGATTGATCCGGAAGTTCTGGAGATCTTCCTGGAGGAAGCCGGCGAAATCATGGATCAGCTTGAGCAGCTGCTCGACGATTGGCGCAAAGACCCGGCAAACCATAGCTTTAACCAGGAAGCCCAGCGGGCATTACACACCCTCAAGGGCGGTGCTCGCCTGTCCCAGCTGACCCAGCTTGGCGACAGAGCCCACGCCTTTGAAACCCGATTGATTGATCTGGGCGGCAATGCCCCTGATAAATCACAGTGGCAGGCCATTACCGAAGATCACGACGCCATCATTGCCCTGGTTGCCGATATCCGCAAAGGCTATGAGTCCGGCTCAGGCGTGCCGGAACCGGCAAAGACCGAGCAGGCGGCGCCGGCCCAGACCGCGCCAGAACCGAAGAAGCCCGAAGAGCCGACACCGCCCGCCAAAGCGGAGAAACCGGTGGCACCGGCGCCGAAACCCGGGAAATCGCCGGCCAGGGCCCGCAAACAGGCTGCCGAAGCCCAGCGCGCCGCCCAGGAAACCATCCGGGTATCCGCACCACTGCTGGATGAGCTGGTCAACCTGGCCGGTGAAACCAGTATTACCCGTGGCCGACTGGAGCAGCAGACCAGTGATTTTGGCCATACCCTGGATGAAATGGCCGCCACCATCGAACGTCTGCGTGAGCAGCTGCGCCGGATGGAAATCGAAACCGAAGCGCAGATCCTGTTCAGTGCCGAGAAAGAGCACGGTCCGGATTACGGCGACGACTTCGACCCCCTGGAGATGGACCGTTACTCGTCCATCCAGCAGCTGTCCCGGGCCCTGACCGAATCCTCCTCGGACCTTGCGGACCTGCGTGAGACCCTGTCTGACCGGGTACGGGACACTGAAACCCTGCTGGTGCAGCAGTCGCGGATCAATACGGAACTCCAGGAAGGTCTGATGAAGACCCGGATGATTCCGTTCGCCTCCATGGTGCCCCGCCTGCGCCGGATCGTCCGTCAGATCAGCGGCGAACTGGGCAAGAAAGTGGACTTCGATGTCCGCAACGCCGAGGGCGAGATGGACCGGAACATCCTCGAGCGCATGATCGCGCCCCTGGAACACATGCTCCGGAACGCCCTGGACCACGGCATCGAAAGTCCCGCGGACCGCAAACAAGCGGGCAAGCCTGAGACCGGCGAAGTCACCCTGTCGCTGACCCGGGAAGGCGGCGACGTGGTCCTGCGCATGATCGACGATGGCGCCGGCATTCCCTCCTCGGTGATCCGCGACAAGGCCATCCGTCAGGGCATGCTGCGGGAAGATGAAGACCTGTCCGAACGGGAAATCCTGCAGTTCATCCTTCAACCCGGCTTCTCCACAGCCCAGCAGGTGACCCAGATTTCCGGCCGTGGCGTGGGCATGGACGTGGTTGCCAGTGAGATCAAGCAGCTCGGTGGCAGTCTGGACATTGATTCGGCCCTGGGCCATGGCACCACCTTCACCGTACGCCTGCCGTTCACGGTATCCGTGAACCGGGCCCTGATGGTGTCCACCGGCGAGGACTTCTACGCCATCCCGCTGAACACCATCGAGGGTATTGTCCGGGTCAGCACCTACGAGCTCGAGGAATACTACAAGCCGGACGCGCCGATGTACGAATACGCCGGCCAGGAATACCGGCTTCAGTACCTGGGCAGTCTGCTGAACAGCGACCATCATCCGAAGTTGCAAGGCCAGGCCCTGCCGCTGCCGGTGATTCTGGTGCGCGGTGCCGAGCAGCCCATGGCCCTGCAGGTGGACAACCTGATGGGCAGCCGGGAAATTGTTGTTAAATCCCTTGGCCCGCAATTCAGCTCGGTTCGTGGCGTATCCGGTGCCACCATCCTGGGTGACGGTAACGTGGTGGTGATTCTCGATCTGCCGGCCATGATCCGTTCCGACATCCTGTCCGAACGCCAGCGTCTGGCCAACCTCGAGAAGGCCCGCGAGTCCGCCCGTTACGAGGAACAGGCCACCGTGGTTATGGTGGTGGACGACTCGGTCACGGTACGGAAGGTTACCTCACGACTGCTGGAACGTAACGGCATGGAAGTCATCACCGCTAAAGACGGCCTGGACGCGGTCGCACAGCTGCAGGACCACAAACCGGACATTATCCTGCTGGATATCGAGATGCCGCGGATGGATGGTTTCGAAGTTGCCAGCTTTGTGCGCCACGACGACAACCTGCGGGAAACTCCGATCTGCATGATCACCTCCCGAACCGGCGAAAAGCACCGCGAGCGTGCGCTGGCCATTGGTGTCAACGAGTATCTCGGCAAGCCGTTCCAGGAAACCGAGCTGCTTGAGACCATTGAGCGGCTGACCGGAAGACAGTGATGGCCGGCCAGTGTGGCCGGCCAACGGTCGGGATCGTGTCGGATGTGGTGCTGCAGCGTCATCGGCTGCAGGCCGCCACCTCCAGGTTCGGTCTCGAGGTGCGTTTTTCCGGGGATCCGGACCGGTTGTTGGGCTATCCGGAGTTTCCCGATGCCAGCCTCTGGCTGGTGACCCTCGAGGACGAGGCCGATCACCCGTTACTGTTCGATCACCTGCTTGAAAACACGGAAGCACCGGTACTGTTCGGGCTGGACGAAGCCCCCAAGCCCGGAAGCACCGAGTATTTTCGCTGGGAAAGACGGCTGCTGGGCAAGCTCGAGCAGCAACTGGGACACCTGGAGGAACTGGATTCCGAGGCCGCACTGGTAGAGCTGGAGCAGGATACGCCGGCAGCGACACCTTCGCCGGACCTGCCACACTGGATTCCACCGGCTGTACCCGGTTCAGTGGCCGAGGACATCTGGATCCTGGGCGCCTCATTGGGTGGCCCGGCAGCGGTAAAGACGTTCCTGGATCATCTGCCTCCGAATCTGCCCGTGGGCTTTATCTATGCCCAGCACATTGATGGCAACTTCACCGAGGTTCTGACCCGGGTGCTGGGGCGCCACGCCCACTATCAGCTCAAGCGGGCGGAAGAGGGTTACCAGGTTCAGAATGGCGATGTCGTCCTGATGCCGGTAGAGCACGAGTGGAAGTTGACCGAACAGGGCGCCCTGACGGAAACCAGCAAGGCCTGGCCAGGCCCCTACGGCCCTTCCATTGATCAGGTCCTGCTGAATGTCGCCGATCATTACGGCCAGCGCTGCCATGCTATTCTCTTTTCCGGCATGGGCAATGATGGCGCGATTGCGGCGCCTTTACTGAAAGCCTACGGTAGCCGGATCTGGGTTCAGGAGAGCCAAAGCTGCGGCAACAGCGCCATGCCCGAATCCGTGGCCGCCACCGGTTGCACCGGATTTTGTGGCACCCCGGAGCAGCTGGCCCGGGAACTGGTAAAAACCATCGAAGAATCCTGCCTGCTCAAGAGCCGGCAGAAACGGGACTCCGCCTGAGGTAACAAGCAATGAATGACAACAGCCAATCCCTCTCCTGCGTCATGATCCCCATGAGCGGTCGGCAACTGTTGCTCCCAAACGTATCGATTGCGGAAGTGGTCGACTACGCCAGTTCTGACGCCGGCGCCAACACACCAGAATGGCTGGTTGGCTATCTGGACTGGCGGGGCCTCCAGCTCCCCGTGATCTCCTACGATGCGGCCAACGGCGGCGCCCTGACCGTTCCGGGCGACAATCGTGGCCGGATCGTTGTGCTCAACACCATCGGCGACCACCACAAGGACGTCCCGTTTATGGCACTGGTCACCCAGGGTATTCCCAGCCAGGCCCGCCTGACCGAGGAACAGGTCAGAAAACTGGAAGGCGAGCCAGGCCCGGCGGATCTCATGCTGGTTGAGGTAGAGGGCGAGAACGCCTGGATCCCGAACCTGGAATATCTGGAGTCTCTAGTGTTGAAATCCCGGCACTGACCGTTTTCCCGTTCCACTGCCGGGCATGGCAGACAGTCCTGTAAATGTTATAATGTTTCAAATTTTGCAGGATCCCGACCATGTCCGCCCGAGCCATTCCCTATCGGTCCCACAACCACGACGCGTGCGTCAGCCAGGCCCTGACTGACGCACGGGACATTTGCCAGCGTCAGAATGCCCGCCTTACCCCCATTCGGGAACGGGTGCTGGAACTGATCTGGCAGTCCCATAAGCCCCTGGGTGCCTATGATGTGCTCGGGGAGCTGTCCTCCGACGGCCATAACGCAGCCCCGCCGACGGTTTACCGTGCACTGGATTTCCTGCAACAGCATGGCCTGGTGCATCGCATTGCCTCACTCAACGCCTTCATCGGCTGTACCCACGCGGGTGAAAACCATACGGGCATGTTTCTGATCTGTCGTGCCTGTGGCAATGTCCTCGAGCTGACCGCACCGGCAGTATCAAAGGAAGTCGGCAAAGCCGCTTCCGACGAAGGTTTCCGGGCCGAAAATACCACCCTCGAAATTGCTGGCCTCTGCCCTCGTTGCCAGGCGGAGCCGGACCATGACTGACCCTCTGGTAAGCATGGACAACCTGACTGTTCGCTTTGATGAGCGGCCTGTGGTTGACCGGGTCAACCTGACAGTCCATCGGGGCGACATCATCACCATCATCGGGCCCAACGGCGCCGGTAAAACCACGCTGATCAAGGCAATCCTGGGCATCGAGAAGGTATCCGAGGGCCAGGTGTCGCTCGGGAAGAACCTGATTATCGGCTACGTCCCCCAGCATCTGACGCTGGAGCCCACGCTGCCCCTGAGCGTCAAGCGGTTCATGCTGCTCAGCGGTCGATCGCTCAGTGAATGTGAGTCTGCTCTGGGCCATACCGGCATCGCACACCTGCTGAACGCCTCCGTGCACCATCTGTCCGGCGGTGAAAAACAGCGGCTGTTGCTGGCCCGGGCCCTGGCCCGCAAACCGGATCTGCTGGTACTGGATGAACCGGCCCAGGGGGTCGATATCAATGGCCAGGCGTCGCTATATGACCTGATTCGCCAGCTGCGGGACGACCTAAATTGCGGCGTGATCATGATTTCCCACGACCTGCACCTGGTTATGGCAGCCACGGACAAAGTTATCTGCCTGAACCAGCATGTCTGCTGCAGCGGTTACCCGGCGGACATCTCCCACGACCCGGCGTTCATCGAGACATTTGGCCGGCCGGTGGCAGAGTCCCTGGCGGTCTACCATCATCACCATAACCACAGTCACAACCTGCACGGGGATGTGGTGGACAGCGATGGCCACACCGCCCGATCCGGACATGGCGGCCACACGGAGTGTGACCATGCCCATCATTGACGCCATTCTGGACGACTTCTTCTGGCGCGCCCTGATTGGCGGCCTCGGGGTTGCCCTAGTGGCAGGACCTCTGGGCTGTTTCGTGGTCTGGCGACGCATGGCCTATTTTGGCGATACCCTGGCACACTCGGCGCTGCTGGGCATTGCCCTGAGCTTTCTGATCAGCGTGCCGCTGAACGTGGGTGTGATCATTACCTGCGTGGTCCTGGCCATGGCACTGGTGCTGCTATCCCGAACGCGTGCCCTGGCAACGGATACCCTGCTCGGGATTCTGGCCCACAGCGCCCTGGCGATCGGCCTGGTAACCCTGAGTTTCATGCCGGATGTCCGCGTGGACCTGACAGGCCTCCTGTTCGGAGATCTTCTTGCCATGAGCCGTGAAGACCTGCTGTGGATCTACGGCGGTGCGGCATTGATACTGGTGCTGCTGGCGGTGCTCTGGCGCGGATTACTGATGAGCACGATCCACGAAGAACTCGCTCGTGTTGAGGGTGTTCCTGTAGAGCGTCTCCGTCTGGTTCTCATGCTGATGTTTTCGCTGGTCATCGCCGTGGCCATGAAAATCGTCGGCGTGCTGCTGATTACTGCGCTGCTTATCATTCCCGCGGCGACCGCCAGACGACTGGCCCACAACCCGGAAATCATGGTGGCCATGGCGATCGGGTTCGGGTTTGTTGCGGTAAGCGGCGGCCTGAGTCTTTCCTGGCATCTGGACACACCGGCCGGCCCGTCCGTTGTTGTGACGGCTTTCGCCGTTTTCCTGCTGGTCTACGGCGCCGCCGCCAAAGTCCGGACCTGAGCATTTCCCTCTCTTCCGGAGCTGGACTAGAGTATAGGGTACAGTCGGTCTGTTCTGAGGGTACAGACCCAGCCGAAAAGGACGCCCGGCATGGAAAGCTCAGCTCCAGCCCGGTTCCGCAGACCGGTACTTTGGCCAGGGCTCTGGATCCCCCTGCTTCTGGTCGCAGCCGGACTGCTGGTAACCGGAATCACCGCAAATATCGAAGGACGGCGGGCCATGGCCCTGGCTGAGGCCCGTTACTATGCCCAGCATCAGGCTCTGGTCAATCATCTGCTGGCCAACGTGCCGAATCAGCCGGAGGCGGGCGATAGCAGCCAGCCCGTATCTGTCTGGCTCCAGACGTTGTTTAGCGACACTCTCCCCGATTCTCTCGGCCTGCGTATCGATACCCTCGAACGACACACCAAGATGCCACTGCTGGAAATACGGACCAACGGTTCGGTGGACCCAACGCGGGCACTACGCACTGAAGTTTCACCGCTGGACCAGCATTGGATACTCACCACCGTGCCCTCTCCCGAAGGGCTGGAAGAGGTCGCCCGTGCGGCCGAGCAAACGATCTGGATAGCCGGTTTCGCGCTGTCCGTCTTCGCTGCCTCTCTTGCCCTGCTACTCAACCGGCGGCTTCATTTGCAGACGCTTCACAACCTTGGCCTGGAACAGCGGGAAATCGGGGCTGACCATCAGATCGCCAACTTTCAGGTCGAGAAGTCGATATTGCGTCAGGCGCTGAATGACAGCGAACAGCGAAGTCGTGATCTGGTGGCTCTGTCCGGAGCCGTGATCTGGGAACTGGATGAAAATGCCAGGATCGGCTTTGTTTCACCGCAAATTGCCGAACTTCTGGATCGGGCACCCGCCGACCTGGTGGGGCAGCCCCTGGAAGAACTGGTTGCACCCGCCTTTCAGGACAATTTCCGACGGGCCCTGGCAGCCGCTCGCAGTGATCGCTCCATTGAGCGGGTTGATCTTCCCCTCCTCCACCGCAACCAGGAAGCAGAGGTTCCGGTCGTGCTAAGGGTCCGGGCGCTTAACGACCCGGTCCACGGCCTGTCAGGCTTCAGGATAAGTACACTGCAACGGTTGGCAGTCTAGTCGAGCGTCTTGTGAGTGCCATCGCACAAGGGGGCGTTGCCGGTCTGCTTGCACCCGCAGAACCAGACCCACTCTTTCTTTTCCGCCTCGTATTTGACCGGGGTTATACCGGTACCCTTATGGGAGCCGTCACAGAATGGCTGGCTGCCACTTCGGCCACAGGCACACCAGAGGTAGTTCTTTCCTGCCTCCACCATGACAGAGAAAGGCGTCTTGCTGGCGATCACCGGCTTTTCATCGGACATAATCTGTTCTCCAAGTCATGACTGTACCGAACCAGTATAGACTCTCCTGCAGAAACACTGCGTTCACAGGGGCCTGACCCTATCCGTCAGACGCCCGGTTTCGATAAGCTCCAGAAACTCGTCGCCCAGGCGGTCACTTTCGGCAATGGCCGATCGCCAGGCCCGTTCACGGCCGGCGTCATCACCGACATAGCGCTCGAAATCCTTCCGGTCCGGGAGTTTTCGGTCAGGCAGGGATTCCAGATAGGTTTTTGAGGGTGCAACCAGCAGTACGTCCTGCAACCGGGTGGCGTCGCCCCGCCGCCAGGGCAAAGACTTGTCGAACCAGCCGGGCACCACCTTATCGGTGAAGTGGGGGTATAGCACCACCCGGGCTGCTGGTAGGGCAGATCCAGGTGGTAGTCCAGAAGGCCACCGTCACGGTAGATCCCCTCGGGTGCGCCGGGAATATTGCGGACACCGGCCATCACCAGGGGAATGGACGCAGAAGCCAGAAGGGCAGGCAGCAGGTTCTCGCGGGATAACGCCACTTCGTGACTCGGGAAATCCACCAGCTTCGCCAAAGGCGCTTTCAGGCGGGCGTCGTGGATGATGCCCCGCTCCATAAAACGGCCCAGATGCCGGCGACTGACCATATTGGCACTGATGGCGCTCATCAAACCAAGCCCCAACCGCCCACGCGCATCCTCCGCCAGCTTGCCAAGACTGCGAACAACCACAACGTTAAGCCGGTACCAGGGGTGGTTCAGAATGGCATCTTCCCGACCACCGAGCAGTTCCTCCAGGAACAGCACACTCTTGCGGCTCACTTCGGCAGCACTGACGCCTTTGGCAAACCGCTGGGCGGTATAAAGTTCAGCCAGCCGGCCGAGCTGGGCTTTCGGGTCATCGGAAGAGGCCACGGCGGCAAACCGCCAGCTTCCAATGGAAGAGCCGATCAGCGATCGCTCCTGCGGCACCCGCGGCAGCCAGTCGCCGAATATGGCCTTGTCCAGGCCGCTGATTCCCAGAGCCTTGGGGCCACCGGCAGCGCCCGGAATCACGTGCACGTCTTCCGGTGACAGCGGTTTTTCCTTGAGGCGCTGCAACGCGCGACGGCCTGCCCGGATCGTCAGGGCCGGTTCTCGGGTGTGAATAGCAGTCATAGGGTGGTCCCTGGGCGTGTCCCTGAATCGTTCCCGCGGAGTTTAGCGAAGTGGACAAGCCGCGGCCAACTGAACAAAACTAATGGTGGTCATAAACCACGCTATCTGCTTCATTAGAGAAACGGTCATGCTAGACTTCAAGACTGTCCCGGCACAGGACGCGGGCGGATAGGACTCAGACAGCAGGAGTATGCTGTGAATTTTTCGGTACCACCCTCTACCCTTGCAACCAACCCGACCCTGGCGGTGCTGGGTTTCAAACGCCAGCTGGTCTATCACCTGCATTTCTGGGCATTCATCGCGGTAGCGCCCCTGGTCATGGTGCAGTGGCAGCAATCCCATTATCTGCTGTCTTCGGTGCTGGTTCTCTTTTGTGTCAATGCCCTCCTGGTTATCGCTTTTCTGAGGTTCCGCGGCACCTATTTTCTCAAAGGCCGACTGTTCCCCTGCTCGCCGTGGTCAGTGCCGCCTATTCCACACACATCAATGGCCACGCCGGCCTCTACTGGGCCTACCCTGCCGCCACGGCCCTGTTTTTCCTGATGCCCCTGAGGGAAGCAATCGGCAGCAACATCATCTTTGTAGTGGTTATGGCTGTCGTGTCTTTCCTGCGCTTTCCTGAAGCCGACTTCTGGCGAATCACGTTTTCCCTTGGCCTGACCTGCCTGTTTGCCATGATTTTTGCCTTTCTGGTGGGCAAACTTCAGCAGGAGCTCACACGCCTGGCCACCACGGATCCACTGACCGGTTGCCTGAACCGGTCACAGCTTGCCGATATTCTCAACGGCCAGATTCAGATGCGGGAGCGGTATGAACGGGTATCCAGCCTGATTCTGCTGGATCTGGACTACTTCAAGACCATCAACGATCAGTGGGGCCATCTGGCCGGTGACAAGGTGCTCACGGAAATGGCGCTGCGTTTGCGCAACAGACTGAGGGAAAGTGATCAGCTGTTCCGGATCGGCGGCGAAGAGTTCATGATTGTCCTGCCGGAAACCCGCCAGAAAGATGCCGATGCGCTGGCCCACCAGCTTCTGACCAGCATCAGTGCCCGGCCCTTCCTGGAAGACATCAAGGTGACGGCCAGTGCCAGTGTCGCGGAAGTCAGCAAGGGGGAAACCTGGTCGGTCTGGCTGAACCGGGCGGATCAGGCACTGTACGAAGCAAAGTCCCGGGCCGCAACCAGGTGGTCAATGCCGCTCGACCGCTACCGGTTGTGGGCCGGGGGGCTGAAGACATGCCCGATTCTGCGTCGGGCTGAAGCGCAGAAACGGCCACGTTTACTGATCGCAGCGTTTACGAAACTCCCGGTAGGCGCTGAAAACCTCCCAGGGGCACTCGAAATGCGGGTAGTGCCCGATGTTCCTCAGAGTGACAACATCGCCATCGGGTATCAGTTCGCGATACCGACGTGCCATACCGGCTCCGGAGACAGGATCGGCCGTACCGGAGATCAATCGCATGGGCTGAGTCGCTTTCTGCAGCGCGCCAACCCAGCGGTTCCGGTGACAACGACGCTCTTCCATAAACTGGATCAGGTGGTGCAGGATGCCCCGGCCGTTGTTGTAGGTCAGCAGATGCCAGAAGTCCTCCATGTCCTGACGGTCCGGCGGATTCTGGCTGCCGAACAACCGGCGGAAGTTGCGCTCGAAACTGCGCCGGGTCAGGCCCCGGCTGATCAAACCGCCAAACGGGCTTCTCAACAGCTTCTGAATCAGCAACGGATTGTGGACTTCCGGGAACAGCGCGCCATTCAGAAAGCAGACGCTGGCTATCCGGAAAGGCAGCCCGCCTTCCTGCTCCCGGGCCAGGAGCTCCTGGGCCACACTGCAGCCATAGTCATGCACCAGCAGGTGCACGGACGGCAGGCCCAGCCCCTCAATCCAGCCCTGGAACAGGTCGGCCTGGTCTTCGATGCTGTAATCGTAATCGGAGGGCTTGTCGGAAAAGCCGAAGCCCAGCATATCCAGAGTCAGCACGTTGTGCTGCTGAACCAGCATCGGCCAGAGACGATTCCAGTCCCAGCTGGCGGTCGGAAAACCGTGAATCAGGATCAACGGGTCGCCCGAGCCTGCCATCCGGCTGAAGATGGCATGGCCCTCGAAACTGAACCACTTACCTCCCTGTTGCCACCCTTCAAGGGTGCCTTCCTCGCGCCCCGCGGCGGAAACCCCACCGACGGTAGGCATCACCTCTTCCATGTATTGCCCCCAGCGAACATTTACAGCCTGAAACTGTAGAACAAACCAGCCACCACTACCATAGCCCCAGTGCCCAAACCACAGGGCATGACAGCCAAAGTGGTCTTTTCCGGCAATGCCTCCGTAAACCGTAGAGATGCCGGGCGAATTGCCTTAAGCTTTGGCCCTTGTAAGACACTGCCAACCGGAAAAGACTATGAGCAAACTCCTTGACGACCTCTCCGGGCACTTTCGTGCCATTATCGATGGCCTGGGCGAAGACCCGGACCGCGAGGGTCTGCAAGACACCCCTATGCGCGCTGCCAAGGCGATGCAATTCCTGACCTGCGGTTATCAGCAGGACCTGGGCGACCTGGTCAACAATGCCGTTTTCGAATCCGCCATGGATGAAATGGTGGTGGTCCAGGACATCGAGCTGTACAGCATGTGCGAGCACCACATGTTGCCATTCATCGGCAAGTGCCACATCGCCTATCTACCCCAGGGCAAGGTCCTGGGCCTGTCCAAGTTCGCCCGCATCGTCGACATGTATGCCCGCCGCCTGCAGATCCAGGAAAACCTCACCCGGCAGATTGCCGAAGCCATCGAAAGCGTCACAGGTGCCAAAGGCGTGGCAGTGGTTATCGAAGCCCAGCATATGTGCATGATGATGAGGGGCGTCGAGAAACAGAATTCCCGCATGAAAACGTCGATGATGCTGGGGCAGTTCCGCAAATCCCAGGCCACTCGCACCGAGTTTCTGACTCTTATCAGTAACAATCGCTGAAGTATCGGACCCCAGGGAGGTCGCATGACAGACGTCAAAGGGAATCACCTTGCAAAAGTTCGCATCAAGGATCTTCTTCTGAGAGCCTACATCGGCATCAAGGAAGAGGAAATCAACAATCAGCAGGACGTGTTGATTAATGTAAGCCTGACCTACGATGCAACCGAAGCGGTTTACCAGAATGAAATTGCGGCCGCCCTCAACTATCGCACCATCACCAAACAGATCATTCATCATGTGGATGGCAACAGCTTCGCCCTGCTGGAACGCCTGACCCACGAGGTTCTCACCATCGTCATGGAACACGAGGTGGTCCAGTGGGCCGAGGTGGAAATCGACAAGCCCCACGCGTTACGCTACGCGGAATCTGTGTCTGTCTGTCTTCAGGCACACCGTTAATTCAGCGAGGTTTCTCCAGCACCATGCCCAGCAATAGCCCGGAACAGATGCGTCACATCCTGACCACCGTCAGGACCATTGCACTGGTTGGCGCCAGTGAGAAAACCAGCCGGCCTTCCCACGAAGTCATGGAATTCCTTCAGGATCAGGGCTACCGGGTTATCCCGGTGAATCCCCGGCTGGCCGGTCAGAAAGTGCTTGGCGAAACCGTTTACGCCGACCTGCACAGCCTGCCCGAACCGGTGGACATGGTGGATCTGTTTCTCGCCCCTGAGCGCACTGATGCGATCATTGATCAGGCTATCGATCTTAAAATACCGGTGGTCTGGCTGCAGATCGGCGTGATCAACGAAGAAGGTGCTGCCCGCGCCGAGGATCTCGGATTGACCGTGGTCATGGATCATTGCCCGAAACAGGAGATTCCTCGCCTCGGCATTGCCAGACGGGCCTGAGGATTGAGCTGGATCAGGAACTGCATCACAGATTGATATATCTACTGTAACCACCCTCCCGGGTCTGACATAATCAGCCCACATAAGTGTTTTCCGCACTGTCACCCTACCAGCAATTGATGGCGGTAACCGATCAATATGGTTCATTATTCTGCTGGCGCCGGCAAGGTTACGGCACCACCGTTGCAACTCTCGGAGTAAACTGTGGATCAACCCACATCACCCCCCAAGGCTGTCGTTTCAGGGCTTCTGAGCCCGGCGTTTCCGGTGGTGATTTTCCTGGTTTTCCTGGGACTGGCCGCCGGCCTGCGCTACGGTCTGGTTCAACAGGACAAGAGTCAGATCGAAGCCAATCTGGCCAACGAAGCCCGGGCCATGGCCAACCACCTTGAGCGGGAATTTCTGGTCCACGCCGAAGCCATCCGGCGTATGGCCAAACGCCTGGAGGCAGACCCTGCCAAAACCGAACAGGAGTGGCGGCAGGATGCCCGCAACTACCTCGACGACTTCGGCGTTTACCAGGCCATTGAGTGGATTGACTCCGATTTCATTATCCGCTGGCTGGAGCCGATAACCGACAACGAAGACGTTATCGGCTACAACGTCGCCTTCAATGAGGAACGGCGTCAGGCACTGGAACGGGCGAAACAGTCCGGCAGCTGGGATCTTTCCGGTGTCATCAATTTGCGCCAGGGTGGCAAGGGAATGGTGATCTATGCGCCGGTGGGTGCCGGCGCCGAGAATAATGGCTTCATGGCCGGCGTGTTCCGAATGGAAGTGCTGGCGCGCCAGCTTCTCACCGAGCGGGTCCTGGAATCCTTCCGGATCGAGATTCGCGAGGCCGGCGAGGTGAGCTATGAACTGAACGTGTCCCAGCCGGTTAGTCGCGACTTTGCCCAGACCCAGGACGTTAATTTGCCGACCCTGGACTGGACATTGACCCTGCGCCCTTCCACTGAATGGGTGGAAAGCCATTACAGCTATTGGCCGGGGATGACCTTTGCAACCCTTTTGCTGATGGGTCTGCTGACCAGTCTGACCACGCTGTGGTACAGCTCATTCTCAAGCGCAACCGCGCGCTGCTGAAGACCCGCCGGGAACTGGATCAGGAAATCGCGCAGCGCACCGCCATTCAGAAAGATCTGGCGCGACTGGAATCCACCGACACCCTCACCGGCCTGGCGAACCGTCGGTTCTTCATGGAAGACCTGTCCCACACCCTGAACATTGCCGATCGCCAGATGCGCCAGGTTGCCCTGGTGATGCTGGACCTGGACCGCTTCCAGACCCTCAACGACTCCCTCGGCCACCAGTTCGGGGATGAACTGCTGATCAAGGTGTCCGAGCGGCTGAACCGCCTCAGCAATGAACGCCTGCTGGTGGCCTACTCCGGGGGCGATGAGTTCATGTTCTGCCAGCAACAGGTGGACGACATTGACGACATCATTCACCTGCTGGGCCAGATCAAACAGTGCTTCGACCAGCCCTTCGATGTTCAGGGACAGTCCCACAGCATTACCGCCACAATGGGTGTAGCGGTGTACCCGCAGAGCGGTCTGGATGCGGATACGCTGTTGCGCAATGCCGACATTGCCCTCTACCGGGCCAAGGAACAGGGCCGGAATACCTATCAGTTCTATACCGAGGGCATGCAGCAACGGGAAGTCATGCGTCTTGAACTGGACAAGGATCTGAGCCAGGCCCTGGCCAACAACGAATTCGTGCTCTTCTATCAACCCCAGCTGAACCTGAACACCGGTGAAATCCAGAGCGTCGAGGCGCTGATCCGCTGGCGCCATCCCCGCCGCGGTCTTCTGCCGCCGGTGGAGTTTATCCCGCTGGCGGAAGAGAGCGGTCGGATCACTGATATCGGGCGCTGGGTGGTCATGGCGGCCTGTCGGCAGTTGGCCGCATGGAAAGGCACTCCCCATGAGGGCCTGCGCATTGCGGTCAATCTCTCGGGCCGGGAGCTGGACGACGAGGATCTGGTGGACCACATTCGGGAAGCCCTGGCGGCGGAGGATGTGCCGGCGAATCGCCTGGAGGTCGAGCTCACCGAGGAAATCTTCATCCAGAACATCGAGCACAACCTGAATCAGCTTTCGCGTCTGCACCAGTTGGGTGTTCACCTTGCCATTGATGACTTCGGGGTGGGTTATTCGTCGCTCGGTTACCTTCGGGATTTCCCCGTTGACCTGCTGAAAATCGACCGCTCGTTTATCACGGAAGTCACGGAACGCCATGACGACGCGGTGATTACCCGGGCGGTGATCAACCTGGCTCACAACCTGGGTATTGAGGTGGTGGCCGAGGGCGTGGAAACCGAGGAGCAACTGAGCTTCCTGAAGAACCAACGCTGCAACTTTGCCCAGGGTTACCTGATCAGCCGGCCGATTCCGGTCGCTGATCTTGAGAAGGCACTGGCCTCCGGCGTTCTGGTGGCGGGCATTACGGCCGATTCCGGATTGTAATTGCCGCGGCCCGTCCCCAAGATACGGGTAAATCCTTCAGGTGAAATTCTATGGCTGCCCAATACCTGACACCGGAACAGGACGATAAGCTTCGCCAGTGGGAACGCTGGAACCGGAACTATTTCATTTTCGCGTTTTTGGCGCTGACCATCATTCTGGTGTTCAGCAGTCAACTGGGGTTGTCCAGCGGTGAAAGCTGGGGCCCCCTGGGTGTTCTGATCGCTGCGCTGATCACGCCGATTATTGTTCTGCAGCTGAAGCTGGCGTGTCCGGCTTGTGGCCACAAGATTGGCTGGCAGGCGAAGCTGATGGCGCCGGATCAGTGCAAGACCTGCGGTACGTTTCTTCGCTCGCGGGATTGATAGCCGTCCTTCGATTTTCCCTCCTCAAGAAAACCTTTGACCTGTGAGTTGCTCACAGGTTTTACTCTATTCTTAATTGGTTTGGAGTTTGCCGTGCTGAGGTGGGTACGGTCCGGTTTTACACCCGCGAGAACCTGCTCAAACCGACCCGTAACCCGGACAACAACTACCAGCAGTTCGATGCCGAGGATCTTCGACGGCTTCGGTTTGCCCGTAAGGCGCGGCAGCTGGGATTTTCGTTGCCTGAGATACGACAGATCCTGGATCAGGCGGACGATCATCATTCGCCGTGTCCGATGGTTCGGGATGTGTTTCAGCATCGGTTGGCGGAGGTTGAGAGGGAGATTCGGGAGCTGCAGCAGTTGCGCAAGCGGATGACCGCTGCGCTGGCCGCCTGGCAGGACATGCCGGATGGTACGCCCGATGGCCATACCATTTGCCGGTTGATCGAACACTGGGATGATCCGGCGCCCTGTTGCGGGGCAACTGAACAGAACGAGGAGTGATTCTGGATGACTGACACACCTGTTTTACAAACCACTCTCAGCATTTCCGGGGCTTCCTGCCAGGGCTGTGTGAAGAAGATTCGCAGCGCCCTGGAGCCGTTGACAGGCGATGCTGAGCTGGTTGAGGTCGATCTGGAAAAACAGACCGTGGACCTGCCGGAGGGCGTGGATGCTGATGAGGCGGCTCGGATTGTCACCGAGACCGGCTACCCGGCCGAGCCTTTCCAGGAAGACGCCGAGCCGGCCAGTTGCTGTTCTTCAGGGAATGAGGATGAGGCCGATACCGCCGACGACTCTGAAGATCAGGCAACCGAGGCAGATTCTGCTCCGACTGGTTCTGGGGCAGCAGCCGGTGCGGACGGGCAGATTCATCTGTCAGTGACCGGTGCTACCTGTTCTTCCTGTGTAAACACCATTGAGAAGGCCCTGATGTCGGTCTCCGGTATCAGCCATTCCCACATGAACCTGGCGGACAATACCGCCACGGCCACGGGTGATGCCGATCCCGAGGCGCTGGTGAAGGCAATAGAAAATGCCGGTTATGGCGCCAGCGTGATCGAGGACGAGGACGAAGCGGACGCACGCAAGCAGGAGGAAGACCGGAAGCAGTACAAGACACTGCTGATAAAGATGGCCGTGAGTCTGAGCCTGGGTCTTGGGCTGATGGTCTACGGCATGGGTTTCGACACCATGATGGTGACGGATGCCAATCAGCTCACCTGGCTGAACCTGGGCATTCTCACTCTTGGGGTAATGATCGCTACCGGACGACACTTCTACACCGGTGCTTGGAAGGCATTCCGGCACCATAACGCCAACATGGACACCCTGATTGCCCTGGGTACCGGCACCGCCTGGCTTTATTCCATTGTCGTCACCAGTATTCCCGGCGCGTTGCCGGAGATGGCTCGCCATGTCTACTTTGAGGCCTCGGCGATGATCATCGGCCTGATCAACCTGGGTCAGGCCCTGGAGCTTCGGGCCAAAGGCAAGACATCGGAGGCGGTGCGCCGGTTGCTGGACCTGCGGGCGAAAACCGCGCGGGTGATTCGGGATGGTGAAGAGCAGGACATTCCGGTAGAGGAGGTTCTCAAGGGCGACCACATCCGGGTAAGACCCGGTGAGAAACTGCCGGTCGATGGCGTGATTGCCGAAGGCTCTACTCGCATTGATGAGAGCATGCTCACCGGTGAGCCCATGCCGGTGAGCAAATCGGAAGGCGATGAGGTGTCTGCCGGCACCCTCAACACCCATGGTTCGATTGTCTACGAGGCCACCCGGGTTGGCAGTGACACCGCGCTGGCTCAAATCATCAAGCTGGTGAAAAAAGCCCAGGGCTCGAAGCCTGCCATTGGACGGCTTGCGGACAAGATTTCGTCGGTGTTCGTGCCCACCGTGATGCTGATTGCCGTCGTGGCGGCGCTGGTCTGGTACAACGTCGGGCCGGAACCGGCGGTGGTTCATATGATGGTGGCCGCCACCACGGTGCTGATCATCGCCTGCCCCTGCGCCCTGGGCCTGGCCACGCCCATGTCGGTGATGGTTGGCGTTGGCAAGGCGGCGGAATACGGCGCCCTGATCCGCCAGGGCGATGCGCTGCAGACCGCCGGTAAGCTGGACCTGGTGATACTCGATAAAACCGGCACCATCACCGAAGGTCATCCGGCAGTTACCCGGGTTCATGCCAGCGACGGTGAAGAGCAACGCCTGCTGGCGCTCGCGGCGGGGCTGGAACAACACTCCGAACACCCTTTGGCCGAGGCGATTCTGGCGAAGGCCAAAGAAAAAAGCGTTCAGCTGGAGAAGCTGACCGGTTTCGAGGCCCTGAATGGTAAAGGCGTGCAAGGTGAACTCGACGGCAAGCCCGTGCGTCTGGGCAACCGCCGCTGGCTGGAAGACCAGGGCGTTGCGCTGGGCGATCTGGACGATGCCGCCCACTCGATTACCCAAGAAGCCGGCACGCCCCTGTTTCTGGCATTGGGCACCGAAGCTCTGGGGGTCATTGGCGTTGCCGATGCCATCAAACCGGACTCCAAGGCTGCCATCCAGCGCCTTCACAAGGCTGGCATCAAGGTGATGATGGTCACAGGCGATGTCGACGCCACCGCAAAGGCCATCGCGAAAAAAGCCGGCATCGATGACTATCGCGCGGAAGTGCTGCCTGAAGACAAGGCCGAGGTGGTCAGTGAAATGCGCGGCAAGGGCCACACAGTCGCCATGGTCGGCGACGGCATCAACGATGCTCCGGCCCTGGCGGCGGCGGACGTCGGTTTTGCCATCGGCACCGGCACGGATGTGGCCATTGAGAGCGCCGGCATCACGCTGATGCGAGGCTCGCTCCACGGCGTGCCCGATGCCATCGAGATCTCCCGGGCCACGGTGAAAAATATTCACCAGAACCTGTTTGGCGCGTTCGTATACAACACAATGGGTATTCCGGTGGCCGCCGGCCTGCTCTACCCTGTCTGGGGAATACTGATGAGTCCGATACTGGCCGGCGCTGCCATGTCCCTGTCTTCGGTGACGGTGGTTTCGAACGCCAACCGTCTGAGGTTGTTCCGAACCAGTCACCGTCCGGAACAGAACGACAGCAACAGTGATCCGAAACAGCAACAGGAGCGGAACTGATGGAAACAATGCTGGTCAACGTCGGAGGTCTTGCCCTGATGGCAGCCATCGTCTGGTGGTTCTGGCTTTCCGGTTCTGACGACACAGGCTCAAGTAAACATCAACATCACCACTGAGGTACTTGCCATGAAAAAACACACCCTGGCTTTTGGCCTGATGGCAGCCCTGGGATTCAGCACCACGGCGCTGGCAGCCGGCGCAGCCCAGAGCATCCACGTTTACAAATCCCCGACCTGCGGCTGCTGTGATGACTGGATAGATCACCTGAAAGAAAATGGCTTCGAGGTGGAGGCGACCAACACCAACGATATGGGCAGGATCAAGGCCGACGCAGGCCTGATTGCCGGTCTTGGCAGTTGCCATACCGCATTCGTGGGTGACTACGTCATCGAGGGCCATGTGCCAGCCGAGGACATCAAGCGCCTGATCAGCGAAGCACCCCAGGCCACCGGCCTCAGCGTGCCCGGGATGCCCATGGGGTCACCCGGCATGGAAATGGGCGACCGGAAAGATCATTACAAGGTCATCCTGTTTAACGAGGCGGGACAGACCCGGATCTTTTCCGAGCACAATTAACGCCAATAACCAGGCAAGGGCCGGTATTTATCGGCCCTTGCGGCCTCCTTTTCCTCCCGCTTCCTGCCAGTCCCTGTCTGTTTTTTCTACACTCTGGTTAACCAGTGTTCTATCATTGGCGCCCAGAAACCCAGAAAAATCCGAGAGGGATACTCGTTGAGCCTTAAAACCCGCATCCTTGGCCTGGCCGCCAGTCTCATCATCGTGGCTTCCGTGGCTTCGTGGCTGGCCTACCGGGAGCTGTCCGAGAGCATCATCGAACGCTGGGGCCAACAGGTCGCGGAAATACAGGTTCGCTACGACAGCGCCCGCCTGCTGCAGTCCCTGGAGCGGGAAATCGGGTTGGCCAAACAGATGGCCAGTTCCTCCGCCCTGATCAACTGGGCCGCTAATCCGGATGACACCGCACTCCAAGCTGAAGCCATCCGCCAGATGGAGAGTTTTCGTTCCAATTTCCGGGACAACAACTACTTCGTTGCCCTCGTCAACAATGCCCACTATTACTACAACAACGAGGAGAACGAATACGCCGGTAACCAGTTCCGATATGTGCTGGATAAAGACAAGCCGGATGACGCCTGGTTTTTCCAGCTCATAGAAGAAGGTCGCGACTTCCACCTCAACGTAAATCCGGATACCGAGCTGGGTGTTACCAAACTCTGGATTGATGTGCTGATGCGCGATGAGGCCGGCGAAATTGTCGGTATGGTCGGAACCGGTCTGAGTCTGGATGCTTTTCTGCAGGATATTGTCGACATCGGTCAGGAGGGCATCACCACCCTGTTCGTGGATTACAATGGCGCCATCCAGCTCTATCGCGACCGGAACTACATCGACTTCGCCAGCATCATCAAACCCGAAGGCCAGAAGAACACCATCGACCTGCTGTTCGATGATCCCCAGGACAAGCAGCAGATTCTCGGTATGTTGCAGCTTCTCAAGAAGCCGGGCGACCAGGCCGGCCAGGTGGAAAGCGGCTTCGTGACGGTGGATGGCCGCAAGCATCTGGCCGGGGTTGCCTTCCTGCCGGCGATTGGCTGGTTTGAGATCACCCTGCTTGACCTCAATACACTCTTGCCAACCAGCTATCTGTGGCCGCTGGTGGCGGTATTCCTGGGCACACTGCTGGTCACACTGGTGCTGTTCCACCTGATTATCCAGTCCCGGATTCTCAAGCCCATCATGAGCCTGGAACACGCCGTGGAAAAAGTCCGGGAGGGCAGCTTCGATCTGCCGCGGCTGGATAAACCGGATAATGAGATCGGCTGGCTGGCGGATCATTTCGAGAAAATGACCCAGAGCCTCGGCCACTCTACCCGGGAACTCGAAGAAAAAGTCGCTCAAAGAACGGATGAGTTGAACCGACTGGCCCGCGTCGATCCCCTGACCGGCCTGAAAAACCGTCGCGGCCTGGACGAAGTGCTGGATGAGGAAATCCAGCGGGCCCGCCGCCAGGAGACCGGCTTTGGCGTGATCTGGCTGGACATTGACCATTTCAAGAGCATCAATGACAACCTGGGCCATCAGGCCGGCGATCAGATCCTGTGCCGGGTTGCCCTGTGGCTGAAAGCCGGCGTGCGCCCCTACGACCATCCGGGACGCTAGGGTGGGGACGAGTTCGTGGTCCTGTTGTCGCCCTGCGATCCAGAGACACTACACCGTATCGCCCTCCGCATCCGGGAATCCGTGGAACAGGAGAGCCGCAAAACCGGCACCCAGGTCACCGTCAGTGTTGGTGGCTACTTTGCTCTGCCGGGTGACAGCACCGATACCATTCTTCGTCAAGCGGATCGGGCGCTTTATCAGGCCAAGGATGAGGGGCGCAACCGGGTCTGTATTACCACCTCGGAAGACCCGGAGATTAACCCCGCGTAACGGGTCTGACTCATACCGCCATAACCGTTATACTCCGCCCCATCATTCATTTTTTTTACCAGCCAGGTTACTTCATGCTCAATGCCGACGCCCTCAGCCAGTTGCGCCAGCTGAAATCGGATATCAAGGACAACAAGGTGGTTTTTCCCGGAACAGTCAAAGCCACCAATGGCCGCTTCGGATTTGTTGCGCTCGACGAAGGCCGGGATGTCTTCCTGCCACCCGAGGAAATGCAGAAGGTGCTGCCCGGGGACCGGGTGAATGTCACCGAGCAGGAGGTTGAGAAAGGCAAAACCCAGGGTGTTGTGGACGAACTGCTGGAAACCCGCCTGAACACCTTTGTTGGCCGTTACCTGGTGAAAGGCAAAGGCCATTTCGTGGTGCCCGAAACCCCGGGCATCAACCGCTGGATCTTCATTCCCCCCAAAGAGCGAATGAACGCCCAGCAGGACGATTACCTCTACTGTCAGATTCACAAGCATCCGATCAAGGATGGCAAGGGCCAGGCCAAGGTACTGCGGGTAATCGGCAAGGCGGGAGAACCCGGTATTGAACGCTCTTTCACCCTGGCTACCTTTGATCTGGCCGACACCTGGCCGGACGCGGTGCGTACACAGGCCGACAGCCTCAGTGAGAGTGATATCGAATCCCGGGAAGCCGGGCGGGAAGACCGCACGGATCGCCCGTATGTGACCATCGACAGCCCGGGCACCCAGGACATGGACGATGCCCTGCTGGCCGAACCCAACGCCACCGGCTGGACGCTGTCGATCGCCATTGCCGACCCGACCGCTGTGATCGAAACCGACAGCCCCGCGGAGCAGGAGGCGTTCAATCGCACCACCGCCATTTACTTCCCGGGCGAACCCCTGCCCATGCTGCCTGACAGCATCAGCACCCGCCTGTGCTCTCTGATGCCAGACGTGAAGCGGCTGGCTCTGGTATGTGATCTTCAGGTTAACAACGATGGCAGCCTGGGCGACTACAGCTTTCACCAGGCGGTTATCCAGTCCAAGGGCAAGCTCAGCTACGAGCTCGTCTCAAACCTGATCGAAGGTCGGGAGGACGATGAGATCAAGGCACTTCCGGACGACGTTGCCAACAGCCTGGACCAGTTGCACCAGGCAGCGACAGCACTCAGGAAATGGCGCAGTGAACATGCGCTGCTGAGCGGCGACCGGCCGGAATTCCGCCTCCGGCTGGATGAAAACAAACGCATCCGGCTGATTGAACCGTCCGTCCAGAATGAAGCCCATCGGCTGGTGGAAGAGTGCATGGTCGCCGCCAACCGCTGCGCCGCAGACTTCCTCGCCAACCAGACTGCAGGGTTGTTTATCCAGCACCCCGGGCTACGGGATGATCGCGCCGACAACATCCGGGCACTGATCGACAGCCACGCACCACATCTCTCGGGGGTTGATGCCCATCAGGCCGAAGGCTTCCGGAAACTGATGAAAGAAACCGATGCCCTGGAAGCCGAGGTGCCGGTCAAAGCCATACTGTCCCGCCAGCTGGCCCGGGCCGAACTGAGCTTCAAGCCCGCGCCTCACCAGGGTATGGGCCTGGACGCCTACACCACCTTTACTTCGCCACTGCGCAAGTTCTCGGACTTCTATGTCCACCGGCTGATCAAGTCGGCGCTGTGGGACACCCCCATGAAGGCCTTGACCGAGGATCAACTCGAGGCCCTGCAGGCTGCACAGATCCGCGCCCGTCAGGCGGCAAACAGTCTGGAAGCCTGGCTCAAGAGTGACTTTGCCAAAACACTCGGCGAAGAACCCATGAGCGGTGTGATCAGCCGCACGGTGCCCGCCGGTTTCTTTGTACGGCTGGATGCCAACGGATTGGAAGGGTTCGTCAGCTGCAAGGATCTGGATGGCAAATACAGCTTTGACCCGGTCACTCTTCGCCTGATCCACAACAAGAACGGCCGAATCTTCCAGCTGGAGCAGCCGGTAACGGTAAGCTTTGCAGGCGTGGACGAAGAACGCAGGCAGATCAACTTCAAGCTGGTGGAAGCACAGGAGATCCCGACCGGGACCGGCTCCGACGACGGTTGAAAAACCACACGGGCAGGCGCATCGTACTTACAAGGACATATTCCTTTGATGGAGGTGCGCCATGCCCATCAGCCCTGACGAATTTCTGAAAAAGTACGGTTTTGACAAGGAAGAGGAAGAGCGGGACCACAGCCTGCGCCATAACGCCATGGAGCACGCCAAGCACCTGCGCCGGCCCCATGCGGGGACGCCCCACGACTGGGAAGAGTGGGAGCGCTACAAGCAGGAACACCCGGATGAAGTGGAAGACGACTCCGACAGCTGATGCCCGGTAATTACCGGGCCAGCATCCGCTCCAGCCGTTCATCCTTCGCCTGCCACTGATCCCCCAGCCAGTTTTTCACGTTCCGGCGGTGCTCTGCATCCGTTGAGTAGTCCCGGCCTTTCAGATGCTCCGGGATATCAACGGTGTGGATTTCCATTTTGACTTCCTTGACCCGGCCACAGATAAACTCCCAGAAGGTGGGTGCTCCGTCCGGATAGGCGATGGTCACGTCCACCAGGGTCTGGATCGAATCGCCCATGGCGTCGAGCACGAAGGCGGCACCGCCAGCCTTGGGCGTCAGCAGGTGCTTGTAGGCCGACTTCTGTTTGTCGTGTTTGGCCTGGGTAAACCGGGTGCCTTCCACAAAGTTCATCACACTCACCGGGGTGTACCGGAACTTCTCACAGGCCCTGCGGGTTGACCGAAGATCCTCGCCCCGCTTCTCCGGATGTTTGATCAGGTATTCCCGGGTGTAGCGCTTCATAAACGGGAAATCCAGGCCCCACCACGCGAGGCCGATCACCGGCACCCAGATCAGCTGCTGCTTTAGGAAGAACTTGAGGAACGGCGCCCGATGGTTGAACACCCGCTGCATGGCGAAGATATCCACCCAGCTCTGGTGATTGGCCAGCACCAGGTACCAGCTTTCCCGCTGGAGGTTTTCGGCGCCTTTCACATCCCATTTTGTAGCCATGGGTCAGCTTCATCCAGCCGGTGTTGCAGGCAACCCAGGCTTCCGCGATCCAGATGATGACCCGAGTACACAGGACCCGGAAGCCCTGGATGGGGATGATGAGTTTGAGAATGGCCGGGATGTAGAGCAGGATGCACCAGAACAGGGTGTTGATTCCCAACAGGATAGAATTGAGTACACCGATGACGGGGGCAGGGAGAAAGCTGAGCATGGCGGTCCTGTTTCTGGTTATTGTTTCCAAATAGGGGCTAATGATAGCAACCACAGAC
>Ga0064014_10030_pt1 | contig 85555 bp, 89 predicted proteins | sample CrowatWCoCulture_2_FD_61584 | JGI IMG/M metagenome (GOLD analysis project Ga0064014, IMG submission 61584) | Marine cyanobacteria communities from the University of California, Santa Cruz, USA, analyzing cyanobacterial DNA methylation -... | ecosystem: Host-associated > Microbial > Bacteria >...
GGGAACAAACTTGCCCTTGGTTACACCGTGGATATCCACATAGCTGGCGATGGCGTACTTCACGCCTGCCTCGCTGAGCTTCTGTTTCAGGGCCTGGGTATTGGTCAATTTCGTCATTCTGTTTTCTCTCCGGCCCGTCGGGCGGGCAATCAGTTTGGGTTCTGGCACGTTTCTTTCTTTGTTTCTGCCATTCAACATACATGCCAGCGTGTATATAAAAGAGCGAAGACGAGAAAGCCCGGGCAACTAGTACGCCTGGAAGAGAGGAAAAGAATGACGGTTGAAGCAGTGGCTTGTAGAGGATTTCGGAGCGGGCGACCTGCTCTGGCCTCCGGCGAAACGCTCTACTCCGCACGATTGCGGTACCACAAGATCGGCAAGCTGAACGCACCAAAAGACAACCTGATTCTGCTGCCCACGTACTACGGTGGTGCAGCGGCAGGCAATCATCCCTGGATTGGCGATGACAGCCCGCTGGATCCGGACCGTTACTGCATCGTGATTCCTTCGTTGCTGGGAGCCGGGGAATCGTCCTCTCCCTCAAATACCCCAGGACAGCAGGCCGGCCCGGACTTTCCCGCGGTGAGTCTGTATGACAATGTCATGCTGCAAAAACGGTTGGTTGAGGACGTATTCGATGACGCCTGTATTGCGCTGGTGATGGGCTGGTCCATGGGTGGGATGCAGGCGCTTCAGTGGGGCTGCCTGTTTCCGGACCAGGTGCGTTCGGTGCTGGCCACCTGCTGCGCCGCACGGTGCTACCCCCACAATCAGGTGTTTCTGGAAGGTGTAAAAGCGGCACTGACCTGTGACCACGCCTTCGAGAATGGCCGCTACCGGACTCCACCCGAACGCGGACTCCGGGCCTTCGGCCGGGTTTATGCGGGCTGGGCTTATTCCCAGGCGTTTTTCCGTCACGAGCTCTGGCGCGAACAGGGTTTTGGCTCCATTGAAGAGCTGCTTCGATTCTGGGAGCAGGATCATCTGGGCCAGGACGCCAATGATCTGCTCACCGTACTGAACACCTGGCAGAACGGCGATATCAGCGACAACCCCGTATTCCGAAGGGATTATGAGGCGGCGCTCTCCGCCATTGCCATGCCAACCAGGATGATGCCCAGCACCACCGATCTCTACTTTACTGAAGAAGACGCGAGGGAAGATGGCCGCCGGATGCCCGGCGCTAACGTGACGCCACTGAACTCGGACTGGGGCCATATTGCCGGTGGCGCTGGCAGGGAGGCCGCCAGCCACGATCGCATCCTGGCCGCCGCCCAGGCTTTGCTCTCAGGACAGGCGTCATGATCGAGCACCCAAACCTGTACCGCACCAATCCTGTGCACATTTTTGCCGCCGCCTTTGCCGGGATGACCCGTTTTCGCCCGCTCTCCGGATCTGGCATGCCATCTGCACTGTTTCCGACTGACGGTTTTCAAAACCCCGATCCGTTTAAAGCACTGTGCACAACACCGCAGACAGAGCGACGGACACAATGGGTGACTAGGGTTCCGGTCCGGGCAGTCAAGATTCCCGGATGGCTGGTCCGAGAGTTACCGACCTCTGGGGAGGTTACACGGCGGGACAAAAGCCCGGGAGACTGAATCGCAAGGGACGCTGTTACCCGCGATGACCTTGCCGTGTTGTGTAACCAGAGGAGACGATTCATGCGAATGATCAACCATCACCCCGGGCGCGTTTCAGCCACCCTGCTGGGCCTGCTGCCCTTTCTGTTGATCATGCTCATCTACAGCCTGGCCTCCCAGGAGCGCCTGGCAGAAAACCCCAACGACAAACTCCTTCCGGGACTAGAACAGATGACCGCGGCCGTGGATCGGATGGCCTTTCAGGAGGATCGCCGCAGTGGCGACTACCTGATGTGGCAGGACACCACCGCCAGCCTCGGACGGCTGGCGCTCGGCGTTGGCATCGCCGCGTTGCTGGCCCTGGTGGTGGGCATTCTCAATGGCGTTCTGCCTCTGGTAAGGGCAACCTCGCCCCTCTGGTTTCGGCGCTTTCGATGGTGCCGCCTCTGGCCATACTGCCCATACTGTTTATCGTGTTCGGCCTCGGAGAACTCTCGAAAGTCATGCTGATTGTCATCGGCACCGCGCCGATCATGATGCGGGATGTGGCGCAGCGGGTTCGGGAGCTACCGGGCGAACAGCGGATCAAGATCCAGACCCTGGGCGCCAATTCCTGGCAAGTGATCACCCGCATGGCCCTGCCTCAGGTATTGCCCCGCCTGATCGACGCCGTGCGCCTTAGCCTTGGCCCGGCCTGGCTGTTCCTGATTGCCGCCGAAGCGATTGCGTCTACCGAAGGGCTCGGTTACCGGATCTTCCTGGTTCGGCGCTACCTGGCCATGGATGTAATCCTGCCCTATGTCATCTGGATCACCATTCTCGCCATTGTCATCGACCAGTGTCTGCGTTTAACCAATCGCAGGCTGTTCCCCTGGTACAACGCAGGAGGCCACTGATGAGCTTTATTACCGTCCGGAATCTTTGGAAAGAGTATGGCGGCCAGGTGGTCCTGGAAAATCTCAACCTGACCGTTAAACAAGGCGAGTTCTGCACTCTCGTAGGCGCGTCCGGTTGTGGAAAATCCACCTTCCTGAAAATGCTGCTGGGCCAGGAAACCCAGACCCGGGGTGAGCTATTGCTGGAGGGTGAGGCCTTCCCGGGAGAGCCGGACCGCAACCGGGGTATCGTGTTCCAGCGCTACTCGGTGTTCCCGCACCTGACCGTTCGCCAGAACGTACTGTTGGGTCTGGAGCTGGAGCAGAAGCCCTGGCTGGGCAAGCTGTTCGGCAGCGCCCGGCGTGAGGCTCTGGAGAAAGTGGGTGCCATGCTGGAGTCTGTGGGCCTGAGCCCATCAGCCAACAAATGGCCCCACGAACTCTCCGGCGGCATGCAACAACGCCTCGCCATCGCCCAGTCGCTGATCATGCGCCCACGAGTACTCCTGCTGGACGAGCCATTCGGCGCATTGGACCCCGGCATTCGGGGCGACATGCACGATCTGCTGTTGAAACTCTGGCAGGAAACCGGCACCACCATCTTCATGGTGACCCACGATCTGAAGGAAGGTTTTTACCTGGGTACCCGGCTGCTGGTGTTCGACAAGGTACGAAACGATCCCCACGATCCGCAGGCGTTCGGGGCCACCATCACCTACGACTTGCCGATCGGGCAGACGGATCGAAAACTGTTCGAGGACATTCATCAGTCGGTCAGTGAGACAGCCCGGAATCAGGCAGCCTGATATTTTAGAGACCAAAAAAAGACCGAATACGCGCCTTAATCGCCGGGGAACTGGGCCAGTTCCTGCAGGCAGTCGTTGAGAAAGTCTTCGGGATCGGCCATCACCGCCTCATCGGCAACGACGCCAAACTGCACCTGGCCGGCGTAGCTGACAATGCTGATACCCAGACCGATATCCCCGGCCTGGGGCACCCAGAACATCTGCTCGGTAATCCGGCAACCGGCAATGTAGCGAGGCTCCGGGGTGCCGGGCACGTTGGACACCACGGCACTGGCCTTGCGATAGAACACATCGGCCAGAGGCTCCCGCCAGGGCTCCGGAACGACCGTGGCACTGGCCGCCAGCCCCCAGGCAATGCCGGGCTGCCAGCTTTTCTTCAGGCGGCGGGTTTCATGCTTGATACGGTACAGGCGTTCCAGGGGGCTTTCGCCATCCACCGGCAATGGTACAAACACGGTGCCGAAATAGTTGCCCAGGGCGCCAGGGGCCGGCTTCAGCTCGTCGGGCAAACGGCTGCGGATATCGACGGGCACGGCCGCATGCAGCACCGCTTCATCCAGGTCCGCACCGTCAATTCCAAGTCGGGTGCGCACCGCAGCCGCGACACAGCTCAGCAGCACATCGTTGATCGTCACATTGGTGACCTGGGCAATGGCCCTGAAGCGCTCCAGGGGCACCGGTTCAGACCAGCGACAATGCCGTCGCCCCAGCAGTGGCCGCCGGAGATCGGTGTCTGAATCCTCCGGCTCCACCAGGAATTCCGAAAACTCATGGACCAGCTTGAGACTTTTCTGGGCAACCCGCTCCAGCAGGCGTCCGGCATCCTGCCACTGGTTGCCATCAGACTCGTCTACTCCGGCAACGCCATGCGCTTCTTCCGCTGACTCTCCAGAGGCCAACAGTTGCCCGAGCCAGACTTTTGCTGCAGCGGTCCACCGTGAAAGCTCCGCGGTTTCAGGTGCGCCGTATATGGCAGGATGCTGCTGGGGCGACGGCGGGCAGAGGCGTTCAAAAATGCCCAGCAGGGAAAGACCATCGGCGTAACAATGGTGAATCCGCAGCAACAGGACCGCCCCGCCCTCGGCATTGGGCGCCAACCAGAACTTCCAGCGCGGGCGATACATGGGCAGAGGTTGGTTCAGCCGCACCGACACCCACTCCTGCAGGGTTTCCGGAGTGAAGCGATCTACCACCACATCCAGGTGGTGGCGGACATCAAACATCGGGTCCTGCTCCCACCACCAGGCGGGCGAGCGCTTGACCGGCATGTACCGGAAACGCTCCCAGGCCATCCAGTACACCCGGAGGAACTCCCGGAAACGAGGCGCGGTGAGCCATCAACCCGCAGCATCACGGTGATGGTCATGGGGTTTTCCGGGCGTTCCAGGGCCAGCCAGGCCGAATCCGCAGGTAGCAGGAGATGCGATTGTTCGTGACTCAAACCCGAACGTCCCTGGAAAAGTGGTGAAGGTAAGTAAAAACCGAACTCCGCATTGTGCCAGACAAGCCCTTCCGGCTCCATATGCGGCACCAGCGCACGCTGTTACAAAAAATTACACGTGGGTAACTGTTCAGTCCTATACTGGTTATAAGCCGTAGTGCAATGGTTATTACGCGCTGTCGATCCGTGATCGATTGGCCCTGAGGGATCAAAAATTCTTTATTCAGGGCCAGTAACACAGCGAGATGATCAGGGTACAAAAGGCTTACCAGCACACCCTAATTCCAATAACAGGTCATTGCCGTGCTGGACGGGAGAGCAGTTATGAAAGCGAGCCACGTTCGCAAACTGATAAAACCGATTGAGAGCGCCTACTCGGAAATGTTCTCCGGGCGGGTGTATCGCGTTGGCAAAGGCGCTGTGTCCGTTCGCAACCACAGCGGCAAGGCCGAGCAGACCGTTGTCGGCGTGCACGGCTTTCTGGAGAACCACTGCTACTTCACCCAGGCCTATGAAGCGCCCACCACCGAATTGATCCTGCTCACCTGTAGCAATTACCACATCCCGGTGAACGGCGTGACCCCGGAGACCCCGGACTGGGAAGTGCCGATCAAGCACCTGGAAGGCACCATCGAATACGACGCCTGCATTCTCAATCAGGCACTTTCCAGCCTGCCAACCACTGACAACATTCGGGTTCATGGTCATTCCCGTGGCGGGGCGGTGATCCTGGAGGCCATCAAGCAATGGCCAGAGCTGTATGACGACGTGGAAGTGGTACTGGAAGCACCCGTGCTCCCCAACGGCAGGCTGTCGGCGCTGGTGACCACCATTCTGGAACCTGTAAGCCACGGTATGTGGCCCTGGCTGATACGCCTGATCAACAGCGCTCCGTCGTCCGCCTACGGTCAGACCTTCTTTGGCAAGATGAACCCGCGCAAGAAGCAACTACTGAGCAAACTGTTTTCCGCCACCAAGGATCATCTGACCATTGTTCGTAACATCGAGAACATCATGGACTGGATGGCACGGACAGACACCAGCGTCTACAGCCATGTACGCCACGGCACCTTCCTGATCCCTGCGGTCGACCGCATTCTGGATCGCTCATCCATGCTGGCCAGCGCCCGCCAGAGCCCGACCACCATGCGAATCGTCGAAACTGAGGCGCCGAGCCACTTCATCACCCTCGACAGCAAGGAATGGGTCCCGGGGTTCGAAACGCTGCCCGCCGCCGCACAGGGTTAATGCCCGGGCATTGCCCTACTGCAAGACCGCCGTAGCTCCGCTAAACTACGCTCTTTTCCTCAGGTTTAGTGGAGCCACCGCCCATGTACCGTGAGCGCCTCGTCGCTACCGAAGCCCGCTCCGAAAGCGCTCGCCGGCTGCAACAACTGCTGCTGGACTACCATGATTTTCGGCATCTGAAGGCGGAGCACCCATTATTGGAGAACGCTTTTCACGTTGCTGACTGGCAGGCGGAGCGGCTGAAGGCGACCCATGAAGACCTCTACCATCACCCCGGCTACCATCATGGCCTGGAGTTCCTGCTGACCGATCTGTACGCGCCCGCAGGAATGACACACCGGGACGACAATATTGATCGGGTCTTCCCCAAAATGGTGAAGTGGCTGCCGGATAACCTGCTGGACACGTTTGCTGGTCTGGTGGAGCTGAACCTGATCACCCAGCGGCTGGATCTTGAGCTGGCCGAGCTGTTCCACCAGCAGGGTGTGCCCGCCGACGCAATAACCACTGAGGACTACTGCGCCGCCTTCCGGGAAAGCCGACAGCTGGACCAGAGGGAGAAGCAGATCACCCTGGTGGCTGACGTAGGCCAGCAGCTTGATCGCTATGTCCGCAACCGCACCCTTGGCTGGCTGTTGTCGATGACCCGGGGTCCGGCGGAAATGGCCGATCTGAGCGACCTGCACAGCTTCCTGCACCGGGGCTATTCGGCCTTCCGGAAGATGGACGACGTGGAGTTACTGATCGACCGCCTGGTTTCCCGGGAACAACAAGTGATGCGCAATATACTCGACGGTCGTCCGGACCCGTTCAGCCTGCCGGACAATCTCTGAGTCGGACGACAACCCGGCTGATCAGGCCTTGATGATCTGGTCCAGCTGGGAGTGGATTTCCTGCTCGATCCGGGATTTGAAGGGCCGCAGCATCATGCCCAGTTCCAGATGAATGTGCAGATCCGTCGGCGTAATGTTCAGGTGCCCCTTGACGCCGCTGCGCTTGAATTTCAAGTGATCGCCTTCCCACTGGTAATGCACGTCGAACTGACTGGACAGGTCTTTGGCCAGAGTTTCGGCAGCCTCTCTCGCGTGTTCTTTATCCAGGGTATGCGGGCGGTGTACATCAATGACGGACATGAAAACGTTTTCTCTCGGATTTGGACGAATTTACAGTTTAGGGCGCTATTTAACTCACCGCCACCCTTGTAGCAACCCCGTCAGCGGTTAGAATACGGGTTCAGGTGCGACACGAATCGTGTCGTGTGGCTGGAGGTAGCTGACCTTGGAATCACAGTTATTTCATTATATTTCAATGAAATAGCTCCAAACCAGCACATCAAGCATAGCTGTAGAGCTATACTGGACGTATAGCTCAGAAAAACTATCGGTTCATCCGATCAGAGAGAAAACCACAGAGTTTTGATCAAAAATTGATCGATTTTGGGTGTTTTCTTCAACCTGCAGAACAACTTTTTGTAAAGAGTTGTTACAGAGCACAAACCCTGAGGGGAAACACGACCCTCCTGGGTTTCGTGGTTCTCCACACGGGTTACTGAGTGCAATGTCTCTAAAGTCGCGAGACTTGAGTGCTTGGTATCCAACACGCGGAGCGAAAGCTCTGCCTGCCAATGTCCGGCCTACCGTCCCTCTGACGATAGGTATCGGATCCTCGCATGTACCTGCGAGTTCACTAAGACGGCATGCGATCGGGGCCAACCCGATGGTGTGAAGCCCGTCCGACAATGTCGCACTCCTTCGGGATTGTTCGCCTCGGCGACGAGATGGATATCGACTCCGAATCGCACGGAGCCGGTGTGACTAGTGACTTCATCCCATGGTTAACACAAGTGAATCATCGCTCGAACCATCGTCAGTATTGACGGGCCTACGGCGATTATCGGCCTCAGCCAAAATCGGCAACGCGGTTGGTCATCATTGTCTGAACTAATGATGCGGTACCGAACAACCGCCGGTGGATAGATGGAACCTAAAGGGTGAATAAGGTGGCAGGCAGGGAACGTGTAAACCCTGACCTCTGGCCCAACTCTGGGCAGGCGAAGCGCAAGCAACGCTGATCAGAGTGAGGAGTAGGAAAGCGCAAGAAGCAAACGGTCGACGGTAATCGCTGGCATAGCGGCTGAAACATGCCGTCATGGGAAACCATGGCCCACGTGCGTTTGGTCTATTGGCGTGACAACACTTGCCGATTTCGGCGAGGAGTGAAAAAAAACCATCCCGAGGGGGTAGTCAGCCCCCTCGGGGGACGGCTGCCTCCGGAGGACCCATTAACTCCCTCTAGGAGGACAGTATGAATACGGATCTGGTCTACCCAGAAAAGTCTGCGTCTTCCGGCGGCGGGGCTACATCGTGGCAGAGCATTCCTTGGGCCAAGGTGGAAACCGCTGTTCGAAAAACGCAGTTGAGAATCGCGCAGGCGACAAAGGACGAAGACTGGCGGAGGGTTAAACGCCTCCAACGGCTATTAGTCAGCTCGTTCAACGGTCGATGTCTAGCCGTCAAACGAGTGACCGAGAACCAGGGCAAGAAGACGCCCGGGGTCGACGGTATCACCTGGGGCACGCCCAATGCCAAGGCGTGTGCTGTAAAAACGTTGTCAGAGACGCGCGGCTACCGGCCCAAACCCCTAAAGCGGGTATGGATACCGAAGCCTGGCAGGAAGGAGAAACGCCCGCTTGGCATACCAGTTATGCTGGACCGTGCTATGCAGGCGCTGCATCTCCTGGCCCTTGAGCCCGTTGTTGAAACGACGAGCGATCCGAAATCCTATGGATTTCGCCCCGATCGTTCGACGGCCGATGCGATGACAGAGCTCTTCCACCTACTTGCCCCACAAACCGGGGCTCAGTGGATTCTGGAAGCAGACATCAAGGGCTTCTTTGACAATATCAACCATGACTGGCTGAGTCGTAACGTCTGTATGGACAAGATGATGCTGAGAAAGTGGTTGAAAGCCGGGGTGATTGACCGGCAACAGTACTCGGCTACCACAGCGGGAACACCACAGGGTGGAATTATCTCGCCCTGCTTGGCAAATGCCACTTTAAACGGTCTGGAGATCCAACTAAAACGCTACTTGGCGGAGTTGTTGGGCAAAACCAAGGCCCGAAAGACGCGCATACAAGTGATTAGGTTCGCGGATGATTTCGTGGTACTAGCAGAGTCCAAAGTACTGCTGGAGGAAGTTGTCAGACCGTGGATAGAACGATTCCTCGCTGAGCGCGGAGTCGAACTTTCCCGGGCAAAAACGCACCTGACTCACATCGTCGATGGGTTCGACTTTCTGGGCTGGAATTTCAGAAAGTATGTGCCGAAATCGCCTTATCGGAAGCCAAAGCTACTGATCAAGCCCTCTAAGAAAAATGCGCAAGCGTTTTACCAACGAGTGAGCGAGGTCATAAAAGGTAGCGGCGCGCTGACGCAAGAGGCTCTAATCGCACAACTGAACCCGATACTGCGGGGATGGGCAAATTACCATTCCCCAGTGGTGGCTAAGAAAACCTTCAGTAAGCTGGAGAATCTTATTTTCTGGCGACTCTGGAGGTGGGCAAAGCGCAGGCATCCAAAGAAGTCCGCTAATTGGATCAGGAAGAAATACTTCCATCACATAGGCGGGCGGACGCGGGTGTTCGCGCACCCTTACACGAACCGCAAAGGGGAACGGGCCTACCGGGAGCTATATCACCTTCCCGGAACGCCCATAGTGCGCCATAAACGTCTGCCGGTTGATTATCAGCCCTACGACGCGGAGCATGAACTAAAGTGGGAAACTCTCAGAGTGCAGCGGCAGCAGCATAAACTGCGTTTCCGCAAACAGATCAGGAGCCTGTACATCAGGCAAAAAGGAGTCTGTGCACTTTGCGGTCACCCGGTGACAAAGGAGACTGGTTGGCACGACCATCACGTCATTCGACGTGTGGACGGCGGACCAGATACCTTACAGAACCGGGTACTCCTGCACCCCAATTGCCATGCCCAGGTCCACAGCCGGGGCGGTGTAAAGGTGACTCTGAAGTGGAGCGGCATTAGAATGCGTTCCATTAAAGAAAAGTACGCCGGTCAGATGAATCTCTGACTTCAATAGGCTTGAGCCGTATGCGGGGAAACTCGCACGTACGGTTCTGAGGGGGGGATGAGCCAGTAATGGCTCATCCCTACCCGACATTCTGACAGGACATCTCCCATGAGCGAGCAGCAAACGCCAGCCAACCAGGCCGCAAACAATAACGGCCAGGATGACGTCACCCACTTTGGCTTTCGCAATGTGCCAAAAAGCCAGAAGGCGAGCCAGGTGGCCGAGGTATTCCACAGCGTGGCGGGCAAATACGACCTCATGAACGACCTGATGTCCATGGGGATCCACCGGCTCTGGAAGCGCTTCACCATCGAGCTTTCCGGCGTGCGTCCCGGCCACCAGGTACTGGACATTGCCGGCGGCACCGGCGACCTCACCATGAAGTTTTCAGACCTGGTCGGGCCCTCCGGCAAGGTGGTGCTGGCCGACATCAACGCCTCCATGCTGCAGGTGGGCCGCAGCCGGCTGACGGATCGCGGCTACGCCGGCAACATCGAATACGTGCAGGCGGACGCCGAGCACTTGCCGTTCCCGGACAACAACTTCAATGCGGTTTCCATCGCCTTCGGCCTGCGCAATGTCACCGATAAAGATCAGGCTCTGCGCGACATGGCCCGGGTTCTCAAGCCCGGTGGCAAACTGATGATCCTGGAATTCTCCAAGCCGACCAATCCTTTGCTGAGCAAGGCCTACGACACCTACTCGTTTTCCGCTCTGCCATTGATGGGCCAGCTTATCGCCGGCGACAGCGAAAGCTACAAGTACCTGGCCGAATCCATCCGCATGCATCCGGACCAGGACACCCTCAAGGGCATGATGGAAAACGCCGGCCTGTTGAACTGCAAGTACTACAACATGACCGGCGGCATTGTCGCCCTGCATGTGGGAATCAAGCCCTGATGTTTCCCGGCCCCACCCTGCTTTCCGCTGTCTCCGCGATCCTGGAAAGCGCCCTGAACCGGGCGCTGGAACTGGATCCGGCGGGGCATCATGCCCTGATGGAAGCACTGGCGGGCCCGGTGCAGTTCAACATTACCGATCCTTTCCCCCTGATCTACACCCTGGACCGTGCCGGAAACCGCGTTCGGGTTGGCAGCCAGCCGGTCGACCAACCTGCTCTTGAGGTTACCGGCAAACCCATCGCCTTTGCGGCACTGGCCACCGGTGATGACCGGGTCTTTGCCGATGGCCGCCTCGAAGTTACCGGCGACACGGCCCTGGCCCACCAGCTGCAGCGCGCACTGAACCAGCTTGAGCCGGATTGGGAAGCCGCGATGGCCCGGCATATCGGTGATGTACCCGCACACTTTCTGGGGCAGCGCATTCGCGGCGCCATCCGCTGGAGCCGTCAGGCCTTTCAGTCCCTGAACGCCAATATCGAGGAGTATGTGCACGAAGAGAGTCGTGCCCTGCCCGGGCGACGGGAACTGGAAGCCACATTCGAGGACATCGACGAACTGAACCTGCGCACCGAAAGACTGGAAGCCCGGCTGAACCTGGTTGAAAACCGCGGCAAGACTGACGAACCGGAGAACCTGTGACCCGCCTGCAACGCCTGTTTCGAATTGCCTGGGTATTCTGCCGCTATCGGCTGGACACGTTCCTGCCAATCGCAGAGCTGCCTGCGCCCCTGAAGGTGTTTTTCCTGCTTGCGCCCTGGCACCTGTTCCCCAAACCCAAGCTGGACCGGGGGGATCGCCTGCGACTCGCGCTTGAAGAATTGGGCCCGGTATTCGTTAAGTTCGGCCAGATTCTCTCCACCCGACGGGATCTGCTGCCGGATGACATGGCCGAATCCCTGAAAAACCTTCAGGACCGGGTACCGCCGTTTCCGAGTGATGAAGCCCGGGGTATTATCGAAACCTCCCTCGGCGCCCCGGTCTCGGACCTGTTTGCCGAGTTCAGCCCGGACCCGCTGGCGTCCGCGTCGGTTGCCCAGGTGCATGCGGCCACCCTGCTCAACGGCCAGAAGGTGGTGGTGAAAGTACTGCGCCCCGGCATCGAGAGGGTGATCCGCCAGGACCTTGCCCTGATGTACCTGATGGCCGGCCTGCTGGAAAAATACTGGTCCGAGGGCAAACGCCTGCACCCGGTGGAAGTGGTCGCCGACTACGACTCCACCATCCACGACGAACTGGACTTGCAGCGCGAGGCCGCCAACGCCAGCCAGCTGCGCCGGAATTTCGAGAACTCCTCACTGATCTACATCCCGTTCATCGACTGGGACTACACCCGCAAATCGGTGCTGGTGATGGAGCGTATTCACGGCATCCCCATTGCCGATACCGCCGCCCTGAAGGCCGCTGGCGTCGACATGAAGGTGCTGGCCGAAAAAGGCGTCGAGATTTTCTTTACCCAGGTATTCCGGGACAGCTTCTTCCACGCCGACATGCACCCTGGCAACATCTTCGTAGATACGTCCAACCCCTCGGATCCCCGATATATCGCGATCGATTTCGGGATCGTCGGTACCCTGGCGCCAGATGACCAGAGCTATCTGGCCCGCAACCTGCTCGCCTTTTTCCGCCGGGATTATCGCCAGGTTGCGCAGCTGCACATCCAGTCCGGCTGGGTGCCACCCGACACGCCAGTGAACCAGTTTGAGGCAGCGATTCGCACTGTCTGTGAGCCCATCTTCGAGAAGCCCTTAAAGGACATCTCTTTCGGCCACTTCCTGCTACGCCTGTTCCAGACAGCGAGGCGATTCAACATGGAAGTGCAGCCTCAGCTCGTTCTGCTGCAGAAAACCCTGCTGAACGTGGAAGGCCTGGGCCGCCAGCTTTATCCGGATCTGGATTTGTGGAGTACCGCGCAACCCTACCTTGAGACCTGGATGCGCAAGCGGATTGGCCCCTCAGGACTGATCAAGTCCCTGCAATCCCATCTGCCCTCCTGGCTGGAACAGTCGCCGGAAATGCCGCAACTGGTGCACGATGCCCTCCTTCAGCTTCGGCAGGCCGGGCCCACCGAGCCCCAAAACCGGGCTACACTGGAGTTGCTCCGCGAGCAGCAGGTCCGCACCGAGCGGCGCTGGCGACGGGCGACACTGGCGGTACTTCTGATTGCCGGCGGCGTTTTGGGCACCCAGCCTGACAGCCAGCAGTGGATTGAAAGCGTGCCGACCTGGAGCTGGGCGCTGTTTACCATCGCCGGCGGAATCATGCTCCGGGGCAGCCGATAACCGATAAAGATTTCAGGATTCACAAAAATGCAAAATAGCTCGGATAACGTCGAGACCCCTGACTGGCTGAATGCCATTCGCTGGACAGAGGACGGCCTGGTGCCGGCCATCGCCCAGGATGCCGAAACCGGCGACATTCTGATGATGGCCTGGATGAACCGCGAGTCGCTGAGGCTGACTGCCGAGGAAGGCCAGGCCGTGTACTGGTCCCGTTCCCGGGGCAAGCTCTGGCGCAAGGGGGAAACCTCAGGGCACCAACAGGTCATACGGGACATTCGACTGGACTGCGACGAGGACGTCATCCTGCTGAAAGTGGAACAAAAAGGCGGCATCGCCTGCCATACTGGCAGACGCAGCTGCTTCTACCGGACCCTGAAAGACGGTCAGTGGGTCAGTGTTGACCCGGTGATCAAGGATCCCGGCACTATCTACGGCAGCAACTGAGGCTACGGCAGAAACTGAGGCTACGGCAGCAACTGAGGAGCACGGACAGTGAGCAATGTACTGGAAAACCTGGCACAGGTTCTGGAAGCCCGGAAGGAAGCAGACCCGGAAACCTCTTATGTAGCCAGTCTCCACGCCAAGGGTCTGAACAAGATTCTGGAAAAAGTCGGGGAAGAGTGCACGGAAACCCTGCTGGCCGCCAAGGACGCAGAACATTCTGGTGAAACCCGAGACGTGGTTTATGAAACCGCCGACCTGTGGTTTCACAGCATGGTGATGCTGTCGAGACTGGGTCTTGGCCCGAAAGACATCCTGGACGAGCTCGCCAGCCGGTTCGACCTGTCAGGCCTGGAAGAAAAAGCGTCGCGGGACAAGTGAGCGGTAGTACCTCCAAAGGGGTTTCCGCGTAACCGTTCTGGTAACGTACAATGTCATTGAACAGAAACATTAAAACGAGGACCCCGTAATGGGTATCAGCATCTGGCAATTACTTATCGTACTCGGCATTGTCATTCTGTTGTTCGGAACCAAGAAACTCCGCAACATCGGCAGCGACCTCGGTGGCGCCATTCGCGGCTTCAAGAAGTCCATGAGCGATGAGGACTCCAAGGCCGAGAACCAGGACTCCCTGGAAGGCAAGGAAGAGGAGCAGCCACAACAACAGGCTGCGGCCGAAGACAAGCCCCGGGACAAGTCCCACAGCTGAGACCAGGCTGAATGTTCGATATCGGCTTTCTTGAGCTGCTGATCTGCGGCGTCATCGCGCTGTTGGTACTCGGCCCCGAGCGACTGCCCACGGCTGCACGTGCTGCGGGCCGCTGGGTGGGTGGTGCCCGGCGCATGGTCAGCCAGTTCACCTCGGAACTGGACCGGCAGCTGAAAGCCGATGAGCTCCGTGAGGAGCTTCGCAAGGCGGGGGATGTTGGCCTGGACGACGTTCAGAAAACCGTGCGCGGCGCCCTGGACGAGGCTAAAAAGTACGAGCACATGATCCTGCCTGAGAACGAGACCCAAAAGCCAAGGCCAGCACCGGCAACACGGCGTGTGTCCGGCCAGACAAAGGCCTCCGAGGCTCCGGCACAGGATCAGGCTGATACCAGTGACGCCCCGCAGGCGCCAGACACAGGCTCTGCCGGGAACGAACAACCTAAAAACGAAACCCCGCAAAGTCCGCCGGATAACCGTTCATGAATGCAAAACCCGACGGCAACCAGCTGCCTCCGGAACAGCAGGAAATGCCACTGATCGAGCACCTGCTCGAGCTGCGTAATCGCCTACTGAAGATGGTTCTTGCGGTGCTGGTCTGCTTCGCGGCCATTTACCCGTTTGCCAACGAGCTGTACCTGTGGCTGTCTGAACCTATCCGTTCACTGTTGCCCGTTGGTCAGACCATGATCGCAACGGATGTTACCTCGCCCTTCTTCGCACCACTGAAGCTGGCCCTGGTTCTGGCCGTGTTTGCCGCCATCCCGATCATTCTCTACCAGCTCTGGAGTTTCATCGCCCCGGGCCTGTACGCCCATGAAAAACGACTGGCCTTTCCGCTGCTGTTTACCTCGGTAATCCTGTTCTACGCGGGGGCGGCATTCGCCTATTACGTGGTTTTCCCGTTGGTGTTCGGCTTCTTCACCGCGATAGGACCGGAAGGCATCGTCGAATTACCGGACATCACCAGCTACCTCAATTTCGTGCTCAAGATGTTCTTTGCCTTCGGTGTCGCATTTGAGATTCCGATCGCCACCGTGCTGTTGATCCTGACCGGCGCCACCACGCCGGCGGATCTGGCGGCCAAGCGCCCCTATGTGGTGGTTGGCTGCTTTATCATCGGCATGCTGCTAACGCCGCCTGACATCATTTCCCAGACCCTGCTTGCCGTACCCATGTGGATCCTGTTCGAGATCGGCATTCTGTTCGGGCGACTGGCGAAACGGGAAGTCGCAGACCCGGACAGCGATGAGCCTGCCGGCGAATGAATCTGGCGTTACTGTTTGACGAGGATTTCGTAGCGCCTGACCGGGCGGTCCTGCGTGGCCGACGTCTGGCCCACCTGCAGTCCGTTATCAAAGTCGTTGCTGGCGATACGGTGCCTGTGGGCCGGGCGGGTGGCCAAATGGGAGTCGGCGAGGTCGTCCGGCTTACCGATACCGAGGCGGAACTCAAGGTCACGCTGGACCAGTCTCCCCCTCCACCACTGCCGCTCACCCTGGTGCTGGCCATGCCCCGGCCGAAGATGTTCCGCCGTATCCTGCAAACCTGCGCCGCCCTCGGCGTGAAAGACCTCTGGTTGATCAACAGCTACAAGGTAGAGAAAAGCTTCTGGCAGACGCCGTGGCTGTCAGAGGAGCAGCTCCGGGAGAACCTCACCCTGGGACTGGAGCAGGCAAAAGACACCCTGATGCCCCGGGTGCAGATCCGCAAGCTGTTCAAACCCTTTGTTGAGGACGAGTTGCCAGCTCTTATCGAGGGAAAGCAAGCGCTTGTCGCTCATCCGGGAACCAGCACGCCCTGCCCGGTGCACCTGAACCGCCCATCACTTCTGTGCATCGGCCCGGAAGGGGGGTTTATCCCCTACGAAGTTGAAAAACTGGAGGAAGCCGGATGCCAGAGCGTCCATCTGGGCCCCCGCATCCTGCGAATGGAAACCGCGGTTCCGGTTCTGGTCAGCCGGCTATTCGACGCCTGTCTCTGATAGCGGAGCTCAAGAATTCAGACCCATGGCCTCCGCAGCAATTCGGTTCTTGATCGGCCCTAACTGATTGAACCAACGCAGGCCGGTATTGCGCAGCCAGCGAACCGGCAGCTCATCACGGCCAAACAACTGCTTGAAACCCTCCATGGCGGCCATCATGGTCAGATTTTCGCCTTTGCGGCGGCGCTGGTAGCGTTGCAGAACCAGGTCATTGGCCGGTGAAAGACCGGCCTTGCGCGCCCGCGACAGCTCGTCCAGCAGGGCACGGACATCGCCGTAGCCCAGATTGGCACCCTGCCCGGCTAGCGGGTGAATCGTGTGCGCCGCATCTCCCACCAGGGCGAAGCCAGGGGCAACATAGTCCTTGGCATGGCGCTGGCGAAGCGGAAAAGCAAACCGGTCGGAAACCGCTTCAACCGACCCCAGCTCGCGCTCAATGGCACGTTCCAGCTCCGCAGCAAATTCCTGGTCGCCCAAAGACATCAGGCGCCTGGCTTCATCGGTATCCTGGGACCAGACAATGGAACAGAAATGCTCACTGCCGGACTCGGGCAACAAGGGCAGGAATGCCAGTGGACCGGTTGTTGAAAACCGTTGCCAGGCGGTAAAGCGGTGGCTCTGGGTGGTTCGCACCGTGCACACGATGGCTTGTTGGTCGTAGTCCCACTCGCGGGTTGGCAGCCCCACCCACTGACGCAGGCGGGAATTGGCTCCGTCACATCCCACCACCAATCCGGCAGACAAGGATCGGCCATCCTCCAGCTCAACCCTGAAGTCCTGAGACAACCGTTTGCAGCCAGTAATCCTCGCACCCTCAATCAGTTCAACCGGGCTTTGTTCCAGCGCTCTGAACAGGGCACGCACGATGCTGCGGTTTTCGACAATTGTGCCAAGGGCGCGCGCCTGAAGCTCGGCTGCCTCGAACTGTATACGCCCCGTGCCGTCACCATCCCAGACGGTCATGGTCTGATAAGGACAGTGTCGACCCGCGGTAACCTCGGACCAGACTCCGAGCTGCTCCAGCAACTGCTGGCTGGCGACTGAAATGGCACTCACCCGCGGCTCGAAATCTGCAACGGTGGTGGCAGGGTCCGGTGCCTGAACCAGGGTTTCGTGATCGGAGCCCTCTACAAGCGCCACCTGCCAGCCCTGGCGCGAGAGCCCGAGAGCCAGGGCGGAGCCGATCATGCCACCGCCGGCCACAAGAATATCGAAGGTTTTCGATTCACTCATGACCTGGTGCCTCCCGGTTCAGGTTTCCAGGCCGGTCAATCACCGCCCGGCGACCACCCAGGCCCATGGCCTTGCGAGCAAACCAGCGTTTCGCGCCCGGCAGCAGATCAAGGCCCACCAGTCCGGCATCCCGGGCGGCAGTTACCGGCAGCATGGACTGCCCGAACAGGCGCACGAGAGAATCGGAGAAGCGCACCGTCTGCTGCCAATCCTGACGATGCAGGGCCTGGTAGCGCTTCAGCACCTCAAGATCGCCGATGGATCGGCCCTGCTCTTCTGCCAGCCGGAACTGCTCAACCAGTGTCATCAGCCCTCTCAGGGCCAGATTGAACCCCTGGCCTGCCACCGGATGCAGGGCATGGGCGGCATTGCCCACCAGCGCAACCCCGGGGCGCACTGGCTCGTCCACGGTGGTCAGGGTCAGCGGATAATGATGACAGGCACCGATGCGGGTAAACCGGCCCAGACGCCAGCCAAACCGGTCCTGAAGCCAGCGGCATTTCTCGTCGTCTGGCAGCTCCAGAACCTCCTCCAGGACCTCATCGGATAACGTCCAGACCAGTGCCGACTGGTGCCCGGCACGCGCGGGAGAACCATGGGGCAGGAGCGCCATGGGACCGGCATCGGTGAATCGCTCAAAGGCGGTGAACCTGTGGCTGTCACTGGTGGAGACATTGGCGATCAGGGCGTTCTGGCCATAGCTGTGACGATCGGCCCTGAAGCCAAGTTTCTCGCGCAATCCTGAGCGACCGCCATCTGCGACTACGAGGCAACGGGCCGTCAGTTCCGGGGCCTCTTCACCTTCTTCTGACAGCTGCACACGGACGCCGCCGGGGATAGGCATCATATCTGTCACTTCTGCCGGCGCCCGCCACTGGACATTGGTCTCCAGAAGCTCACGCATCAGGCACAGACCCATCCAGCGATTGTCCGCTACGTAACCAAGCGCCTCCTGACCATGCTCGGCGGCATGCAGCCGGGTAGCGCCGAAATGCCCCCGATCTGAAACATGGATATGTTCAATGGGCGTGGCATGCTCGGCGAGCCGGTGCCAGAGCCCCAGCTCTTCAAAGATCAGCCGGGAGCCCCAGGCCAGCGCGGTGGAACGGGCGTCGTAGCTGGGCTGGTAGCTGTCCGGCAGGGAATCGGGAGACAACGGAAACGCCTCGACCACCGTCACACGGAGCGACGGCACCATCCGTGCCAACGCCAGGGCCAGGGTTGCTCCGGCAAGGCCACCACCGGCAATGATCAGATCAGTATCTGTCTTGGTCACAGGGTGTCAATCCGCCATCAGGGCTTCGATTTCGGCAATGGTTTTCGGGACCGCTTCGGTCAGCACACGGCAGCCGTCTTTAGTCACCACCACGTCGTCTTCGATGCGAATGCCGATGCCACGCCACTTCTCATCCACGTCGGTATTATCCGGCGCAATGTACAGCCCGGTTCAACCGTCAGGGCCATTCCGGGTTCCAGCTGGCGCCAGGCATCACCGACCTTGTAATCGCCCACATCGTGCACATCCAGCCCCAGCCAGTGGCCAGTGCGGTGCATGAAGAAGGGTTTGTAGGCTTCGTTGGCAATGGCGTCTTCCAGGGTGCCGGACAACAGCCCCAGATCAATCAACCCCTGGGTCAGCACTTCCAGCGCCGCCTCATGGGGCCGGTTCCAGTGATTTTCCGGCGACACGGCCTCAATGGCCTGGTACTGGGCTGCCAGCACCACCTCATACAGGGCCCGCTGCTCATTGCTGAACTTTCCACTCACCGGGAAGGTGCGGGTAATGTCAGAGGCGTAGCACTGGTATTCACAGCCGGCATCGATCAGTACCAGATCGCCGTCTTTCAACGGTGCACTGTTCTCGATGTAATGCAGGATGCAGCCATTAGCGCCCCCACCCACAATCGACGGGTAAGCCGTTGAGCGGGCGCCATGCTCCATAAAGGTGTGGATCAGTTCGGCCTCAAGGTTGTACTCGAAGCCGCCCTTGCGGGCCCGCTTCATGGCCCGACAATGGGCTTCGGCGCTGATCTGGCCGGCTTTGGCCATGATCTTGATCTCATTGGCGCTCTTGTACAGCCGCAGGTCATGAAGCAGGTGCTCCAGGGCCACGAATTCGCCCGGCGGGTGAGCACCACTGCGAACCTTGCTGCGAATCATCTTCACCCAGTCCATGACCCGGGCGTCAAAATGATCGTCCTTGCCCAGGGGGTAATAGACCCGGCTGCGACCTTCAATCATGCCCGGCAGTATGTCGTCGATGTCTGCAATCGGAAACGCATCGTCCAGGCCATAGCGTTCGATGGCCCCTTCCGGGCCAACCAGGAAACCGTCCCAGAGTTCTTTCTGCGGATTACGCTCCTTGCAGAACAGAACCGATTCCCCGTGTTCACGCCCGGAATCAAGGCCAGTACGCCTCCGGCTCACCAAAACCGGACAGGTAATGAAAATCACTGTCCTGGCGAAACGGGTGCAGCACATCCCGATTACGGACACGCTCCGGAGCGGCCGGGATTATCGCAATACTGTCTGGCGCCATACGCTCCATCAGCTTGCGACGGCGCTCGGCAAACTCCTTTACGGGAATCATGGAGTTCATAGTCTCTCCTGCAATCAGGACCCGGCTCAGTGCAGGGTCGGCGAATCAGACTTCCGCGGTTCGGGGGCATTGAATTCGGTAAACACGGCGAGCGCCCCCAGCCGGATGTATTCGGTAATCTCCAGCAACTGCTGCTCGCTTTCGTCGTCCGCTTCTTCCTCTTCGGACAGCTGACTGATGGCCACCATATCCTCGATCAGCTCCCGGATCTCGTCGGGCGCCTGGCCAAGCGACTCGCCGGCCGACAATGCCATACCCTCGAGAAATCCCCGCACCCAGGAAACCAGGGCCTCCAGCCGCTGCTCGATTGCGTAGTCGTCATCCGGTAGCAAAGGATGGAAACTCATGTCGGCTGATTTCAAGAGCTCCAGGGTCTGCTCGTAGGCCCGGTTCATGAACGGAGCGAGATCGTCAGACTCCTCGGCCGCGTCCTCAGCCAGCCCCATGTGCTCACACACCATTGCCAGCCACTCCGGCTCTTCGATACGGGATCCGGCCGCCAGGCGACCACAGAGCGCGCCGTGCAACTCGGATGGGTGGCTGAATGCCTTGTGAGCTGTGAAAACATTGGCCCAGCGCTCAAATTCGGCGGCGCGGGCGGCACCGGAAGTGTCGGTTTCTGACATGAAACAGGCGGATCCTGTGTTGGTGAATTAAAGGTCTACTTTAGCATTCAGGCGATGCCAAGGCACTGCCTGTTGATTTTTATCCGGGGAGGGAACAATATGTTATAACGTAACAATTGATATCGCGAGACACTGCCATGACTTTATCAAAGGTAACCAACGCCATACTGGCTGCGAGCATTCTGACTGCAGGCTCCACGTTCGCCAGCGACAACCCCGGCGCTCACCAGCATGGTCATGCCGAGCTGCAGCTGGCCATCGAAGGAAACCAGATTGACCTGATTTTCACTTCGCCAGCCTATAATCTGCTGGGCTTCGAACACCGTGCCCGGACCGAGGAACAGAAAGTGCTGGTCACGGAAACCACCAACTGGCTCGGTGAGACCCCCCTGGTGGACACCGCCGGGGCTGGCTGCGAAGTCATGAATGCGGTGGTGCACCATCAGGCGGGCGGTGACGATCACGGACACGACCATGGTCACGCCCATGACCACGAGGACAAGCATACGGACGAGAACGGCTCCACCCACTCGGATTTCGAAGTCACCCAGACCCTGAGCTGCTCCGGACTGGATGCTTCCGAGGCACTCTCTACACCGCTCACTGAGCGTTTTCCCGAGATTGAGCACCTGAATGTCGAGTGGGTCTGGTCAGGAAGCCAGGGTTCAGGCCGCCTGGACCACGGGGAGACCAGCTTCAGGCCAGGCGCACGATAATGGGGCTCGCAAGCTACTCCTCGTAGGGCTCTACCTCAGTGGCAACCATAGAGTAGGAAGACGTACCAATGTCATTCTCGGTGCGGTCGATCACCAGCTTGCCTTCGATCCAGACCGGATCGTAAAGGGCCTCAAGCGTGAAACCTTCCTTGTACTTGACGTGAATGATCTGATTCGGGGGCGGTGGCGGCACATGAATACAGGCGCCGTAGTAGGGCACCAGGAAAAACTCCAGTATGCGCATATCCTCGGTCGTCTTCAGGGGCACCACGAAGCCGGGGATGCGCCCTTCCACATCGCCCATCTCCGGCACAACCCGACCGGTCATGATCTCGTCCGGCAACAGCGGCGGGCCATCGCCCTCATGCTCAATCTCTGGCATATTCTCCAGCAGCGCCAGATCCTCGGCCGGCATCAATTCAAGCCAGTCAATCTCCCGGGTTTCGGCTTGGCCAGATGCCGGGAGCGAGAGCACCAGGACAAGCGCGGCAAGGGAGGGCAGCGCAAAGCGCAAACGCGCCGGGGCAAACATCATTGGACCACATACTCCTGATAGTGAAATTCGCAAACCGCCATCATACACCGGGCAGACAGCAACCAACATGACCAGCAAGACAGACTCAACCAGAAACAGTTCCCGGAGCACGGAAACCGCCATCGAAGTCAGCGGGCTTGGTTTTTCCTGGGACCCGGTACAGGCGCCCCTCAGTTTTCCGGATATCGCTCTGAAACGTGGTGACCATCTGTTCCTGCACGGCCCCAGCGGCAGCGGCAAAAGCACACTTCTGAGCCTTCTGGCAGGCATGCTTCGCCCGGACACTGGCTCTGTACGGATACTGGATACCGACATCCACCAATTGGGCGCCGGCGCCCGGGACCAGTTCCGGGCCGACCACATGGGGGTTATCTTCCAGCAGTTCAATCTGGTGCCTTACCTGAGCACCCAAGCTAACGTCACCCTGCCCTGCGGCCTTTCTGAACTGCGCAAAAAGCGAACTGAACCAACAGTCGCGGACGAAGCTGAAAGATTGCTTGCCGCCCTGTCGATTCCCGAAGATCACTGGCAGCGGAAAGTCACCAGGCTGAGTATTGGCCAGCAACAGCGGATCGCCGCTGCCCGGGCACTGATTGGCGCCCCGGGCCTGATTCTCGCGGACGAGCCCACATCGGCACTGGATGCTGACAACCGGGACCGGTTTCTGGAACTCCTCCTGAATCTTGCCCACCGGCATAACACCTCGGTGCTGTTTGTCAGTCACGACCAGTCCCTGGCCCGCCATTTTGGTAATCAGCTGGAACTGAGGGGTGACCGGACATGAAAGCACGCCTTGCTCTGACGCTTGCAATGGCCAGCCTGTGGCACCGGAAAAAGGTACTGGCCCTGGTCTGCCTGACGCTCACCCTGAGCGTTTCCCTGTTGCTGGGCATCCAGTACCTCCGTACCGAGGTAAAACAGTCCTTCACCAGTACCATCAGCGGCACCGATCTGATCGTCGGTGCCCGCAGTGGCCAGCTGAACCTGCTGCTGTACACCGTGTTTCACATTGGCGATGCCACCAACAACATTCGCTGGTCTACCTATCAGAGCCTGAAAGAGGATTCCCGCCTCGAGTGGCTGATTCCGATTTCCCTGGGAGACAGCTACCGGGGCAATCGAGTGGTCGCTACCGACGAGAACTTTTTGCAGCACTTCCGTTACGGCCGCGACCTGCCGCTCGAACTGGCAGAAGGCCAGTGGTTTGAAGGGGTCTTTGATGTTGTGTTGGGCGCTGGCGTGGCACGGTCACTGGCGCATCATGTGGGCGAAGAAATTGTTCTGTCCCATGGCGGTGGGCGAACCAGCTTCTCCAACCATGAGGACACGCCGTTTACCGTTACCGGCATACTGGCACCCACCGGAACGCCGGTGGACCAGGCGGTGTATATCGGCCTGGACGGCATGGAGGCCATGCATGTGGGCTGGGAGTCCGGGGTCGCAATACCGGGCCGAACGCTCACCCGGGAACAGGCCGAAGGCCGGGATTTCACACCCGATGCCATTACCGCCGCGTTTGTCGGCATCGAAAGACAGGTGCTGACTTTCCGGATACAGCGGGAAATCAACCAGTTTGCCGGTGAACCGCTGTCAGCCATCCTTCCGGGTGTCGCGCTGAGCGAGCTCTGGCGACTAATGGGCCAGTTTGAGAGGGCGCTGCTGGGCATTACCGGTTTTGTTGTGATTACCAGTCTTATCGGGCTGATTGCTGTTCTTCTGACCTTGCAGGCCCAGCGGGCCCACGAAATTGCCGTACTGCGGGCGACCGGCGCCTCACCGGCACTGATCGCCTCACTGTACATCCTTGAATGCGTGGCCCTTGCCCTGGCGGCCTGTGTGCTGGCCCTGATCATCGGCATGGCCGGCCTCTCACTGGCCAGTCCCTGGCTGTTGGCCAACTATGGCCTGCAGATCTCGCTTCGCCCCCTGACTGCAACCGAGTGGGCGCTGCTGGCCGCAGTTCCTGTCGCCGCCTTTATGGTGGCTTTGATACCGGCGTTCGGCACCTGGCGCCAGAGTCGCCGACTGGGGTTCGGCGAGGCTGCAGATCAGTGATGCGCATCACGCAGGGACCGCAATGACAAGCCTGTAAATTGACCGACTTAGCGTCCACACTTATAGTTAGTCTCAACTACCTCAAATCACTGCTGGGCACGTCATGGAACAGTCCGAAGTACAGGCATTAGCGGACAAGCTGGACAGGCTGATTGAACGCTGTCAGAAACTTGAGCGGGACAACGCCACATTGCGGGAACTGCAGGATGACTGGAACCGGGAACGGGCCCAGCTGGTGCAGAAAAACGATCACGCGAAGCACAAGATCGAAGCCATGATCAGCCGCCTTCGGGCCCTGGAGCATCACTGATGGCACAGCAATCCACCACGGTTGAGGTGAAGATCCTCGACAAGGAATACCTGGTCGCCTGCCCCGAGGAAGAGCAGGAGGCACTGCTGCGGGCTGCCCGGCACCTGGACAGCAAAATGCGGGAAATCCGTGCCGGCGGCAAGGTTTTCGGCACCGAGCGCATTGCCGTTATGGCAGCTCTGAACATTACCCACGAACTGCTCGAGCGCGACACCATGTCGGATGCTACCAGCACGTTGCTGCGGGCCATGGACAATAAACTGGACGGCGCCCTCGGCGATGGCTCGGGCCGATAATTCCGCAGAGAATCTGAGACAGGTGTTGCAATCGGCCCCGACACTGCCCGTATAATAAGACTAACTTCCTGGGCTGTTCGGGATAGTCGGATACGTCCTCGAGCCGATGCGCATTACCCAGGTGGCTACTTCAGGGCATTGTGAGCACGTCCCCGACAGGGGAAAGCCTAATATGTCACAGCGGCCACCGACCTTGAACTTTGGGTTCAAGGGCAACATCCGATAACGGCAGCCCGGGAAGCTTTATTTTGAGCCAGTTTATCGAGCCTCAACCGTTCCAGACCCATCCGGATACTTTCTCACGCAGTGAACTTCGTAAACGCCTGCGACGGCATCGGCGCGAACTGAATTTTGAGCAGCAACAACAGGCTGCCGAGTACCTCGCTCTGAACCTGCTCAAGAATCCGGACCTGCACCGCGCCCGGCACATTGCTATCTATCTGCCCAACGACGGCGAAATCGACCCCCACGTCTACCTGGACATCGCCCGGCGCAAGGGCATCCGCTTCTACCTGCCGGTACTGCATCCGATTCATCGAGGCAGACTGGTTTTCAGCCCCTACTACGATGGCGTAGAACTCACCGCCAACCAATTTGGCATTCCCGAACCCGCGTTCAGCAAAGGCCTGCGTCGCCCTGCCTGGGCACTGGATGCGGTACTGTTTCCGTTAGTGGGTTTTGACGAACAAGGCGGAAGACTGGGAATGGGAGGCGGGTTCTACGACAGGACCTTTGCTTTCAGCCGGATACGGCCAAGACTGGCCCCGAAACTCATTGGCCTGGCCCATGATTTCCAGAAGGTCAAGAAGCTACCGATAGAGCCCTGGGACGTGCCCCTGCACAGCGTGGTAACCGACAAGCGCTGTTACCGGTTCAGCGGCTGATTCATGACCTGAACGGAACCAACCAGATTGGCGGCTCGTGCGTCTTTATCTTCGGAGGCGTGAATGGATGTGAAACCAGTAATCACAAGGCCGATGGCAAAAATCAGCACAATGGCTTTGATGATGTCAGGCTTGCCGCCCATGGCTTCAGTTCCTCAAGATGCAGTTTTGAAAGTGTCGGGAAATCAGTGAGCTATTCCTGACTTCAAGAATCAGAAGAAAGATTAACACCTATCTGCACTTTTACAATTTTTGACAGATTAAAATTCCGTAAGCTTTCTCGGAGCTTACGAAACGGTTGGGGACACCCTTTCTGAAACTGTGCGGAGCCAGGGATGGCGGAGCCCAAGCAACACATGGATGTGCCGCCAGGAGCGTGTTTCAGAAAGGGTGTCCCCAACCGGTTCTCACACTGAATTCACGGGCTAGGAAGATCGGGAGTTACCCTGCCCGAGAAACAGCTGATAAGCCTCATTATCCGTCATGTTTTCATAGCGGAAGCCGACCTTATCCAGCATTTTCTCGAAATCCTGAACCTCGTCATCTTCCACCTGAGCCCCCAGCAGAACGCGGCTGTAGGCCGCACCATGGTTCCGGTAATGGAACATGGAGATATTCCAGCGGGTACCCAGTGACATCAGGAATTTCAGCAACGCCCCCGGGCGCTCCGGGAACTCGAACTGGAAGACCTTCTCGTTGGTGATGGTAGGCGCGTGACCGCCCACCATGTGGCGAATGTGCTGTTTGGCCAGGTCGCTGTCGGTCAGGTCGACCACCGAGTAGCCACTCTCCCGCAACTCCTGAACCAGATCCTCGCGGCCATGGCCACCCGCCGCAATCTGGATGCCCACGAAAATCGTGGCATTGGTGGCATCGGCGTAGCGGTAGTTGAATTCGGTGATGCTGCGTTTGTGCAGGGCGTTGATAAAGGTCTTGAAGGCACCCGGTTTCTCCGGGATGGTCACGGCCAGGATTGCCTCACGCTTCTCGCCCACCTCCGTGCGCTCGGAAATGTAGCGCAGGCGATCGAAATTCATGTTGGCACCGCTCAGGGTGGCAATCAGGTTTTCACCCTCAACCTTCTCCCGCTCGATGTACTTCTTGATGCCCGCCACGCCCAGGGCACCGGCCGGCTCGGCGATGGAGCGGGTGTCCTCGAACACATCCTTGATGGCAGCGCAGATTTCGTCGGTGGACACGGTGATCACTTCGTCCACGTGATCCTTGCAGATTTCCCAGGGGTACTTGCCGATCTGCTTGACCGCCACGCCATCAGCAAAGATGCCCACTTCATCCAGTACCACACGCTTGCCCGCTTTCATGGCCGCCTGCAGGCAGTTGGAATCCTCCGGCTCAACACCAATTACCTTGATTTCCGGGCGCAGGTACTTGATGTAGGCCGCCATGCCGGCAATCAGCCCGCCGCCGCCAACACAGATAAAGATCGCGTGGATCGGCTTGCTGAACTGCCACATGATCTCCATGGCCACGGTTCCCTGCCCGGCAATGACATCCGGGTCGTCGTAGGGCGGGATGTAGGTATAGCCGTGCTTCTGGATGAGCTCCTGAGCATGGGCTGCGGCTTCGTCAAAAGCGTCGCCTTTCAGGACCACTTTGGCACCGTGATCACGCACCGAACGCACCTTGATCTCGGGCGTGGTCTGGGGCATCACGATCACCGCCTTGATACCCAGGTTCTTGGCTGCCAGTGCAACGCCCTGGGCATGATTGCCGGCCGAGGCACAGATCACACCTTTGGCCTTCTGTTCCTCGGATAACTGCGCAATCCGGTTGTAGGCACCGCGAATCTTGAAGGAAAACACCGGCTGAAGGTCTTCACGCTTGAGCAGAATATTGTTGCCAAAGCGCTTGGACAGACTACGGGCTTCAGTCAGGGGTGTTTCGATGGCCACGTCATAGACGCGCGCATCGAGAATCTTCTTGATGTAGCGTTGCGGCATAGCAGTTCCGGCTTTTGGTTGGTGTATGAGTGATCGCTGGCTGAGAAAAGCCCACAGTGTAGAAAGTTTGCACGGCAGCCGTCTATAAGCAGAGGGCGCTTAGGCGTTATAATCCGTTCAAAGCCAACTGATTTGTAGCCGGAGTCCCAGATGACCCAGGACGAACTGAAAAAAGCCGTCGCCAAAGCCGCCATTGACCACATCGCTCCCAGCCTGGAAAGGGAGACCGTGATCGGTGTTGGCACCGGGAGCACCGCCAACTTCTTTATCGACATGCTCGCGGAACTGAAAAACGAATTTGATGGCGCAGTTGCCAGCTCCGAAGCCACTGCCGAGCGTCTGAAAAGCCACGGCATTCCGGTGTACGACCTCAACAGCACCAGTGAGCTTGAGTTCTACGTGGATGGCGCCGATGAAACCAACGAACGCCTGGAACTGATCAAGGGTGGCGGTGCTGCACTGACCCGGGAAAAGATCGTCGCAGCGGTCGCCAAAACCTTCATCTGCATTGCCGATGATTCCAAGATGGTCGGCATTCTTGGCGGCTTCCCGCTGCCGGTGGAAGTCATCCCCATGGCCCGCAGCCATGTTGGCCGGGAAATCGTGAAACTGGGGGGCGACCCGGTTTACCGGGAAGGGGTTGTCACCGACAACGGCAATATCATTATCGACGTCCACAATATGGATATTTCCCAACCGATCCGGATAGAAGAGCAGCTCAACAACATCGTGGGCGTGGTCACCAACGGCCTGTTCGCACGCCGCCGCGCGGATCTTCTGCTGCTGGGAACCAAAGACGGCGTGAAGAGCATCTCGATCGAAGGCGCCTGACCGCCTCTCTGGCGCACCTCGACTGTCGAAGCTGGCCTTTCGGGCCAGCTTTTTTATTGCCTGGCGCGCCAACAACCAAGCGCTTGCTTGGTAGCGATATTTGGGCGACACTGCTCTGCATTGATTCCGATCAGAGGGAGCGTCACCGTGTCCGATTACTTCAACGAATTCCACCAGCAGGTCCGCGCGACCGCCCGAAAGTTCATCGAAACCCACGTGCTGCCGCACATCGACGACTGGGAAGAAGCGGGTGAATTTCACCGGGATCTCTACAAGAAGGCCGGGGATGGGGGTTTATTGGGCATTGGTTTTCCCGAAGCACTGGGCGGCATCGGGGAAGGCGACATTTTCCTCAAAGTGGCTGTCTCCGAAGAGCTGATGCGCTCCACCTCCGGCGGCCTGGTGGCTGGCCTCGGCTCCCTGGATATCGGCCTGCCGCCGGTCGCCAAATGGGCAAAGAAGGAAATTCGGGAACAGATCGTGCCGCCGGTCCTGCGGGGCGAAAAGATCGCCGCCCTCGCGGTGACCGAGCCCGGCGGTGGTTCCGATGTTGCCAACCTGAAAACCCGGGCAGTCCGGGACGGCGACCATTACATCGTCAACGGCAGCAAAACCTTCATCACCAGCGGCATGCGCGCCGACCACTACACCGTCGCCGTGCGCACCGGTGGGGAGGGCCACGGCGGCATCAGTCTGTTGCTGATCGACCGGGACATGCCCGGATTCTCTACTGGCAGGAAACTGCCCAAAATGGGCTGGTGGGCCAGCGATACCGCCGAGCTGTTTTTCGAGGACTGCCGTGTCCCGGCCGACCGCCTGATCGGCGCCGAAAACGCGGGTTTCATTGCCATCATGAGTAACTTCCTGTTCGAGCGTCTCAGCCTGGCCATCATGGCCTACATGACCGCTCAACTCGCCTACGAGGCCGCCCTGGAATACACCCAACAACGCAAGGCGTTCGGCCGCAACATTGCCAGCTTCCAGGTGACCCGCCACAAGCTCGTCGATATGGCCACCCAGATCGACGTGGCCCGGGAGTATACCTACCGCTGCGCTGCCCTGATGCAGGCGGGCAAGAATCCCATCAAGGAAGTGGCCATGGCCAAGAACTTCTCGGTGGATGTCTGCGAAAAAGTCACCCGGGAAGCGGTGCAGCTGTTCGGCGGCATGGGGTATATGAGGGAAACCGTGGTCGAACGCCTCTACCGGGATGCCAAGATTCTCTCTATTGGTGGCGGCACCACCGAAATCATGAAGGAGCTCATTGCCAAGCAGATCAAGCTCTGAGTTGTGGGTTCCGAGTTCGCCCTCTTGTCCTGACCCAGCCTGCCAGATTTGGGAGCCGGGTCCTGTCGGTGACCTTTCCAAAACACGCTACGAGCACATCCATGTGCGCTTGTTTCGGGCCATCCTTGGCCCTCTACAGTTTTGGAAAGGTTACTGACGCGACCCGTTCGAACACTGAGTGATCCGCCTTCTACTGATCTCCCTTATCTATCAGGGATCACCTTTGAGTGTTGCTCAGAGGCTGGGGCGGCTATCTGGCAGGGCTTTCCGAAAACGTGGAGCGCCGGGGATGGCGCGACCGAGCCCTACAGGGACGTATTCACGGGCGTTTTTCGGAAGGTCCCGCCAGATAGCCGCGTGCACCCAAGCCAGAACGAAAAAGCCCAACCTCAACGACCAAGGTTTAGTTTCGAACTGCAGGATACTCCCGTATAATTGCGCCCACTTTTTAACCGCAGTTAAACGTACCTTTAACGTACCAGGAAGGATCGCACATGCAATTCGACAACATCCCCGCAGGCAAGAACCCGCCTGAAGACATCTACGTTGCCATCGAAATCCCGGCCAACAGCTCCCCGGTGAAGTACGAACTGGACAAAGATATGGGCGCCCTGCTGGTAGACCGTTTCATGGCGACCCCCATGTTCTACCCGGCCAACTACGGCTTCATCCCCCACACTCTGGCCGACGACGGTGACCCCCTGGACGTGCTGGTTGTGACCCCCTACCCGATTCAGGCTGGCTCCGTGATTCGCTGCCGCCCGGTGGGTGTTCTGAACATGGAAGACGAAGCCGGTGGCGACGCCAAGCTGGTTGCGGTTCCCCATGACAAGCTGACCACCACCTACCACGACGTCAAGGAAATCGACGATCTGCCCGAGCTGCTGCGCGACCAGATCAAGCATTTCTTCGAGAACTACAAGACCCTTGAGCCGGGTAAGTGGGTGAAGGTGCAAGGCTGGGACAACGCCGATGCCGCCAGGAAAGCCATCGTGGATTCCGTGAACGCCTATAAAGGCTGAGCCGGATTTTTCATGGCATTAAAAAACCGGGCTTCGCGCCCGGTTTTTTGTGTCTGGATGAACCCTGGCTGGCATCAGCCCCGGGACAGCAGATCCCGCATATCACTGATCGCCGAATTGGCCCGGGAAAGGTAAGCGGCCATGGTCAGTGAGTGGTTGGCCAATACGCCAAAGCCACTGCCATTCAGAATGACCGGGCTCCACATTTCGCCCTGGGCCCCTTCCAGCTCGATGATCACCTGCCGGACGCTGGCCATGGCGTTCTTGTCCTGAAGCACTTTCCGGAAATCCACTTCAATTGCCCGGAAGATGTGCAGAAGCGCCCAGGAGCTGCCGCGGGCCTCATAGAAAACGTCATCAATTTTGGTCCAGGGCGTTTTCACATCTTCTCCGGTCGCCTCCTCGGCAAGAGGATCACCGGAGTCCATGGTAATCACCGAGTCTGATACCGAGGCCTTGCCAACGCTCTCACCAAGCGTACGGGACAGACTCCCCAGGCGAGTCTCCAGATCCGCCAGCCAGTTGCTCAGGTTGTCCGCTCGGGCGAAAAACTGGGCGTCGGCCTGGTCCGGGCTGGACAGCCGGTCAAGGTAACGTTTGAGAGCGGTGATGCCCCGACGGTACTCTGCCTCGGTAGACGGAATTGCCCAGCTCTCGCTGTCGAAATGGAACTGGGGTTCGGCGATGGTCAGATCCCGATCTTCCGCGGACTGGCTCTGGGAGCGGCTGATGTCTTTGCGCATGGCGCGAGACAGGTCCCGGAGCTGGACCAGAACGCCGTATTCCCAGTTGGGCATATTGTCCAGCCACAGTCCCGGCGGGAAAATATCGTTGGAGATATAGCCACCGGGCTTGTCCAGCAGGGTTTCTGCAATCCGGATCATGGTGACGGTTGTGGCGAACCCGGTAATGGGCTCTCTCTCCATGGAGTTGGCAACCGAGCGGGTGTGTTCGCGCACCGAGTAGGTTTCCGGCTCACTGCTCCAGATCATGCCAAGCACCAGCGCCACCAGCAGGTAGACCACAACCAACGCCAGAATCAGTTTACCGATTACGCCGCTACCCCCGGCATAATCCTGAACATCGTCTTTCTTGTCCTTGAAGTACTGTCTGATTTTGCCTGGCATATGACTTTTAATCCCCTGTCTGTTGGTTGTCAGCGGCAAACGGCCGGCCCAGATGGTAACCCATGGCTCCGTCGATACCCAGTTTACAGAGTACCGAGTATTCCGCGGCAGTTTCCACTCCTGTGGCGAACACTTTCACCCCACGGCTGTGAGCAATGGCTACAACGGACTCTATGTAGAAGCGGTTGTCTTCATGGGTGTCGATATCGTGAATGAAGCTGTTATCGATACGCAGGGCCTGAAACCTCAGATTTCTCAGGTAACTGAATGGCACGCCTCCAACGCCAAAGCGGTCGACCAGTACCGGAACCCCCAGACGCCCCAGCGCCCTGACCAGCAAGCCCACCGCTATGCGGTGGTGGTGAATGGCCTGTTCCGAGATGCCGATCCAGAGATTACGGGCCACTGAACCGGCTTGCTGAAGCTGCTCAAGCAAGTCCGTACGAAAGGTCTCGCTGGCCACGGACGCATTGCCGAGCGAGACCGCCAGTGGCTGGTCCGGCAAATCCTTCAAACGATCAAGTACCCGCTGAACCAGCAGGCGGTCAATATCGGAAATCAGCCCGAAGCGCTCGGCCATTGGCACAAAGGTACCTGCCTTCAGGGCGCCTTCGGCAGAATCGATGCGGGAGAACACCTGATGATAGACAGGCAGGAGGCGGCCTTCGTTGATCATGGGCTGAAGCCAGAGCGACAGCGTCTGCTGGCGAATTGCCTGGCTGATAATCACTCGCCAGGTTTCCATATTGTGATGACCATCCTTGTCGGGATCGGCCAGATGACAGCCGGTCTCGCTGCTGCTCTGGGCGGCACGCAGTGCTTCATCCGCAGCCGCCATGAGATCCCGGGCCCCGCGGCCCTCAAGCGTTCTTGCCAGCCCGGCATGCACTGCTGTATCCATGGGCGAGGCAAGATCTGCATACACCCCGTCCAGGTCATTCACCAGTTGCCGGCACCAGACACCAGCATCGGGAGGTATTACGCCGGGCAGAAAAACGGCAAATTCGGCGCCGGTCCGGCGCCCGGCAAACGCCCCGGCATGCTCCATGACAAAATCGGCAACCACGGTCGCCACTCGCAATAGCAACTTGTCCGCTTCGCTCCGGCCATAGGCCTGGTTATACCCGGAAAAGTCGGCCAGCTGAATCAGAATGAGAATCCCCGGCGCGGCCTTTTCCTCGGATTCCACTTCCACTTTCAGTCTCTGATCAAAGGCGCTGCGGCTGGCCAGCCCGGTGACCGAATCCTCGTTGTTGACCCGCCGCAGGTGCTGAATGAGTTTGGCCTGCCCCTCGAAAAGCTGGCCCAGGTCATCTGCCATCTGATTCATGGCGTCGGTTACCTGATTGATCTCCCGGGTCGACTTGAACGAGACCCTTTTTCTGAAATCCCTCTGGCCCAGGGCCTTCGCCTGATCCTCCAGAGCAAGGAGCGGGCGCAGGGTACGCCTAAGCAGGAGGAAGACGGCAAACAGCCCGATCCCCCCGATGATCGCGGTACTGGCAGTGAGCCCAATGGTGATTCGCCACAGATCTTCGTAGGCGCGACCAGGGTGGCTGATTACCTGAACAGTCCCGAGGCGGCTCCAGCCACGGACCACTTCGGCCTCCGCAACCGGCAGGGGAAGGTCTGCAAAGGAGCGAAACCATGACGGCACAGCCACTTCATTGAGCGTCATGGCGCGACCGGCGATCTGTTCGTTCTGATGATTGAGATAGCTGACTGACAGGTATCGCCCGCTATCGAATACCGCATCGATCAGTGAGGCGGAGGCAACCGGATCACGGCCGTCGATGGCGTTGGACAGGGACAAGCCGATGGCGGTTGCACCGTCGCGGGCATGGCCGGCGAGCTGGTCCGAGACATAATCCCGGAAATACCCGTAGCTGGTAATGAACACCGCCACCAGCAGGGTGACCAGCAAACTGCCGGTCAACACCAGAAGCATCGTTCGCAGGGTAACCACACCCTGCTGCTTCCGCTTTATAGGGATTTGCTTCCGTGCCATAGGGAGCTTCTCCGGATTGGCTGTGAGCCAGCCGGCCAGGCGATTGTGACCTGCACCGCAGAGTTGACAAACATTTACATAGCGCAACCTACGCCGACAACATTAAACACTATAGACTCTGTAAGGAGTCTAAGCTTGAAATCGTCCATAGCGGGGAAGGACGATCAACAACGAAAAAGAGGCAGGCCCGAGCAACATGAACGACGAAAGCCAGAAAGAAAAACTCAGGCAGCATTTCGCACGCCGTGTAACAACCCAGGCCCGGGTTGTTCTGGACACCTGGCAGAAAATTCACGAAGACCGGGACAAGGCCGCCGCCCATCGAAGCGAGTTCGCGGCCGCTGCTGACAAACTGGTGCGCTACGCCCAGCGTTTCGAAATGGACAGTCATGCCAGGGCCGGCAAGACTACTCTTGAACTGATCAACCTGTGGGAACCGGGAACGGCACTTGACGAAAGCCTTGAGCGGCAACTGCAGGATGCCATCGAAACGCTGTCCCAGAGCACACTTCGCAGGACCGACCTCAACAGTTCCGAATCGCCCCACCAGTTCCGCCGCACCCCGGTCTACATCGCCCTGGCCAACCAGGAAATGGCAGGCCGCCTGATCCGGCAGCTGGAATTTTTCGGGTTTCGGGCCTCGGCCTTTGCCAACGCTGAAGAACTGACCGAGGCCTGCGCACTCCACAAGCCGGAGACCATCCTGGTGGACGTCAATTTTGGTGGGTCGCCCAATGCCGGCATTACTACCATCGAGCGCCTGCAGGAAAGGCACGACACGCCTATACCCATTATTTTCATGAGTGACGAGGACGGCTCCATCGAGACCCGTCTGCAGGCTTCCCGCTGCGGCGGAGAAGAGTTCTTCTACCCGGCTGTCGACCCCGGCCAGTTGATCGAAAAAATTGAAACCTACACCCACGGCAACACCGTGGAGCCCTACAAGGTTCTGGTTCTGGACGACTCCCGGGCCCAGGCCAAGTACATGGAAACAGTGCTGAAAAAGGCGGGCATGACCGCCCACATCATCACCGACCCGATGCAGATCATTTATGCCCTGGAGGAGTTCTCTCCGGAGATCATCATCCTGGACATGTATATGCCCGGCTGTACCGGTATGGAAATCGCCCGGGTGATCCGCCAGCAGGACCGCTTCCACAGCGTGCCTATCATTTACCTGTCGGCCGAAGAGGACGTCAGCAAACAGCTGCATGCCATGAGCCTCGGGGGCGATGACTTCCTGACCAAGCCAATCGACCCGAAGCACCTGATAGCTACCATCCACAACCGTGGGCGGCGTGCCCGGTCGCTGCTGGCGTTGATGATCCGCGACAGCCTGACCGGCCTGTTCAACCACACCCACACCCTGCACCTGCTGGACCAGGAAATTGTCCGGGCGCGTCAGAAAAACCAGCCGCTGTGCTTTGCGATGATCGATATCGACTACTTCAAGAAGGTGAACGACACCTTTGGCCACCCGATCGGCGACCGGGTATTGCGAAGCCTGTCGATGTTCCTCAAGCAGCGCCTGCGCAAGACCGATCACATTGGCCGATATGGCGGAGAGGAATTTGCCATCATCCTGCCCAACACTCGCCCCAGCGATGCCCGCAACGTGCTTAACGAAATCCGGGAGCGTTTCTCCGAGCTGCAGCAGCCGGCCGGCGACCGCGAATTCAACGTCACCTTCAGTTGCGGCATCGCAGCCTGGAATGACGACACCTCCCAGGCATTGTGCGAGCGGGCAGACCGGGCGCTCTACAGTTCCAAGGAACTTGGCCGCAACTGCGTGACCCTGGCGGATTCCTGATTCCGGGCCGTCCCGGCCCGCATCCCTCTGCGCAGAACTCTCAAGACAATTTTCGGTCGGGCATGGCTCAGTCACTGCCCGGCTGCTACCTTTTATGAAACCAACGTCGTATAGAAGTTCGCGCTGCTGTTCACGACAATGATTGTCATCAGCGGAAACATCCCGTTTCGATTCATTTGCCGTCTTTTTACGACCAATGGACAACAGGGAAGATTGTCAAAAAGTGTTGATCTGAGCTAAACAAGCACGCACCATTGGGGGAACATGCCGTTAAATTCGGCGATCCTGTAAAAAGACACCGAAGGCAGAAAAAAACCATGTCGACAATTCTCGTGCTCCATGGCCCCAACCTCAACATGCTCGGCACCCGCGAGCCAGAGGTCTATGGTTACGAGACACTGGCGGATATCGACGACCGGTTGCGCTCACTGGCGGCAGAGCAGGGGCATCATCTGCTGCACCTGCAATCAAATGCCGAATACGAACTGATTGAGCGGGTTCACGAGGCCCGGGCGGAAGGCGTGGACTTCATCATCATCAACCCCGCCGCCTTCACCCATACCAGCGTTGCCCTGCGCGACGCCATGCTGGCCTCGGGAATTCCATTTATAGAAGTGCATCTTTCGAACGTGCATGCCCGGGAACCGTTCCGGCATCACTCCTATTTCTCGGATATCGCCGAAGGCGTTATCTGTGGGCTGGGTAGCCAGGGGTACGACCTCGCACTCCAGGCAGCCCTGAAACGCATTCACCGATAGACCTGACAAAACGGGACTGGACTGACTATGGATATTCGTAAAATCAAGAAACTGATCGAGCTGCTCGAGGAATCTGACGTCGAGGAGCTGGAGATTCACGAGGCCGACGATTCGGTACGCATCTCCCGCCGGCGTGAACCGGCTGCCGGCACCCAGTACGTGAGCCACTACCCTGCGCCAGCACCTGCCCAGCAGCCAGCTCCGGCGCCGGCAGCGTCCGCTCCGGCTTCGGAAGAGTCCTCTGCGCCAGCGGCCCCGGCCGGACACAGCGTGAAGTCTCCCATGGTAGGCACTTTCTATCGCTCACCCTCGCCCACCGCCAAGGCGTTTGTGGAAGTTGGCCAGACCGTCAATGTGGGTGATGTCATCTGCATCGTGGAAGCCATGAAGATGATGAACCAGATTGAGGCCGACAAGAGCGGCACCATCCAGGACATCCTGGTCGAGAATGGCCAGCCGGTTGAGTTTGACCAGCCCCTGGTCGTCATTTCCTGAACGCGGTGATAGCTACTCATGGCCATGTTAGAAAAAGTTCTGATCGCAAACCGGGGTGAAATTGCCCTCCGGATTCTGCGCGCCTGCAAGGAGCTGGGCATCAAGACCGTGGCAGTGCATTCCCAGGTCGATCGCGACCTGATGCACGTACGTCTTGCCGACGAGTCTGTCTGTATTGGCCCTAACAGCGCGACCGACAGCTACCTGAATATCCCGACCATTATCAGTGCTGCGGAAGTCACTGATTCCGTCGGTATCCATCCCGGCTACGGCTTTCTTGCCGAAAACGCCGATTTCGCCGAGCAGGTTGAGAAAAGCGGTTTCCGGTTTATCGGACCGAAGGCCGACACCATCCGCCTGATGGGCAACAAGGTGTCTGCCATCAATGCCATGATCAAGGCCGGCGTTCCGACCGTGCCGGGATCGGATGGCCCGCTGGATGACGACGAAGAACGGACCCTGCGGATTGCCCGCGAAATCGGCTACCCGGTCATGATCAAGGCCGCTTCCGGCGGTGGTGGTCGCGGGATGCAGGTGGTCCACTCAGAGGCGGCTCTGCTCAAAGGTGTCCAGATCACCCAGAGTGAAGCCAAGAATGCCTTCGGCGACCCGACCGTGTACCTGGAAAAATTCCTGGAAACCCCGCGACACGTGGAAGTCCAGGTTCTTGCCGACATGCACGGCAACTGCATTCATCTGGGCGACCGCGACTGCTCCATGCAGCGCCGGAACCAGAAGGTCATCGAAGAGGCCCCAGCCCCGAACATCAACCCGGAATCCCGGGAGCGCACACTCAAGGCGTGCACCGATGCCTGCAAGGAAATCGGTTATGTGGGCGCCGGCACCTTCGAGTTCCTGTACCAGGACGGCGAGTTCTATTTCATCGAAATGAACACCCGGGTCCAGGTGGAACACCCGGTATCCGAAATGGTGACCGGTGTGGATATTGTCCGCGAACAGCTCCGCATCGCCAGCGGACTGCCACTGCAGTACACTCAGGATGATATACGCATTTCAGGCCACGCCATGGAATGTCGGATCAACGCGGAAGACCCGAAAACCTTCGTTCCCAGCCCGGGCAAGGTTTCCCATTACCACGCCCCCGGCGGCAATGGCGTCCGCGTCGATTCCCACCTTTACAGCGGTTACACGGTTCCACCCTTCTACGATTCCCTGGTGGCCAAGCTGATCACCTGGGGCGATGACCGTGAGATCGCACGACGGCGCATGAAGAACGCCCTGGACGAACTGGTGGTCGAGGGAATCAAGACCAACCAGCCCCTGCATCGGAAACTGGTACGCGATGGCGGCTTTAAACAGGTAGACTTCACCATCCACTACCTTGAGAAACTGATGCGGGATTAATCATGCCCTGGATACAACTCCAGATCCCGGCTGATCCGGACAATGCGGATCAGCTGGAAGATCTGCTCATGGAGATGGGCTCTGACGCCGTCTCCATGGAGGATGCTGCCGACCAGCCCCTGTACGAGCCCGACCCGGGCACTACCCCTCTCTGGAGCCAGACGACCGTGACCGGATTATTTGATTCCGGTCGGGATATCGAGCAGCTTTGCGCCGATATCCGGGATGTCTGGCATCAGCAAACCCAGCAGGCGCTTCCTGAAATCGAAGTGACACTGGTTGAAGACAAGGACTGGGAGCGGGCCTGGATGGACGATTTCCAGCCCCTGAAATTCGGCGAGCGACTGTGGATTGTTCCCAGCTGGCATGACGCCCCGGACCCCGATGCCGCGAACCTGATGCTGGACCCCGGTCTGGCCTTCGGCACCGGCACCCATCCGACCACAGCCCTGTGCCTGGAATGGCTCGATGGCCAGAACGCCCACGGCAAGCAGGTCATCGATTATGGCTGCGGCTCGGGCATTCTGGGTCTGGCGGCCCTGCTGCTTGGCGCTGACCATGTTATTGGTGTCGATACTGACCCCCAGGCTCTGGAAGCCAGTCGGGAGAACGCCCGACGCAATGGCGTCGACGACAGCAAGCTGGACCTGTTTCTGCCGGACGACGAGCCCGAGACCAAAGCCGACATCATGCTCGCCAACATTCTGGCCCAGCCCCTGATCGGCCTTGCCCCCCACCTTGCATCCCGGACCAGACCCGGTGGCGACCTGGTGTTGTCCGGCATTCTGTCCAATCAGGCCCGGGAAGTGATGGCCGCGTACGAACCCTGGTTTGTGATGGACGAACCCGAACAGCGGGAAGAGTGGATACGCCTCACAGGACGGCGTAACGACAGATGACGAATCCGGCCTTACCGACTAAACTCCGACACTCGTAGCCTAGTCGCTTTCAGGAAGAAGTATGACCCAGAGCAGCCTGCAGACACAGTGCCCGAATTGCCAGACCCGGTTCCGGGTAACCGACGAGCAGCTTGGCATTGCCAAGGGCAAGGTGCGCTGCGGGAACTGCATGAACGTGTTCAATGCCATCGAACACCAGATTGTCCCGGGCAGTGGCGAGAAAACACGACCCACATCACAGCCGGCGAAACCGACAGACGACCCGTCATCGTCGAAAAGCTCCGGCGTCAGCGAAGAAGACTTCGTATTTGCAGACAACCCGGAAGAGGACGCGGCAGAAGGCCGTTATGCCGGCACCAAGCTGACCTTCTCCGACGATGAGCTGAGCGACAGCTTCCGCAGTTTCGACGAGCGCGACGAGACGGACTACAAGGACGCCGACACCGACACCTCTGACGAAGCAGTCGATGAAAGCTGGGCCGAAGCCATTCTGCAGGATGATGAGCCATCACCGCAGAAACCGTCTGACACAGAGCGCCCCACACCACCCCCTGAACCAGAGCCGGAAGAACCCGCGCCCGAGCCGGAAACCAGACCGGAACCGGACCGTGAGCTGAGCCTAGAAGAAGAACCGGTGTTCGAACAGACCGAAACACCCTCTTCCAGGGACGCCCGGACGGCCAAAGAATCGGATCCTTTCGATGATTTCGTGGACGAATCCAGTTTCGATTTCGATGAACCGGATCGACCGGCGGACTCCTTCCATGCCGACCCGCCCTTTCGGGACCTGCGCCGCGACCCGGTCGCCGTTGATTCAGGCGGAAGCGGCATCCGGACCATAGTCTGGAGTGTTATTGTGCTGGGCCTGATCGGGATTCTGATCGCCCAGGTCACCTGGTTCCAGTTCGACCGCCTGTCGGCCATTCCCGAGTTGCGGCCATTCTATGAAAAAGGGTGTGAACTGGCCGGCTGCGAGCTCAAACCGCTGATCAATGTTGAAGCCATACAGAGCCGTAAACTGGTGGTACGGACCGATCCGGATAACCGGTCGCAACTGGTGGTTGATGCCGTGATCATCAACCGCGCCGACTTCGAACAACCGTTCCCCGCCATTGCACTGACCTTCTCCAATTTGAATGGCGATGTGGTTGCCCAGAGCCTGTTCACACCCGAGGAATACCTGGCCGGCGAAGGCCGGGAGCTGGACGCCATGCCCACGGATACCCCTGTGCGCATCGCCATCAACATCCGGGATCCGGGCCGCGACGCGGTCAATTACAACATTCTTTTCCGCCCCCACGCACCCTGATGCAGTAAGGAAGTATTTACTCGACAGCGATTACCGACGGCCATCGCACAGAACAAAAGTCAACCAGAAAGCGCGAAAAATAATCAGTTTTTTCACCGCTTAGCCCCTTCAATCATGACCCACCCGGCGGTATCATTACCGCCCTTCGGATGCTGGATCGGTTACTTATTGAACAACCGCTCAGCCCGACCTTTGCTTAACCCGCTGTGACACGGACTCAGATCATGCTGCCAACGGCAAAAATCGGGCCGTACACCTTGCCCAATCCTTTGATTGTTGCGCCCATGGCCGGCGTAACAGACCGCCCTTTCCGTCTTTTATGCAGGAGGTTGGGCGCCGGTCTGGCGGTGTCGGAAATGGTCATAGCGGACAGCAAACTCTGGCATACGCGCAAGTCCCGGACACGCCTGAATCACGAAGGTGAGCCGGAGCCCCGCTCGGTGCAGATTGCCGGCGGCGATCCGCAGATGCTGGCCGACGCCGCCCGTCAAAATGCGGAGTTCGGCGCCCAGATCATCGACATCAATATGGGTTGCCCGGCCAAGAAGGTCTGCAACAAGGCGGCCGGCTCGGCCCTGATGAAGGATGAAGCCCTGGTTCGCGAGATTCTTGAGGCGGTGGTCCAGGCGGTTGATGTTCCCGTCACCCTTAAGATGCGTACCGGCTGGGACCGGGACAACCGCAATGCATTGGTTATCGCCCGGATGGCCGAGGACGCCGGCATTCAGGCTGTTGCCATTCATGGCCGGACCCGTGCGGATAAGTACGAGGGCAACGCCGAGTACGACACCATCGCCGATGTGAAATCCCGCATCAGCATTCCGGTGTTTGCCAACGGGGATATTACATCGCCGGAGAAAGCCCGGGACGTGCTTCACCATACCGGAGCCGATGGGTTGCTGATTGGCCGTGCCGCCCAGGGCAGCCCCTGGATTTTTCGGGAAATCCGGCATTTCCTGGAAACCGGCAGCCACATGGCCGCACCGGAGCTGGATGAGGTCGAGGATATTCTGACCGAGCATCTCCAGGCACTGCACGCCTTCTATGGCGAGACCATGGGTGTGCGTATTGCCAGAAAACATGTGGGCTGGTACCTGCAGTCCCACGATCCGGGTAAACAGTTCCGCAAACGCTTCAACGCCATCGACGATGCGCTGGAGCAGAGAGACACGATTCAACGGTATTTTGCAGGCTTACGAAATGGAGAGGTATTCGCAGCATGAGCGCTGAGACTTTGGCAAACGACAACCTGAGCACCCCGGCCAACGATGATATCCATCAGTTGCAGACGGTGAACAGCAGCGGCAACACCGTCACCCTGCGCGACAGCGTTGAGGTTGCCCTGAAAAACTACTTCGCCCAGCTGGACGGCGCTCCAGTGACCGAGGTCTACCAGCTGGTCCTGTCCGAGGTGGAAGCGCCACTGCTGGAGCAGGTGATGAAATACACCCGCAACAACCAGACCAAGGCCTCCACCATGCTGGGCCTGAACCGCGGGACCCTGCGCAAGAAGCTGAAGCAGTACGGTCTGCTATAATCCAGACATTTGAAGAGGGCCTCCCGGACACCATTCGCGAGGCCCTTATTCGTTCATCTCCAGCGAAGAAAGTGACCCATGGCAAACCAGGCTAACACCTCCGTCCGTCGCGCCCTGATCAGCGTGAGTGATAAAACCGGCATCGTCGCATTCGGCCGTGCCCTGACCGAACGCGGCGTTGAGCTGCTCTCCACCGGTGGCACCTACCGGCTCCTGAAAGAAAACAGCATCCCAGTAACGGAAGTCTCTGACTACACCGGTTTCCCCGAAATGATGGATGGCCGGGTAAAAACCCTGCACCCGAAGATCCATGGCGGGATTCTTGGTCGCCGCGGTACCGACGACGCGGTAATGTCCGAGCATGGCATCAGCCCCATCGATATGGTCGTGGTCAATCTCTACCCCTTCGAGGAGACCGTGGCGAAGCCGGACTGCGATCTGCCGACCGCCATTGAAAACATTGATATCGGCGGACCGACCATGGTTCGCGCCGCCGCCAAGAACCACAACGACGTCGCGATCGTGGTGAACGCCTCCGATTACAGCCGGGTTCTGAAAGAGCTGGATGCCAACGATGGCCAATTGACCTACAGCACCCGCTTCGATCTCGCGGTCAAGGCGTTTGAGCACACGGCGGGCTACGACGGCGCAATCGCCAACTACCTGGGCGGTCGCACGCCGGACAACGACAACGCTGATTTCCCCCGCACCTTCAACGCCCAGTACGTGAAGGTCCAGGACATGCGTTATGGCGAAAACCCGCATCAGCGCGCCGCGTTCTATGCCGAGCGCAACCCGAAGGAAGCCTGCGTGGCCACGGCCAAACAGCTTCAGGGCAAAGAGCTGAGCTACAACAACGTAGCCGACACCGATGCTGCCCTGGAATGCGTGAAGCCCTTCGCGGATCCGGCCTGCGTGATCGTCAAGCATGCCAACCCCTGTGGTGTGGCGATCGGCGCCGATATCCGTCAGGCCTACGACCTGGCCTTCGCCACCGACCCCACCTCGGCCTTTGGCGGCATCATCGCCTTCAACCGTGAGCTGGATGCGGAAACCGCCAAAGCCATCATCGACCGCCAGTTTGTTGAAGTGATCATCGCGCCCACCGTTGCTCCGGAAGCCGTTGAGCTGGTATCCGCCAAGAAAAACGTTCGTCTGCTGGCCTGCGGTGAGTTTGACGGTGATCGTGCACGCTCCATGGACTATAAGCGGGTAACGGGTGGCCTGCTGGTACAGGACCGTGACCTGGGCATGGTGGCCATGGAAGACGTTAAGGTGGTCACAGATCGCCAGCCTTCCGAGCAGGAACTCAATGACCTGCTGTTTGCCTGGGAAGTGGCCAAGTACGTCAAATCCAATGCCATTGTTTACGCCAAGGCCGGTCGCACCATCGGTGTGGGCGCAGGCCAGATGAGCCGGGTCTACAGCGCCAAGATTGCCGGCATCAAGGCCGCCGATGAAGGCCTGGAAGTGAAAGGCTCGGTGATGGCTTCCGATGCGTTCTTCCCGTTCCGCGACGGCATTGATGCCGCTGCCGCAGCGGGTATTACCGCCGTTATTCAACCCGGCGGGTCCATGCGCGATCAGGAAGTCATCGATGCGGCCAACGAGCACGGCATTGCCATGGTCTTTACCGGCATGCGTCATTTCCGGCACTGAGGTTTTACAAAATGAATATTCTCGTTATTGGCTCCGGCGGCCGTGAACATGCCCTGGCCTGGAAAGCCGCACAATCCCCCAAGGCAGACCGTGTATTTGTAGCCCCCGGCAACGCCGGCACGGCACGGGAAGCGGGCCTGGAAAATGTCGATATCGACGTGATGGATCTGGACGGCCTGGCCAACTTCGCCGCCACCAACAATGTCGGGCTTACCATCGTCGGCCCCGAGGCGCCGCTGGTGGCCGGCATCGTGGATAGATTCGAGCAGCGGGGCCTGCGGGTCTTCGGCCCCAGCGCTGGCGCTGCCCAACTGGAGGGCTCCAAGGCCTTCACCAAGGATTTTCTGGCCCGCCAGAAGATCCCGACAGGCGGCTACGGCAACTTCACCGACGTGGACGAGGCCCTGGCTTACGTTCGCCAGCAGGGCGCTCCGATCGTGGTCAAGGCCGACGGCCTGGCCGCCGGCAAAGGCGTGATCGTCGCCATGACCCTGGAAGAAGCCGAAGACGCGATTCGCGACATGCTTGCTGGCAATGCGTTCGGTGATGCCGGCAACCGCGTGGTCATTGAAGAATTCCTCGAAGGCGAGGAAGCCAGCTTCATTGTGATGGTGGATGGCGAGCATGTTCTGGCCATGGCGACCTCCCAGGATCATAAACGGGTCGGTGATGGCGACACAGGCCCCAATACCGGCGGCATGGGCGCCTACTCGCCGGCACCGGTGGTCACTGGCGACGTGCATCAGCGCATCATGGATGAGGTGATTTACCCCACCGTGCGCGGCATGGCGGCCGAGGGCCACCCCTACAAGGGCTTCCTCTACGCCGGCCTGATGATTGACAACAGCGGCGCCCCAAAGGTGATCGAATTCAACTGCCGCTTCGGGGATCCGGAAACCCAGCCGATCATGCTCCGAATGAAGTCCGATCTCGTGGAACTGTGCAGCGCCGCCATCGACGGCAAGCTGGACCAGTGCCCCTCCAAGTGGGATGACCGCGCTTCCGTGGGCATCGTGTTGGCAGCCGGTGGTTACCCCGGCAGCTACAACAAGGGCGACGCCATTTCCGGTCTGCCGGACACCGAGACCGAGGGCGAGAAAGTGTTTCACGCTGGCACTCGTCTCAATGGCGACCAGGTGGTCACCAACGGCGGCCGCGTTCTCTGCGCCACGGCGCTCGGCAACACCGTCACCGAGGCCCAGAAACGGGCCTACGAACTGGCCTCACGGATCCAGTGGAATGGCGCGTTCTATCGTAAGGACATCGCTTTCCGGGCCATTGCCCGCGAGCAGTCCTGACGTCTGGCCTGAACCAGTACGCGAAAATGCAGCCCGGTCATTGACCGGGCTTTTTTATGGGGTAATGTAAACGCCTCGCAACGGATGCCGACAAGCCGCCCGAAAGGAGCCCCTGATGCAACGCCCGCTATTCCTCAACCTGTTTTTCATTCTGACTGTCTCGCTGCTTCTGAGCGCCTGCTCACGCCAGGGTATTTACGAGACGGCCATCGGACTGGAACGCTCCTCTGCGGGCCTGGAAGCGGATACAGTGGCTGTCGGCGATCTGGACATTGCCTACCTGAGAAATCACCAGACGGTTAATGGCGACACGATTGTGATGATCCATGGCTTCGGGGCCAACAAGGACAACTGGACCCGCCTGGCCGGCCACCTGACCGACGATTTCAATGTCTACGCGATCGACCTGCCCGGACATGGTGAGAGCAGCAAACCCCTGGATATCGGCTATCGCCTGGAAGATCAGGCAGGCTACGTCGCAAAGATTCTGGAGGCACTGTCGGTCGAGGATGCCCACATCATGGGAAATTCCATGGGAGGTGCGATTACCGCACTCTATGCAGCCAACTATCCCGGCAAAGTGAAATCAGCTGTGCTGTTCGACCCCGCGGGCATTCTCGAGTATGAAAGCGAACTGGTGGATCTTGTGATGGAGGGGGACAACCCCCTGATCCCCAAAAAGCCCGGTGACTTCGAGCGGCTCATGGAGTTCGCTCTCGAGAAAGAGCCCTTTGTGCCCTGGCCGATCATGGGCGTGATGGAAGAGCGGGCCATCGCCAATCGAGACATCAACGAGGTCATTTTTGCGGCGATTCGTGATGCCGGTTTCGAGTCGGACTTCCGCAATGCCATCACCAGGATTCAGGCCCCGGTCCTGATCATCTGGGGCAAGGAAGACCGGGTGATCAACTACCGAAACGGCGAGGTGTTCGCAGCAGCAATCCCGAATGCCAGGCTGGAACTGATGGACGGTATCGGCCACGCACCGATGGTGGAGGCCCCGGCGGAATCCGCAGAACTGTTCCGGACCTTTATCGGGCAGCCGGTCGAGTGAGGCTCATTTGAGCAATAGTTTCCGCATTCCACCTTCAGCGACTACAAGGGCACCGCAAAACAGGGTAGCCTAACAACCATTGTGCTTTTGACGTCCGAACTGATATCCCATGCCTGAAGCGATCTGGATTACCTTTGCCTTCGGCCTTGGCCTGCTGGTCAAGCTTGTTGGCCTCCCCCCTCTTGTTGGCTACCTGGCTGCCGGCTTTGTGCTCAGTGGCATCGCCGAAGCCACCGGTGTGGTGATCGAGGAGACCGACGTTCTCCAGCACATTGCGCATCTTGGCGTACTCCTGTTGCTGTTTACCGTGGGGCTGAAGCTTAAGCTTCGCTCCATCGTCAGCCCGGAGGTTATTGGCGGCAGCCTGCTGCATTTCGGGATTACCTGCGCGGTCTTTACACCCGGGCTGTACCTGCTCATGGATATCGGGTGGTCAACGGCGTTCATGCTGGCCATTGCCCTGTCCTTCTCGAGCACAGTCCTGGCAGCCAAGGTGCTTGAATCCAAACGGGAACTGCGGGCGTTCCACGGCCGGGTCGCCATCGGCATCCTGATCATGCAGGATCTGATTGCCCTGGTCGTTATGAGCCTGGCGGCCGGGAAAACCCCCTCCGAGTGGGCGCTGATTGTGTTCGGGCTGCCGCTGCTTCGACCTCTCCTGTTCAGGCTGCTGGATGCCAGTGGCCACGATGAACTGCTGGTTCTCCTGGGGCTTCTGCTTGCGCTTGTTGTCGGCGGGCTTGGCTTCGAGGCGGTCGGCCTCAGCTCGGAACTGGGCGCACTGGTTTTCGGTGCCATGCTGGCAAACCATCCGCGCTCTCAGGAACTCGCCAAATCCCTATGGAGCGTGAAGGAAGTATTCCTTGTGGGATTTTTCCTGCAAATCGGAATCGGTGGTCTGCCGGACCAGGAAGCGATCATGTTTGCCGTGATTGCGGCACTGGTATTGCCCCTCAAAGGCATTCTGTTCTTCTTCCTGTTGATTCTGTTCCGGCTGCGCTCGCGAAGCAGCTTCCTCTCGGCCCTGTCACTGACCAACTACAGCGAGTTCGGGTTAATTGTTGCGAGCGTGGCCTTGCCCGAGTGGCTGGTTCCCCTGGCAATTACGGTGTCGCTGTCATTCGTTATATCCGCACCATTGAACCGGTTTGCCCACCCACTCTTCGAGCGGATAAGCCATCGACTTGGAACCTTTGAAAGTCACAAACGCCATCCGGACGAACAACCGATCTCCCTGGCCAACACCCGTTTTCTGGTAATGGGAATGGGGCGAACCGGAACCGCCGCCTACGATTGGCTGAAAGAATCCGAACAGAACCTGATGGGGTTGGACTCGGATCCCGCAAAAGTCGAAAAACACCAGAAAGCCGGTCGAAATGCCGTATTCGCCGACGCAGAGGACACGACCTTCTGGGAGGGGCTGCACATGCCATCCGTTGAAGCAGTCATTCTCGCGATGAGCGATATTGAGGGCAAATTGATTGCCGCACGAATGCTCAGAAAGCTGGGGTTCAAGGGCTATATTGTTGCGCACACGTTGTATGCCGATGAAGCAAAGCAAATCTGCGAAGCCGGCGCCGATGATACCTATCTCACCATGAGTGAAACGGGTGTTGCCCTGGCCAGTCACCTGTTAGACAAGAAACCGGCCACGCCATCCCTCACTGTGAAGAAATCCGTATAGCCTGGCCTCTGGGCGCGGCAAGCAGGCTAGTTTTCCCCGAGGGCACAAGTACGGAACCCGGTATAAACATCGTTACGCAGGGGCAGGTAAGCCTGCCGATAGGTGCCCCTGATCAGGCAGGATGATGTTGCACAACCACCGCCCTTGGTGACCTTGTGATCACCAAACTGCAGGGTGGACATGAAAGGGTACATATCCACCTTGAAGCCGTCGTAAGGCAGGAACTGATCACTGGTCCACTCCCAGACCGTACCTGTCATCTGGCGGCAGCCAAAGGGGCTGTCACCATCGGGAAAATCAAACACCGGATTCTGGGCCATGGCGCGCCCGTTCAGATCAGCCAGGCGCTCATCCGGTGTCGAGTTGCCCCAGGGAAAGTGCCGGAATGGCTCGCCCGGTCGATTGCCAAGGGCTGCCACTTCCCATTCATACTCCGTCGGCAGACGACGCCCTGCCCAGCGGCACCAGGCCTCCGCCTCCCAGTAAGTCACATGGGTGACCGGTGCGTCCGGGTTCACGGGCTGCCAGCGATCAAACAGACGCTCCTGCCACTGGTCATCGTGCCAGCGCCAGTACAACGGATGACGGGGCGCCCGAAACATGGGCGCGTCACTGCCATGAACCAGAGCCACGTCGGTTTCGGTCTGAAGCCACTTCTGCCCACCAAAAGACCAGAGCTCGGGTCGTCGGTAGCCACCGTCTTCCACGAACTCCATGAACTGGCGATTGCTGACCAGGCATTTCGAAATGGCGAACGATTCCAGTTTCACGGCAAACCGTGGCTTTTCATTATCAAAGCCAAAGTCTTCACCGGCGTAACGTTCTGACTCACCCGGCATTCCGATCAGCCACTCCCCGGCCGGCACTACCGCGTCTCCCCCATGTGGATCGCCCGGTGCCGGCCGGTAAAGATCGGTGCCCGGCGGCGCCGGGTAGCCGACAGTCTGGCGACACCAGATCATCGACTCGATGTGCATGTTCTGGTGGTAGATTGCGTAGCGATACAGGTAACGAGCCTGGTCGGTTAACGGCTCTTTTTCGATCCGCTCGGCCACGCGATCATAGATTAGATTGAAGTACTCTAAGGTTTTCTGTCGCCCGGGAAACAGCTCCCGATTCCAGCGATCCCGATGCTCGATATGGAACGAGTCCCAGAGATCGTCCATGGAGGGATCGTGGCTCGGCGTGCCGTCGAGGAGGTTGAACAGGAACACTTCGTAGAAGAAGGCAGCGTGCCCCATTTCCCAGAGCGGCGGATTGACACCCGGATGGTAGGGAACGTCCAGCGCGGTCTCCGGAAGAGAACAGACAAGACTTTCGGTACGCTTCCGTGTCCATTCAAGCTGATCCAGCAATTCCGCCTTTGCCGCATCGATTTGCTCAATCGCTGTCATCTCGCCAACCACTTATCGTCAAACGGTTTCGTCAGCATACCAGAGAGTTCAGAACTGGGTTAAACGCTCTCACGCCCAAACAGCCAGAATGGCAGGAACAGCCACCAGGGTTACCAACAGAGACAACGGCAGCCCCAGGCGCCAGTAATCGCCAAACCGGTAGCCACCGGGCTCCATGACCAGCGCGTTGGACTGGTGTCCTACCGGTGTCAGAAAGGCGCAGGATGCGCCAATGGCAACCGCCATCAACAGGGCATCTGCGGCAATGCCCAGCTGACCCGAAAGGCTCAGGGCAATGGGTGCAACCAGAATGGCGGCCGCTGCATTGTTCACAACGTTCGAGAGCAACATCGTGCCCATCAGAACAATCGCAACGACCACCCAGGCATCGCCCCCGGAGCCGAGCATCAGCATCCAGGAAGCAATCAGCTCCGCGCCACCGGTGGTTTCGAGGGCCTGTCCCACTGGAATCATTGCCGCAAGCAAAACGATAACGGGCCAGTCGATTGCCCGGTAGGCTTCCTGGTTGCTGAGAACGCCACTGAGAACCATGGCAACGGCGCAGGCAACCAGCGCGACGGGCGGCGACAACCAGCCAACGACGATCACGGCAATGGCAGCTACAAACAATCCGCTAGCCAGAAGCGCGTTGCGTTCGCGGCCGAACCTGAGCCCCCTCTCTGCCAGAGGCAGGCACCCCAGCCCCTGAAGGGTAACGCGCAAGGCTTCCTCCTCACCTTGCACGAGCAGAATGTCACCGGCCTGGAAGCTGATGTCACCCAGGCGTCGTTGCAACCGTTGTCCCTGACGTGCAACAGCAACAATATTGAGACCATTCTGCTCACGAAGATTCAACCTGTTGGCGGTTTTCCCGATCAAACCGGATTCCGGCGTGATCACCGCTTCCATCAAGCGGACATCACCCTCCGACAGTGACTTTTCGTGCGGTTTTTCCGGTGCACTCTCATCTTCGTCGGACTCTTCGGAGGAGGACTCCTCGACATTCGCCAACTCAAGGCCGGTGCTGTCCAGAAATTCCTGCAAAGCATCGGTATCTGCCTCCACCAATAGCAGATCGCCGCCGCGCAGCACGGAAAACGTCGATGGTGCCAGTGACCGCTTGTCATCCCGGATCAGCGCGAGCACCACCACATCCTTCTCGGCGTCAGCCTGTGTCAGCAGGCTATGCAGTGTTGCGCCAATATGCGAGGAATCGTCCGGAACCCGAAGCTCAGTAACATAATCCCCCACGCTGAACAGCTTGCCGCCGTCATCGGGTTTCCCCCGTCTGGGCGTCAGACGCCACCCCGCCAGAGTGATAAAGGCGATGCCAGCCAGGGTTATCGCCAGGCCCACCGGCGCGAAATCAAACATGCCAAAGGAACCCGTTTCCCGGTAACTGGCAATGATGATATTCGGAGGCGTGCCGATCAGGGTCATGGTCCCACCCAGCAGGGAGCCAAACGCCAGGGGCATCAGCAGCAGCGAGGGCGACCGACCGGCTTCCCTGGACATCCAGATTGCCACCGGCATCAGAAGTGCAAGCGCACCGACGTTATTGATAAAGCCCGAGCAGAGAGCCACCACCGAGGTCAGCATCAACACCTGCAGAGTCGGCCGGTGTCCGACCTTGCCCAGCAGGCGGGCCAGGCGGTCAACCACACCGCCATTGACCAGTCCCTGACTGATCACCAGAACCGCCGCCACAGTCACAACCGCCGGGTGGCCAAAGCCATCGAATAGCTGATCCGCCGGCACGATCCCGGCGACGGCAACGGCGAGAAGCGCCAGCAGGGCGACCAGGTCGAACCGGATTCGATTCCAGACGAACAGCACCAGGGCGATCCCCAGTATCGAAAAAACAACTGCCTGACTGGCGCTCACTGTAACTCCATGCTTTCAGTCCTTGTCCGCCTGGTTTGCAGCCCGTGTCGGTAAACTTTACAGGAAGCCGGGGATGACAGAATCCTCTGTCCTTAAGCTCCTGAAAGGCCTACAAGTGTATAAACTGGCATACAAACTGAATGTCTGCCAGCAGGAGTTGTTTGCCTGTTTCCCCAGCCGTATGCGGTCACAGGGCAGTGATCGGATCGAGCAGTTCCGGTATTACCAGCATTTACTGAACGTTCAGCAGTTCGTTTTCCAGGCACATTCTCTGGGAGAGTCGCCATGAAGGAAAAACGACCGCTTGTTTGGTTGTCGGCGGTGTACCCGGTTTTGGCTGCGAGCGGGTCCTTGCTCAGGGACTGGCAGCTTATTCATGTCTCTGCCTCAGACAAACCCCACACAGGCGGGATGCCCCAGGGTGGAGCCAGAGTGGGCGTCTTCGACCTCGCCTCTCTGAAAGGGGATCAACTGACTCGTCTTCCCGACTGGCTGGACACTGTCCCGGTCCAGCACTGGATCGCCACACTGGAACCTCACCAGATTCAGAGCCCTGAAATCTGTGCTCTTATAAACCGTTACTGCAAGGACTACCACACACTGCCTCTTCAAGCCGAGCGGCTCAATGCAATTCTCGGTCACCTGTGGGGAATGTCTGAACTGCAGGCAACTGCGTCCCGGGCAAAACCCGCTTGTTACCACGACTTTGCTCTGGAGGGAGAATCCGTGGCTATTCGGCATGTCAGAGAGCTGTTGCAGAAATTCGGCCGCACTGAAGAGTCCGTACTGATCTATGGCGAGAACGGAACCGGCAAGGAAGCCGCAGCCCGTTTCATTCACGACCATTCGCCCGAAAAAACAAGCCAATGATTGCAGTGAACTGTGCAGCCCTACCCCGCTCTCTGACCCAGAATGAGCTCTTCGGACACGAAAAAGGGGCTTTCACCCATGCCATGAGTGCCCAGAAAGGGCGAATCGAGGCGGCCAATGGCGGCACTCTTTTACTGATTGGTGTCGATGAACTTTGCCCAGAGCAGCAATCGGCCATTCTGCGCTTCCTTCAGGAGGGCCTGATTGAGCGCCTGGGCTCAAATCATCCCATCAGCGTCGATACCCGGCTCATTGCAACAAGCACGAAACCGCTTGAACAGCTGGTCAAGACCGGGGATTTCCGAAGCGATGTGTTTTATCGACTTGGAAGCCTGCATGTGTTTTTGCCCCCACTACGCGACAGGAGGGAAGACATTCCCGTACTGGCCAACCGGATGCTCTCGGCCACACCCTCAGCTAATGGCGCCCGGCGGCTCAGTGACGCTGCAATGATCTGCCTGGCTGAACACCCCTGGCCCGGCAACCTCAGGGAGCTGCAGAACCGCTTGCGCCAGGCATTATTGCTGGGAGAAAGCCCACAGATCAGCGCCGAAGACATGGGTTTCATCCCCAACCCAAACGATAACCACGACCGCAACCGAGAACTCTCACTAGACGCTTTTCGCTCCAGAGCGGACAGACAGGCGATCTCGGTAAGTCTCGCGCTTGCCCACAACAACGTGTCAGCAGCTGCCAGGCTTCTGAATATTTCACGGGTTTCGCTCTACCGGCTTATGGATAAGCACCGCGTGCCGCATGGTTCCGCAACCCAGCCGAAGAAGGACTATTGAAGGAGATTGCCACATGAATAAAAACATACTTTGGGTCATCCCGCTTTTTTCTCTGGGCTACTCAATGTTGGCGGAAGCCGCTCAGGCCGACGACGATGCCTCGCCCGCCCCGACGAATATCCGCACAGCACCTGAAGAAGGCCACGACCCGGCAACCGATATTGCCTCCATTACCGCGGATCGGGGCATCGTCACCCGGCCGGGTCGGTTTACCATCGAACCATCCTTTTCCCATGCCCACAGCAACTCAACGGCAGTCGCGATCGAAGGTTACACGGTGATCCCTGCCCTGTTGATCGGGCTGATCAACATTTCGGAGATCCAGCGCGATATTTTTGTCGGTGCCATGTCACTCAAATACGGCTTTACCAGCAAATTTGAAGCAGCGGTACGCGTGCCCTACCTGAGCATCAATGAGGATCTGAGAGAGCGTGAGGTTTTCCAGGGCACACCGGTGGATACACTGCGAGAATCCTCCGGAGAGGGTCTCGGTGATGTTGAAATTTCAGCTCGCTATCAGTTAACCGATGGCCTGGGCGGCTGGCCCTACGTGATCGGCGGGCTGCGCGTGCGAGCGCCAACTGGCGAGGGCCCCTACGACGTTGGCCAGAGGGTCATCGAGGATAATCAGGGCAATCCGATTGGCATAGAGCTGGAAAGCCGGCCAACAGGTTCAGGCTTCTGGGCCTTCGAACCCGGACTCTCATTTATCTATCCGACCGACCCGGCCGTGTTGTTTGGCAATCTGAGTTATGTCTGGACTCTCAAAGAGGAGCAAGGCTTTGAAAACGGAGGCACGGTCGACCCCGGCGATATCGTGCGTTTTGGCTTCGGGATGGGGTTCGCCTTTAACGATCGCACGTCATTCAGCCTGGGCTATGACCACTCGATCATTCGCAAAACTACATTCGAGAGAGACATTGATCTCTTCGAATCCAATTTCGACCGTATTCAGATCGGATCACTGTCATTCGGGCTGTCCCAGCGCCTGTCGCAGTCCACATCTCTTAGCCTGACGGTGAGCATTGGTGTTACTGAAAACGCGCCTAACAGCGAGATCACACTCAAGCTTCCGATCAGTCTCTAGGGAGGAATCAAGAATCTCTCAGCGACCAAGTAACTGAATCAGTTGATCACTGAAGCGGGCCGGGAACTGATGCCCGACACCCAGATTGTTCAGCTCGATATTCAGCTGATGCATATTTTGTATCACAGTGCTATCAAGGCTGTTCTGAACCACAGTCATCCAGCCGTTGGGACCCGCCATCTGGCTGGCTACCCGCGCACCGCCGCTGCGGTTCGCGCTGATCACTTCCAGTACAGTTTCCGTTTGATGGTCCACCAATCCGCCGTTGACCGCCTGGTTGAGGTTGGGAATGGTCAGGCGATTGACCACCAGGGTGTCACCATTAATGCCGACAACTTGTTCCAGGCCGATACTGATCTCCAGGTTATCCATCAGGAAACCACCCCGATATTCAGACAGTTGCGCATCACTCAGGGGCATGACACCAAGCACCAGCTCTGCTCGCGCAGATAGTGACACCGTTGCAAATGAAGCAACCAGTAACGCTATGGCAGGCATCCGGGACATCATGATCATCACCATTCCCTTGTGGAGGGCCAGTAGGGCAATGTGTGCCCGAGCGAAGGACCACTCAGGCCTTTCTGCATCGGCGCCCTGGCCACTTGCGGCCAATGTCCGTCACCGAGAAACCCGTCCCGCCCCTGTACAAGATGACTGCGAATAACAAAGGCGGTACCGTTCCAGTACTCGCTGAATCTTGAGTAGGAATAGACCTTCAACCCCCGCGCCGGATCGCCCACCAGAACCTCACTGTCACTGATACCCTTGATCAGGACAAAATGCCGGAATCCATCAATGTCCAACAACACAATCATGGGTAGGCGCACCTTCTCCTTAAGGCCGGTCAACGGCATGCGAAAACCGTCGGCCTGGTACCCCCTGGCCTCCAGATAGCGCTTCATATCGAGCATGGAGAATCCGTTCTGGCGTACCTTCTGCTCATCTGCCAAAGCAAGCATCTCGATGAAGACATCGTGTTCTGTTACCCGGTCCTGGTAGTGAAAGGACAACAAGGAAGCAACTGCTGCGGAGCCGCAACTGAAGTCGTATTGCTGGCGCATCACACTATCAAACCGGCGACTCTCAAAACTGGTAACGTTTACCTGAACATCACCGCCAATACCCGGCACCATGACCGAGCCGGCAAATGCGGTGGACCATAGCAGCCCGGCACTCGCGCAAACCGCGACAAGAACCTTCCTGGTCATGGCCCACCTCCGTCAGTGATTGATCAGTATGTTGATCTGGGTACTGTCCTGAATGACCACCTGGTTGCCGGTGTTCTGGATAACCGTGGCAACCCCACTCATGTTGCCGAACGCGTTGTCGGAAATACTGTTATCACCTGTGACGACATTTCCTGAAAGCAGATTATCGGACACATTTGCATTTTGCTGGTTGTCGTTAATCTGCCACTGCATCGGGATTCCCTGGCGACCACTTGCATCCGCCAACTGATCCGCCGACATCGGCGCGGCATCCAGCCACTCCTCAGCTGAAACAAATCCCGCTGCCGCGAACAGTAACGCCAGCAAGGCAGCCTTCAGTTTCCATCTGATGACGTAACCCATGGCAGTTCTCCCGGAATAACCGGGCCGCACCCGTTAAGGCGCGGCCGGGATTCCTTACTGGGTGCCACCACCGGTGGACAGGTTGGACATTACACTGACATTCGCCTGTGTAACGTTGCCATTGCCTGCATTCTGGGCAAAGGCGCCAACACCGGTGAAGTTCGCGGAACCGCCAGAGATTTCGTTGCGGTTCCGGGCATCGGTGTAGGACGCTCTGCCGTTGGCATCGCCGTAGTTGGTTGAAGAGCCCGATACACTGCCATCGAGATCGGCGTTGTTCAGGAACACATCCAGATCAAGGGCCAATGAGTTGTCGGAGCTGTCATTTCCGCTGTCGGAGATAGTGGTGTTCCCGCTATCGGCAATGTTGGTTGAGTTGTCGGAGCTGTCATTGCCACTATCCGAGACGGTGGTATTACCGCTATCGGCTACATTGGTGGAGTTGTCGGAGTTGTCGTTCCCGCTATCCGCGACGTTGGTGGAATTATCGGAGCTGTCATTCCCACTGTCTGCCACATTGGTGGAGTTGTCGGAGTTGTCATTTCCGCTATCGGCCACGGCGGTGTTGCCGCTGTCAGCAACATTCGTGGAGTTGTCGGAATTGTCGTTTCCGCTATCCGCGACGTTCGTGGAGTTATCGGAGCTGTCATTCCCGCTGTCGGCGACGTTGGTGGAATTATCCGAACTGTCATTCCCACTGTCTGCGACATTAATGGAGTTGTCCGAACTGTCGTTCGCACTGTCTGCCACATTGGTGGAGTTGTCGGAGTTGTCATTTCCGCTATCGGCCACAGCGGTATTACCGCTGTCAGCAACGTTGGTGGAATTGTCCGAATTGTCATTACCGCTGTCGGAGATCTTGAACGAATCAGCCACATCGGTGCTGTTGTCGGAATTGTCGTTCGCACTGTCCGCAACATTGGTTGAGTTATCGGAGCTATCCGTGGAGTTGTCGTTACCACTGTCCGCAATCTTGAACGAATCAGCCACGTCTGTGCTGTTGTCCGAGCTGTCAGTGGAGTTGTCATTACCGGAGTCGGTATTGCCGGATTGGTCATTGTTGGCGGTGGAGGTGTTGTCCGCGTTGGTATTCGGATCTCCATCTCCGCCCTGGTCCGCATAGGCAAAACCGGAAACGCCCATTGTCATGGCGATGGCAGCTGCTAGCAGTGTTTTTTTGGTGTTCATGATGTCATTTCCTTTGAAGTTATTGGCTTTTAAGGGATCCGACCCAACCCGCTAGCCTTCGGGTAAGCCAAGGTTCAGACCCGCCAGAACAAAGTAGCGATTCCCGTGCCACAATTGAGAAACTGGAATCAGGCGCATGTTTTTAAAGGGTTTTCTTTTTTCAATCGAAAATCAACGGGCCCTGGCACCGTTGAAACTGTTTCAGGAATGAAACAGGGAGGGCAAACAAAAAGGAGGATACGTACGTTTTATCGCGTCGTCTCAGACACTTACGTGAAATTCGCAGTGTCAGAAAAACAAAACCCCGCTCTAGGCGGGGTTTTGGGGATTGAAGCGAACCCTCGGGCCCGCTTCGACAACATCTGAACCTTCGATTAACCGAACTGGTTCATGGTGTTGTCTTTACCACCGGCTTTCAGGGCCGCTTCACCGGCGAAGAATTCCTTGTGGTCGTCACCGATGTTGGAACCCGCCATATCCTGGTGCTTGACGGTGGCGATGCCCTGACGAATTTCCTTGCGCTGTACACCGGCAACGTAGGCCAGCATGCCTTCGTCACCGAAATAGCCCTTGGCCAGGTTGTCGGTAGACAGGGCCGCGGTGTGGTATGTCGGCAGCGTGATCAGGTGGTGGAAGATACCCGCTTCACGTGATCCGTCACGCTGGAAGTTACGGCACCACTCGTCAGCCAGCTGACCCAGCTCGGTGTTGTCGATACTCTTCGTTCATCAGCTTGGCGCGCTCGTAGGCAGATACATCCTTGCCTTCTTCCTTCCATGGCGTCGAATACCTGCTGACGGAAGTTCAGGGTCCAGTTGAAGGACGGGCTGTTGTTGTACAACCAGCTTGGCGTCGGGCACCACTTCCTTGATGCGGTTAACCATGGCCGCGATCTGGCCAACGTGCGGCTTCTCGGTTTCGATCCACAGCAGGTCGGCACCGTTCTGCAGGCTGGTGATGCAATCCAGCACAACACGGTCTTCGCCGGTGCCCGGCTTGAACTGGAACAGGCCAGAGGCCAGACGCTTCGGACGAACCAGCTGGCCGTCCTGCTTGATCACAACGTCGCCGTTGTTGATGTCTTCGGCCTTCTCGATAACCTCACCGTCGATGAAGCTGTTGTACTGGTCACCCAGATCGCCCGGCTCGTTGGTCACGGCGATTTTCTGGGTCAGGCCCGCGCCCAGGGAGTCAGTACGGGCAACGATAACACCGTCATCAACACCGAGCTCGAGGAACGCCAGACGCACGGCGTTGATCTTGGAGAGGAAGTCGGCGTGCGGAACGGTAACCTTGCCGTCCTGGTGACCACACTGCTTCTCGTCAGACACCTGGTTCTCGATCTGGATACAGCAGGCACCGGCTTCGATCATCTGCTTGGCCAGCAGGTAGGTCGCTTCGGCGTTACCGAAACCAGCATCGATGTCGGCAATGATCGGCACAACGTGAGTTTCGTGGTTGTCGATCTGCTTGATCAGCTTCTTCAGCCTTGGCGTTGTCGCCAGCTTTCTCGAGCTTCTTCCAGGGCACGGAACAGGTGGTTCAGTTCCCAGGCATCCGCCTGACGCAGGAAGGTGTACAGCTCTTCGATCAGGCCAGATACGGCAGTCTTCTCGTGCATGGACTGGTCAGGCAGCGGACCGAACTCGGAACGCAGGGCAGCAACCATCCAGCCAGACAGGTACAGGTAAGCGACGCTTGGTGGTGCCGAAGTGCTTCTTGATGGACAGCATCTTCTGCTGACCGATAAAGCCGTGCCAGCAGCCCAGGGACTGGGTGTACTGGGCGGTGTCCTGATCGTAGTTCGCCATGTCTTCGCGCATGATCCTGGCGGTGTACTTCGCGATATCCAGACCAGTCTTGAACTTGTTCTGGGCGCGCATGCGAGCGGCGTGCTTCGGGTTGATAGCATTCCAGGTCGGGTGCTGCTTCAACAGGGAAGCAATCTGGTCAACGTCTTGTGCGTAGGGCATTGTCTCAATCCTTTCTACGTTGGTTTTCTAAGTCGATGCGGAGAAGCGTACAGCAACTTCCGAAGCCAACAACCTGCTCACTTTTGAGCGAAGCGCTGACATTGATGGTTACTTTAGTGGTTTCAAATTTATAATTGAAATTTATATAATCTATTTTCGGCATTTTTTTGGTGAATGAAGAACAGGATCGGCTTTTGAGATGGATCAACGCTGAAACAGTAGCTATTGTTATTGTGAACAATGATCATTTCCCATCAGAACCCATCAGGCGTGAACAGTGTTCTATATGCGAGCTTTCAGTCATTCCCTTCTGCACGCCCTGAAGAACCTGTTTCCAATCATCGCTGTCGTGGCCTTCTTTCAGCTCGTCATTCTCCAGCAAGTGCCGGAGAACACATTGGCGATGGCCATTGGCTTACTGATCGTGGCCGTGGGGGTTGCCCTGTTCCTCCAGGGCCTTGAATTAAGCATTTTTCCGGTCGGCAAGAGTCTCTCCAATCAGTTTGCCCGACGGGGTTCAGTGCCCATTCTGCTTTCGTTCGGCTTTGCCATGGGTTTCTCGGCGGTGGTGGCAGAACCCGCGCTGATTGCCGTAGCCCAGCAGGCCGAGGAAATCAGCGAAGGCAGGATCAAAGCCCTGACGCTCAGGATACTGGTAGCCGTCTCTGTCGGGCTGGTGGTTGCCCTGGGCGTGTTCCGGACCATCTTCGGTTACCCGCTGCACTGGTTCATGATCATCGGCTATATCGTGGTTGTCATCATCACTGGGTTTGCGCCGCCGGAGATTGTCGGACTCGCCTACGATTCCGGCGGTGTGACCACCAATATCGTCACCGTTCCCCTGATTGCAGCCCTGGGCATTGGTCTTGCTGCCTCCATCCGCGGGCGTAATCCGCTAATGGACGGGTTCGGACTGGTCGCGCTTGCAGTCATGGTGCCCATGATCACCGTTCAGCTGTACGGGATTGTTGTCTATTCCGGGGAAACCGCGGATCCGTCCGTTTTGCCGGCTCTGGTTGCCAATGCAAATGTGGAGGACGCCCCGCTTGTGCTCGCGATGTTGCTGGACCTGGCTGAAATGGTCCGTGATGTGCTCCCGATCATTATCACCATCCTGTTCTTCCAGTACCTGGTCCTGCGCCGGGGGCTGACCAATCCCCGCAGGATTCTGTCCGGATTTGCACTGGTTGTCCTGGGGCTCTATGCCTTCGTTGTCGGCCTGAAACTGGGCCTGTTTCCCATTGGCACCAGCATGGCCGAGCAGTTGATGAGCATGGAGGGTTTCGCCTTCGTCTACCTCTTTGCGTTCATGATCGGTTTTGCCACCACCATGGCCGAACCTGCGCTGATCGCTATCGGGCACCAGGCAGAACAGGCGGCGGCCGGAACCATCAATGGCAACGCCATCAGGATCATCGTGGCGGTCGGGGTGGCCGTGGGCATAACCCTCGGAGTACACCGGATTATCAGTGGCGATTCGATACACCAGTACATCATCGGCGGCTATATTCTGGTCATCTTTCTGACCGCGCTGGCACCCAGGTACATCATTCCCCTGGCCTACGATCTCGGTGGCGTCACCACCTCCGAGGTCACCGTGCCCCTGGTGACCGCACTGGGCATTGGCCTGGCTAGCAACATAGAGGGCCGTAACGTACTGATCGACGGTTTTGGCCTGATTGCCTTCGCGTCGATCTTTCCGATTGTTACGGTGATGGGCTATGCCATCATTGTTGAAATGCTTGCTAAGCAGAGGAAAACAGAGCCATGAAATTTTCCGTACTGGTTGCCATTGTTCCCGAGGATCGGGAGCAGGACTGTGTGGATGCGGCAAGAGACCTGGGCGCCGGGGCATAACGGTGCTGTCGGGCCGGGGCATCAGTAACGCCGCCCGGAAGACCTTCTTCGGGCTGACCTACGACGGCAGCCAGAGCGTTTTGCTGATGGTACTGGAGAAGGGCCTTTCACTTGATATTCTGAAAGCCATCCAGAAAATTCTCATGCCCGACCACACCGATTCACAGGGACTTGTGTTCACCCTGCCCCTGGAACACCTGGGAGGGATCGATATGTCACAGGTCGAGAAATTCGAACAACACCTGAAATGTTCACTGTATCCGGAGAACAACGATGAAACTGGTTAAAGATGTGATGGTCCGGGACATTATCACCATTACTCCGTTTGCCACCATCCGTGAGGCGCTCTCTCTGATGAAGAGGCACTCGGTGAAATCACTGGTGGTGGAGAAACAGAGCGAGCACGATGCCTGGGGCCTGATCACCTATACCAACGTGCTAAAAACCGTGATCGCTGAGGACGGCGACATCGACCTTCTGAACGTTTATGACGCCTGCGCCAAGCCGGTGATCAGCGTCGGTGAGAACCTGAATGTCCGGCATGCCGCCAGCCTGATGAGCAAATACCGGGTAAAGCGCCTTCTGGTGCTGGCCGACAATGACCTCAAAGGCTTTGTGGTCATGGACGACATTATGGCGGCGCTGCTCGACAGCATCGACTGATGATGAATCAGGTCAGGCACAGCACCACCAGCCGGTCACCCGGCTGCAACTCCAGGTACTCCTTCCGGGGTGGGTTCAGTTGCAGGTGGCGCCCACGTTCATTGGCGTTGTTGCGAAAGACACCCAGGGCAAGCTCACCCTCAGAGGCCACCGTATTTTCCAGAACCTGGAAAGTCGCACTGGCGGGCAATGGGTAGTCCGCAGGGTCCCGGAACTGGATTTCGGCACCGCCCACGGTGAACAGTTCATCCAGCACGACCCGAAGCTCCCGCCGCAAAGCCACCTGGGCCAGAACATGACTCAGAATCATGGGGCTGATCATCATCTCACTCTGGTGCCCCTCCAGCAGGTGCCGGTTATCAGGATCACTCAGCTCCATAATCAGCTGTGGCCGCCGGGCAAAATCGGCCAGGATATCCTCAAGCTGGAGGTACCCCACCATTGCCCGGGCATCGGCCTCTTCGCCGGAGGCCAGCCGGTCGCTGCTGAGCAGGATAACGGTATCGTAGCCCGCCGGCCCGATCCGGCGCAGCTCACCCTCCACCATGTAATCCGCCTCAATGTGTCGACAGGCCAGGCGATCGGCATTCTCGACGTATTGGGCGATGGCCTGCTCCCGCTCGGCTTTCGGCACAACGGATACCAGATCCACCTCAAAATGACGGTGCCCGTAGCTCAGGAATTCCGCGATCAGGCTGGGCACCCGCCGGTTCCAGCCCAACACCAGAACCCGGTGGTTCACCTGGTCGGCAGGCCGGTCAACGCGCACCGCCTGCCCTCTCTCCAGCTCCGGCAAGGTGCCCTTCTTGGGATCCGGTTCCGTCTCGGAATAGTCCCGGGCCATGATGACCACCCTATCGGCCGGCTCAATTCGTGAGTCCGAGGGCGCCAGCAGCTGGACGTCCCAGCCGGCATCGTGGTGTTTCAAAAGCCCCAGCACGATAACCTCGGGCCGGGCCGCAGCCAGCTCGCCGAGTGTCATTCCGCCCAGCGACTCGCCGCCGCGGATATAGATCTCGTTGCCCTCACCGGCTGTGAGCAACTCGTTGAACACTTCCGACAGGCCGGGATGAAGGATGTTCTGCACCATCAGACGACTGATGGTGGCATCGCCGGCCACGACTTCCACCGCGCCGGGATAGGCCCGCTCAATCACCGGGAGCTTGCGGACGTCCTGGATCTCAGCCACGACGAACGGCAAAGAGGACTGAAAGTGTCTGGCCTGGGCGGCAATGGAAAGCAGCGCCTTGACCGTTTCCACGTCCGATGTCACCAGGCTGCCAGCCTCGTGGGCCGCACTGGGGACGATCACGGCTGCAGCATCCAGACAGGCAACCCGGTGCAGAGCATCCGGCTGGATCGCCGAGCCTGAACGCAGGATGATCTGGCGGGCTCTGCGGGCGATTCCCGGCTCACTGCGCAGCTCATGCACCTGGGCCGCAGAGGCCTCTTCCGACAACACAACAAGGTTCAGTTTCTGGGCGTCGTGCTTCTCCAGGAAACGTCGCATGCGGCCACTGGAGCCCAGCAATTCAGAGAGCAGCGGCAGAGTCTGGCTAGTCCAGCCCAACACCACCACATGGTTTTTGAGAGTCACCGGCGTGAGGCCCCGCTCAAGATCGGCCATCTTGGCAATCAGCCAACGGGTCAGGATCGCCACCAGGGTACCCATGAACACCACGTACCCCAGAATCGTCAGCAGGGTTGAGACGATTCGTTGCCAGGTGCCGATATCGTCGCCGAGGTAACCGGGGTCGGTCAGCCGAAGAAACGCCCACCAGATTGCAGTGCCCGGTTCCTCGAATTCGCCCCCCTGGGGTACCACGAGCAGGCCACCAACAATTGAAATCAGTCCAATGAAGATGCCCACGACAAGGAGCTGAAAACCCGCTCCTTTTACAAGTTGACGTTCTACAATGAACTTTACGCGGTCAATAAGCCGAAAAGGCAGCATAGGTTTCCTTTTGCATGATCCGATATGTCAGCCCTAGGATAACCCATAGATTGTGGAAGGGTTTTTGAAATGCATGAAAACAATCTGCCGATGCCAACCAAAAGCCTTCTGGTTGCACTGTTGCTGCCACTTTTCCTGGCCCCGGCTGTACAGGCAGCCGACTTTCATCTGGCACAACCCTGGCGGCAGGAGGCTGTCGTTGAAGGACGCGCAGAACTCTACAATTCTGAACGGTTCCTGAATGAGCTGAGTTTCCGGCACCAGCACCCGCCCGGCCCGACTCAGCAGGGCATCCGCGGGACGGCCGGCAGCGCAAGAAGCAATCGGCTGTTCATGGATTTCCGCTTTTACCGGGATTTCGCGTTTGATAACGAACAGCAGGGGTTCCTCCTGGACATACAACGCAGCGAAGATCTGGACGGTGCGTTTGATCGCCAACTGGTTGGCTTCCGCCACACCCTGAACAACACCGATCTGCGTATTCAGGGTGATGTCTTCCATGACAAATCCCTGTCAGATATCTACCTGGCTGCCCGCCATAACGTCTCGGGGAACGAGTGGCTGGAAGCTGCATGGATATTGCCCGACGCCTACTTCAACAGCAAAACCGAGACCGGTGATGAGCTTGTAACCAAACCCCAGAGCCTCTTTCTTCAGTGGCACAGAGGTAGACGGGAGGAATCCCGTGATCGGGGTTCAACGCTGTCAGTGACCCTGTCGCCCGAATCAGAACTTGTCAGCCGGAGTGCGGGGCTATCCGTCAAGAGCCGATCGGTGAAAGCTGCCCTTACACAGTCATTCCTTCTTCAGCGGGCGGAAGTGACACTGAGTGGGCAGGGCGAATATGCTCGTCGTTCCTACCAGCTCGAGGAAGGCAGTAGCCCGGAGTTTACCCGAGACCACTTTCAGCTGTTGGCAGAGGTCGCCCCTCCGGCGCTGCGGCTCTCTCCCAGGTTTGGTCTTTCGGGGCTTTACCTGGATGAAACAGGCTATTTCGGAAGAGACATCAACAGCACCGGGACCGTTCGCAGGCGGGAAGCAAACGTTTTCGGTTCAGTCTCTTTCCAACTGACACCCCGGACAGACCTTGCTCCGGAGCTGTACCTGGGCGCCGCAAGTATCCGCCAGGAGCTGCACGGCGAGCCAAAAACAAACCACTCTGGATTCATCGGCAAAGCGGCCTTTCCCTTCAACATCCTCGTTTCGGCTGCAGATAATGCCATCCTGACGATCAACCCGACTTTCTATCTTCACAAGAGCAATTTCGGCGGGGGCAACCTTCAGCTGCACTGGCCTATGTAGAAGGCTGATCATGTCGGCATTGGGCCGTTATCAGGTCAAGTGCATCCGCCAGTGATGGGCAGAACCTGCTGATGCCCGGCACAGGCTCTACGCCGGCCCGTGCCAGCGTTCTCAAAGGCTGGAACTGTAGATCGGCAATGACGATTTGTGTGCCGTCCCGTTCACAGGTGGCTATAAGCTTGTTCAGGGCAGACACCCCCCCGGCATCGAGAATCGTGACGCCGTCCATATACAGGACGAATCCCCGGGCATTCCGGGACAGCACCGCCAGCTCGCCGAAAATCCGGTCGGCGGCGGCAAAGAACAGGGGCCCGTTGATCTTGAAGACCTGCCAGCCATCGGGCAGTTCGTAGTCAGCAATCCGATTGCTCAGGGTAATATCCGTGACCCTGGTCATCTGTGCCATTTCCCGCATGAACAGGACTGCCGCCAGCAAAACGCCGGTGGTGATGGCAATCACCATATCCAGCAATACCGTAAGCGAAAAACAGGTGAGAAAAACCAGAATGTCGCTGCGCGGTGCTGTTTTCAGCAGATGCAGCGACTTGGGCGCCTCACTCATGTTCCAGGCCACCATCATCAGCAGGGCAGCCATGGCCGGCATGGGCAAATAGGCCAGAAGGCCCGCCAGGGAAACCAGGGCGAGTAGCACCACCAGGGAATGAACCATTGCGGATACCGGTGACTCGGCGCCGGCGCGGTAATTGGCTGCCGAGCGTGCAATGGCAGCCGTGGCGGTAATGCCGCCAAAAAACGGCGTAACGATGTTGCCAAGGCCCTGCCCCATTAACTCGCTGTTGGCACTGTGGCGTTTGCCGGTCATGCCATCCAGAACCACGGCACAGAGCAGGGATTCAATAGCACCCAGCATGGCGATGGCAAAGGCCGCTGGCAGCAGATCCCGGACCAGCGACCAGGAAACCCCGATCGGCTCGCCCGATGCCCCCGCCCGTTGCCAGGGCCAGGTAAATTCCGGCAGGAAAGGCGGGATACCCGCCCCCACCGAACCATCCGGCAACAGATAGGAAAACCTTGAGCCGATGGTTTCAACAGCAGCGCCCTGGGCATTCAACCACAGCGCCAGAAGACTCCCGATCACCACGGCCGGCAGGTGGGGTGGCACCGGGGTTTTCAGCCTTGGCCAGAGCAACATGCAGGTGAGAGTAACACCCGCCACGAGCGTGCTCATGCCATCAAACTCCGGCAGCGCGCCGGCCAGCACTGCAAGCTTGTCCCAGTAGTGTTCGGGCATTTCGCCAACCGGCAGGCCCAGGAAGTCCCGGATCTGCAGAGTGGCAATCACCACCGCAATGCCGCCGGTGAAGCCCAGGGTGACAGACTCGGGAATGTATTCGATGAAGCGGCCCAGGCGCATCAGGGCCATGAGAATCAGCAGAACGCCGGACATCAAAGTGGCCAGCAACAGACCACCCAGGCCATAGCTCTGGGCGATGGGGTACAGAATAACGACGAAGGCGGCCGTGGGGCCGGAGATACTGAACCGGCTGCCGCCAGTCAGGGCGATCACAAATCCGGCAATAATAGCGGTATAGAGCCCATATTGCGGCGCAACACCGCTGGCAATCGCCAGCGCCATGGCCAGTGGTATGGCGATAATGCCCACCGTCACACCGGCCATCAGGTCGCGCAGGAAACGGCGCCCCCGATAGGGTTCATCAATGCAGGCTTCCCGGAATGCGTGAGCCATCCGGAGTGAGAACAGGTGGGCGCGATGCGGCATGAAAGGCTCGTTAATTGCCAGGGTTCAGGAATTGCAACGGATGCCTGTAAATTATATGCTCATTTCATATTCATTCAATGTTAATCTGATTAACATATCTGAAAATCACCAGACGTGAAGAACAACCCTATGGAAAAACGCACTGCTCGCCTGACACTGCTGATCGACCCGGACAAAAAGGCCGTCTTTGAGGAACTGTGTAAGCAGGAGGATGTAACGCCCTCCCAGAGAGTGCGCCAATTCATCCGGGAATACGTGGAAGAAAGATTGGGGCCGGACTGGCGCGAAGAACGCGAAAAAAGATCCTGACTGTGATCAGAACGTAAGGAATACCATGAAAGTTCTCGCACCCGCCCTGCTCCTTGCCACACTCTCTGCCCTGAACGGATGCACCGCCATGCCTTCTTCAAAAGCCCGTGACACAACACTGCCGGCACCTCAAACCCAGTACGATGCCCAGATAGTGCAGCCGGAAAACAATACCGTCCTGACTCCAGAAGAGTTGGCGCAGCGACTGGTCAACACAGATGTCGTGGTTGTGGGGGAATACCATGGGCACCACGGCTCCCATCTTCTGCAGTCCCGGCTTCAGACGGCATTGTATCGGCTGCGGCCAGAGCAGATTCTTGCCATGGAACAGTTCAACCTGGACCACCAGGATGAGCTGAATCGGTATCTGCAGGGTGAGATCGGCGAAACAGAAATGATTGAGGATGCCGGGGCCTGGGACAACTACCGCGGCTCCTACCGGCCACTGGTGGAATTTGCACGCCAGCAGAATCTGCCGGTGATCGCTGCCAATGCGCCGGCAGACGTTGTCCGCTGTGTGGGCCGGAAAGGTCCTGAGTACCTCGACAGTGTCTCCGAGACCGTAAAGCAGAAGTTACCCGCAGGTCCCTTCATGGACACCCCGGCCTACCGGGAAAAGTTCATGGCAGCCATTGGCGCCAGCCATCAGGCCGACAGCACCATGAGCGAGCGGATGGAGAACACCTATAAGGCCCAGTTGCTACGTGACAACACCATGGCCGCCCGCATTCTTCAAGCCCGGGCAGAGTATCCGGAGCACCAGGTCCTGCACCTGACCGGCACCTTCCACAGCGAAGAGGGGCTGGGAACGGTGGCATTGCTGAAACAGCGAGCACCAGGGGTGTCAGTGGCCGTTGTCAGTCCGGTTTTCTGGCCTTCGGACGTCAACGAACCACCACTGGACCGGAATCGCGCAAAGGGTGACTTCGTTTACTTCATCCAGCCCCTGCCCGACGAATTCCAGGACGCCGAGCGGGAACGCGAAGCCATGAAAGCCCGTTTCCGGCGATCAACCGACAAGACCTGCGACTAAAACCGCCTCTACCGCCCAGAAAGGTCCGATTCGAGCTTGCGGGCCTCATCAAATACTGAAAGATCCTGATCGCTGAACAGGACAAACCGGACCAGGCGAACAGAGTTGAGATCCGCCAGGCTGTCGGCAACCGCTTTCATGGCCACGGCGGCTGCGTCCCGCAGCGGGTATCCGAACACGCCGGTAGAAATGGCGGGAAAGGCAATGGACGACAGGCCGTTCTGGTCCGCCAGGCGCAGCGCATTCCGGAAACAGTCTGCCAGCAAACGGTCCGAAGGCCCATCCACCCCATAAACCGGGCCCAGGCAATGGATGACATGCTGGTTCGGCAGGTTGTGGGCCGAGCTGATCACCGCCTGGCCGGGACTGATGGGCGCCAGCGCCCGGCACTCCTCTGCCAGCCCGGGGCCGGCAGCACTGTGAATGGCACCGGCCACGCCACTGCCGGGCAGAAGTTCGGCATTGGCAGCATTCACGATTACATCCATATCCTGCTGTGCGGCGATGTTGCCTTTGACACACTCAACTTTCACAGCCGTCATGATTCCTCCCTTTCAGCTTGGGGGCGTGAAGCGCTAATCTTGTTCCTGATCTTCAGGATAGCAGCTAGCAAAAGGACGCTTTCCGGAACTTTCCGGTAGTGCAATACAGGGAACACTCCATGAAACTTCTTGCCTCGCTGATTCTCGGTATCAGCGCCATTATCTCCGCCGCCCTGATCGGCGACGGCCTTACCGACCTGCGTACCGGCGACCGCTATGTCACCGTCAAGGGTGTGGCTGAACGGGAAGTGAATGCAGATCTTGCCTTGTGGCCCATCCGGTTTGTTGCGACCGGGGCGTCGCTGAGTGAGGCCCAGGACAAGGCCAGAAGTAGCCGGGATGCGATCATGGCATTCCTGAAGCTGCAGGCCATTGACCAGGATGCCAAGGCGGAACTCGGAGGTCTGCGCCGGGCCAATCAGGGCGTTTTCCAGATTCTGGCACGGGATCAGGCGCCGGGCATCATGGAAGGGCAACAACCGGTGAAAACCGTTCGGGTGGTCTCGACGGTCGAGTATTATCTCCGGTAGCCGGCAAGTCTACTGCGTCGCCACCATCTCATCAGTCACCTGATATTCACCTGCCAGCCAGCGCAGGATCTCGTTGGCCGCGGGGTGGTCAAAGGCATCGTAGGTATGCTGAAGACTCTGCCGCTTTTCATCACTGATCCGGCCCAGACCAGCATCCTGAAGCACCAGTAAATCTGCGTGCAGCTGGGCCGCCAGCTCCCTGCCGAGCACTTCCCAGGCTGCATGGCGGAACGCCTGACCGTATTGATAGGAGGGGCCCAGGCGATAGGACTCTGCCAGTGTGATGGCCGGAATCGCCGTTAATGTAGGCTGCAGAGCCGGATTGATTCCGTGGCCGGCCAGGTGCGCCGCATTTGCCGCGGGCCGCCCGGTGAACGCGCGAAGATGCAGGTGTTGCGACATCCGGTCACCGTCATTGACCGGGTAATTGTCCCAGAGTACCGGCTTGCGGCCGAGCAGATCCCCGACCCGTATCAGGTGCCCGGGGGATATTTCCCGGGAACACACCTCCTCGCCGGTCCAGAAGACATTCACCGAATGGTCCAGCTTGCGCCCGAGGGTCTCCAGATAATCCGCCGGGCGCTCTCCGAACACCCGGTCCAGCACCGGGTCATCGGAATAGTAACTGGGGCAGACACTCAGGTGCCTGATGGCTGTGCGCTCACGAACCCAGTGCACTATGTCTGCCTGGATGCCAGCAAGGTCAGGAGTATCGGAGCGCATGTCATCAAACAGGATGGCCAGCTCATCAATGCCCATGCGTTCCAGCAGTGCGAGTTTGTCTGCCAAAGCTGCGCGAGCCTCATCGTCGAACCGGTTGAACACCTCGAACGGGCTCAGACCCACCCCGAAACGCACCCCTCATGCCGGCAGAAGCGCGAGAATTCCGCCAGCTCCGAGGCCATGGCCGGTGGGTGGGGCTGTTGCCATTTGCGTCGCAGGAATGCATCGGCCTTGGGTGCATAAAGATAAAACCCGTAACCATGGGGTGCCAGAGTGCGCACAAGGTGCCGGCGCTCCTGCCAGGTCCACATGGGGCCGTAGAATCCTTCAATGATTCCGAGTGTCGTTGTCATGGCCAATTTCCGTTTCGCGGATTCCGGGGCCCGGTCGGGTACCCCATAACCCTCAATTTTGACTAGACTTACCCCTAATGCCAACTACAAACGATCCGCCCCGGTAAGGAGCAAAGCAATGGAGATAAAAACCTTCGAGAACCTGATTGACTGGACACGCCAGCTGCACGCGCATCTGTCCCGTAGTCTTCATGAATCGGCCAAACTGAACAATGACGAAAGAGCCGCCGCGTTACTCGACTACCTGTCGCGCCATGAGGCGCTGCTGGAGAAAGCCGTGCGTGAATTTGAGAACCAGGCCGAACGCAAGGCCCTGAGCACACGCCTCTACGATTACCTGAACAACCAGCACAAGCCCATTGGCCCGAGCGCCGACTCCTATACCCACTACGCTTCCATGTCGTTCGAGGACATCGCTCGGGAGGTCTTCCAGTTCCACGACCAGGTCATGGACCTCTACGACTCGCTGATTGGCAAGGCCGAGATACCCGAGGCCAAGTCTCTGCTGGAGGACCTTCTGGCTCTGGAAGAGCACGAGGCCATGCGTCTGGCCAGTCAGATCGGGCGAATGGAGGATCTCTGATCCGCTGTAAGACCAAGGTCGTACTATGTCCGGTTTTCGATTTCGTTTGTTAACGATAATTGCTAACTTGAACTAGCATAAAGAGTTGTTCGACCCCAAAAGGGGCGGCGCTCTACCCACAAAAAAGATAAGAGGATAGAAGAGCAATGAAGATCCGTTCTGTTCTTTCCGCGGCTGTGCTGGCTGTGGCAACAACCTTTGCCTCCACACAGGCGCTCGCCCAAGACACCTTCACACTCCGCCTTGCAGAAACCTGGGGGCCAAACTTCCCGATTTTCGGCGACACCACCAAACGCTTTGCCGAAACCGTAGAGAAAATGTCTGACGGACGACTCAAAGTCCGTATCGATTCGGCCAACAAGCACAAAGCCCCGCTGGGCGTGTTTGATATGGTCAAGGCCGGTCAGTACGACATGGGCCACTCCGCGTCCTACTACTGGAAAGGCAAGGTTCCCGAGACCCTGTTCTTCACCAGCATGCCGTTTGGCATGAACGCCATGGAACAGTACGCCTGGTTCTACCACGGCGGCGGCATGGAGCTGATGCAGGAAGTGTACGAGCCTCACAACATGCTGTCTTTCCCGGGCGGCAACACCGGCGTTCAGATGGGCGGCTGGTTCCGCAAGGAAATCAACTCGCTGGAAGACCTTCAGGGTCTGAAGATGCGTATCCCCGGTTTCGCCGGTGAAGTGTTCGCGGAAGTTGGCGTGAACCCGACCAACATTGCCCCGGGCGAGCTCTATACCGCTCTTGAGCGTAACACCATCGATGCGGTTGAGTGGGTAGGTCCGGCACTGGATCTGCGTCTTGGTTTCCAGCAGATTGCCGAATACTACTACACCGGTTGGCACGAGCCTGCTACCGAACTCCAGTTCCTGGTGAACAAGCGGGTTTGGGATAAACTTCCGGCGGACCTGCAGGAAATCATGCGTGTTGCCATGCGCACTGCCTCCTACGACATGCTGGTTCACTCCCAGCACGCCAACGCTGAAGCCTGGGCCAACATTCGTGAAGAATACCCGAATGTCCAGATCAAGCGTTTCCCGGATGAAATTTTCGATGCCATGTACGAGGCCAACAACAAGTTGCTGAAGGAAGCCGCCGAGGAGAGCCCAATGGCAGCGACCATTATCGAGTCACAGAAAAGCTACCTCGAGCAGAGTCGCGCTTACACCAACATTTCCGAGCGCGCCTACCTCAACACCATGGCCGAAGTCGAGTAAGATATAGGCTGTAACGGAGCCGGGATCGCTCTTGTAGTGATCCCGGTTTTGTCGTTTATAGCAACTGAAAAAGCGCCAGGTCGTCTGGCGGGGGATCATCAATGCGGTGGATTATCAAACTGGACGACGGGCTTGCCCGACTGTCCATCTTCTGTGGCTGGGTTGCCTGTGTCGCGATGATACTGATGGCAGCCAACGTCTTTTACGACGTCGTAGCCCGCTACGCCTTTAACAACGTTTCAATCGGCATGCAGGAAATGGAGTGGCACCTTTATTCGGTGGTGTTCCTGCTGGGTATACCCTACGCATTGCGCACGGATGGTCATGTTCGGGTCGACGTTTTCTACACCAAATGGAGCAACAAGGCGAAGGCCTGGGTCAACCTCGTTGGCGCCTTTATTTTCGTCATTCCATTCGCTTATCTGATCGGCATCTACGGCTACGACTTCGCCCTCGACTCCTACAAGATGGGCGAGGGCAGCGGTGATCCGGGCGGGCTACCGCATCGCTGGATTATCAAATCCGTCATCCCTGTCAGCGCCGTGTTTATTGGTATTGCCGGCCTCAACATGGCGACCTACGCGATACGTGTCATGGCAGGAGACAAGGAATATGAAGGTGAGCACAGCGCAGGAGGCCTCGCATGATCGGTATGATTATGTTCGGTGTCGCCCTGCTGATGCTGATGCTAGGCTTCCCGGTGGCATTCACCTTCGGCGGCGTCGCCCTGTTTTTCGGCATCTTTGCTGAGGGCATGGACCTGTTTGCCTTTATGCCCTACCGCATCATGAGCGTGATGCAGAACACCGTGCTCATGGCCGTCCCCCTGTTTATTTTCATGGGCGTGGTGCTCCAGCGGACGCGGTTGGCGGAACAGCTTCTGACCTCCATGGGCCGGTTGTTTGGCGGCCTCCCGGGTGGCCTGGCCATTTCGACGATTCTGGTCGGTGCCCTGCTGGCAGCCTCTACCGGTGTTGTCGGTGCCAGCGTGGTTGCCATGGGCCTGATCTCGCTGCCCGTCATGCTCGCGCACAAATACGACAAGCGACTGGCTACCGGAACCATCTGTGCATCCGGCACCCTCGGTCAGATTGTTCCTCCCTCAATCATCCTTATTATCCTGGGCGATGTCCTCGGCCTTCCGGTCGGCGATCTGTTCAAGGCCGCGGTCTGGCCCGGCGTTGTGTTGGTCGGGCTATACATCGTGTATATCCTGGTCCTGACCAGACTGAAGCCTGAAACTGCCCCGGCTATGCCGGATGAGCCGGGAGTATCCCGGAAGAAGGAAATCTTCAATGCGCTGTTGGCGATCATTCCACCGCTGGCATTGATTGTGGTGGTGCTGGGCTCGATCTTCACCGGCATTGCCACACCCACCGAGTCATCTGCCCTGGGCGGTGTTGGTGCCGTGGTTCTGGCCATCATCTACCGGCAGTTCTCTTTCAAAATGGTGTGGGATGCGTCCAAGGACACCGTGAAGGTGACCGCCATGGTCTTCGCGATCCTGATCGGCGCCACGGCCTTCTCCATGGTATTCAGCTACACCGGTGGCGACTACCTGCTGGAAGAATGGCTGCTTCAGCTGCCCGGTGAAAAGTGGGGCTTCATCATTCTGGCCATGGTGGTGATTCTGGTGCTGGGCTTCTTCATCGACTTTGTTGAGATCTCCTTCATCATCGTGCCGATTCTTGCGCCAGTGGCAGAAGCGATGGGCATCAACATGCTCTGGTTCGCCATCCTGATCGCAATGAACCTGCAGACGAGCTTCCTGACGCCACCGTTCGGGTTCTCGTTGTTCTATCTAAAGGGGGTAGCGCCGCCCCAGGTGCGAACGACGGACATCTACAAGGGTGTCCTGCCCTTCATCCTGATACAGATGTTTGTGCTGGCACTGATCGTGATTTTCCCTGAATGGTTTGGCATGAGCTCTTCATACTGACCGAAAATACCGGGCCTCAGGGCCCGGTATTTTTTTGTCCGCCCCTCCGCTTTCCCGCTTTTTTTACTCGCGATAGTTTTCTTCTACTCAGCGCCACCTGACAAAATCTGACTGTTTTCTATACTGAACAAACAACCGGCGATTCTCAGACTGGTATTCGGGAACCCCGGCGTAAAAGCCTCGACAAAACATTGATGTTGGGATTATCAAGGGAGAGCGGAGTCCATGAACCAGAGCACTGCCCAGAAAACCCGTGACAGCGGGCAAGAATCCAAAAGCCATGTTCTGACCCTGCCACTGGAAAACACCCACGTGGACCGGTCACCTCACACTTACGAGCGTTGGCTGATTGCCAAGCTCATACGCATGGCAGGCTCGCCACCGCTCCGGTTCCAGCTCTGGAACGGGGATGTAATCGAACCGGAGGGGCAACACGCCCGATTCACTCTCCACCTGACTGACCCCAAGGCTCTCTACGCATTGGTCACCAACCCCAATCTGGCCTTCGGGGATCTGTACAGCTCCGGACGGCTGGAAGTGGAGGGAGACCTGCCAGACCTGATGGAGGCTCTCTACCGGTCCGTCCACCAGGCGCGACAAAAATGGCCGAAATGGCTGGAAGCCCTGTGGCGCAATCACAACCCCCGCTCCACCGGTATCTCCGAGGCCAAGGAAAACATTCAGCACCATTACGACCTGGGCAATGAGTTTTACCAACTCTGGCTCGACAGCGCCGAAATGCAGTACACCTGCGCCTATTACGAGAGCCCTGATCTGACCCTCGAACAGGCACAGCTGGCAAAACTGGAGCATGTCTGTCGCAAGCTCCGGCTAAAACCGGGCATGACCGTGGTCGAGGCCGGTTGTGGCTGGGGCGGGCTGGCCCGTTACATGGCCCGCAACTACGGAGTCAATGTGCATTCCTACAACATCTCGAGGGAACAGCTGGTTTATGCCCGGGAAGAAGCCCGCAAGCAGGGGCTGGATAATCTGGTGGAATATGTTGAGGACGACTACCGCAACATCAGCGGCCAGTACGATGCGTTTGTGTCCATCGGCATGCTCGAGCATGTGGGCAAGGAAAACTACGAGGCTCTGTCCGAGCTGATCAAGCGGAGCCTGAAACCCGACGGCATCGCCCTGTTGCACAGCATTGGTCGCAATCGCCCGATGCTGATGAACGCCTGGATCGAGAAGCGAATTTTCCCGGGCGCCTACCCACCGAGCATCGGGGAATTCATGCAGATCTGCGAGCATGGCGATTTCTCAGTGCTGGATGTGGAGAACCTGCGCCTGCATTACGCCCAGACCCTTAGCGACTGGATGACGCGCTTCAACGAGAACGAAGACCAGGTAACCGCCATGTACGACGGCCACTTCACCCGTGCCTGGCGGATGTATCTGGCCGGTTCCATCGCCGCCTTCCGGGCGGGTTCCCTGCAACTGTTCCAGGTGGTCTTCAGCCATGGCGATAACAACAAGCTGCCCCGGAACAGACAGGATCTTTACAACTTCCCTGCCGCACCCGAGGAGGCCTGATGGATTATTACGACCTGATCATCGTCGGTGCCGGCCCTGCCGGCTCTACCCTCGCCAGCGCTCTGGAGAACAGCGGTAAAAAAGTTCTGATCATCGACAAGCAGAACTTTCCCCGGGACAAGACCTGTGCGGGCTGGGTTACTCCCGCTGTGATGGAAACCCTGAAGGTTGATCCCGAGGAGTACGCGAACGGACGGACCCTCCAGCCCATTCGTCGCTTCCGAATTGGCATGATGGGCCAACCGGCGGTGGAAAACGATCATGGCGAGGTGGTCAGTTATGGCATTCGCCGGTGTGAGTTCGATCATTACCTGCTGAGCCGGGTCAACGGCCCGAAACAGCTGGCCACGCCGGTCAAGTCCATTGTCCGTAAAGACGGCAACTGGGTGATCAACGACACCTGGGAAGCGCCCCTGGTCGTCGGAGCCGGCGGCCACTTCTGCCCGGTTGCGCGGTTGCTGGGCGACGGACCGGGGGGCCATGAGACCGTCGTCGCCGCCAAAGAGGTTGAGTTTGAAATGACACCAGAGCAGGCGTCGGCTTGCGAGGCCAGGGGCGATACCCCGGAGCTCTGGTTTTGCCGCGATCTCAAGGGGTATGCCTGGGTGTTTCGCAAGGGAAATTATCTGAATATCGGCCTGGGCCGGGAGGACAACCATAAACTGACCGGTCATCTTCAGGCGTTTGTCGATGAGATGAAGTCCACCGGACGCATCCCGGAGGACCTGCCGGGGCGCTTCAAAGGACACGCCTACCTGCTTTATGCTCATGCAGAGCGGCCTTTGGTGGACGACGGCATTCTGCTGATCGGCGATTCCGCCGGCCTGGCCTACACCCAGAGTGGTGAAGGCATTCGGCCAGCGATCGAATCGGCGCTGCTGGCGGCGGATGTGATACGGAACGCGCCGGATTATTCAGCTTCTTCATTGCAAATCTACGGCGATGCCATTGCCGAACGCTTTGGCAACCGCGCAGCGGACACGGACCATGGCTGGCAGGTTCCGGACTGGGTCAAGATGCCACTGGCCAGCAGCCTGATGCGTTCGCACTGGTTTACCAGGAAAGTGGTCACGGAGAAATGGTTTCTCCATCAGGAAGTGCCACCGCTGAAAGTCGCTGTCTGAGGCGGAAAACAAAAACCCGGGAGCACCGATAATGATGCCCCCGGGTTTCCTTGAGCGCGATTGACGCGAAAAAAATGGCGACCCGAAGGTCGCCATTCATTCAGTTCGCTCGACTCAGTGACCCAGATAACTGCGATACATCCAGACAGTCTTCTCCTGCTGGGAGATGTAGTCGCTCATCAGGGCAACCGTGCCCTCATCTTCCGCTTCACCGGCCAGACTGAGCAGTTCACGCTGTTTACCAATCAGCTTGGCAAAACTTTCCACGATGTTCTCCATCGCTTCCTTGCCGTCGGAAACATCCTTACGCTCCGGTACTTCTGAACGCTCGATGTAGGTGCTGTAGGCGTGGGCCGGGCGATGGCCAAGCGTCAGAACGCGCTCGGCAATCTCGTCAATCTTGAGCAGCAGATCGTCATACAGCTCTTCGAACTTCACGTGCAACTCGAAGAAGTTATCGCCCTTGATGTTCCAGTGGTATCCCCGGACGTTCATGTAAAAGATCTGGTAGTTGGAAAGCAGATCATTGAGAGAATCCGCAAGCTTTTCCGTTTTCTCGGTATCAAGGCCAATAAAGTTCTTACCCATAATGCGTCTCCTTGGCAGTTATGTATAAATGACTGACAGCACTATACCCCCGATGGCAGAACATCGGGAAGTTGAGTCAGCTTATTCCCGTCATAGCGGCACTGCATAACTCTGCCTATGAGAGCCAAACAATGCATAGATGGCAGCTATCGCAGTTCAAAAAACAATTCATTTAACAATCATTCTCACCAAACGTTTAATGGAAGCACTAACGAACGACACCGGAGAGAATCATGAGCGCGTTAAAACTGTTCGTACACAACCATGGCACGAATGGCGATCAGTCGCTGATCAAGACGGTAACGTTCGCCCTCACTCACTTTACAGTCGCTTTCACCGTGGCTTATTTGCTCACTGGTGACCTCCTCATCGGAAGCCTGATCGCCATGGTGGAGCCGGCAATCAACACCGTTGCCTATTTTTTCCATGAGAAGCTCTGGGCCCGCTCAGACACCGGGCCCACAATCGGTGCAGCCTTCCTCTGGCGCCGGTCCGATACTGAGGTTGCGGTTGAGGTCTTTCAGCGCGGTTCTCAACCCTTCCTCGATGACGGGATGGTAAAACGGCATTTCCAGCATTTCGGTGACGGTCAGTCTTCGCTGGGCCGACCATGCGAGCAGATGGGCGATGTGCTCCGCCGCCGGGCCGAACATCTCGGCTCCCATAAACAGGCCACTACCATACTCACCGTAAACCCTCAGTAGTCCCCGGTTTTTGCCGATCACCCGACTGCGCCCCTGATCCTCGAAGGACACCTCCCCAACGGCGAAGCAGCCGCGACAACGCTCGCCCACCTGATGAATCGTCAGGCCGACCGTCGCAATCTGCGGATCGGTGAATACCACCGCCAACGGCGTCCGCCGAAGCCCGGTTCGCACATCCGGGTAGGACGCAGCGTTCTCGCCGGCTATCCGGCCCTCGTCGGCTGCCTCGTGCAACAGCGGCAGACTGTTATTGGCATCACCGGCGATAAATATGTGGCTCTGGCCACAACGCAGGGTATGGGGATCAAACAGAGGCATGCCATTTTCATCCAGCTCAATGTCTGCGTTCTGGATATCCAGTCCGTCGACGTTGGGCCGACGCCCGGTGGCCGCTAGCAGGTAATCAAAGGTTTCGGTTTTTTCACCGGCATCCCCATCCACAAAAGTAATGGCGACACCGTCATCAACCCGCTCAACGTTCCTGACTTCCGATTCGGGATCCAGCGGGAACTCTTCGTTAAAGGTTTTAAGGGCGTAGTCCCGGATCGAGTCGTCCTGGATGGGACCGACAGACCCGCCAACCCCGAACATTCGCACCCGGACCCCTAGCCGGCTCAAGGCTTGCCCAAGCTCCAGGCCAATCACGCCCGGACCAAATACCGCCACCGAGTCCGGCAGATCCTGCCACTCGAAAATATCATCGTTCACCACCAGCCGGTCCTTGGCTTCTTTCAAAAACCCGGGAATATTGGGGCGGGAACCGGTAGCGATGATGATCCGCTCCGCCTGAACCTCACGATTGCCTTCCACCAGCAGTCGATGCGGGCCAACAAACCGCGCGTGGCCTTTCAGGCGGTGCGCTTCCGGAAATTTCTCGACCGAATCAATCACGGACGAAACGAAACGGTCCCGTTCGGTTCGCACCCGCTCCATAACCCGCCTGCCATCAATCCGGATGCCCCCGGCAGAGACGCCAAAAAGCTTGCCAAGCTCCATCTGATGGGCATTTTCAGCGGCCGCAATCAACAGCTTGCTGGGCATACACCCGACCCTGGCACAGGTGGTGCCATACTGGTCACCTTCAATCAGCACGACTTTGTCGGTCACTTTGCGCACACGCTGGTAGGCCACCATACCGGCGGTACCAGCTCCGATAATGGCAACGTCTACAGGTTGCTTGTCCATACAACAGTCTCCTGAAAGGCATTCCCGACAAACGGGAACAGGGAAGGTTCGAAAGGGTGTGACCTCAGTATAGAAGCCGTGGCAAGTTTCACCCGCCCCGTGAAAAAAGCACGGATTCAGCCTATGCTGTCAGCCTTTTCAGGCAATGCCGGGTGCAGGATAGGAGTAGGTGAAATGCAGAGTTACTGGCCGGAATTTCTGACCGTAGCGGTGGTCCACTTGCTGGCCGTGGCAAGCCCAGGGCCGGATTTTGCCGTGATGCTCAGACAGGCGCTGTGCCAGAGCCGCAGAAACTCACTGCTGACGGCAATCGGTATTGGTGGCGGAATTCTGGTGCATGTCGGTTATTCCCTGCTGGGGATCGGCCTGCTGATCCAACAATCGATCATGCTGTTCAATGTACTCAAGGTGCTGGGGGCGCTCTACCTGGCCTGGATTGCCATCCAGTGTCTGCGTTCCCGGGCCGGCGGTGTCCATGTGGAGCAGGTCCCTACGACCGGACAATCCGGAGCCTCGGCCTTACGGCTTGGCTTCCTGACCAATGCACTGAATCCCAAGGCAACATTGTTTTTTGTCTCCCTGTTCTCGGTTGTGATCAGCCCCGGCACGCCCATCGCACTCCAGGCCGGCTACGGCATTTACATGGCCTTGGCCACCGGGCTCTGGTTTGCCATGGTTGCCGTATTCTTTACCCTGCCCCGGATTCGCCGGGGATTTAACCGGTTTGGCCACTGGCTGGACCGGCTGATGGGAGGCGTTCTGCTGTTGCTGGCCGGCCAACTGCTACTGTCTACAATGAGCGGATCAGAGCCTCCGTCTGGGCCCATCCCAGACACGGATCAGTAATCGAACAGCCGTAACGCAGGTCGTCACCGTCGTCCTGTCGGCCCGGTTCCAGGAAGCTTTCCAGCATCAGGCCACGTATATGGTGGTTGCCGGCACGGCGCTGGTCCATCACTTCACGGGCGATATCCAGCTGCCGCTCGGCCTGCTTGCAGGCATTATCGTGGCTGCAGTCCACCATCACCGCGGTGGACAAGCCGGCATTCCCCAGGGTGCCGACGGCCTGTTCAATACTTGCTGCATCGTAGTTGGTAATGCCGCGGCCACCGCGCAATACCAGATGGGTGTCGGGATTCCCCCGGGTGGTAATCATGACCGGCGCTCCGGTAGCAGACACGCCGAGGTGATGATGGGAATGGGAGGCCGACTTCATGGCGTTGGTTGCCACGGCAATACCACCATCGGTGCCGTTCTTGAAGCCGGTGGGCATGGGCAGTCCACTGACCATTTCGCGGTGAACCTGAGACTCGGTGGTTCGGGCACCGATAGCAGTCCAGCTCACCAGATCACCCAGGTAATCCATGGCGAACGGGCTCAGGGCTTCGGTTGCCAGCGGCAGTCCCATGGCCGCCAGGTTCAGCAGCAGGCGACGGGAACGACGCAGCCCCTCATTCAGATCGCCTGATCCGGTGCGCTCCGGATCGTACAGCAGCCCTTTCCAGCCGACCGTGGTCCGAGGCTTCTCCAGATACGCCCGCATTACGATCAGGAAGCGGTCGCTGACCTCATCCGCCAGCGCCTTCAGCTTCTCCCCGTATTCCAGGGCCGCCACCTCATCGTGAATGGAACAGGGCCCCATCACGATCAGGGTTCTCGTGTCGTTACCTTGCAGAATCCCCCGGATTGCCTGCCTCTGCTCTGCCACCTGCCGGACGACAGAGTCGCTGACCGGCATCTGCAGTTTGAGCTCCGCCGGCGTTGGTAGAGTCACTTCCTGTCGGTGACTAACGGGTGACTCCAATTCCTGCTGTGACAGCTCAGTGTTCAAGGGCATGTTCATGTCAGTGCTTCCGTTTCCCTGCGTCAGAATCAAAAAAGCCCCGGCTGGGCTACCAGTCGGGGCTTTTTGAGTCCGGTGGCAGCCTGGGTTTTCTGCCGGGCTGCCTTCCTCGTTATTCGTTCGATGAAGATGCTATGGGCGGCCCCGGCTCTGGCTAAAATAAAAGCCATAACCAAACCACCAGAAAAACACAGCAGCGACTGCAGCCGCCGGCTTGGTGCCGAAAGCTTGCAAAACATTCAATTGACAGGTCGCGTGTGTCGTCTTCATGCTTTTCAATATATACCCCCGGTTTTCAACTTGGCAACCCGTACGCCGGAGTTTTTTCATTAACGGCTGAATGGTTGGGAGCAATCAATGACTGTTTTCCTCCGACGATACCCCCTGCTGCTCGCACTGGCGCTTGTGCTCGGGCTGTTTTCCAACTCCGCCCTGGCACAGGCGGAGTCACGTGCCTATCAGCTTGAAAACCGGCCCGGGGAAGACGTGGCCGTGCAGATTCGCGAGCTCTACCAGGGCTCGCCGGTGACCGTGACCGCCCGGGGCCAACAACTGGTGGTGCGTGGTGAACCAGCCTTGCTGGACGAGATCGGGCGTCTTGTCCAGACGCTGGACGTGGCGCCGGTACAACTGCGAATCACCGTTCGCTCCAGAACAGATAGCGGCGGCAAGCGCTCAGGTGCGGGCATTTCCGCGTCCGGAGGCCAGGCCGAAATCTCAGCGGAACGCCGCGTTACCAGCACCGGCAGCGCCCAGGAACGAACACTGGTTATGCAGGATGGCCAGTCGGCGCATATAACTTCGGGCCAGATCCGGACCCTTCCCGTCGCCGTTCGCGGCGGCCGCAACCCGGCGGCTTTCCTGCAACAGGTCGAAACCCGCAGCGGGTTCCTGGTCAGCCCCCAGGTGATTTCCGATCAGGCGGTAGAACTGAGCATTGTCTCGTTCGAGGAGGAGCCGGCAAACATGGACGGTTATGAAACGGAGGCGGTGGTCACCATTCGGCGGGTCGAGCCAGGACAGTGGGTATCACTGGGCAGCACAGCAACCCGTTCGAGCCAGGAGCGCAGTGGTATCACCTATCAGGTAAACAGCAGCCGCTCCGAGAACCGGAGCTTTGAAGTACGGGTTGACCTTCTGCCCTGACCTCAGGCGTTTCGTTTGCCCAGGAGAACCTGCTTGGCTTCGTTCAGTTTGGCCGCCAGGTAGTCATTGCCACCCCGGTCCGGGTGAAGCTTCTGCATAAGCCGGCGATGGGCCATCACGACCTCTTCTTCAGTACAACCGGCTTTCACTCCGAGGATATCGCAGGCCTCGCGTTCTGACATCTGGCCAGTCAGATCCGTGCCCTGACCGGATTGACGGCTTGCCTGCTCCTGCTCTGCTCCCTGCTGTTTTTCGCCCATGAACCGGTTGATGGCCGGGGCAAATTTCAGCAGCGCGGGCAACTTGCGCAACAGGGGAATCAGGGCCGCGACTGCCGCCGTCAGTACATGGACCCGGCCAGTCAGAACCATGAACACCAGCAAGGCGCCACCGATCACCAGGACAATCTTCCAGGTGGCCGCCTTTTTCTTTTCGGCGGACAGCGCGCCCCACTGCTTCAGAATTACGAACACGGCCGCTGCCAACGCGAGCCCCAGAATCCACTGCATGGTTGATCCTCACCCTGAATACCGTCGTAATTCTGTCACCGACGCGTGTTACATTACCAGTGCCCTGCGCGGAAAGCCGCCCACTATAAAACAGCCATGATGTTTGTCAATTCCGGCAAGCCCGGAGTCTAGATAGAAATACTTACAACCCGGTGACAATAGCGACCCTGATTTTGTAGGATGCTATGCTTCCCTAAATCTGACACAGATCCTCAGGACCCGAACCATGCGCACTGCTTCCCGCTTTCTGATCGTCATTATTTTTCTCGGCGTGGTGCTCGGAGGCATCTTTGGCTACAAGTTCTACCAGTTTGGCCAGATGCAAGAGCAGATGTCCCAGCCTCAGCCACCGGCCCAGATTTCCGCCGTTGAGGCCAAGAATGAAGCCTGGACGCCAGCCATCAAGGCTGTCGGCAGTGTTGAAGCCATCAACGGCATCCAGGTGGCCAACGAAGTGCCAGGCGTCATCGAGACCATCAATTTCGAATCCGGTGACGTGGTCAATCGTGGCGACGTACTGATCCGGATTGATGCAGCCATCGATGAAGCGGCCCTTCGCACACGCCGCGCCGAGGCACAGCTGGCCGAGCAGGAGTTCAAACGGGTGTCCGACCTGCTGCCCAAGCGCGCAGTATCCCAGTCCCAGTACGACGAAGCCAAGGCCAATTTTGACGCTGCCCGCGCACGTGTCAACGAAGCCGAGGCCCAGCTGAGCAAGAAGATCATTCGTGCGCCCTTTGATGGCACGCTGGGTATCCGGATGGTCGACCAGGGCGAGTATATTGCCACCGGTACCCCAATTGTCGAGATCAACATGCTGGATCCGATCTATGTTGACTACACCCTGTCGGAGAAAAACCTGCCGAACGTGAAGACTGGCTATCCGGTGGTCGCTACCGTCGCTGCGGTTCCGGAGCAGGACTTTGAAGGATCCGTCAGCGCCATCAACACCTCGGTCAACCCGGAAACCCGGACTGTCAGAATCCGCGCCACGCTTTCCAACCCGGACAACCTGTTACGTCCGGGTATGTTTGCGACAGTTCTGACCCAGCAGCCGGAAGACAACGAGGTTGTGACCGTGCCCCGCACGGCTATTTCCTACAACACCTACGGCGACTTTGTGTTTGTGGTTGAGGAGAACGACGAAGGCAACCTGGTCGTTAACCGTCGCACAGTGACCACCGGCGAAACCCGCAACACCCGCGTTGCTGTCCTGTCCGGGCTGGAAACCGGCGAAACCGTCGTCGAAAAAGGCTTGCTGCGCCTGCGCGCGGGCCAGCAGGTGGCCATCCAGGAAGAAGACCAGAAGCAGGGGGCGTCTGAGTAATGCGCTTCACTGACATATTTATCCACCGTCCCGTGCTGGCGACGGTGGTCAGTCTGCTGATTCTGCTTCTGGGTGCCCGGGCGGCCATGGAAATGGAAATCCGGCAGTATCCGGAACTCGAAAGCACCACCGTGACCGTCACGACGGCCTATCCCGGTGCCAGTTCCGACCTGATCAAGGGCTTCATTACCACGCCGCTGCAGCAGGCAATTGCCGAAGCCAGTGGCATCGACTATCTCACGTCCACCAGCTCCCAGGGCAGCTCCACCATCGAAGCAAAGATGGTTCTGAACTATGACGCCAATGCGGCCCTGGCGGAAATCCAGGCCAAGGTGGCGAGCCAGCGGAACGTACTGCCGGCCGAAGCCCAGGACCCGGTGATCACCTCCACGACCGGTGACTCGACGGCCCTGATGTACATCGCGTTCTACAGTAACGAACTGGCCGTGCCCCAGATCACCGATTATCTGACCCGCGTGGTCCAGCCCAGGCTGCAGGCGCTCTCCGGTGTCGGCAAGGCGGAACTGCTGGGCCGGAAATTCGCCCTGAGAGTATGGCTGGATCCGGAACGCCTGGCGGCGGTGGATATGACGCCTCAGGAAGTGGTCGCAAAGCTCCGCGCCAATAACTACCAAGCTGCCGTGGGCAACACCAAGGGCACCTATACCGAAATCAGCATGACCAGCGACACCGATGTGGCTGATCCGGATGCGTTCCGCAACCTGGTGGTCAAGCAATCCAATGGCACCCAGATCCGCCTGCAGGACATTGCCCGTGTTGAGCTGGGCTCTGAAACCTACGATCAACTGGCCCTGTACAAAGGTCAGCCGGCCACTTATGTCGCGATCGAGCTGGCTCCTGGGGCCAACCCGCTGACGGTCGCCGGCCTGGTGAAAGACGAGTTGCCCGATATCGAAAGCCAGCTGCCGTCCGGACTGGATGTGCGCCTGGCGTACGATGCCTCTGACTTCATCGAGGATTCCATCAATGAGGTGATCCAGACGCTGCTGGAAGCCATGATCATTGTTCTGGTGGTGGTGTTCCTCTGCCTAGGTTCAGTCCGGGCCTCGATTGTGCCATCTGTTGCCGTCCCGCTGTCACTGATCGGCGGCGCCTTCATTATGCTGATGTTCGGCTTCTCGCTGAACCTGCTCACCCTGCTGTCGATGGTTCTCGCCATCGGTCTCGTCGTGGATGACGCCATTATCATGGTAGAGAACGTTCACCGGCATATTGAGCAGGGAGAATCCCGTTTTGACGCCGCAATCAATGGTGCGCGGGAAATGGCGGTTCCCATCATTGCCATGACCACTACCCTGGTGGCGGTGTACGCCCCGATCGGCTTCATGGGCGGGCTTGTTGGTTCCCTGTTTACGGAGTTCGCCTTCACGCTGGCCGGTACCGTGGTTATTTCCGGCATTGTTGCCCTGACGCTTTCTCCGATGCTGTCGGGCAAGGTTCTGAAACCCCACGGCAACCCGGGTAAATTCGAAAACCTGGTAGAGAAAACGTTCAACGGCCTCGCCGCAACCTACAAGTCGGCCCTGAGCTCGCTGATGCAAACCAAGTCGGTCGTGGTTTTCTTCGCCGTCGTGGTGCTGGGCTCAATCTATTTCATGGTCTCCATGAGCCAGAACGAGCTGGCTCCTACCGAGGACCAGGGCATTCTGTTCTATCAGGGCCTTGGCCCACAGACGTCGACCCTGGATTACCTGCTGGAGCACGGCGATGAAATCCAGGAGCGGATGTCGACGGTTCCGGGCTACAACGAAGACTTCATGATCATCGGGATCACCGGCCCCAATGCCGTGTTCGGTGGTTTCAAGATGGCGCCCTGGAGCGAGCGGGAAATCAGCCAGTTTGAGGCCCAGCCCAAACTTGATGCCGAGCTCAAAAACGTCACCGGCCTGCAAACTGCGGTGTTCCCGCGCCCCTCCCTGCCGGGCTCTGGCGGTGGCCTGCCGTTCCAGTTCGTGATTACCACCGGCAGCAGCTATGAGCAGCTGGACCAGGTAGCGGATGAACTGCTGGGCAAAGCCATGGGCAGCGGAAACTTCATGTTCCTGCAGAAGTCCATCAACTTTGATCGTCCGATCACACGCATCAACGTTGATCGGGACCGGGTGGCGGACCTGGGCCTGTCGATGCAGGACGTCGGCCAGAGCCTGTCGAGCATGCTGGGGGCGGCTACATCAACCGGTTCAGCATGGAGGGTCGCTCCTACCAGGTGATTCCACAGGTTGACCAGCAGTTCCGGCTGGATGCCCAGGCGCTCAATGAGTACTACATTCGTGCGGATCAACGGCGAACTGGTGCCGCTGGGCAGCGTCGTCAGCTTCAGCCAGGGATGTTGAACCGTCCAACCG
>Ga0064014_10031_pt1 | contig 77084 bp, 82 predicted proteins | sample CrowatWCoCulture_2_FD_61584 | JGI IMG/M metagenome (GOLD analysis project Ga0064014, IMG submission 61584) | Marine cyanobacteria communities from the University of California, Santa Cruz, USA, analyzing cyanobacterial DNA methylation -... | ecosystem: Host-associated > Microbial > Bacteria >...
AAAGCGGAAATAAACGTTACACTACTACCACCTAATGGCATCCACTGAATGAAAACTTGGACTGATTTTGGGGTATTTCTGCCAATAAATTACCGAGACTTTTGATAAATTTTTCTGCGTTTATCGCTCTTGTGAGAGGGAATCTGATGATGTTTCTTTTTCTGGCTTATCTGGCTTTTCAGAAGTCATAAACCATTCAAATATTTTGATTTTAGTATAAGTAATTCAAACACTATTAAACACCTAAACTAATTTATCCGTAGGGAAATAATAGTATTTGATTGATCATTGCGAGGGAAGTTAATTACTATAGCAATCAGTAATGATTTATGAGATTATCGAGTTTCTCCCTTATTAAGGGGGTTAGGGGGGATCAGTTTCAACATTAATTCTCACAACTGAAACCTGATTGCTATAGAATTTGATTTTTATTCATTATATAGCACTACGCATTATGGTTAGGACGTTGATAAAATTGCACAACCCCGTAGGCCGATGCACTGCCCACCTTACCGGAAAACTGGGTTTAAAGCCCCGTCCTTCTTGCTCCGTCCCTATGTCTGAGGGAACCTCAGACGGGGCGGTGCGCTTTTAGGACGGCTTTTTATGGCGTGAAATTGGTGTTGTCAATCTGACTTAGATGCGTTTATGATAGATTGCGTAGTAGGTCGACAACGCAAGATGTTTATCATTGAGTACAAGCTGAGAGGAAAACAACGCCAATATCAAGCCATTGATGAGGCAATTAAAACGGTTCAATTCGTCCGTAATAAATGCCTTAGATACTGGGAAGATAACAAAGGTGTGGGTCAAAAGGATGTATAAATATGTCACTCAATTAAGAACTGAATACCCTTTTGTCAAAGCTCTCAACTCTACTGCTTGTCAGCAAGCTTGCGAAAGAACCTGGACTGCAATTCTTAAATTCTACAATAACTGCAAAAATAATATTCCTGGAAAGAAAGGATACCCAAAATATTCTAAGCGTACTCGTTCTGTTGAATTTAAAAAGTCAGGGTGGAAACTTAATCGAGACACCAAGAGAATAACTTTCACTGATGGCAAAAATATAGGAGTTAAAGTTAATAGGTAGTCGAGATTTGTTTTATTTCCAAGAGTGGCAAATTCAACGAGTTAGAATAGTTAGACGTGCTGATGGATATTTTGTTCAGTTAATATTGAAGCTTGATGTTAGAGATATAACCCCACAATTAGAGCCTACTAAAAAATGTGTAGGTTTAGATATGGGGTTAAGATACCTTTATGCTGATAGCAACAATAATGTTGTAGAACCTCCTAAATATTATCGTAAAGCAGAAAAACGTATTAATAAACTCAATAGAAGAAAGTCTAAAAAGTTTAGGAAGGGACAAAAGCAGTCCAATAACTACACAAAAGCTAGAATAAAGTATGCCAAGGGACATTTAAAAGTAAGTAGGCAGCGAGAAGAGTTTGCTAAGAGACTAGCACTCCGTTTAATTCAGTCAAACGACTTGATAGCCTATGAAGATTTAAAAGTCAAAAACCTTGTACGTAACAAGAAACTAGCCAAGAGTATTAATGATACTGGCTGGTCACAATTGAGAAAATGGATTGAGTATTTTGGGGTAAATATGGTAGGTTAACTATTGCCGTTAATCCTGCATATACTAGTCAAGAATGCTTCAATTGTGGACAACTAATTAAAAAATCTCTATCAGTTAGAACTCATGTTTGTTCCTGTGGATACTCTGAAGATAGAGACAAAATGGCTGCATTAAAATATACTCAAAAAAGCTACGATAGGGCATATCGGAAGCTGGTCGGAAGACCTAAACGCTTGGGGAGATTCGACCTCTGTTTTGGTTGGTAGCAATACCTGTCAAGGTAAGTTGAGTCAGTGAACCAAGAATCCACTCGCCTTTAGGCAGTGGAGTGTCAAAGTAATGCGCTCTAGCAAACTATAATTTTTTGAGTAATTGCTATAATTTTTTTATGCCATAACGCACCAAAATCCTGGTTTTTGGTGTATTACGCTACGCTAATACACCCTACAACTTAGTGCGATCGCCTCTCCGACGAATAAAAAGGCGATCGTTTGATAACCTGAGCTATGATGATAATAGAATAGGTTACTTTAAGATGACCTTTATTTTCCTTGCTTTTTTTGAGGAGGGAGTTGACCATGTTAGACCATAATAATCATTATTTCACGATATTCTTTCATTATCTCTTCTATTTAATTTTAGTGGGATTGCTCAGTTTTAGCCTGACTTACTTTATTAATAATGATCAAGATAGTGAAGCAAAAGGCAATCTAGAAAAAACAGCTAGTTTTGTCCTAAAACAGGCACAAAACTCTCGGTAATGATTTATTTTTTCAAAACTGGTAACTGGTAACTGTTAACTGATAACTGGTAACTCCTAACTGTTAACCCTTAACTGTCTTTTTCAAGGGAAGAATGTCTGCTTCATTGCTTCTCTAGCCACTCGTATTAATAAGGCTGCTAAGGTTAAACTAGCTAAGGTAGAACTTCCCCCATAACTCCACAAGGGAAATGGTAAACCAGTGGTAGGTAAACCACCCGTCGCAACACCAATATTTAACAAAGCTTGTCCCACCATCATCACCATCACACCAATAGCAATTAAACGTTTCACCCGATGCAAACAGTTAACGGCAACCCTCAAGGCAAAAGTAGAATAGGTAAACAATAATAACAGTAAAATAATGCTACCCACAAAGCCAAATTCTTCGGCATAAACAGAGAAAATAAAATCAGTGTATTGAATGGGTAGATAAAACAGTTTCTGTACAGACTGGCCATAACCAACCCCAAAAGTTCCCCCCGATCCCACTGCCATTAAACTTTGTACCAACTGATAACCGTTACCCAAAGGATCAGCCCAAGGATCGAGAAAAGCGGTGATCCGTTTACGCTGATACTCCCGTAAACTGATACTGAAAAGCTGTTAATAAACCTCCTAAAGCAGTGGTGGTTAAATACATGGAAGGAATACCCGAAGCTAATGCAATTAACCATAAACTCATGCCACATAAGCAGTGGTACTTAAATTGGGTTGTAATAAAATACAGGCTAAAATTACCCCAAAAATTCCCACCCATTGCAGTCTCACTCGCCAAGGATGACGTTCCCAAAAGCCAAAAAATATAGGCACTTTGTATTACTAAACAAGGTTTCATCAGTTCTGAGGGTTGGACTAAAACAGGGCCTAGTTTAATCCAACGGGTGGCCCCCATAAACTTCGTGCCCTAACCCTGGAACTTAAAGGTAGCTAAAATTAACCCTAAAAAGAAATAAATACCAAAAGGGGCTAATCTGATGAAGTATTGTAGGGCGATCGCACAATCACATTGAACCCTTGTAACCCGATCCAGATCCAAATGCTTTTGGACGGATCATATAATACCAACCGTTGCCAGTTTCTGCTAAAGCAACGGGATAAGAAGCGGAAAATAAGGTAATTAATCCGAGAGATAGCCAAAGAAAGGTTAACCAACGCAAAAAACGCGCTTGTGCAGACCATTTCTCTACAGTGGGATCGAAAATAGGGATAATATAGCTAAGCATTATCAACCAAATCAGAAGTAAGAGGAGAAAAGTTTTTGGTCTAATCCACCGAATACCCTGATGTTCAAAGCTGTCTTATTGTTCCATTTTCTTAATTAATCCGTAACTTTTACCTTAATTTCATCTCGAACACGGTAAAATGTTTCTATCGGTTGTCCATCGGGATCATCTAATTCCCAATCCTCAAAAATATCCCTTAACACCCATTCTTGAGGTAAGTTAACCCCACAACCACACAAAGAAATCACTGCATTATAACTATCTGCATCAAAATCACTTAAACCATCGGAAGTTTGATCAGTAATATTAATTCCTATTTCCTCCATAACTTGAATAGCAACTGGATGAACTCGACTTGCTTGTAAACCTGAACTGGTGACTTCAATTTTGCCCTTTCCTAAAGTCTTAGCGAACCCTTCTGCCATCTGGGAACGGCAAGAGTTACGTTTACAAACAAACATAACTTTTTTCATGATTTTCCTTTAATTTTAGTTGTTTCTCTTGACGTTCACTATAACGATCTGTTAGATAATCTACCTTATCTCTTAACAATAAAGTAAATTTATATAATTCCTCCATGACATCAATAACTCGGTCACGATAAGCAGAGTCTTTCATAGTTCCGTCTTCATGAAATTCCTGATAAGCTTTAGCAACTGAGGATTGATTAGGAATAGTAAACATTCTCATCCATCGCCCCAAATTCTCAGGGTGTTAACCGCATTAAAAGATTGAGAACCCCCACTTACTTGCATCACAGCTAAGGTTTTTCCTTGTGTGGGACGAACAGAACCAATATTTAAGGGTATCCAATCAATTTGATTCTTTAATATCCCCGTTACATTACCGTGCATTTCTGGAGATGACCAAACTTGTCCTTCTGACCATTGACTTAGTTCTCTTAGTTCTTGTACTTTAGGATGAGACTCTTCCACTTGTCCCCTCAAGGGTAAGTCATGGGGATGAAAAAATTTAACTTCTGCCCCCATTTCTTCAATAATTATTGCTGCTTCTTCCGCTAATAAGCGACTATAAGAACGCTCTCTTAATGAACCGTGCAAAAATAAAATACGGGGTTTATGTTCAAAATTACTCATGGAAGTTGTTACTTATTTCTAGTGCAAAGAATCAATACAATGGGGATCTAGTAACGTTGCTATCTCTGGATTTCTACGAAACCTATCAGCGGTTTTTTTACAGACTTCAACTAACATTAACATCACAGGAACTTCAATCAAAACTCCCACAACTGTTGCTAAAGCTGCCCCAGAATTTAACCCAAATAACATGACTGCTGTAGCAATCGCAACCTCAAAATGATTACTGGCACCAATTAATGCCGCCGGGGCTGCATCTTCGTAGGTTAAGTTTAGTTTTAAACCAGCAACATAGGCAATTAAAAAGATAAAGTTAGTCTGAATAAATAGGGGAAGCGCAATTAAGAGAATGTGCAGAGGATTATTAACAATTAATTCTCCTTTGAATGCGAAAAGCAAGACCAATGTTAGTAATAAAGCAGTGACAGAAATAGGACTTAGATAGTGCAAGAATTTACGCTCAAACCACTCTTTTCCTTTATGTTTAAAAATCCAATAACGGCTATAAATTCCAACCGCTAACGGTAAACCAACATAGATTAACACTGAGAAAACAATGGTTTGCCAGGGAACTACTAAATTGTTAGCAGAAAGTAGCCATTTTCCTAGCGGTGCATAAAGAAATAACATCGCTAATGAGTTAACCGCAACCATCACCAAAGTATGACCTTGATTACTATAAGAAAGATAGCCCCACATCAGTACCATAGCGGTACAAGGTGCAATTCCTAATAAAATACAACCAGCAATATAAGAGTTTGCTAAGGTAACTTCCGAACCTCTAATTATCTCTGTTGCACTTAACATTGGTGCAAACAAATAACCTAGAAAAAACTGAGCAAACACCACCATTGTAAACGGTTTAATTAACCAATTAATGACCAAAGTTAAGATAACAGGTTTTGGCGTTTTTGCTGCTTGCACTGCTTGAGAAAAATCAATTTTTACCATGATGGGATACATCATGAAAAATAAGCAAATAGCAATAGGAATGGAGACATTATAAACACTCATTGCGTCTAATGTCTCGGCCACACTAGGAAAACTTCTTCCTAACACAATACCGACAATAATACAGACAAATACCCACAAGGTTAGGTATTTTTCAAAAATGTTGAGACTTCCCCCTGCTTTTACAGCTTTGGGATTAATGCGAGTACGAGTGGTCATAGAACATATCAAAATTATTTGATATATTAACGTTATATCAAAATTATTTGATATGTCAACGCCGATAAGTATCCCAGTATACAATCAGCAAAGTTTGTACCCTTATGGAAGTGTGGGGAGCAAAATATTAATATAGGTCCTATAATTTAATAAATTTAAAGATAATCTAAAGAAAAATAGATTATCTTTAATTACAATGTATGGTTGTCAATTGTTAACGATTATCAATCATAAAAAGGAGTCTAAAATGGCATCCACATTAATTGAAGCAAAGATAGTTCCTGGTCAAGTCTACTCAGAGAATGGATTGCCCGGATTTCTCACAAATTAATTTGAAAGCCCAATCCAGAGATGAAAAATGATAATTTTTAGGACTAATAGAAATTTTGAATATAGATGAATAAAAAAATTGACTTTGATTATCCAAAAATTGAGTTTAAGAGGGAATAATTATATTAACTTTTGATTTTCTCCACGATAAATAAGACTAAATGAAAGTATCAGTCAGTCAACGACTTATGATAGATATCTTTTTTAAAAAACAACTTATTCTACTTATCCAGTATTAGGAATAGTTTTAATTCTTTTGTTAGCAATAGACAAAATATCTTGATAAGGACAAGCACTAGCTATAGCGATAATAATTCTTCTACAACTAATCTTTATTCTGGCTCCCAACTTAAGAAGATTTAGACGTATTCTTCCCACAGTTGCTTTAGCCAATGAAGTTTTTTTTAAACAGTGTTGACGAAAAGCATTTATGAGAACATAAGCCCAGGAATGTATCCATAATCTTAGTTGATTACTTTGAAATGTTTGAGTTGAAGTTCTATCAGCTAACAAGTCTAATTGTTGTTCTTTACTCCGATTTTCCATCTCGCCTCTCGGACAGTATTTTTTTGTATAAAGTTTTGAGGGTGGAATTTTTGAAGCGGGCAAAGATGTCACCACATGGCGCATTTTTAAGCCATCACTTCCATAACAAACTTTTGTCACTACTCTTCTTTGACAACTCCATGACTTTTCTGTTTTATAACGAATAGAGCGATGCCAAGTAGAAATTGGTACTAATTTTTTAACTTCTTCTAAATCTTCTTTTTTCTGAAATAAACTATCCATTAATTCAATTATTGGAGCTAGTTTTTTTTCATATTCATGTTTGGCTTTTTCAATTACATCATCCGCTCGTAACTTAAGAACGCCATTTGTTCCCATAGCTATAACATAATCAACTAAAGGCTGATTTTCACAAAAATAGAAGATTTCTTCACGGGCATAGGCACTATCACCCTAACTAGGATATGAGTCTCTGACCATTTTTCTCTAATTAGTCCGATAATTCTTTGTAATTCGTCTAAGGCTCCATCGGCTGGATCTACATTAGATGAACGAAGTTTAGCAACTAATAAATGATGCCCACAGAAAATATATAAAGGAGCATAACATACTCCGTGATAATAACTATTAAAAAATGCCCCTTCTTGATTACCATGTACTTGGTCATCCGTGACATCCATATCTAATATAATACTTAAGGGAGGTTTTTTATAAGACTCTAAAAAAAATTCGACAAAAGATTTTTCAATGGCTTCAAAGTTGGGTTCTATTTTATGATAACGACTCGTTTTGTGGTCGAGAATAGTCTCAGGACAATATTCCAATCTATTAATTGTACTTTTTCCAGCTAACCATCCCTTTTTATCTTCAAGTTCATTAAGCTTTTCTAAAGCGATCTTAAGGGCAGGATCGTGACGTAATTTATCATGGTCATTGACATCTTCATAGCCTAAAATAATTCCATAAAGCCTTTGTGCTAATAACTCATGAACGGAATGATCTACATAAGATTGATGACGATGATCTTGAAAACAGTTACCAAACTTCTCGGTAATTCCCAGTTTTTTATCCAACTCAGCTATCCAGACAATCCCCGCATCTGAAGTGATTAGTCCCCCATCAAAATTAGCGATTATTTCTTTTCCTTTCTGTTTACTAAAGTTGATTAATTGACGAGGGGTTCGGGGATGACTGGGACTCATTAAATCAGTTTAAGGTAAATTGTTTTAATAATTAAATTATAGCATATTTTATTCTAACAATCTAGTACTATTAGAGATTTTATTAATAATTTTTTTGGAAAAATGAGTGATTGATTTATCTTTTCATCTTTGTCTAATTCGGGTTGATTTTAACTTAAAATCTGACAACAGACTGTTGGTTGGGGAAATCTGCGATCGCTCTGTTCAAACCCACTTCCTGTAAGGCTTCTGTGTTTGGCGATCGCAGATTTTGTGAGAAATTCGGGATTGGTAATTGAGGCAGGTCTTTCCTGGCTAGAAATTACAAGGCAGCCTTATGATATAAGCAAATCGACCAACGCATACTTTACCTATGCAGTATGCAAATGTTACTTTTCGGGAGGTGAAACCTATGTCTATCCACTAAAAGTAAATCAGATCAGATTACGTTATAATGGTGAGAGTATTTTTGTATTATTTGATGAAATCCGTCCTGTCAAAAGTGACGTAGAAATACAGATTGGCTTGTATTTGTATGACAGTTAAATCACAAAGTTGAAGTTCAAAATGCAGGATTATCACTAATGGCTATAACTTATTATTCCTGCTTAAAATGGTATCTTAGTGTGTCGTTCGTTAACTATTGAGTTTTGCCCATTATATTAAGGGTGGTATCACTAAGAAACTTATAGAATAGAATACAAAGTACAAGACTACGAGTAAATATTAATTTCAACATTTATTCGTAGTCTTGTTTAGTATATTAAAAAAAGCAATAATTGATTTTAATTAAAATATTTCATAGAAAGTAAATATTTTAAAGTCTTGAAAAATCACTTCTCAAGAATAAATCTTTTGTATAGACGTTATTTTACCTTCTAAATTGATTATATCCTCTTGGTGTAATCATCCAATTTTGGTGTAAAAATGTGCTACTGTTACCAATTAAAACAGTAGTTAACATATCAATTTTATGTTCCAACATTTCTTGTAAATTAGTCAATATTATATTTTCATCTTGACGATAAGCACAACGAACTAAAGCAACAGGTGTTTGGTGATTACGATGTTGTAAAAATATAGTTTGTGCTTCTATAATTTGGTTTTGACGAGTTTGCGATCGCGGATTATAAAGTGCTGTAACAAAATCCCCAATCGCTGCTGCTTCTAATCGCTTTTTAATGACATCCCAAGGCGTTAATAAATCGCTCAAACTAATGGCACAGAAATCGTGCATCAATGGAGTTCCAACTCTCGCTGCTGCTGCTTGTAAAGCCGTAATTCCAGGGAATACTTCAATACTAGGATTTTTACCATCCCAATTTATATTTTTTAGTTCTTCTAATACTAAACCAGCCATACCATAAATACCACAATCTCCCGATGAAATTACCGCAACAGACAAGCCCCATTTAGCTAAATATATAGCTCTTTGCGCCCTTTTTTTCTCTTTAGTAATGGGTAAAGATTCAACAATTTGACCTGGACTTTGTAACGATTGAATTAACTCTAAATACAAAGAATAACCAATAATAGCATCTGCTTGATTAATGGCAGTTTTAGCAGCAGGAGTCATCTGTTCTAAACTCCCTGGTCCCATGCCCACTAAATATATTTTTCCCTCTTTTCCTGTATATTCTAACTGACTTTGAGCAATAGCAACCGTTACCGCTTCGTTATCAGATTTAACCACTTGTTTAGTTACTAAAAGAGACTTTTCTAACCCAACTTTATCCCCACTTCCTCCATAATTAAACCAATAATTTGCCCCATAAATAGCTGCCGCTTCAGCCACACTAGGTGTCCCAACTTCTTCCTTAACAACCTCAGAAGGATTAGGAACTTTTATCGTGTTTAAAACATCACTAGAATAGGTTAATAAAGGATATTGTTTTTCTTGGCAATATTCAACAATTCCCACCTCATCTGCTTTAATATCAATGGTGGCAATACCTGCGATCGCCTCTGTCGCTAAATGATACTTTTGAAAAATTTTCTCGATGGCAGACTCAATCAACCCCTGAGATGTTCCCCGAATGCAACCGATCCCCACCCATAACACACGGGGATACCATTGCACCTTAGGAAGAGTAGATCCTTCAGCAAACTTGCGTTTAGTTGCACTGATCCAGACACGGGCTTCTATCAGGTTATTTTCACCGATTTCAGGAAATCCAAAGTAAAAAGGATGATTTTGAGGTAAATTATCTTGCCGAAGCTTAGAACCTGCTTCTTGTATCACCTGAACCCTTTTTTGACAAGCAATAGCATGACTTACCCCTGTCCAATCTCCTGGCCCCTTGCGCCAACCAAAAGGCAAGCCTAAAATATCAATGGCTGGTAAATTGAGGCTATGGGATGCACCGGTAATAATGGGGGTAGCATTCAGTTGCTGAGCGATTAATTGAGCTAAGCGATCTGCTCCTCCTTGATGGCCACTGCATAAACTAATCACATATTGACCCGTCGGCTCAACAACAATAATCGCAGGATCAGAGGCTTTATCCTCTAATAAAGGAGCGATAAGACGAATGACAGCACCAGTAGCCAAACAGAAGATAAAAGCTCGGTTTTCTGCCCAAATCGTCGCTAAATGATTTTTTAAAGAACCTTGATAATGACAAGTGGTGCTATCAATTAAAGATAAGGTTTCGGGAACGTACAGTGTTGCTGTTAAGGATTGACACAGAGGATGTAATAGTTGAGTAGATTGAGGCGTGGTAGCGATCGCAGCAATAGGCTTAAAAGCAGCAAAGAGAGTCATTAATAATCCTAAATTTCTGAGAATTTGAAAACTGCGCTTTCTTGCTTATAATACCTTAGACTTGATTAATTTAGCGATCGCCTTGATCCTCTTGATCATTGATAAATGTTCCTTTAGTTGATTGTAATTCTCGGAATAAGGATTCTACTTGATAGTAGGCTTTTTCTGAAGGCAATTTTCCTCCTGTGTATAGATTAGCAATAAATCCTACTTTTTGCGCAAATTCTTGTAGTTTAGCGTTAAAAATCACCGTATCATCCGTTAGAGATCCATACTTTAAGAAAAAGAGAAATGGAGGGAGTGCAGAATTTACCAAGTCTGCTTTTAAATGGAAAGATGGCAAGCTATTTTTAGCTAAGTGTAAGGAGCATCTAAATATAGTCTGGAGTCGCTTTTTACCTCAAGATAGTACCCCATCTATAGTAACAATTAAACTAGACCCATCTGGGCGTTGGTTTGTCTCAATTTTAGTTAAAGATCCTACTGTCAAACCATTACCAAAAACGAATAAAAAAGTAGGTATTGATGTAGGAATTACTAGCTTAATCACCACTAGCAACGGAGAGAAAGTAGCTAATCCCAAACAGTTTAACCGCTTGTATAAAAAGCTCAGAAGAAAGCAAAAGGCTTTGAGCCGGAAAACCAAAGGCTCAAATAACCGAGATAAAGCTTGCCTAGAAGTAGCTAAAGTACACGCTCAAATTAAAGATGCTCGTACCGACTTTCTTCACAAGTTAACCACTAAACTTGTGCGAGAAAATGACCTGATTGCTATTGAAGACTTAGCTATTAGAAATATGGTGCGGAATGCACCGCCGCTTTCCACTGCCGCGTTCCACGCCTTGAATTCAATTCAAGGTGGGTCGGCGGTCAAGAACCATAAGTTAGCTAGGTCAATTAGTGATGCCAGTTGGGGAGAGTTTAACCGTCAATTAGAATACAAATGTGAGTGGTATGGCAAAGAATTAGTCAAAATTGACCGCTATTTTCCTAGTAGTAAACGCTGTGGAAATTGTGGTCACATTGTAGATAAACTGCCGTTAGATATTAGGGAATGGGAATGCCCTAAATGTGGGACTAACCATGACCGTGACATTAACGCCAGTCACAATATTTTGGCCGCAGGGCTTGCGGTGAGGCAGCGCGGTCTTGGGGGTTTCCCCCACTCGCTATTGCCGAACCCCTTTGGGGTGTCAGTCTGTGGAGCGAGTGTAAGACCTGAAGAGAGTAAATCTCGGAAGGCGACTGCATTGAAGCAGAAACCTAAATCGTGAGGTTTGGGAATCACCGCACTTTTAGGGCGGTGAGGATGTCAACGACCTGAATCTATAGTATTGTCCCTTGAGGAGTCAGATTTTGAAGTGATGGAAGAGTGACGGGGAGTGTGGGGAGAGGGGGAGAGGGGGAGACACCGGAGACTGATAACTGATAACTGGTAACTGGTAACTGATGACGACAAACTCATAATTAATTCTGAATATTAAAGCAATTATGAGGAATCTTACTTTAAAATTAAGCTGGTGTGCTGTAAAAAAGCCGACTTTCTATCCATTTAAACATCGAACTATGCGAATATTAGCCCTGGTTCCTGGGGGAATAAGCGAACAAATTTTATTTTTTCCGACCCTGGAAGACCTCAAAATTCAATATCCCAATGCTATTATTGATGTCCTGGTTGAACCCCGTGCAAAGGTCGCTTATCGGGTGTGTCCCCAGGTTAACGAAGTCCTCTTATTTGACTATGAAGATCGCAGTGGACTGGCTGATTATTTAAACTTATTAGGGATTATCCGCGATCGCGAATACGATATAGCCTTAAGCTTAGAAAAAAGCTGGAGTATCAGGTTATTACTCTGGTTGAATGGTATTCCTTTGACTGTTGGCTATGGGAACAAACCTACTTGGTTTATATCTAAAGCCATTCCCCAAAAAACAGAACAATATGTTGCTGAGATGTACCATGATCTCATGGAGGGTTTAGACATTCAATCCACTTGTCCCCCCTTAAAAATAGCCCTACCCAAAGATGACATCTCTTGGGGCGAAACTGAGCAGAAACGCTTATTACTTGAGGAGAGCGGTTATATTTTAATCTATGGAGGGGCTAGTGAGTCCTATCCTGTGCCTCAGTGGAGTAATATTATTAACAGAATTCAAGAAAAGCAACCTTCATTGTCCATCGTTTTATTACAGGGTGGTGGTGATGAAGCTTGGGTCAATTCTTTACTGAGCAGTTGTTCTAATCTAAAGGTAACAAAACCTGGGGATATAGGAAAATTAGCTGCCATAATCGCAGGAGCTAATTTAATGATTTGTACTGATAGCACTCCCTTTCAACTAGGGGTTGCCGTTGGAACCTATACCGTTGCTTTATTTGGCAAAACTAACCCGAAGAAACGACTACCGGCCAACGACGATCGCTTTATTGCCATTCAATCACCCACTTACAATTTAGGGGATATTCAGGCATCAAAAGTGTTGGAAAAAATTTGGCGAACTTAATAAAACCCTATACTACTAGGTTATCGTTATTAACCTAGTAGTATAGGGTTTTATTTTCAGATATTTCACCTGAATTAATCCTGAAATTAACGTAACCTCTTCTATTTCTTTTTAGCCTTAGCTAATTTCCGTTTGAAAGTTGTTCCAAAAGCGATCGCTGTCCCTGCACCAAGGATTGTTAAAGGTTCAGGAACTGCATGATTTCCCTGAGTAAAAGTCAAACTTCTTAGTTCAGCTTTAGCGTTTCTCGTTTGAGTTGGATCACCAATAATTAAAGAATTCTTATTAGGATTATTTGTAGCAGATATCGTCCTAATAAAAATATCATCAATATAAACATCTGCCGTCCCTGTGACAAATGATCCTTCTAAACGATAATCATGAAATTCCGACTTATCAATATGATTTAAGGAAACTATATCCCTCCGCATTGCAATATCATTTAATCCGATAGCTATGCTAAGTATTTGTGTTCCACTGGCAACAAATACACCAAACCCAGGAAAATTTACTCCAGAGCCAGTGATTTCTTCCTGAGTTACTCTGGCACTGAAAGATAAAACAAATGATTGATTAACATCAACTACATTATTCAGTTGAAACCCATAAGATCGTTGACCTCTCCCCATAGTATTTTGTTTTAAAACATTATTATCAACTAAAAATAAATCTTCAGTATGAGAAGAACCACGATCCCAAATTGACCATTCTTGTTCTGTTGGTAAACTATCAAAATCTAGCCTAATAGTAGAAGCTTAAACTTCTTTATTTATACCCATTACACCAAGAATAAATAATGTAGATAGTGACAGAAAAATATTTTTATTCATTTATTTAAACCCATATTCAATATAAAATCAGTTACTATTAAGCAATAACTTTCCTAATAGACTTTACAATAGTAACATAATAACTTATAGCTCTCTGTAATCGTAATGTCCAACTTCAGAAAATCTAAAAAATAACAAGATAATGTCCCCTTTACCCCATCATTATCGTTTTAAACAGGGGAAAACCCAAGATAAAACAAGACTGTTGAAATTTATGGAACTCACCTATCAAGAGTTATTTCCTGAACAGTCTAATTTCAGTCATTTAAGTAAAACTGTTGCTCAATATTTATCCTCAAAAACCCCCATTTGGTGGATAGAATATCAACCGCAAAATCAAACAAAACCCGACATCATAGCTTGTCTTTGGATGGGAACCGCTATCGATCAAGTTAATGGTCATAACTACGGACATATTTTTTTAATCTATGTTAAACCCAACCATCGTCGTCAAGGTTTAGCCACAACCTTGATCCAACAAGGACAAAAATGGGTAGAGCAGCAAGGCTATGATCAGATGGGACTACAGGTATTTGAACGAAACCAAGCAGCCCTGAAACTTTATGATAAATTAGGATTTTACCCTCAATCTTATTTAATGTTTAAATCTGGGAATATCAAGGAATAAAGACATTTTTTAACCGTTAGCTAAACCTACCATTATTAATCAACTCAGTGATTTGTTCCAAAATTCGTTATGATGCTCTAACAGGTCGCAAACTGTGAGAAGTGAGACGGAAATGAATAAACACGATCTTTTAAAATCGAAACCCGCTTTAAGAAAAACCTTGCTCAAACAAGGTATCAGCTTGGTGAGTGGACTGGGTATTTTAACCAGTGGAGTCGCTTTCAACGGGGCGATGGCCTCATCAGAAACCTTGGTCATTCCTGAAAGTTCTGCCCCCAAGGTCCAACCTCAACCCCCTTCCCCATCTCCTGTGAAAGTACCGAAGGTTTCCCCCTCCGTTGCCCCAATGCCTTCCAGTAATGCCAAACCGGTACTAAGACGGACTTCTAATAAACCTAATCAACCGAAAGTATCTCCGAAACCCTCAGTTTCTCGGACTCATGACAATTCTAAGCCGAAAGTAAAATTGTCAGCCCCTAAAATTTTAGATCCGCAAACCTCAAAAAGTGAACCTCCTAAAACCCTAAAACAGGCACTAACTCAACCCCAAACCATTCAATTATCCCCTTCCGTCACTACTAAGGGGAAACATAGTTACATTGATTCCAAAAGTTACGGTAACGTCAGCCCAACGGTTACAAAGCCCAACAAAGTTGTCTTAACCGAACGCTCTACCGGCTGTAAAACCGTTGCCCAAAATGGTCAGTTATCAAGGGGCAGTTGTGGTGCTGTGGCCACTCAAACCCCGAAAATTCAAGCCCCCCGAAAGTTAGCCCCACGTCGTGTTACTTTAGCCTCTCGTCAAAGAAACACAACCACTCAGGCCGCTAAACCCGTCAGATCAGCCCCAAGAGTAAAACCCCTACGCTTACGTCGTCCCATTGCCTCAGAACAAATAGTTAATCTACAACCGATCCAACGTCGGGGTTTATCCATTGCTCTAGAACCCTTACCCCGTTATAACCGCTCTGCCTCAATGTATGCGCCCACCGCGCCCCAAGCACGGAGAACCGATTTAATCTTTCCCCTACCCGTAGCAGCCACCATGACATCTGCTTTTGGTTGGAGAATTCACCCCATTGCTGGAACCCGAAGAATGCACAAAGGGACTGACTTTGGCGCACCATTAGGAACTCCTGTCTTAGCAGCTTATTCTGGAGAAGTTTCCCACGCCGACTGGTCTGGAGGTTATGGTTTAATGGTGACGCTGCGTCACCTAGAAGGCACTCAAGAATCTCGTTATGCTCACCTTTCCGATATCTATGTCGAACCTGGAGAATGGGTGGAACAAGGGACAGTTATTGGACGGCTTGGTAGTACAGGCTATTCCACCGGGCCACACCTCCACTTTGAATGGCGACACCTTACCGATAAAGGATGGGTTGCCGTAGATGCTGGCCTTCATTTAGAGTACGCTATGGATAATTTAATCCGTTCTATGCAGTACGCTCAAGCCAGTGAAAACCCTGATAGTTAATACCAATTTCGCAAAGTAGGGGTTAACGGCCGTTAACCCCTACAATATTAAACTAAGCTGCTTGTTCTAAACTAGATTCGTCAACTTTGTCAAGATGACGGCTATTTTTAGTAGGAACAGGCAAATCTTGTCCTTTATGAAAATCTTCTTGAACTTTATAGGTTAAACGGGGAGAAATTTGACGGACAATTTGAGTCAATAAGCGATCGCCTGTTTTTTGAATCACGGAGAAAGGCAGCTTATGAATAAATTTAGGAAACTTTACCGCCACATCCATAGCTAAATTCCATTCTACTTTGGTAATAATCTCTGGAACTTGCGCTTGTTTCTGTTTTTTAAAGGCTTTTTCTAACCCTGGACTAGCTAAACGGCTAGGAATTTCCTTAATAGACATGGAAGCGTGATAATCCACCTCATAGCCCAAATAGGGTTCATCGGGAATAGGAATACTGTGCATATCATAAACCCCATTGAGGGAAGGTTCTAAGACAACGGCCAGTTTCGGTTCCACATCGTAACCAAAAGATCCAAATCGCCCCACTGTTAAAATATAGCCATTATCCCCAATAGCTTCGGTTTTCATCGGCGCAGCACAACGACAAAACCATCTCTGATGAGCATTGAGATAGTTGGCCACTGTGTCAGCGTCACTATACATTTCCATATACCCCACAAATTGGGTCTTAAAATGGACAGGGTTGGCTTCTAAGGGTTGAGTAAGTTCTTGCTCTTCAAGATTGCTTAAAGATACCTCTGAAACCTGACTGGGATGATTATTGGGCCATTGACATTGCATAACGATTTCTTAAAAAGTTAGTTTACAGTGATTTTTTTGGGGTTACGGGGTCGTCAGACTCCTAATAAGGTTACGAAATTTACGAAACTTCATACAATAAAGAAAAGTTAAAGTATCCAAAGTATCTATTCTAAATCAAGTCAAAAGAGTATGACGATGAAAGCATTAGTAGCAGGTGCCACGGGGGAGACAGGTCGCAGAATTGTCCAAGAATTGGTCAATCGTCAAATTCCTGTCAAAGCATTAGTGCGAGATCAAGACAGAGCAAAGAGCATTTTGTCCCCTGAGGCCGAGTTAGTCGTTGGTGATGTCCTGGATGTGGATAGTCTAACGAAAGCGATGACAGAATGCACTGTCCTAATCTGTGCCACAGGTGCCAGACCAAGTCTTGATCCCAGCGGCCCCTATCAGGTGGACTACGAAGGAACAAAAAATTTGGTAAACGTCGCCAAAGGACAAGGAATAGAAAAATTTGTCTTAGTTTCTTCCCTTTGTGTTTCCCAATTTTTTCATCCTCTCAATCTTTTTTGGTTAGTTTTATACTGGAAAAAACAAGCCGAAAACTATTTAGAAAATAGTGGTTTAAAATACACTATCGTCCGTCCTGGTGGTCTTAAGAACAAGGATAACTCAGATCCAATCGTGGTGTCATTCGCAGATACCCTGTTTGAAGGTAGTATTCCTAGAAAAAAAGTAGCTCAAGTTTGCGTAGATTCTCTGTTTAAAGATGACTATCAACAACGCATTCTAGAGATTGTTGCTCAAAGCACTGAAGTTTAAAATCATTGATCATTGTTGATTTAATTATTATTAGATTATTTATCATGAAATATCGAAGATTTGGCCGTACAGAATTAGAAATGCCTGTTTTTTCCTGTGGAGGAATGCGTTATCAACATAAGTGGCAAGATGTTCCGGAAGATGAAATTCCTGAAGAGAATCAACGTAACTTAGAAGCCACAATTAAACGTTCTTTAGAAGTTGGTATCAATCATATTGAAACCGCTCGAGGTTACGGGACATCGGAAATGCAGCTAGGGAAGGTCTTGCCTAAAATTCCCAGAGAAAAGTTAATTGTTCAAACCAAGGTTTCTCCTAAAGAAGACCCTAAAGAATTTCGTCTACAATTTAATCAGTCTTTGAATTTTTTGCAACTAGATTATGTTGATCTATTGGGATTACACGGGATTAATACTGACGAAATTTTAGACTATTGTATTCGACCTGGGGGTTGTTTAGACGAAGCTAGAAAATTACAAGAACAGGGTAAAGTTCGTTTTATTGGCTTTTCAACCCACGGACCTACTGATGTGATCAAAAAAACTATAGAAACCGATTGTTTTGACTATGTGAATCTCCATTGGTACTATATCAATCAAGCTAATTGGCCAGCTATAGAAGCAGCGAAGAAACATGACATGGGGGTGTTTATTATTAGTCCTTCCGATAAAGGAGGAAAACTTTATGAACCTCCTGAAAAATTGGTTGAATTATGTCAACCTTTGAGTCCGATGGTGTTTAACAATCTCTTCTGTTTATCCCACCCAGAAGTTCATACTCTCAGTTTAGGGGCAGCCCGTCCAACAGATTTTGATGAACATTTAAAGACCCTTTCTTTGTTAGATGATCCTCAACCCATACTAAAGCCTATTATAACTAGATTAGAAGAAGAAGCTATCAAAATTTTAGGAGAAAATTGGGTTCAAACTTGGAAGCAGGGATTACCAAAACATCAGGAAACACCTGGAAATATTAATATAAAAACCATTTTATGGCTGAGAAATTTAGCCTTAGCTTATGATATGATTGAGTATAGTAAGATGAGATATAGTCTATTAGGAAATGGAGGACATTGGTTCCCTGGTAAAAAAGCAGAAAATGTCAATGAATTAGACTTATCTAAATGTTTAGTTAATAGTCCTCACAGAGAGAAAATACCTAATTTGTTAGCGGAAGCTGATAGTTTATTGGGGGGACAATCTGTACAAAGATTATCCCAAAGTTAAAGGCTTTCTGCCTATTATATTGTAGGGTGAGCAATGCTCACCTTCCAATTAAATTTAGGAGAATACCAACAATAATCAAGCATAATTGTTGGAGGAGATAAGAAAAATAATGCCCAGAAAATGGCCGTTGAGAGATAGAGAGAATATTGAATCATGAAAGTGACAATAGCAATGGCGATCGCCCAGAAAATACGGCTTAAATAATGATTAGGAATAGAACGGGGATCGGTTAACATAAACAAGGCAAATAACAAGAGACTCCCTGTCATTAAATGATGACTTAAAACATCCCAACTCCACCCTAACCAAAAATTGCGGACTGCTTCCAATAGGGTATAAAACAGCAAGAAAACTGCCGAAGTTTCCCAACGGCCAACCCGTTTCAAAATCATAGCACCAGCCCCTAAAAATAGTAGCAGAAACCAGAAATCATTACCCCATTGTCCGGGGGATACCCAAGCATCTTGGGTAAGGGTTAAAGCTGCAATAATGCCAAAATTAGCAGGATTAAAAAAATGTTTTTGACTAACTCGAAACATAAACTTACTAGCAATGGCCAAACTCCCTGCTAAGATCATTGTTGTCTCGTGATTTGCCCGTAATAATAAACACAAACCCAAAGCTGTAATGAGGGAACTACGCCAAGAACCCATAAATAGGGGATTATTTAAGAATAAGTTAAAACTAATTTTATTTTTCTGTTTAATAAAATAAACCCAAGAAGTTAATAATAATTGTGTCAATAAACAACTAATAATAGCGACAATAATTAACTCAGGTTTTAGAGACCAATCACGGGTAATCATCCCTAACCCAAGAAAACTACCCAGGAACAAAATTTGATAATCTCGGTCATCTCGTAAGATCATGGTTGCTTCCTATAAAAATTGACAATGAATAATTCTTTTTTCTCCTTGAAAGCAGAAGTTTTGAACCGCCTTAATTATCCATTATCCATTATCCATTGATAAATAGGAGCAAATAAGCAAAAGCTTTTTAATGATTTCCGTTTCTTCCCGTGCTATGGCACAAAAGAAACGTTAGTATAGAGGAGGTTATTTCTCGTTTTGTTCCATCTCTCACAAAAATAACTTTATGGAAATTCCTGTGTTTAATAGAGTAAGTCGTCCTCTACCTTGGATTTTAGCCGTTATGACGGGTGGACTCCTGTTTGTTGGGGGATTCACCTACAGAATTGCTAAAGCTCCTATTTCTGAGAGTAAACTGGAACAAATGACCGTTCTGGCTGAACGGGAAAGTCTCTCCGTTGATATCGAAGCTAGTGGGGTGGTAGAACCCATAGAAAGTGTCAATATTAGCCCCAAAAATCCAGGGCGGTTGGTGCAGTTGCGAGTTGAACAGGGTATGAGAGTTAAACAGGGACAAATTTTAGCCCTGATGGAGCATAGTGAAAATAAAGCTCGGGGTAAATTTGCTGAAGCTAGGTATAATCAAGCCTTGGCTGACTTAGAAGGAGCTAAAGTCCGTATTCCTAGTGAGATTAGACAGGCAGAAATTCGTTATATTCAAGCACAGAGCAAACTAGAACAGAGAAAAGCGAATTTAAAACGAGCAGTAGAGAGAATTCCCAGAGATATAGACCAAATCAAAGCACAAATCGTATCTGCACGCTCCGGCCTTCAGTTAGCGGCCTCTCGTGTGAAACGTAACCAAGAATTACTGGAAGAGGGGGCGATAACTCAAGATCGATTTGATGAACTCCTGAACAATTATAATAATGCTCAGGCTAATCTTATTGAGCTTGAAACCAGGCTAGATCAGGCAAATAATACCCAAAACCCAGAGATTGATCAATTAAAACAAGAAGTCATCCACGCTGAGGCTACCTTACTCGAAACACAAGTTCAACTCGAAGAACGCAAAAGAACCGCCACAATGGATATAGCCAGTTTAGAATTGGCTGCTGAGGCCGCTAAGGCCGAACTTGAAGAAGAGGTGATTCAATTTCAAGACACGGCTATACGCGCCCCTTTTGATGGCATTGTCACGCAAAAATACGCTAACCCAGGGGCTTTTGTCACCCCGACTACATCCGCATCTAGTACAGCCTCAGCCACATCTAGTTCCATTATCGCCTTAGCACGAGGGCTGAAAATAGTGGCTAAAGTGCCAGAAGTAGATATCGCCATGATTAAACAAGGGCAGCCGGTTATGATTACTGCCGATGCTTTTCCCAATCAGGTTTTTGAAGGGCAGGTGGTTTTAATCGCTCCAGAAGCCGTTGTCGAGGCAAATGTGACCTCCTTTGAAGTCACCATTGCCTTGAGGACGGGAGAGGATAAATTATTATCACGGATGAATGTGGATGTGAATTTTCTCGGACAAGAAATTAGCGATGCTTTGGTGGTTCCTACCGTGGCCATTGTTACCAAAAATGGAGAAACTGGGGTCATGGTAGCGGATGAGAACGAGAAACCTAAATTTAAACCAGTTACTATCGGTCAGGTGTTGCATGAAAAAACCCAGATTCTTTCTGGTTTAACCTCTGGAGAAAGGGTCTTTATTGATTTACCCGAAGACAACCAAAATCAATCTCTATTTTAACTAATTCAGCAGGGAGAAATCTCCCATTGAGGGACCAACCCTAACACAGTAGGGGTCAATGCTTCGACTACGCTCAGCCTTGGCCCCTACTGTGGTTGCTTATATAGCAGGAGGCGGGGGGCAGGGGGCAGGAGTCAGGAGGTAAAAACCTGGCTGCGATTAGGTTTGAGTTTGAAAAAATGTCCTAACTGCCTTGGGGGTTGCTATAACTACAGGAAACCCAAAATCTAAACTTTTGTAACATTTATCTGATTTATTCTCTCAATAAATTAAGGTTAATAACCGATAAAGACAAGACTAAAAAATAGATAATGGACTAATGGAAAAGGTTTAGATAATTGAATATTAATCAAATAAAATTTTAATTGACAGCTTTTTTTAATAAAGTTGAAAACAGTGGTATAGTCATAGTTTTTCAAAAGGATTAGGATAGTTATTGAAGGCAGATGAGTTGCTTTCTATCGTTGCAAAAAGAGGGTTATTTATTATGGCTACCATTGAAGCTCAAGCAAATATAGCTTTAACAAAAGCTGATTGTTCTAGCTGTTTAACTAGGAGTTGTCCCATGAATGGTTCTGACAATTCTCCGGTAAATTTATGTAATATCTTCCGTCAAGCTAATTGTGCTTTCTGTGCTATTAAAGAGTGTTCTTTTAATGGCACCATCAATTCTCCTGTATTGAATTGTAGCAGTTTTAAATTGTTAGGTGCAGCTGAATTTATCGAGGCTTCAGTTATTAGTTAAAAGTTTTTATATATCTCTCCAATGTTTTATCTTATTTGGGGAGATATAGTTGACTTAAGGAGTTTTAGGTGATTCCTATCCTTTATTTTCTGCCGTAACGCACCAAAATATTGTTTTCCGGTGTATTACGTCACACTAATACACCTACAATTATTTTGATATTGTAAGGTGGGCAAACCAAAGACTTCTCCTAGAAACCCAAAAGGTAGCCAACTTTGCCCACCCTACATTGAGTCTACCAACCTGCTTCAGCTTGACTTAAAACATAAGTAGCCACATCCTCAATTTTTTGAGCATCTAAACGCCCTCCAAACGCAGGCATGGCATTTTTACCATTAGTGACTTGATAGACAATTTTTTCTAGGGTATCTACCCCATTTTTCTCGAGGTAATTTTTGGCTAACCCTTTACTGGGTCCTGCTACTACATTTCCTCCGCCCATGTGACAAGCGTTACAGTTGGCAGTAAAAATACCTTTACCTGCACCAGCGTCACCGGCTAAGGCTGGGGAGGCAAAACTTAGACAAAAAAAAGCAAAAATCAACAAAATTTTGCACAATAAGCGTTTCATTGTGTTCTCCTTGGAAATATCGATTCTTTATTTATTCTCTCTACAATTTTTAGTCATGTCAAAAGACAGCTTGTCAAACTATCTCCCCTGTGAATGGTTGAGTTTCGTGTACCAAAAAAAATCTTTTTTGTCCAAAGACAGCTTGTCAAACATCCCTCTTTTGCTTATAATAAGTAATGAAAAAAAAATACTGAGAACATATATTTCAGTCTTAAGGAATTTATGGGAACCACCAAAATGTCTAAAAAATTAGGTTTACTTATCGCTACCGTTGCTCTCTTCATCTCCAGTTTCTTCGTTGCTGTTAACCCTGCTTCTGCGGACACCGTTGAAGTTAAAATGGGTGCTGACAATGGAATGTTAGCTTTTCAACCCAAGCAAGTAGAGATCGCTGCAGGAGATACCGTTAAGTGGGTTAACAACAAACTCGCTCCCCACAACGTTGTTGTTGAAGGACAAGCTTCTCTTTCCCACAAAGGACTTGTTTTTTCTCCTGGTGACAGCTATGAAAGCACCTTTAATGAGCCTGGAGAATATACCTACTACTGTGAACCCCACCGTGGTGCTGGCATGGTTGGTAAAATTATCGTCAAGTAATTTTAATTATTTTTAACCTAATGTCGGGCAGAATTCCCTTATCCACGCTTAGGTTAGGGATGAATGCCCGACCAGTAAACAAACTGCGAAGCATCCATATTCCAGAATCTTGTGTTACAATCAATCTTGGTTGCGACCCACCCGAACGTTGGACTATCAGACAGCCTAACATCAAAGTAAAGTAGTAATACTTTCGGCGCAGAAACACTGTCAGATCGGGGAAAGAAATTACTGAAGAATAAAAAAGTAGGCAGCAAGAGCGTAAGACCAAACAGTGATTTGTCGAACAAGAAATAACTCTTGCGGAAGGCGAGAGTCTGCCTGTGGAGGCTGTGTTAGACCAAAATAAGACTTGTCTTATTGAGGCAACGGCCAATGAGACGGGAAAGCTCGAAGACGAATAAAACCGTCCTTGAGTTAAGGTGATTTCCAAGAAAAAGTTTCCCACCCATTCTCAGAATCTGTTTATAGAACATCTCAAATAAGCGAAAAGGGAAAAATAAAAAGTTGTTCGCGGATACTTTCCGCGAACAAAAACCTCCCTATCTAAAAGAAAGAAATACGCTAACTTTTAAATTAGCTTTGACTATTTTTAAAAAGGAAATTCACTTAATTTTACACTCTTATTAACTTTTTAGACTAACTGGGTCTAATCAAAATATCCCATTTAGGTAAGTGAGGATTACGTTCTAAACGTTTCTCAATTTCCTTCATCTCTTTTTTCGTTAAAGAAATGCCTTTTTGATAAACTTTTTTACTTAACTTAACTATCGGATTTAAGCCTTTCCATGTCATAGTTTTTACCCAAGCTAACATCGTTTGAGCATTTCTCAGAAGTGTTCCGTTCCAATGCCTCTCTAAAATTCCCCAACATCTTTCTATGGGATTATATTTACTGTGATAAGGAGGAAAATATAGTAATTGAATAGATTTCTTAGTTTGGTCGGCAAACTCTACCATTCTCTTCAAAAATTGCCTTCTTATTCCACTATTTTCTGCTCCATTATCAACTTTAATTTGGATGTTCTCTAGTTGCTGCTTTTCAGTTATACTCAGACTTGTCCACCATTGCTCCAAGTTATCTACCATGAAATCACTCGTTTTATAAGAACTTCCAAAAGTTACATAAAGTTGCCCTGTATCTTCATCTACAATCCCACAAGGAACGTATTTTTCTTTAGTTCCCATATCATGATCTTGAGCTTGATTATAACCTCTGGTTTGTCCGCCACGTAAATATTCTCCTATTTCCACAGTTGCTTTACAATCCATACTTAAACGTTTCACAGAAGGGTCTTTTTTTCTATCTTTTTTCTCTATATTCTCGAAGATAGCGTCCGTCTCCGAGATTTTTTTTTAGGTTTAGCTTTTACCACTTTTCTTAATCGATAGCCCAAACGATTTAAAATATCTGCCATTGTCGAAGCAGCAGGAACCTCCTCTCCATTATATCCTAGATTTCTTAATTGTTTAATGGCTTCAGCCGCCGTTAATCTTGTATAGGCAATGGGGTTATTAAATGTGGGGTTTTGTTGTGCGTGAGCTTCGGCTATTTCTTTCAATGATTGGGCAACTATTGGGTATCTTTCCTCCCATTTTTTACATCCACTATTGACTGATTGTAATCCTAAACACACTATCCCAGTTCGTTTTTCATGTAATCCAAGTTGAACATTTTTTCTCCCCCAACCAAACACGATTTCGGTTTGTCTGGCACTTCCTCCACAATACTTGAGACACATTTCAGCTTGAAATGAACGACGCTCTGCTCCCGTCATTTTTGAGGCTGCTAAACGTAAATCATCGACCATCGACGGGGTTAAGGGATTATTTGTCTGTTTTAGCTTCAATTTACTCTCTCTAATCTTTTTACCTCTTCATTTTAATCTATTTCTTCTGTTTTTTCAGACAAGCCAATTATGAAATTTTAAAGCCCAGATTCCGCACTTCAAAAAGTAGCATTAAATACTACAAGCCTGGGGTTAATAATTAAGTATAATTGCTTGAGCTCTTGAAGACAAAAAAGTGGGATAATTGCTTAAGTTGTTTCCTCTGTAAAAAAAGAGCGAAAAATGTCTTATTTAGAAGAAATACAAGTTAAAAATTTAGACCATTTAGGGATAGTAGCTGGTTTAATTGATGAAATAGGAATAGTCAAAATAATTAATAATAAATTAGGAATAGATGTTAGAGAAAAAATCTCAGCAGGTACAGTAGTTAAGTCTATTTTAATCAATGGACTAGGATTTGTTTCAAGACCTCTATATTTATTCAGTCAGTTTTTTCAAGATAAAGCCATTGAGAAATTGTTAGGAGAAAGAATTAAACCTGATTACCTTAATGATGATAAAATTGGGAGAGTAATGGATTAATTATATAAATATGGACTAAATGATATTTTTATTGAAGTAGTTTTAGAAGTAATTAAAAAATTTAAAATAGACCTTAAATACTCCCATTTAGATTCCACATCATTTCATTTAGATGGAGAATATAAAAGGGAAGAAGATAAAGAGAAACAGGAAGAAGAAAAAATTATTAAAGAAAGACCAATTTTTATTAAGAAAGGATATTCTCGGGATCATAGACCAGACTTAAAACAATGTGTCTTGGATTTAATAACAAGCCAAGATGGAGATATTCCATTATTTGTGAGAGTAGGAGATGGAAATGAATCTGATAAAGCTGTATTTGGAAAAGTTTTAGTAGAATTCAAAAAGCAAATAAAGTTTGATAGTATCATGGTTTGTGATAGTGCTTTATATGGTCAAGAAAATCTCCAAATAATCCAACATTTAAAATGGATAACGAGAGTTCCAATGACCATAAAAAAAGCAAAAGAATTAGTGCAAAATATAGAGGTGGAAGAAGTAAAAGAGGAAGATAAAGAAAAAAGAAGTGACCTAAATTTAGAAAGTTATACCTGGAAAGAAGAAATTGTTACTTATGGTGTAATCAAGCAAACTTGGTTAATAGTCTTGAGTGAAAAAAGACAGAAAAGTGATTTGGAAAAACTAGAAAAACAACTTTCCCAAGAAGAGAAGAAATCCCAAAAATTTCTTAAAGAAATACAATCTGAAGAATTTGAACATCCTCAAGCTGCTCGATATAAATTAAAAGCTATTAATAAAAAATTGAGATTGTTGGAAATAAAAGAAGTTGAACTGATTGAAACTTACTCGAAAAAAAAGGAAAAGATTTATAAAATGATTAGTCTGATCATCAAAAAAGATGAAGAGATAAGTAGAAAGACTAAAGAAGCAGGAAAATTTATTTTAGCAACTAACTTAGTAGAGGAAAATAAATTAGAAGCTAGTGAAATTCTGATAGCTTATAAAAACCAGCAATCTACGGAAAGAGGATTTCGATTTTGAAAGATCCCTTATTTTTTACTGATAGTTTCTTCGTTGAAAAACCAGAAAGAATAGAAACAATGTTATTTTTAATGTCTTTGTGTTTGTTGATTTATAACTTGGGGCAAAGAGAATTAAGAAATTGTTTAAAAAGAGTCAAAAAAGGAATAAATAATCAAGTAGGGAAAGTAACATTGCGTCCGACTTTGAGGTTGATATTTCAATGTTTTCAAGGTATTCATTATGTGATTTTAAACGGAGTTAAACAAATTGTCAATTTAACAGAAGAAAGGCGTTTTATATTGAGTTTATTACCTGCATCTTGTCAAAGATATTATCTATAAATTGAATTGGATAAAGCAAAAATAATAAAAGAATAAGAGTCTAATGATATCAAATGAGAAGAGGAAACTCTCCTTCGTTTGTGCTGAGTCTTGCTAAGTTTTCAATGAGTATAAATCTTCTTAATTTGATTATTTTTCCTAAAAATTTAATGAAAAGAGAAATATTCTTGCCCAGGTATGATTTTCGGACTTTTTAAAACTATGTATTTTTTTATACTATATTTTGAAGTGCGGAATCTGGGTTAAAGTTGTGTACCAAGATCCGCTAACTCTCTGTTCCTTTTATTTCTTGAAAGCCTTTAGTCCAAGCGATTACCCCCTATGGGAAAAGCTTTCTCGGAAATCACCTAAGTTGTCGTTGGGAAGCCCCAACTTCAGCGAAGCAAGTTGGGGTACTTCACGAATCTAGAGTATTTGCCTACGAGTTTAATTCGTAGGAATTTTTATTGCTGAAATTTTGAAAGACGCTCCATCAAAAGTTGAGCCTGTGCTGTGATTGTATCCCATTTTTGATCATCTAAGGCATGACGGGGAAATAGTTGACTAGATAATCCTACTGCGATCGCCCCGGCCTCTATAAAATAGGCTGCATTATCTAAAGTAACCCCTCCTGTGGGAATCAAAGGAATGGAACCCAGGGGACCTTGTAAGCCTTTGATATAGGCAATACCACCAATAGCCTGTACTGGGAAGACTTTAACACAACTGGCTCCTGCTTGCCAAGCGGTGATAATTTCTGTGGGGGATAAAGCACCAGGAATGATGGGAATATCATGGTTAATAGCTGTTTTGATCAGAGTTTGATTAACATGGGGGGTAAAACAGAATTGGATACCGGAGGCGATCGCTTCTTTTAATTCTTCTAGGGTTAAAATGGTACCGGTGCCAATGGTACACTCAGGTAAATCTTGTTTTAATTGTTGAATAATCTCACCAGGGTTGTGACTATTCCAAGTAATTTCTATTATATTCATTCCCCCTGCTGCTACTGCTTTGGCCATGTTAATACCTTGTTCGATATTATCGGTGCGAATGACTGCGATCGCAGGATTTTTGGTTAATAATTTTCGCCAAGATTGTGAAGAGTTTAATGTTTTATTTGCTTCCATGATTTTACCTTGATTGATTTCAATTAATAACTAAATTATCTCGATGGACAATGGTTTCTGCTCCATGATAACCTAATAATTCAGGTATTTTATCCGAGTGATTGCCTTTTATTTTATCAATTTCTTCCTGATTATAATTAACAATTCCTCTCCCAATTTCTTGACCACTTTCATTGTATAATTGCACTGCCTCTAAAGAATCAAACTCACCTTCAACTTTAATTATTCCTGCTGGTAACAGAGATTTTCCTTTTTGAGAAATGGCTTTAACTGCCCCCGATCAAGATATAATTTTCCTCTGGGTAATAATCCATAATAGATCCAACGTTTGCGGGCATTATCATTATTTAATTGTGCCTCAAATTTAGTGCCAATATCTTCACCTTTAATAATTTTTAATAAGTTTCCTGGCTTTTTTCCGTGGGTTATAACTGTAGTAATACCTGCGGATGTTGCCAGTCTTGCTGCTGTTAGCTTGGTTGACATCCCTCCTGTACCCCATTGAGATCCTTTTCCTCCTGCTTTAATTTCTAATTTATCTAATTCTAAACTATTAACAACTTTGATAGGTTTAGCATCTGGAAAGGTGCGAGGATCAGCAGAATAAAGTCGATCAACATCGGTTAAAATAAACAACCAATCAGCATTAATTAAACTAGCAACTAAAGCAGAAAGGGTATCATTATCTCCAAATTTCAACTCTTCAATAGCAACAGTATCATTTTCATTAACAATAGGAATAACCCCTAATTCAAACAGAGCATCAAAGGTATTTTTAGCATTAACATAACAACTCCGTTCCATTAATTCTCGACGGGTTAATAAAACTTGGGCAATGGGTTGATTTAAAGCTGTAAAAAGGTCATCATAAACTCTAATTAATCTACCTTGTCCCACGGCAGCAATAGCTTGTTTTATGACTATTTTTTTGGGTTTTTCTGTTAATTTTAAACGACTACAACCCACTCCCACAGCACCAGAGGAAACTAAGACAACATGATAGCCGAATTGTCGTAATTCGGTTAAAGTTTCCACCAAAGCAGCTATAGTAGATAAAGCTAATTTTCCTGTCTCTGGTTGAGCAAGACTAGAGGTACCAACTTTGACAACAATCGTTTGGGAGGGGTTCATAACTTCAGAAAAACAAGTAATTAAAAGTGTTATTTTGCAGCCCTTAAAGCAGCCCCAATTAAACCAACTTTAGGATTTAAGATAATATTAACGGGGATTTCAGTTAATAGTGAACTCATACGTCCTTTAGCTTGAAAAGATTCCATAAAGGTTCCTGTTTGCATTAATGGTAGTATTTTAGCTGCAATTCCTCCTGCTATGTATAAACCATTATAAGGTAACAATTTTAAAGCTAAATTACCTGCTTCTGCGCCGTAAGCTGAAATAAATATTTCCATTGTTTGTTGACATAAACTATCGCTATTTTCTAAAGCTGCTTTAGATACTTCAGCAGAGAGATCAATATTTTTTTCATTTTCCCAAATTTGAAAAATTTTCTTTAATTTATCGGATTCTTTTTCAGGATACTTATGGCGTAAAAATTGATAAATTGCACTAATTCCCATTCCAGACACGATCCTTTCTATGGAAACTCTGGATAAACTATATTTATCTCGAATATAGGTTAATAATTCAAATTCTAATTCGCTTCGTGGGGCGAAGTCTCCATGGGATCCCTCAGTAGAGAAGACACTATAATTACCACTTTCTGAAGGAGTTAAAAAGCATTCCCCTAAACCAGTCCCTGCACCCAACACACCTATAGGAGTATTGGGTTTTGCTTCTGCTCCTTGTAAGGTATGTAAATCATCTGGTTTTAACCCTAGAATACCGTAACCAATAGCAGCAAAATCATTGATTAGATTAACTCTTTCTAGAGATAGTTTTTTCTCTAGGCGATCGCCTGTCAATTCTGGCCAGTTTAAATTTGTTAATTTTGAGGTATTATTAACTACGGGACCAGCGATACCAAAACAACCATTTTTTACAGAAATTTCTTCTTTTAATTCCTGCTTAGCTTCTTGATAAAATTCTTGAACAATGGGAACGAGATCATCGTAGTCTTGACTGGGATAGGAGTTTTCATATAAGGTGGTTTGTTGAGGTAAACTTTCACTATTTTTAGAATTCTCGGAACTAACTAAACGTAAAATAGTTTTAGTTCCGCCAATATCGCCAGCGAGTAATATAGACATACTTAATTTAACCTCTATCTGCTTCTGTTCTTAGTGTAATCAAAATGGGTTATTCTGTAAAATAATTGTTATCTATCGATGATTTATAGTCTAACACAAAGATTTATACTTCATGGGGTGTAGGGTGGATTAGAGAAACATAATACACCATTAAATTTATTAATTAATTAGTAAAAGTTTGGTGCATTACACTAACGTTAATGCACCAAACAAAAAAGGCGGTCGCAGTAAGATCAAAGGTTATAATCAAATTAATCTTCTTCATGGTTATGGTATTTTAACTATTATTTCTCCTTTGGAGGTGAGTATTGATGAAACGAACAACGATTAAAAAAGGTTTTAACTGTTTAGATTTTAAACAATCTAGTCAAGAGAAAATAGCGACAGAAATTAAAAATCTTAGCCATTCAGAACAAATCAAATATTTTAAAGAAAATATTGATGAAAGTGATTTAAGAATATGGTGGGAATCTCTAAATACTTAAAAAAGTTATCAAAAAAAAGGATATAATAGGATTATTGAGATAAAATGTAGCGTGGATTAGAGAAACGTAATCCACCATAAAACTTATCAATTAATTAGTCAAAATTTGGTGCATTACACTACTGTTAATGCACCCTACAATATCAGCGATCGCTTTGTGTAATTTTCTCTTCCCAATGATTGTCCTCTAAATCAACAGTAATCATTTTTCCTTCACTTTTTGAGCGATCAATATAAGTATAAAACGCCTTGGTATCTTCTCGATGGGTTAGGACATATTGTCGGAGTTCATTTAAGCTTAAAGCATTATAGTCAATTGAATTCATGGTTCATATCCTCCTGTTTGTTTGATTTCAAAGTCTAATTCTCCAGCCAATACATACAAATTTCCTGTTCTTTCATCTATTCTTACTAATTCTATAGTTCGATATTTCCATTCAGGATAAATAGCATTAGTTAGACGATAACATAACCGATATAATCCCTGCGCTTGTCTATCAGTTGGATTCATAATATTCCTAATTTATGAAACTTATACTTAATAATAGCTCATGGTGGGTTACATTTGATTATTTAAAGTTTAACATAAAGATTTATATTGAATGGATGTAGGGTGCATTAGAGAAACGTAATCCACCATTAAATTTATTAATTAATTAGTCAAGATTTGGTGCATTACACTACCGTTATAGCACCCTACAAAAAAGGCGATCGCTATTCATTGCTTATTCATTAAATAGACAAAAAAGTTATGATTGTTGGGTTTCGTCCCTTAACCCAACCTACAAGAGCGGCGATCGCACTCATTCCCATCAAACCCGAGGGCATAATATTATTAAACCCCTACAACAAACCATCGTAGGGGTTTAACACTGTTAAACCCAACCCACTGATTCATCAGGAAAATGTAGGGTGGATTAGAGAAACGTAATCCACCCTTAAACTTATCAATTAATTAGTAAAAATTTGGTGCATTAACGGTAGTGTAATGCACCAAACAAGAAAGGCGATCACACTAAAAGAAAAGATGATTTCATTTATCAGATAATTCCAGCAATTCCTTTAGCGTAAAAATCTTAATACTACTTGATTTGTCAACAGGTGAAGGTTAAACTTCATAACCCTCTTGACTTGGTATTCCAGAATCTTCTAAAACTAATTCACCATAACTCGAATTCAATACTTTGGGTTCATCCGTAGAACTTTGGGTATCCAGTAATATGTTATAGCCAACCTGATATTTATAAGTCTTAATAACTAAACTATGTACAATACCAGGCCGATTACGCCATAATACACGAGTACCTGGATGATAGTAAACTACATTATCTAATGGTAAAACTTTATCCATAAAATCTCCATTTTCTAAAATGTTAATTAGTTCTTCAAGTTTTTCGGCTGGTAATTCAAACCATTCACCTTGTCCTCGATAATCATTAAAAGCTTCATGTAAACGCTTTTCAAATTTACCTGCATTTTCAAAAAAGGAAGAACAAACAAATAAATGTTTAATAGGATCACCTGTTTTAAGCTCTCCCATTCTTTTTTTTACATCCTTTGTAATACCTATTTTATAATGTTTTCCTGATTTTAAAACATAAATAAATTTATCTAAATTAGTTGTTTCTTCATCAGGTTGAAGACGAAATGGTAGATGACCCCAAAACCACTCATCTCCCTGCTGTTCTGGAGGAAATTGATCAAGATATTTGTCTAAAATTTTTCCACATTCTCCCCAATGTGCATACAATATTGTACTAACATCTAATCCTCTTGCAAAAATAACTCCGGTTCCTTTAATCCGATAAGTTCCTTGATTATTTTCAATTGGTTCATTACATACCGAGCAACAAATACTATTCAATCACTTACTCCTTTACTTTTTTAATAAAAACTAGATTTTATATCTTCATATTATACCATATTTTAAACGAGTTTTAAGGCAAATATCACCCTAAAACTCGTCCTTAAAAATCATGAAATTCTAGTTAGTTATTCTGTGCTAACTTAAGAATTCCCATAGTAACGTCGATACTCTCTTCATACAAAGCATCAGTACCCCACCGTTGTAACTGTTTCTGGATCAATTGATCCGTTTGTTGATCAGCTAAAGAGGTGACTTGTTCAATGCGACAAGCTTGGGCCCCTCCAGATGCTTCCATGCGCATACACCCAGTTGTACCGGAACATAACACCGTACAACAGTCAGCTTGAAGATTAGTAGAACTCAACTTAAGGCTAATTAAGTCCCCTAAAACGTCACCCCAGTCAGCTACAGGAACCCCTGCAAGTTCAGCTTCGATGGTCTTTTGTTCATTATTGAGGAACTTAACCCGAGTAATATCATAGTCCCCTCCTTCCTGTTCATAAGCAACCGGTTTCCATTGCAGACGACTGGCCAACCATCCTAAGAACATCAACGCTTGGGTTGCATTGCCCTTTTCATAATCGATAGTAACACGGTCGATCTCTAACACCGCATTACGACGTTCTGGAGGATCAAAAGCAGCAGCCGTTAATTCCTGCCAAGGGCTAAGTCTTCCCCAGTTTAAGTCAGCTAAGGGGATATTCTGCTCTAACATCTGCCCTAGTTGCACTAACTGTCCTTCGGGTTCACTAAAGGTACTAGAGTCCACTACTAAAGTGTCTCCTTGGGAGGCTAACCGTTTAAATAGTCCATATTCAGGTTCGGGACTAGCTTTCCACCAAACAAAAGTAGGTAGGCCACTAATGGTTAATTCTGAAATAATACCCCCAACTCTTTCCAAAGCTGCCGCAGTTCCTGTGAGGGTGATATATTCACAACAAACCAAGGTATTTTGACTGCGTTTATTGATGGGACAATAGGCAGAAACTTGTGCTTTGACCCCTTCATCTTCCCCAACGGTGGGACAAAGGGTAATGATGCGACAGGGGTTAGAGGCAGCGATACTATCAGCTAAACCGGTACCTTCTAAGTCAGGGGTATAGGAACCAGCGGCCACCTTTTGTTCTTCGTTGAGTTGCCCGTTGACTTTTGCCTGTTCAAACTCGGTTTGGAGTTTATGGATAAATTCTTGGTTAGATTTCCCTGTTACCTCCATCTTATAGGCTTTTTGTGCCGATTTAATGGCGGCAGTGGTACGGGGTCCAGCGATACCATCAACGGGGCCTGTATAAAAGCCTAATGCTGCCAATAGGTGTTGAGTGGGTTCGGGTTCATAGACAATGAAAGTAAAAGAAGTGGCACGAGTAGCAACGATCCCATCGTCACTATCGCTGTAACTTTGCCAAATACTGCTTAATTCTGCTTCAATGACATCAATAGAGACATCTTTCGGGTCTTGCAGTGAGACTAAGGGAGGGGTTTGGGTAGTCATAATGGTTTGGGAGTTATAAGGACTATTTAGAGAAGTTTTTGTAGGGGTTAATCTTGTTTGTAGGGGTTAACCGCCGTTAACCCCTACAGGGGTATATGATGTCCCTACAGGTTTTATAAACGTCTCCAACGACGGCCATCACGGTTCATTAAAAATTCCGCCTCGGTGGGTTCCCAGGTTCCAGCTTCGTATTGGGGGACGCTATAGGGTTCGGCCGGTCCATTCCAGGCAGATAACACAGGAGTAACTACACGCCAAGCTTCTTCTACTTCATCGGCGCGGGTAAATAGGGTTTGATCCCCTAACATGGCATCTAATAAGAGACGGTGATAAGCGTCAGCACTAGCCATACCAAAGGAAGAACCGTAGTTAAAGTCCATTTCCACGGAACGGGTTCTTAGTTCAGATCCTGGCATTTTCGCTTCAAACTTGAGGGCAATACCTTCGTTGGGTTGTATCCTCATACTGAGGACGTTAGGGTTGGTTTGATGTGCCGCTGACTGGAAGATGAGTAAGGGTACATCTTTAAACTGGATAGAAATTTCTGTTACTTTTTTGGGTAGACGTTTTCCTGTTCTCAGGTAGAAAGGAACCCCTTTCCACCGCCAGTTATCTACCATCAGTTTCATGGCTACATAAGTAGGAGTAGAGGAGTTTTCTCCGACACCGGGTTCTTCTAAATAGCCTGGGACGGGTTTTCCTTTCATCCATCCTGCTTTATATTGTCCCCGAATAGCAGATTTTTCCAGGTTATGAACGTCAAAGAGATGGGTTGCTTGTAATACCTTAACTTTTTCGTTACGGATACTATCGGCATTTAACGCATTGGGGGGTTCCATTGCGGTTAAACAGAATAGCTGCATCAAGTGGTTTTGCAACATATCTCGCAAGGCACCAGAGGTGTCGTAGTATCCGGCACGATCTTCTACCCCGACGGTTTCCGCTACCGTAATTTGGACGTGATCCACAAATTGACGGTTCCAGAGGGGTTCAAAAATAGCGTTGGCAAAGCGGAACACTAACAGGTTTTGAACGGTTTCTTTACCTAAGTAGTGGTCAATACGATAAACCTGTTCTTCTTTGCAGACATTCTGGACAACACGGTTAAGAACTTGTGCCGAACTGAGGTCTTTCCCAAAGGGTTTCTCGATAACGATCCGGTGTTTCAGGGGATCGCTCAACATTCCGGCGGCCCCTAACTGTTTGATACCTGGGGGGAAAAACTGAGGAGAAACGGAAAGATAGAAGACACGGTTGCCTCTGGTGCCTCGTTTCCCGTCTAATTCTTCTAAAAAGGCTTTTAATTTTTGATAACTCTCAGTATCGTCCATATTGCCGGAGCAATAGTACAATCCTTCGGCAAAATCATTCCATAATTCTTCATTTTTAATGCCGTCGGAGAATTCTTCGATGCCCTCCCGCATTTTTTCTCTAAAATAGTCGTGGCTCCAATCTCTACGGGCAACCCCAACCACGGTTAATTCTGGGGGCAGTCTACGTTCCTGTTTCATCTTGTAGAGGGCGGGAACGAGTTTGCGTTGGGTAAGGTCACCAGATGCTCCAAAAATTACGAGTATTAAGGGTTCTGGGGTTCTTTCTTGGCGCAGTCCAACGCGGAATGGGTTTTCTAACAGCGTTACCATAGGCTTCTTTTTGGCTCCTTCAATAGTCTCTAGTTTACCGAGAACTTTATGGGGAGAAGGTAAGTCATTACACAAAATTAAGCTTTCGTCAATGGAAAATTGATAATGATTGCTCTTGTTAGAAAAGGTGATTGCTCTTTAAGCTACAATTAGTAAAAAGCGCAAGGGAACTATAAATCATTGTCTGTCAAATTGGCGATTTTCATAATTGATTTTAAGGTTCCTATTTTTAAGTTTTGATTACGATGAACAGGAATAGAAAGTATTTTGTTTTCATCAGTTTTTTCATAAATGTGATGACTTCCGGTAATTTTTTTGAGAGTCCAGCCTTTTTTCTCAACAATTTTACAAAGTTTTTTACCTGAAATAGACTTCATATTGCAATTTCAATCACTTGTGACTTTTCATCAACGATTTTGCTTTCATTAGCAACTTCTAACCATCCTTGTATAGCATCCTGAAGATTATTGATCACTTCTTCCATACTATCCCCTTCTGTAATACAACCAGGGAGAGCAGGAACTTCTGCCCAATATCCTCCCTCTTCTGCTGGATGAATAATAGCTTTAATTTGCATCGCTTGTATCCTTAATTTTCATTCCGAGAAACGAGGAATCTTATTAAACCTAGTTTAGATCAATTAAAAAAAGATAGCAATATAAACTAAAAAAAGGGTCAACCACCGTTAACTCCTACACACCAATTTAATTGTTAAAAAAATCATTAATTAAGCTTGTTTTTTACCTTTTGCAGCTACAAAACCTAAACCTAACCCTAATAAAGCAAAAATACTACCAGGTTCAGGAGTTGTTGTTGTTTCTGCTAATTCCCCGATAATATAGGGAGAAGAAGAAGCCAAGGGATCGATATCTACATCTATAACGTCAATTCTATTGATGTATGCAGCTCGGTTTCTTCCGAAATCGAAACGGGCTAGACTTAAGACAAAATCACTTAAGAAGGGGTTAACTGGTGTTTGAAACTGTAAAACTCCATTAGGAAAAAGAACAGTTAATTGAGTTCCATCGGTTGACAGGCCTTGAATAAACGCACCACTATTGGTTTCGGTGAAATTGAATCCGCTACCTCCTACACCATCAGTTACGGTAATATCCCAATTGGTTAGGTTGGCTGAAGTCAGAGAACCAATGGTATCGTCTGTGGTAATGGTACCAGAAGCGACAAATCCATCACCAAAATCGAGAGAATTGATATTGAAAACCGCAGCTTGAGCAGCATAATTAGCAGATAAGGCAGAAATGGCGGAAAATAAACCGAGAAAAGCTAGTTTTTTAAGCATTTAATTTTAATATTAATAAAGTGCAATATTTCAGTTATATCTGACTTAAAAAGCCAAAAACCTTCTTAACTCGTCATTTTAAAAACTAAAATATCTGCATTCTACCCCCCGCTATTTTTGTCAAGTATTCTCATTAATTTATTATTTTTTCTGAAACTTTTTAGAACAGTTGTCCCTTCACTACTTTTGTGTTTCTTGTTAAAATTAAGAAGCCTAAAATAGCTGAATCCTATTGATTTTAATCCATTCAATTATCATGAGTATTATGAATCAACAAGAATTACTAAATCGTATTACTTTTAACCCAAAAACTTTAAGGGGTAAACCCGTAATTCTGGGATTAAGAATTTCAGTAGAAATGATTTTAGAATTGTTAGGAAAAGGGGCAACCACTGAGGAAATTTTAGAAGATTATCCAGAATTAGAACCTCTTGATATTCAAGCAGCTTGTTTTTATGCTTATTCTCTTGTTTCTCAAGAGGAAATTATCGAAAGAGTTGCTAATTAATACCTGTTGAAGTTTATGGATTTTCTAATTGATGTTAATGCTAGTAGAAACCTTGGAAATGTCTTAATTTCTCAAGGTCATGATGTCGCTTTTGTTACTGATATTGATCCTGAAATTTCAGATGAAAATATTTTACAATGGGTAGTTAGAGAAAAACGAGTTATTATCACCACTGATAAAGATTTTGAACAGCTTATCTGGCAAAAAAATAAAAAACATTTTGGTGTTTTACGTTGAGAGAACCTACCCCGTCAGGAAAGACTTGTTTTACTCAACGAAGTTTTAAAATTGTATATTAAAGAACTGGAAAATGGGTCAATTATCATTGCGACAAAAACTAAATTTAGGATTCGTAGACGTTAATTTTTCAAAAACTCTTACATCTACTAAAAAATTTTAAACCCATAATTACCAGGCACTTGCTTTAAAATTGATATCATTAATAATCGCAACAATATCAATCTCCATTGCTAACCCTTTCTTTTTTAATTATAATAGTATTTAGATTTATTTATTGAAGGTTCATGATGCTAATTACTATTAGTGAAGACACTTTAACTTTATCCCCTGGTAACACGGTTATTTTTCGGGGTCAAAAATGGGAAGATTATGAAAGATTACTGAATTTAAGACAAGAAACCTCTATTCCTAAACTTTCTTTTAATCTTAACAACCAAGAAATTCGTCTTATGTCTCCTTTACCTAGTCACGGAAAACGTATCGATCTACTCAGAAATTTAGTTAGAATTCTTTTAGAGAAAAAAGGCTTAGATTGGGAATGTTTTGACCCTATTACTTTGAAAATACCACCACTAGCAGGAGTTGAACCAGACACCTGTTTTTATATTAATAATAGACAAACTATTTTAGGTAAAAATAAAATTGATTTAACCCTTGATCCACCCCCAGATTTAGCTATTGAAGTTGATTTTACTTCCATCACAGATATTAGTGCTTATGAAATGATTAAAGTTCCTGAATTATGGATTTATCGTCAAGGAGTTTTAAACATTTATATATTAGAAGACAACAAGTATCAAGATAGTGCAAAGAGTCGATTATTTCCTGATTTTGATATTAAAACTATCTTACCTCAATATGTTGAGTTAGGATGGAATGAAGGATCAAGTGTTGCTTTACGTCAATTTAGGAATCTTTAAGTACAACCCAGATTCCGCACTTCAAAATGTAGTATAAAAAAATACATAGTTTTAAAAAGTCCGAAAATCATACCTGGGCAAGAATATTTCTCTTTTCATTAAATTTTTAGGAAAAATAATCAAATTAAGAAGATTTATACTCATTGAAAACTTAGCAAGACTCAGCACAAACGAAGGAGAGTTTCCTCTTCTCATTTGATATCATTAGACTCTTATTCTTTTATTATTTTTGCTTTATCCAATTCAATTTATAGATAATATCTTTGACAAGATGCAGGTAATAAACTCAATATAAAACGCCTTTCTTCTGTTAAATTGACAATTTGTTTAACTCCGTTTAAAATCACATAATGAATACCTTGAAAACATTGAAATATCCACCTCAAAGTCGGACGCAATGTTACTTTCCCTACTTGATTATTTATTCCTTTTTTGACTCTTTTTAAACAATTTCTTAATTCTCTTTGCCCCAAGTTATAAATCAACAAACACAAAGACATTAAAAATAACATTGTTTCTATTCTTTCTGGTTTTTCAACGAAGAAACTATCAGTAAAAAATAAGGGATCTTTCAAAAATCGAAATCCTCTTTCCGTAGATTGCTGGTTTTTATAAGTTATCAGAATTTCACTAGCTTCTAATTTATTTTCCTCTACTAAGTTAGTTGCTAAAATAAATTTTCCTGCTTCTTTAGTCTTTCTACTTATCTCTTCATCTTTTTTGATGATCAGACTAATCATTTTATAAATCTTTTCCTTTTTTTTCGAGTAAGTTTCAATCAGTTCAACTTCTTTTATTTCCAACAATCTCAATTTTTTATTAATAGCTTTTAATTTATATCGAGCAGCTTGAGGATGTTCAAATTCTTCAGATTGTATTTCTTTAAGAAATTTTTGGGATTTCTTCTCTTCTTGGGAAAGTTGTTTTTCTAGTTTTTCCAAATCACTTTTCTGTCTTTTTTCACTCAAGACTATTAACCAAGTTTGCTTGATTCCACCATAAGTAACAATTTCTTCTTTCCAGGTATAACTTTCTAAATTTAGGTCACTTCTTTTTTCTTTATCTTCATCTTTTACTTCTTCCACCTCTATATTTTGCACTAATTCTTTTGCTTTTTTTATGGTCATTGGAACTCTCGTTATCCATTTTAAATGTTGGATTAGTTGGAGATTTTCTTGACCATATAAAGCACTATCACAAACCATGATACTATCAAACTTTATTTGCTTTTTGAATTCTACTAAAACTTTTCCAAATACAGCTTTATCAGATTCATTTCCATCTCCTACTCTCACAAATAATGGAATATCTCCATCTTGGCTTGTTATTAAATCCAAGACACATTGTTTTAAGTCTGGTCTATGATCCCGAGAATATCCTTTCTTAATAAAAATTGGTCTTTCTTTAATAATTTTTTCTTCTTCCTGTTTCTCTTTATCTTCTTCCCTTTTATATTCTCCATCTAAATGAAATGATGTGGAATCTAAATGGGAGTATTTAAGGTCTATTTTAAATTTTTTAATTACTTCTAAAACTACTTCTAAAACTACTTCAATAAAAATATCATTTAGTCCATATTTATATAATTCATCCATTACTCTCCCAATTTTATCATCATTAAGGTAATCAGGTTTAATTCTTTCTCCTAACAATTTCTCAATGGCTTTATCTTGAAAAAACTGACTGAATAAATATAGAGGTCTTGAAACAAATCCTAGTCCATTGATTAAAATAGACTTAACTACTGTACCTGCTGAGATTTTTTCTCTAACATCTATTCCTAATTTATTATTAATTATTTTGACTATTCCTATTTCATCAATTAAACCAGCTACTATCCCTAAATGGTCTAAATTTTTAACTTGTATTTCTTCTAAATAAGACATTTTTCTCTCTTTTTTTACAGAGGAAACAACTTAAGCAATTATCCCACTTTTTTGTCTTCAAGAGCTCAAGCAATTATACTTAATTATTAACCCCAGGCTTGTAGTCTTTAATGCTACTTTTTGAAGTGCGGAATCTGGGGTACAAAATAATACTAAAATTAAATTATTGAGAGGTATTAAACTATGCAATTACAAACTAATCCCAAACAGCGTTACTATACTCCAGAAGAATATCTGGAATTAGAAGAAAAATCTCAAGAAAAAAATGAATATCGCAATGGAGAAATTATTCAAATGGTAGGTGGAACAACTAATCACAATCAAATTGCTGGAAATGTTTACAAACTATTTCCTTTAAACATCGATGATCAAGATTATTATGTTTATATCGAAAGTGTTAAATTATGGCTATCTGAACATAATATTTATACTTATCCTGATGTAATGGTTATTAAAGATAAACCCATTCATCACGGTAAAAGTAAATCTAATGTAATTAATCCACAAATTATTATTGAAGTCCTTTCATCTTATACCGAAGCTTATGATCGAGGAGATAAATTTGAATATTATCGTTCCCTTCCTACCTTTCAAGAATATATTTTAATAGAGCAAGATCGTTACTCAATTACTCAATATATTAAACAAGATCATAATAGTTGGTTAGTTAATTTTTATACAGGAGAAGATGCTATTTTAAAATTAGGTTCAGTTAATTGGGAAATTTCTTTGAAAGATATTTATCAACGCATTGATTTTGAAGCAGTAGAAGAAGATAGTTAAGGTAAATGTAAATAATTATTACTTAACCGTCACATTACCAATATAATAGAGTTACTCTTGATTTTTAATTCTTTCAATATAAGGTACTATATTGACGAGTCCCCACCTTAATACTATTTCCCATCAAAGAAATTTGCTGAGGTCTTTCATAAAGATACTCCATAAAGCTAGTAGCAACCAGATCAAAACCAGGAACACTTCTTAAGGTTTCTTCAGCTTGTTTATCTAGAGGGTGACGAAAGGCTTCGCTTGAGAGTCCAGCATAACTAGGCATTTTTTCTCTTCATTAACTTCTGGATATATTGTACAATTTCAATAATAAAAAAATAAAATTCTCTAGTTATGAGGAGAGATAAAATTGCTCACCCTTGGTGTTAATATCGATCATGTTGCCACTGTCCGCCAGGCCAGACGAACCGTTGAACCCGATCCCGTTGCGGCTGCGGTTTTAGCGGAGTTAGGGGGGGCAAATGGTATTACGGCGCATTTGAGGGAAGATCGCCGTCATATACAAGATCGAGACATTCGCTTACTCAGAGAAACCGTTCGCACCCATCTTAATCTCGAAATGGCAGCCACTGAAGAAATGGTGTCCATTGCCCTAGATGTTAAACCAGACTATGTTACCCTTGTCCCAGAGAAACGGGAAGAAGTTACCACAGAAGGGGGCTTAGATATAGCTGGAAGCTTGGAAAAACTAAAAAATGTGGTGGATCGCCTCCAAAGCGCAAACATCCCTGTGAGCCTCTTTATTGATGCAGATGAATCACAAATTAAAGCCTCTGCTGATACCCAAGCGAAATTTATAGAACTCCACACTGGAAAATATGCCGATGCACCAAACCCAGAAATACGCCAAAAGGAATTAGAATCGTTAAAATTAGGTTGCGAACAAGCATTAAACTTAGGTTTACGGGTTAATGCCGGTCATGGGTTAACCTATATAAATGTCTATCCTGTGGGTTGTTTACCAGGAATGGAAGAGTTAAATATTGGTCATACCATTGTCAGTCGTGCGGTGTTAGTGGGGATGGAAAGGGCGGTTAAAGAAATGAAACTGGCCATGAGAGGGGAGTTTTGAATTATTAATTATTAATGAACCCTGAGCTATAATGTCCCCTTGGATTGAATAATAGTAATTGGGTAAATAGCAATTAATCATTCAGCAATGACCACCTATTATTACGTTTTAGCCAGCCAACGCTTCCTGTTAGAAGAAGAACCTTTAGATGAAGTGTTGAGAGAAAGAGTCAGACACTACCAAGAAAAAAAGAAAGAAATTGATTTTTGGTTAGTCAAACAACCAGCTTTTATTGAAGCGCCAGAATTTGCTGAAATTAAAGCAAAATGTCCTCAACCTTGTGTTGCCGTTATTGCTAAAAATTCTGAATTTATTACATGGTTAAAGTTACGTTTGGAATATGTAATCAAGGGGGAATTTGAAGCCCCCTCCTCTAGTATTCCTGATGCCATTGCTTCTTTAGAAACGGAAACGGTTTCGTAGCGGTCTTTTGCCAAGTCTATCAATATTTCGGTTGAGTAAGTTTAGAAATGCCATACTCCTACTCAACTCCATTTATCTAGCTTATCATCATGATTATGAAGTAACCCAGTAAATAAATCATTTAGTTTTTCTGTGCTGTATTCAGGTTGTAATAAAAGTTGTCGTGCATTGACAAAATACTGTTGAATATTTTGTATGGGGGTTAATTTGGATTTTAGAGACCATAAATTAGCTTCTGGTTGTTTCATATTAGTAACATTAATCCAGGTTTTCACAGTCATAGGGAGTTCTGTTCCCAGACGGAAGTTTAAATTTCCCTGAGATAAAGATTCAATGTAACTAGGTGTTAAAAATACTTTATACCGAGACTTTTCCTCAGTTAATTGTTGAATAAAAGCTAAACTAACCCCCCGTACTAAGCGACGAACTGGTTCAGCTTTTTCTCCCATAATTTCCCTAACTAGGGTACTCTGTCCCATCATACTGTTCATACTATTCATATCAGTAACACTCATGTGAGTTCCTCCCATGGCCATGATTAGATATTTTTCCTTAGACAGTTCTTGAAACGGTTTTAATTGATGGGAAATAGTGGGGGTAATCCCGTCATCCGAGGCAGATAAAATTAAAGTTGGTACTTTAATTTGAGATAAATTATTACCAAATAGTTCACCAATAATGGGATTAAAAATGATAATTTGTCGAATACGATTATCCTGAAAATTTCTTTGAGGATAAGGCAATTCTCCTGCTGCACATTGTAGCCAATCTGCCGGCGATCGCTTTAAGGGAGACTCCTTTTGACAAAAACTTCTCAAGGTTTTTAAATCTAAGGATGCGCCCCCTAATGCTAGGGCTGTATAACCCCCAAAAGAATGACCAATTATACTGACTTCTTGAGTATTAAATTTTCCTTTAAATTTTCGAGTGTTTTCATTTAAAAGAGTTAATTTATTTAAAACAAAACTAATATCTTGAGGTCGATCAATAAATTCCTCTGATGGCAAAATTTGACTTGAGTTTATTCCTGTTGCTGTTTTAAGTAGGGCATGAATGTCACTTCCAGGATGTTCTACAGAAACCACAGTAATTCCGTAAGAAGTCAAATGTTTAGCTAAATAGCGCAAAAAACGACGATCTGATGCAAATCCATGAGACATAACCACCAACGGACCATGGGTTTTTTTAGCGGTGTAAATATCCAAGGCAATATAACGGTTTCGGCTCCGATCATAGAGAACATTTCTTTCTATAGATATACTTTTTTGTCCTGATACTGTAGGGTCAAATTTAGGTTGAATCTCGATGTTTGATGAGTTTTTTAACCCTTTTTTAAATTGAGCATTAATTAAGCGACTATGTAAAAAGGACTCATTCATTTTTAAGCCTAAGATTGCAGCTTTTGATAAATCAATTGTCAAAGTTTCTTGAGGATAAACCCGTAAAAAATTAATAAAGTTAAAATTATTGGTTTGTTTTAAAAGTAATTTTAGTCCTTCTTTTAGTTCCGAAGAGCTACTATCAGGTAAGGCTTGACTTATTTGTTTTAATAATCTTTGTCCATCATCACTTTTGAAAATGTCATTTAAAAATTGTTCTGCTATTACAGGATCAATATTAATATTTTGGGATAAAACTTCTTGTATTTCACTTGTTAGTAGGAATTGATAAGGTTGTAAACTAGAAGATATTTCCCCTGTTTCTAGGAATTCATCTAAATCTTCAACTGCAATCTTATGATTTAATAATCCAGCTTTTAAAATAATATTTTCTGCGGAATTACAGGGAGATACACCCAAAACTAAAGATAATAAAATAGGGGTAAATCCCTCTACTACATTGAAAATAAAAGGCGAAAGAAACTTTAAAAAATTCATAGGTGCAAATAATATAAATCAAGAAAATTTGACTATCTTTTAGTTTCCCACTTCGGCAGTACCGTCTAGGACGATTTGCTCATTTTTTCCTGTCTTGTTGCCAACTGACTGAGTGAGATTCCTTTCCATAGTATGCCCAATTATAAAGCCTAACCTAGCAATCTTAGGTGACGAAAAAGACTAATCAACTTTAGATACTGATTGACATATTTTAACCGACACACCCAATGCTGAAAACTGCCACTGAGTATTGTGACAGTTTATAAAGTGTCATAGTGTAGATTGCCGTCTACTATTTAACTTGATAGATTATTGTTGTGTGTGAGGAGTAAGAGTGATATGAAAACGCCTTTGGAGTCGAAACACGGCAAGACGCCCGGAGGCTTTTCATTTTTATATTTAAGTTAGTTGAATATCTGTTGGGCATAGGCATAGCCTCTACCGAGTGCTGAACCATGAGGCAACTAGGGCCGAAGAGGCTTCAGAAACGCTTATCGAGCGCGAAGCGGATAAGCGTAGTTCATACTAAGGATAGGTTTGATATTATTTTAGCTAATCCGCCCTTTGGGGGCAGTGAACGCAAGGAAATTAAGGAAACGTTCCCTATTAAGACGGGAGACCTGTTCAGATTGCGGTGAGGTCAACAAAGACCTAAAACTGTCTGATAGGACGTTTATTTGTCCGTCTTGTGGTTTTTTCTTAGACCGTGAGTGCGATTCGTTCAGTCTAAACCTGGAAACAGGGGGACGACTGGCATCTGTTAAGTAACCGATAAGGTAGAGTTCGCACTTTAATCCTTGACAGATGACAACTTCATAATCATGGTGGTGAGCAGGAGTAACCTAGAAACTGCAAGTCCTCCCAGTCCAGTACAGACTATGTCCAACTTAGTCTAAGTCTGTCATAGTTTATCTAAGTTTTTCAGAACGGAAATAGTAGGCACAGACTAAAAAAAATGTTAAGCTATAGATGTAACAGGATAAATCGTTCATCTGCTGCTATCAGCAGACGGAAGTAGGGAAAAATATCCCGAAGGAACGCGCCTCATTCAATCCACCACGATTTAGAAGGAGGCGTTATGCTCTTTAATAACAACATCGGTACTCACTTAAACGAGTTAGATACTTCAAAGTCTAAATCTCGTTTCTTAATAGCCCAAAATCGTAGCAAACAACAACATCGTCAACTGTCCATGTTGCACCGTATTGCTGCTGAGATGGGTGTAAACGTCCAATCATTAAAAGCATAGATAGAGGTGAGTTATGACTAATAATCCAAAACACTTAAATGATGTCGCTCGTCTCCATCGTGCTAACATTTTGAAAAGCTTGGAACATCGCTTAGAAGTTGCCAGATCGAAAGGACAAAATAGTTTAGTTCAGCAACTAGAAGCTGAAAGAAGCTACTACAGTCGTTAATTTTAATCAAAATTGCTCAATAGTTCTCATTTCAACCAGAGGTTAGGAATGGGAACTATTTGTTCTTGAGCTAAGTTCAAAGCAATCAATTTATAGAGAGTTCAAAGGGTGAATGAGTCGAGAAAATGACTAATTAGGGTTTGCTGAATAAAAGCAAAACCCTATTCTTTAAAAGGTTACACCCATATTCGCGATCGCAAAAAAGATCAGCTTTGTCGGCTACAAACCGCTATAATTGGTAGAAACACCTCCCAGTTGTTGGTCAAGAACAAATGTATCGAAAAGAGGAGCAACCTTTACCGCCCCCAGAAAAATTTGAATTACCTTTCGAGGGCAAATTGTCCCCCAATAATCGTTGGGTAATCATGCCAGAGTTGATACCTTGGGATGATTTTGAGGAAGAATATGCTAAACTTTTTTCAGCAGAAAAAGGTGCGCCAGCCAAACTATTTAGAATGGCATTAGGGACATTAATTATTAAGGAAAAATTAGGAACAAGTGATAGAGAAACTATAGAAGAGATTAGAGAAAATCCCTATCTACAATACTTTATAGGTTTAAATTGTTATCAACAAGAGCCACCACTGGAATCTTCAATGCTAGTTCATTTTAGGAAAAGAATTGATGGAGAATTGATAAACAAAATCAATAAAAAAATAGTAAAAAGAGAAATAGACAAGAGTGATAAAGAAGTAAAAAAAAGGATTGTCTCCAAGAAAAAGGAGAAAAAATAAAAAATAAAGGTAAACTAATTTTAGATGCGACTTGTGCGCCAGCAGACATCAAATACCCAACGGATTTAGGCATATTAAATCAAGCCAGAATTGAGACAGAAAGAATAATAGATAATCTTTATAAACCATTAAGAGTAAAATTGAGAAAAAAGCCGAGAACTTCTAGAAAAATTACTAGAAAGGAATACTTAAAAGTAGCTAAAAAACGAAAAGTATCTTATCAAGAAAGAAGAAAAGCTATCGGGAAACAGTTAAAATACCTTAAGAAAAATTTAGGAAATATAGAAGACTTAATTCAAGCTGGGGCTTCCCTGGAAAATCTGAGTAAAAGACAGAAAAATTGTCTAGAGACTATCAAAAAAGTTTATGAACAACAACAGTCAATGTGGGAGAATAAGACCCAGAGTGTTCCTCAAAGAATTGTAAGTTTAACTCAACCGCATATTCGTCCAATAGTGAGGGGAAAAGCAGGAAAATCAATAGAGTTTGGAGCTAAACTCTCAGTAAGCTGTGTAGATAACTGTGTGTTTCTAGACAAAATAAGTTGGGAAAACTTCAATGAATCTTGTCATTTAAAAGAAGAAGTAGAAAAGTATAAAGAAACGTTTGGCTATTATCCCGAATCCGTCCATGTAGATAAAATTTATCGAACTAGGGAAAACAGAAATTGGTGTAAGGAAAGAGGGATAAGAATCAGTGGTCCGAAGTTAGGAAGACCTCCGAAAAATGTCAGTGAAGAAGAAAAGAAACAAGCCCACTCCGATGAATGCTTCCGTAATGCTATTGAGGGAAAGTTTGGACAAGCTAAACGAAGATTTAGCCTAAATCTCGTGATGACAAAACTCCCTGAAACCTCCATTACATCTATTGCTATTACATTTTTAGTTGTCAATCTTTCTAAACTTCTGAGGCAGTTTTTGTCGCTTTTTTTGTCCTTATTTACTAATAATAGAACAGGGGAACTCATCAAACCGCCTTTCATTAATTTTGATTATACTTTAAACAATTTTTATGTACTAAAACTTATTGATTTGTCAGAAAATTCTTGGTCAAAAGTGGCATAAATTTTGGAGAAACTTTTTCAGCAAACCCTAATTAGGGTTTGCTGAATAAAAGCAAAACCCTATTCTTTAAAAGGTTACACCCATATTCGCGATCGCAAAAAAGATCAGCTTTGTCGCCTACAAACCGCTATAATTGGTAGAAACACCTCCCAGTTGTTGGTCAAGAACAAATGTATCGAAAAGAGGAGCAACCTTTACCGCCCCCAGAAAAATTTGAATTACCTTTCGAGGGCAAATTGTCCCCCAATAATCGTTGGGTAATCATGGCAGAGTTGATACCTTGGGATGATTTTGAGGAAGAATATGCTAAACTTTTTTCAGCAGAAAAAGGTGCGCCAGCCAAACTATTTAGAATGGCATTAGGGACATTAATTATTAAGGAAAAATTAGGAACAAGTGATAGAGAAACTATAGAACAGATTAGAGAAAATCCCTATCTACAATACTTTATAGGTTTAAATTGTTATCAACAAGAGCCACCACTGGAATCTTCAATGCTAGTTCATTTTAGGAAAAGAATTGATGGAGAATTGATAAACAAAATCAATAAAAAAATAGTAAAAAGAGAAATAGACAAGAGTGATAAAGAAGTAAAAAAAAAAGGATTGTCTCCAAGAAAAAGGAGAAAAAATAAAAAATAAAGGTAAACTAATTTTAGATGCGACTTGTGCGCCAGCAGACATCAAATACCCAACGGATTTAGGCATATTAAATCAAGCCAGAATTGAGACAGAAAGAATAATAGATAATCTTTATAAACCATTAAGAGTAAAATTGAGAAAAAAGCCGAGAACTTCTAGAAAAATTGCTAGAAAGGAATACTTAAAAGTAGCTAAAAAACGAAAAGTATCTTATCAAGAAAGAAGAAAAGCTATCGGGAAACAGTTAAAATACCTTAAGAAAAATTTAGGAAATATAGAAGACTTAATTCAAGCTGGGGCTTCCCTGGAAAATCTGAGTAAAAGACAGAGAAATTGTCTAGAGACTATCAAAAAAGTTTATGAACAACAACAGTCAATGTGGGAGAATAAGACCCAGAGTGTTCCTCAAAGAATTGTAAGTTTAACTCAACCGCATATTCGTCCAATAGTGAGGGGAAAAGCAGGAAAACCAATAGAGTTTGGAGCTAAACTCTCAGTAAGCTGTGTAGATAACTATGTGTTTCTAGACAAAATAAGTTGGGAAAACTTCAATGAATCTTGTCATTTAAAAGAACAAGTAGAAAAGTATAAAGAAACGTTTGGCTATTATCCCGAATCCGTCCATGTAGATAAAATTTATCGAACTAGGGAAAACAGAAATTGGTGTAAGGAAAGAGGGATAAGAATCAGTGGTCCGAAGTTAGGAAGACCTCCGAAAAATGTCAGTGAAGAAGAAAAGAAACAAGCCCACTCCGATGAATGCTTCCGTAATGCTATTGAGGGAAAGTTTGGACAAGCTAAACGAAGATTTAGCCTAAATCTCGTGATGACAAAACTCCCTGAAACCTCCATTACATCTATTGCTATTACATTTTTAGTTGTCAATCTTTCTAAACTTCTGAGGCAGTTTTTGTCGCTTTTTTTGTCCTTATTTACTAATAATAGAACAGGGGAACTCATCAAACCGCCTTTCATTAATTTTGATTATACTTTAAACAATTTTTATGTACTAAAACTTATTGATTTGTCAGAAAATTCTTGGTCAAAAGTGGCATAAATTTTGGAGAAACTTTTTCAGCAAACCCTAATTACTATTTAAAAACGAGACACAATACAGCTTGATTGCCCTGTTAGAATCAGTGATTAAGGTGGACTTCATTTGTCTAAATTTTTCTTTTATGCTAAGGTTTAGTCAATTTAACTGGACAGAGTTTGAGGGAGAGTTCTGGTATTGCCAGGTTGTTTTTGATGCAGAAACTTCTGAAGAAGCAGGGTTAGTGCCTCCTGCTGATGACTCCAATCCCTCAACAGGAGGTTGTGGTCCATTTTCTTGGAGTAAATTAATTCCTTTATCTCCTGACTAGATTGAACTACCCCAAATGCGCGAAGTTGGTGATTCTTTACACGATAAAGAATCGTCTTGAAGCGCGCCATTTGCCCCTCTAATACCTTCCTCTTTTCAAAGATATCGGCTTTACTTTTACGTCCAATGTTAGCAGAAATCAGTTGTTTCTTGGGATGTTACCCACGAAAAAAATCAGAGAAGTGTTGCCTTCTCTGATTCAAGTTATTCCATCATTTGAAAACAGGGCTAATGATTTAACGTTTTCTATCCTTGGGTAAGAAGGCCATGGGGTTTTGTGCGCCTCTACCTTTAGGATGGATTTCGTAGTGAAGGTGGGGACCAGTGCTGAAACCTGTGCTACCCATTTCAGCAATTTGTTGGCCTTGTTCTACTTTCTGACCACGACGCACTAAAATACGGCTATTGTGAGCGTATAAGGTAACACTGCCATCGGGGTGACGAACTTTAACCAATTTGCCGTAACCGCCAGAATTCCAACCTGCGCTGATAACTTCTCCAGGAGCCGAAGACACAATGGGAGTTCCCACAGGAGCCGCAATATCAATTCCCCTGTGCATTCTGCCCCAACGAGGACCGTACCCAGAGGTGAGAACCCCTTTACTCGGCCAAATATGTCCGGTAAATCTCATGGGAGCATCGGGAAGATAATCATCGGGGTTGGAGATCCCAGGGAGTTCTGGACCCACAGCGGTTCCAATAGGAACTTCAAAGGCGTTGTTGTATATAGAAGGGTTACTGGGAGCAGCACTGATTAGCTCAGGTTGTCTATTATCTAACCTTTGTTCGATGGCCTGTTGAGGGGAGGTTATTGGGGCGCGATCGCTAGACCATTCAGGGTTTAAGGCTTCTCCTACTACGGTTTTAGTGGAGGGACGGGGTTGATTAAGGGAAATGTCTGAGCCTCTGTCACCATAATCCTGTTGTAAAGTGACAATGTCAGACTTTAACTTATCGGCATGGGATTGTTGAACGGTGGAAATTTCCAATTCTGCTGCTTCGGTATTCCTATTAGAAACAAAGTTCCTTGGGGAGCGATTTTCTTCATTGCTATTAGAAACAAAGTTTCTTGGAGAGCGATTCTCTGTCGGAAAGTCGTCAAATACAGAAGGTAAAGTAGTTTTTTGAGAGGGTTGAGCTTGAGCGATCGCCGCTTTTTGAGGGATAATCAAGGTTTGATTAACTCGAATTAAGTTGGCGTTGTTGATGCCATTGGCACGAATTAATTCTTGGGTAGAAATCCCGTGACGACGAGCAATACTGTTAAGGGTATCCCCTGGACGAACCCGGTAGCTTTTTTTGCTGACTGGCTGAGCCGTGGGTTGACGCACAACCGGCCGTTCAGGTTGTATAAAAGAGGTTTGCTCAGGGGGGATCACATCGATGGATTGACGAGTTCTAGGTGTTTCCTCTTGGGCTGGAACAACCTTGATGGGAATAGGTTGATCCTCTTCAAGCTTAGCAGTGGTTTGGGGTTGTAGAGAAGGAACCACGGGAAGGATTGATTGCTCCTCTTCCTCTAAGATTGATACTTTCAGGGAAGAAGTTTCTTCTGTTTCTTCCTTGACAGTGATTTGTTCTAATTCTGTTTCCCGACTAAATACAGGAATCTCAATGGCTTCAGCAACTTCTATTGTTTCTACATTAGCTACCGTCTCTTGTTCTTCTGGCTGCTTAAGGGGTTGACTGACATCAGCAACAGCTTTTTTTTCCACAATACTGTTGGCTTCTTCGGTTTTCAACTCCGCTAAGCTATCTTGCAGACGCTTTCTGGTTTTTCTGAGGTGGTCAAGGGAGGTGTTGACGGATTTTGTACCAACACTTTTGTTATTGATGCTACTCTCTGGAGAGCTTTTTGGCGTAATTTTCTGAGATGAGTCCTTATCAGAAGGAATTTTTATGGTTTCTCCTGGCTCTAGCTTAGCCGCAAGTGGCAGATTGTTCATGGCGGCGATCGCCTCTGGCTTAACTTGATAGTTGTAAGCTAGTCGGGTAATGGTATCTCCCTCTTCTACTTTATGCTTCAGGGCTAAAGGAGATAGTTGACTACCCTCACTGGGAAGATCAGAAAAATTGGGAAGACTAGAAATCTCTGTCTCGGCCGTCACACCATTAGCTGCTATTGCTGCTTTGTCTTGGCTCAATAACATACCGCTTGCGCCCATAGAAATGGCCAATCCGATCATGCCTGCTGAGCGACGAACCCGACTTTTCTCACTTGAGGCTAATTTATTTTGAGAGTCTTCTGAAGAAGATAGTGCCTCTAGTTTTGTGTGATCTGCCAAACAAGAAGACATTGACGTTAGTTCATTAAATTTACCTTTCAAGGACAACCTCCTACTGTGTGAACGAGGGATTTGGACTATAAAGAGTCTCTATAAGATGATTTTTAACTTAGTACACCCATCAGATGTTAGTTTTAGTTGAAATTTCCAAATAAGTCAATGTACTTAGTCAGTATGTTATGAGAGATTAACTTACGCTTTCTGTAAACAAGCGCAAATAGATTGTAATCTACTCAGCAATTTTTCATCCATACATAACATTTGCTGCAAGACGCGAGTTGATTGACGCTACCTATTCTTAAAAGGTTTCATCGGTGGTTATCTCGTCTGCTCTAGGTGCCAATTTCTGGGCTTTCCGGTCTTATAGGGACCATTTTTCTCTGGCTCGTTTTTCACCTTGGAATCATAGAAATTTCTTATGAAAAATATGATTAATTTCTCTATTCTCTATTCTCTATTTGTCAATGTAGTTGATCTAACTGTCTTAAGGCTTCAAATAAACCAATGGCTACACTCACAGATAGGTTAAGGCTTCTGACTTGGGGGTGAGGCATGGGAATATAGAGCATTTGGTCACATTGCTCTCTAAATTTATCAGGTAGTCCCTCGGTTTCGCTGCCAAACACTAACCAGTCATTTTCTTGAAAATTACACTCCCCATAGCAGGATTTCCCCCTGACACTAAATCCTAGTAATCTGCCTTCTTGTTGCTTCTGAAAGCTGACAAATTGCTCTAAATTTTCATAATAATGCAGCTTTACATGGGGCCAATAGTCCAACCCTGCACGTTTGAGATAACGATCGCTCAATTCAAAGCCCAATGGACCCACTAGGTGCAGTTCGGTGTTGGTAGCGGCGCAAGTTCGGGCTATATTTCCTGTATTTGGGGGAATTTGAGGATTGACTAAAACGACTCTCGGCATAACCATCGATAGTTTTTTTTTATGAATAAGCTACTCTAGGCAAACAATTAATTTTGTTAAACAGTTGTTACACCCTGATTAATAAAACTTATGTATTTTTAGGCAAAATTTAATCATTTTTTAAGCCACCAAGAGCGCGTCACAAAGTTTATCTTCTAACATTTTTTCTTGTTGGGCAACAGTTTGGATTTCCTCGGCGATAATTAAGGGAATATCGGGAGAAGTTTGATATTTTTTTAACCATTGTTGGGCTAAATTGCCGTTGCGGAGGATCTTGTTAACAGGAGACAAAAAACAACTAAATCCATTTTGTTTAGCCAATGGAGATACTTGTTGATATATTTGTTCGATCCAAGCGGTTGCCTTGATTTTACTCCCATCTTGCCAATGATAAAGCTCTGCTTCTAAACTGTGTTTAGCTACGGCCATTTCATTACTGTGGGTGATATCAAGTATGGTATCGGGGGATAGTTGACTACTTTTGAGGGGATCGAGGGTGGGATCTTTGATTAATTGTAGAAGACGAGATTCTAATAAGGCGATCACCGCCAATAAAGCAATAGGATCAACGATTAAATCACAGATTCTTAATTCTAAGCGATTGAGATGGTAAGGTCTATTGTGACCGTTAGGGCGCACCGATGTCCATAAATGGCGGACATTTTGCATGGTTTTTAGTTTTAACTGTTCTTCTGTCCAGCGGATAAAATGATTATGACTCTCAAAAAAGGGGACTTTTTCGGGGGTTTGAGGGAACATCTGCCACCTGGTAGAGTGATATCCTGTTACTTGTCCATCTAAGAAAGGAGAAGACGCACTCAAAGCTAGATATAAAGGTGCTTCAACCCGTACTAAACGGCAAGCTTGCATCAATAATTCTGGATCAGGGATACCAATATTAATATGAATACTGGCCGTAACCACATCGGTTCCATAGGTATTTTCAATATAGCTATGATAGGGATTTATGGGATCAGAACGGTGAAACTTCTTACTATCCCCTAAAGAGAGGGTACTTCCTGGAATTATGGTGTAATTACCAATTTTTTGTAAATATGCTCTTAAATTTTGTCTAGGACGTACTAAAGCACAAAGAAGGCGATCGTAACAAGACAAAGGGGCAGTAGTATATTCAACGTTACGACTATCAGGTTCTCTGACAAATCCGTTAAGGTCTTTACTAATACGATCGGACAACCCCACAATTTCTCCTTGGGGTGTCCCTGTATACATTTCAACTTCAACGCCCTTACATAGTCGTGTCATAAACCCTCTGATAGTATAGCCTTTGTTGCATTATATTCTCTATTATTAACGATTTCGACCGACAAATGATCAACTATTTTTATTTTTTTTGTTATTGTTGTTTAAATTTATTAATTTTTTCTGGCTCACTTAGAAGTGAATCTGTTAGTAATAATAGGGAACAGGCAAGACCTCAAGGGGAAAGGATAATATATGTTGCTCAGTCTGAGTTAATTAACCAAGGGGACAATGAGAATAATATCAATAGGGATCATTCTCCTAATATTATAGATCAGGGTAACTTTATCACTGGTACTTGGCGTGGGTTTCATGAATCTGAGGGATTGATGGTTTATTATGGTTATCAATTTCGACCAGATGGAAGTTTTGTGGCTAGACATCGTATTTATCAAGACCGAGAAACATTGGAGGATATAACTTGGCAAGGACAATGGCAGTTCATCGATAATATTTTAAACCTAAAAGCTTTCAATTCACAGGATAAAACCCAAGAAGCAATATTGAAATTTAAGTTAACAGATACTTTCAAATTAGCTTATCAAACAGGGTCTTTATCCCCTACTTATCAAGGGATTCTTTTAAATAAAATTGGTTATTAGGTGATTTCCGAGAAAGCTTTTCCCATAGGGGGTAATCGCTTGGACTAAAGGCTTTCAAGAAATAAAAGGAACAGAGAGTTAGCGGATCTTGGTACACAACTTTAAAATTTCATAATTGGCTTGTCTGAAAAAACAGAAGAAATAGATTAAAATGAAGAGGTAAAAAGATTAGAGAGAGTAAATTGAAGCTAAAACAGACAAATAATCCCTTAACCCCGTCGATGGTCGATGATTTACGTTTAGCAGCCTCAAAAATGACGGGAGCAGAGCGTCGTTCATTTCAAGCTGAAATGTGTCTCAAGTATTGTGGAGGAAGTGCCAGACAAACCGAAATCGTGTTTGGTTGGGGGAGAAAAAATGTTCAACTTGGATTACATGAAAAACGAACTGGGATAGTGTGTTTAGGATTACAATCAGTCAATAGTGGATGTAAAAAATGGGAGGAAAGATACCCAATAGTTGCCCAATCATTGAAAGAAATAGCCGAAGCTCACGCACAACAAAACCCCACATTTAATAACCCCATTGCCTATACAAGATTAACGGCGGCTGAAGCCATTAAACAATTAAGAAATCTAGGATATAATGGAGAGGAGGTTCCTGCTGCTTCGACAATGGCAGATATTTTAAATCGTTTGGGCTATCGATTAAGAAAAGTGGTAAAAGCTAAACCTAAAAAAAAATCTCGGAGACGGACGCTATCTTCGAGAATATAGAGAAAAAAGATAGAAAAAAAGACCCTTCTGTGAAACGTTTAAGTATGGATTGTAAAGCAACTGTGGAAATAGGAGAATATTCACGTGGCGGACAAACTAGAGGTTATAATCAAGCTCAAGATCATGATATGGGAACTAAAGAAAAATACGTTCCTTGTGGGATTGTAGATGAAGATACAGGGCAACTTTATGTAACTTTTGGAAGTGCTTATAAAACGAGTGATTTCATGGTAGATAACTTGGAGCAATGGTGGACAAGTCTGAGTATAACTGAAAAGCAGCAACTAGAGAACATCCAAATTAAAGTTGATAATGGAGCAGAAAATAGTGGAATAAGAAGGCAATTTTTGAAGAGAATGGTAGAGTTTGCCGACCAAACTAAGAAATCTATTCAATTACTATATTTTCCTCCTTATTACAGTAAATATAATCCCATAGAAAGATGTTGGGGAATTTTAGAGAGGCATTGGAACGGAACACTTCTGAGAAATGCTCAAACGATGTTAGCTTGGGTAAAAACTATGACATGGAAAGGCTTAAATCCGATAGTTAAGTTAAGTAAAAAAGTTTATCAAAAAGGCATTTCTTTAACGAAAAAAGAGATGAAGGAAATTGAGAAACGTTTAGAACGTAATCCTCACTTACCTAAATGGGATATTTTGATTAGACCCAGTTAGTCTAAAAAGTTAATAAGAGTGTAAAATTAAGTGAATTTCCTTTTTAAAAATAGTCAAAGCTAATTTAAAAGTTAGCGTATTTCTTTCTTTTAGATAGGGAGGTTTTTGTTCGCGGAAAGTATCCGCGAACAACTTTTTATTTTTCCCTTTTCGCTTATTTGAGATGTTCTACAAACAGATTCTGAGAATGGGTGGGAAACTTTTTCTTGGAAATCACCTTAACTGGCACGATCAACCTACCCAAAAAATTTGAGCCAACAGACAAGCAGATAAAATTCCTGAAAAATCTGCTAACAAAGCAGCTATTAATCCGTGACGAATATTCATAATACCGATTGACCCAAAGTAGACAGCTAACACATAAAAAGTGGTTTCGGTACTTCCCATCATGATAGAGGAAACAAAAGCACTGTAGGAGTTAGGATCTCTCTCAATCGCTTCACTCATCAAACCAAAGGCTCCACCCCCGGATAAAGGACGTAAAAGAGCCATTGGTAAGACATCTACAGGAAGGCCGATCCACTCGGTATAAGGACCCAAAAAAACCGTGATCCCTTCCATTGCTCCTGATGCACGAAACATTCCAATAGCGACCAAAATCGCCACTAAAAAAGGAATAATACTAATAGCAATGTCAAACCCTTGTTTTGCTCCCTCCGTAACCGCTTCATAAACTTTCACTCCTCTTCCTAAACCATAGACCACAATAAATAGCATTAACCCTGGTAGCAACCAATGGGCAAGAAAATCAGACCGAATAAACTCCCAATAATTCTCACTATTAAATCCCCGATAAAGAATCGCCCCTAAAAATGCTCCTACAATTCCCCAAGCAATCAATCGAGACAATAAACCAGGAGTATAAAGTAAATGTTCAAAATTTTGGCTTTCTTCTGTATCCAAACCATGATCTCCATCTATTACTTCCATTTCTGTCTCCTTTTCTTCTCTATCCAAATCATACCCACCCCCTAACTTCCTCTCGGGAGGGGGAACTAAAGGGGGTGAGTCTATTTCTGTGTCAGTTTCTTGTCTCAAAGTATTTGTTTTCAGCACAGATGATTCTGAGAACGATTGAGCATAATCTTTATCTTTGTAACCTAACCAAGTAGCAACGGAGACTCCTACAACGGTTGAAATAGTTGTTGCTGCCAATGTGGGAAGCCAAATAGCCGCAGGAAGGGTACTCCCGGCCGCTGCTCTTACCCCAATAATAGTTAAAGGAAATATGGTGACACTGGAGGTATTAATAGCCAAAAATAAGCACATTGCATTAGTGGCTGTTCCTGGGAAGGGATTAAGCTTATTTAGTTCAACCATAGCCTTTAAACCAAAAGGAGTTGCTGCATTTCCCAGTCCTAACATATTAGCGGAGATATTCAACAACATGGCTCCCATAGCTGGATGAGTTGGAGGAACATCAGGAAATAATCGAACCATTAAGGGTTTTAACCACTGAGCTAAAGTTAACATCAATCCTCCGGCTTCGAGAACACGAATTAACCCTAACCAAAGTGCCATAATTCCAATTAATCCAATGGCTAATTGCACCGAACTTTTAGCCGCGTCTACACTGGCTTGGGTAACAGCCTCCATTTTCCCTGTATAACTGGCTAATATAATGGAAATAGCTATCAAACCAACAAAAACCAGATTAATAGTGCTAGGCTTTCCACTTTGGGTACGCAAAAATGACATTAATTAATTTTTATACTCTTCTTGATGGATAGTCTGAGGAATTCTCAGCCCCATAACTGTACGTTGTTAGACTTCTTATCGTCAAGAATATGTTATTTTCCTCATAATCTGGGAAAACTAAGATCAATAAGTTCAATTAATATTTAGATTAGTAGTCCCAGTGTTATGTATAAAAAGATAAAATATTATCTCTACAATGGTACCATCAAGAGAATTAAATGGACTGGTCAAACTGATCATATTCTTAATGTTACTGTTACTCTTGATGTTGATGAATCCATTGATTCCCCCTCACTTTAGGGAGAGGTAAGGTTGTGGAGTTGTAAACCTCTTCCCCTAATTGTTCATTATCCAGTCAATATGTTCCGGTAACAATCGAGATAGATCATACTTTTCTTGGATCGTTTCCCTGGCTTTGACCCTTAAATTAGCCATTTTATCAGGATGATCTAACACTTCTTCTATCCGTTCAACTATCCTATCAATAGCGAAAAAATCAACCAATAAACCATTAACTCCGTCTTCAATAACTTCTTCTACTGGAGGAGTTTTTGAACCCAAAACTAAACCCCCTGTAGACATCACTTCTAACATAGACCAAGACAGAACAAAAGGACGGGTTAAATAAACATGAACCGATGAAGCTTGGATAACTTGTAAATATTGAGAATAGGGTAACGATCCCGTAAAATGTAATCGGGCTAAATCATAATCATAAGTATCTAACATTAACTTTTTATAACTCTCCCCTTCTGGGAGTGATCGCCCATAAGCCACCCGATCATCTCCCACAATAACCACATGACAATTAGGGCGTTTTTTTAACAGGATAGAAACCGCTTCCATGAACTGAGGAAACCCCCGATAAGGTTCCATTCCCCTAGCGACATAAGTAACAATTTCATCTACTTCTGATAAGTCTAGGTTCTTATTTTGTAAGACCAATTTTGCCCCAGGTTTCGGGTGAAAATAGTTAGTATCTACCCCATCGTGACGTACTGTAATTTTATTAGGGTTTGCTGAATAAAAGCAAAACCCTATTCTTTAAAAGGTTACACCCATATTCGCGATCGCAAAAAAGATCAGCTTTGTCGGCTACAAACCGCTATAATTGGTAGAAACACCTCCCAGTTGTTGGTCAAGAACAAATGTATCGAAAAGAGGAGCAACCTTTACCGCCCCCAGAAAAATTTGAATTACCTTTCGAGGGCAAATTGTCCCCCAATAATCGTTGGGTAATCATGGCAGAGTTGATACCTTGGGATGATTTTGAGGAAGAATATGCTAAACTTTTTTCAGCAGAAAAAGGTGCGCCAGCCAAACTATTTAGAATGGCATTAGGGATATTAATTATTAAGGAAAAATTAGGAACAAGTGATAGAGAAACTATAGAACAGATTAGAGAAAATCCCTATCTACAATACTTTATAGGTTTAAATTGTTATCAACAAGAGCCACCACTGGAATCTTCAATGCTAGTTCATTTTAGGAAAAGAATTGATGGAGAATTGATAAACAAAATCAATAAAAAAATAGTAAAAAGAGAAATAGACAAGAGTGATAAAGAAGTAAAAAAAAAGGATTGTCTCCAAGAAAAAGGAGAAAAAATAAAAAATAAAGGTAAACTAATTTTAGATGCGACTTGTGCGCCAGCAGACATCAAATACCCAACGGATTTAGGCATATTAAATCAAGCCAGAATTGAGACAGAAAGAATAATAGATAATCTTTATAAACCATTAAGAGTAAAATTGAGAAAAAAGCCGAGAACTTCTAGAAAAATTGCTAGAAAGGAATACTTAAAAGTAGCTAAAAAACGAAAAGTATCTTATCAAGAAAGAAGAAAAGCTATCGGGAAACAGTTAAAATACCTTAAGAAAAATTTAGGAAATATAGAAGACTTAATTCAAGCTGGGGCTTCCCTGGAAAATCTGAGTAAAAGACAGAAAAATTGTCTAGAGACTATCAAAAAAGTTTATGAACAACAACAGTCAATGTGGGAGAATAAGACCCAGAGTGTTCCTCAAAGAATTGTAAGTTTAACTCAACCGCATATTCGTCCAATAGTGAGGGGAAAAGCAGGAAAACCAATAGAGTTTGGAGCTAAACTCTCAGTAAGCTGTGTAGATAACTATGTGTTTCTAGACAAAATAAGTTGGGAAAACTTCAATGAATCTTGTCATTTAAAAGAACAAGTAGAAAAGTATAAAAAAACGTTTGGCTATTATCCCGAATCCGTCCATGTAGATAAAATTTATCGAACTAGGGAAAACAGAAATTGGTGTAAGGAAAGAGGGATAAGAATCAGTGGTCCGAAGTTAGGAAGACCTCCGAAAAATGTCAGTGAAGAAGAAAAGAAACAAGCCCACTCCGATGAATGCTTCCGTAATGCTATTGAGGGAAAGTTTGGACAAGCTAAACGAAGATTTAGCCTAAATCTCGTGATGACAAAACTCCCTGAAACCTCCATTACATCTATTGCTATTACATTTTTAGTTGTCAATCTTTCTAAACTTCTGAGGCAGTTTTTGTCGCTTTTTTTGTCCTTATTTACTAATAATAGAACAGGGGAACTCATCAAACCACCTTCCATTAATTTTGATTATACTTTAAACAATTTTTATGTACTAAAACTTATTGATTTGTCAGAAAATTCTTGGTCAAAAGTGGCATAAATTTTGGAGAAACTTTTTCAGCAAACCCTTATTATGAAATTCTGGGGGAAATTGTTGTCGTTGCCAATAAGTCGGAGATAAGCCGCGATCGCAACTATACAAGTCCGTCAACATGGGTGTATTTTTAATCCTAATACGAGCTTCATCATCTGCTGTTAAGGGTTCTTTGGGATCGAAGTCAGCATCGGTTCCATGAGCGTGATAAAACATTCAAAAAAACATAATAATTCCGCTTTAGGAAAGATATCTTTAATAAACAGAGTGGGACCCCACCCAGAATGGCCGTAAACCACATCGGGGATAAATCTTTCTTTTTTTAACTGTTCTGCTAGACGATAAACTGCTTGTCCTTGGAGTACCGCATTTTCTAAGTTTCTCACATAATGGTGGTTTTCCCGACGGGCTTGACGAGAAGGGGTATAGATAGCTTTTAAAACTCCTGAAATGCTCCCTTCTTCGCGCTTTGTGCCGAAGACAACCTTATTTTGGGAATTTTTAGCCAAAGCAGTTACTAAATGGCGAAATTGTGCCGGAAAATTGGGATGCAAAAATAGAATATTCAATGGTTACTTGTTGGATAAAAAATAGTCTAGAACTTAGTTCTAGACTACAACCAAAAAGAAACTTAAATCAAGAAATTAAACCCGTCTGATTCCAACTTGAGAAGCCATGTCCTTAAAGTTATTTAAACTAGGGCCGGGACGACGACGAGGAGTAGAAGTCATATAAAATTTGGTAGCAAATTCTACTTCTTTTGGTTCCTCTTTTTGAAGAGTTGTCTCGCTGTTTAAAGGAGAAGAAGTTGGAACTATCTCAGTTTTAGGTGTTTCTTTTTTGGCTTTCTTTTTAATAGATGTCTTCTTACTTTTTTTAGCTGGGGCAGATTGTTCAACCACTTCTGTTGGCTCTGGAGCAGGAGTTTCTACTTTAGCCTCTGGAGCAGGAGTTTCTACTTTAGCCTCTGGAGCAGGAGTTTCTACCTTAGCCTCTGGAGCAGGAGTTTCTACCTTAGCCTCAGAAGTAGGAACATCAGCAGATTCGTCTAATTCCAAGAAGAATTCCTTTTTTTTGCCACCACCCAATAAATTTTTTAACATTGTTTCTAATCTCCTAAAAAGTGAGTTAATAAATAATTGAATTCACGAAAACTTAAATCTAAGAAACTTTACGGACACATATCGACTTTCTTAGATTTAGAAACTTTTTGCAATGATTATTAACAAAACTTAACCTAAAAATTAAGCTTTGTCAATAAAACCGATTTCTTTTTGAGTTTTGGCTCAGGTTATCGGATAGAAGAATATCGATTACGCCATTTATTGAGCCTTGCATTACCAATAACAGCTAAACGCCGAGCATCTTTGATCTTTTCTTGTAGTTTAGAGATTTCTTCAGCATTAAGATCCCTTCTCCGTTGCCAACTGAGGGTATCACCTGATGGCTCTTCTGTTCTCTCTAGAGAACTAGGAACAGAAATGGCGGTGACAAATGTACGCTCAGGTACTTGATTAGCATTAGAACTGGGGAACTTACTCAAGGCTAAACCACCCAGAAAACCACCCGGTTGTAAATCAGCCAATTGTTTTTGTAAGCGTTCAATCTCTTGTTCTTGTTGGGAACATTCTTCTTTTAAGGCTATAAGCTCATCGTTTTGATAATATTTGAAGAGACTAAGGGCTGTTGCTGCCGGATTCAGGGCTTGAGCGATTAATGCTTTAACATCCTGAACAGGGGCGTTACCGCCAGGGTTATTGTAAATAATCGCTTTATTGAGTAGAGAATTATTATCTGATGAACTGGCCTTATCACTGGTAGAAACACTGGGCAGGAGTGTAAACATATTGGTAAAGCCTAGCAGTGTCTGCCCAGTTTGCGTCTGATAACCTCGACAATAAGGAACAATATTTTCACCAAAATTATTTTGATATTCGTCACTGTCAATGTAGGAATCGATCTCTGCAAACCATCCTTCGTCATCCAATATCTGACTATGATGGAAGGTTTCGCTATAGTCATTAGGAGCGCGTCCTAACAGGTGTTTAAAGTTTAATTCAATGGAACGATAACGAGGACAAGTTTCAAAGAAGAGAGAACGATACAATTGAGAATAAGCCACTTGTCGAACAAATTCACGAACGCTAATTTCTCCGCCTTTAACTTGAGATTCAAGACTTATTAGCCTTTCACTCTCCATCAGATGAGCATTTCCTAAAACTTGTTTATAAACCCCTCGGATGATGGTTTCGATGTCGTTTTCATCGGAACCTGGGATAAACTCTAGGTGATCGATTTTATCAAAAGATTGAAACTGACGTTGTTTGGCGGAGTCGATAATTGTTGACATGATAAACATTATAAAAGCACTTATCTTTATTTAACCGCAACGGGGACAGAATCTTCAAATAAAAAGTTATGAACAAATTCTTCAGCCCATTCACTGCCAAAATAGCTACGAAATAGCCCTGATGCGGGATCTCTTTCTGCACTATACTGATCGTAATCTTTTTGAGCTTTGGTGATGCGTTCAATGCTGGCTGAATCGGTTTTAGGTTCTGCTTGTTCTAAGAGTTGCCAATATAATTGTAGATATTCTTGATAAGCAGGAAACAGACGATTAACAACCGTTTCGGCATCGGTTTTAGCAAATAATAAATAGGGGGAAAAATATTGATTAGCGTCATAGAATTTCATTTCCAAATCTTGCGCCAATTCATTATATTTTGCACGTATGGGTGCTATGGGTTCAATATATTTCTCTAAATAATCTTCATCACGAAATAAGGGTTGAAAATCCAAAACTACCAAGATTTTCTTCTTACCAAAAGCCAATAAATCAACCCCTAATAAGGGTAAATCGTACTCATAACTGGGATAAAGAACACTGTTGAAAATTTGGGCAGTTTCCCCAGCATTGATGTAAGTGTAGCGAATTTTTCTGAACTGGGGACATTGATAGCACCAACTTTCAATCATGGCGGGATTTTTACCCCGTTGACTGATTTGAAATTCCAATTCTGGATCAATCGGTCGACTACTTAAATCAAAGCGACTGAATAGTTCTTTTTCTAGGTGTTGGAGAAAAGGTTGAAACATAGAGTCACCATAGAGATACTAAAAACTTTTCTGACCTTACACCAAAGTATTGGCTTCTGTCTCATTTCTGAATCTATAAGTTACAATTTGTAATAAAACAATTCAAGGGTGTTATTATCTCTCTTTGTTAACTTTTATTAAAAAAATCATAAACCTCTACAGTTAAAAGCGAGTTTCCGAGGATAAGTTTTTAACTAACTGTCTCCACGGTTACGCAGTCTTAAAAAAACAGGAGAAAATTCAATGCTTGATGCTTTTTCAAAAACAGTTATCGCAGCTGATGCTGGTGGTTCTTTTGTTGGTGCTGATGATTTGGCATCCCTAAAAACGTTTATTTCTGACGGTAATAAGCGTCTGGATGCAGTTAATAACATTGCTAGTAATGCTAACTGCATTATCACTGATGCAGTTGCAGGGATCTGTTGCGAAAGCGAAGGCTTAACTCAACCTGGTGGTGGGGTTTATACCAACCGCAAGATGGCTGCTTGTCTTCGTGATGGAGAAATCATCTTACGCTATGTCACTTACGCTTTATTAACCGGTGATCCTTCTGTTCTCAAAGATCGTTGCTTAAATGGCTTAAAAGAAACCTATAGTGCTTTAGGCGTTCCTACTGGTAACACTGCTCGTGCCGTTGCCATTATGAAAGCTGCTGAGTGTGCGTCTTATTTTGATGAAGTTATTGCTACCATCAGCTAAGACTGAAATATTTTAGGCATTGTGAAGTGCATTGACAATTTTGTCGAATTTTCTGAAGAAAACTAGGAGAAACTCTCAATTATGAAATCTGTTTTAACCACAACCGTTGCTGCTGCTGACTTAGGCGGTCGTTTTCCCAGTGCATCTGATTTAGAATCAGTTCAAGGAAGTTTACAGCGTGCTGCTGCTCGTATGGAAGCTGCTGAAAAATTAGCTGCTAACTATGATGCTATTGCTCAAGAAGCTGTTAATGCTATTTATCAAAAGTTCCCCAGTGGTAGTGGTCGGGACATTGATGGCAGTGTTCAAAAAGATAAGTGTAAGCGTGATATCGTACACTACTTACGCTTAATCAACTATTGTTTAGTGGTTGGTGGTACCGGTCCCATTGATGAATGGGGAATTGCTGGTGCGCGCGAAGTTTACCGTGCGTTAGGAATTGATACCGCTACATATATCACCGGTTTAACCTTCCTCCGCAATCGTGGTTGTGCGCCACGGAATCTGTCTCCTCAAGCTTTACTTGAGTATAACGGATACCTTGATTATTTAATCAACTCCATGTCCTAGTTAGAAGGATAGTTATGGAGTTGGCAAGTGTGTTAAAAACACACTTGCTTGTTTGTTTATTTGTTGGTTGAGTAAACCGAATCAACACTTAAAAGAAAATCAGAAAAACTTATCACAATAAAATCATGTCAATTTTAACTGCATCAGATATTCTCGGAACTGAACCGCTAGAACTTCGCCCTAATTACACTGAAGACGATCTACAGCAAATCATCAGAGCAGTATATCGGCAGGTATTGGGAAATCAGCATTTGATGGAAGGCGATCGCTTGAGCAGTGCTGAAGCACAACTGCGTAATGGTGATATTACCGTTCGTGGGTTTGTTCGTGCTGTTGCTCAATCGAGTTTATATCAGTCTATCTTTTTCCACTCTGCCTCTCAATATCGCTTTATTGAGTTAAGCTTCAAGCATTTTTTAGGTCGTCCACCTCAAAGTCAAGAGGAAGTATCTGAACACGTTCAGATTTACAACGAGGGAGGATACGAAGCTGAAATCAACTCCTACCTTGATAGTGACGAATATGCTCAAAGTTTCGGGGAGAATATCGTCCCCTATCCTCGTAGCATTCGTTCAGTGGTTGGGCTAACAAATGAAACCTTTAACCGTACCTTTTCATTGTTACGAGGCCCTGCTAACAATGATAGTAGCAATAATAATGCTCGATTGATTTCTTCTATTGCTGCTAATTTAGCCACTCCCATTAAACCTATAGCTGTGGGTAATGGAGCTAATTATGACAATACTGGTAAGCGTTTTCGCATTGCTTTTTCCAGCAAGCAAGGTGCTGCGAGAATCAACAAGTTTAGTTGTCAGGAACGGGTGATTAGCTACGACCAAATGTCTAAGACTGTTCAAAGTATACACAAGTCAGGTGGTACGATTCTGAAAATCACCGAGGTGGTTTCATAACTAGGGTTTGAGTATCATTTCTGCTAAAATTCCTAGATTTTTGTCCCACTTTCTACATGAACTAGGTCTATTTTTAGGTTTCATCAACTTAGAATACAGATGTCTAGGTAGTAGGGTTCAACGGCCGTTGAACCCTACTACTTATCTTAAAATGTTGGATTGAAGACCCTCGGTTTTACCGACGGGATGAAAATCCGACCAACAAACAAACCTATTTTAGCTTCTTTAAACAAACTTTACACAAAAAGTAACCTTGTGTAAGCTAAATATAGAACCATGCTAACTATGACCTACGAGTACAAACTGCAACCAACTCCTGAACAGATTGATATCATCGAGCAAACTCTTGATGTGTGTCGTTCTGTCTGGAATTTTTCGCTACGTCAGCGTAAAGATTGGTGTGCTTCTCGTAAGTCCCCTGTCAATGCTTGCTCCCTCAATTGTGAATATATCATCTCTGCTGATGCCCCTTTCCCAAATTACCATAGGCAAGCCAAGGAACTAACCGATGCTAAAAAGCAATATCCTCAGTTAAAGACAGTCCATTCTCAAGTTCTTCAGCAAACTTTAAGAACTTTGGACAGAGCTTGGGATGACATGAGAGCCAGAGGTTTTGGTTTTCCACGCTTTAAGAACAAGTATCGTCTGCGTTCGTTTGTATTCCCACAGTTGGGGAAAGACCCCATTAGAAATGATGCTCTGAAGCTTCCCAAACTAGGATGGGTTAAGTGGAGACTATCTCGACCAATTCCAGAAGGGTTTCAAGTCAAGCAAGCCAGGGTTGTTAGAAAAGCATCTGGTTACTTTGTAGCTCTGTCACTACAGTTAGATGTTGATGTCCCATCCCCCCTAACCCCCCTTAGTAAGGGGGGAATGAAAGGGGGGATTGGTCATCCTAGAGGGTTAGATTTAGGATTTGAGAAGTTTGTGGCTACTTCCGACGGTGAAGAGATTAAACGGCCTAGATTCCTCAAAACCCTACAGCGCAAGGTTGAATTACTGCAACGTAGCTAGTCAAGAAATTAGGAATCGAGGCATAACCGCGGTCGGGCAGATGGTAGCGGGTCGGCTTGCGTCCTCTGAGGAAACCTCAGAGGCGTTGGGACCCAAAAATGCCTGTGGACTCAGAGCGACGGGGAGCATCACGTGTGATGCTCTAGTTGGTGGGGGAGGAAGCAGAAAACTAGCATCGTGAGGTGTTAGAATCCCTCGACTCCGTCGACGGGAGTATGTCAAATGAGTAATTTTGGCAGGATTAAGTAACCTGAGTTCGATATAAGGAAATTTTCAGAAAAAAGACTCAAATCAGAAGTCTCAAACCTTCATTCTCTCGTTAAAAAAATCATAACTCCGAACTCCGAACTCCGAACTCCGAACTCCGAACTCCGAACTCAGGTTAAGTAGGTTTTTGGTAACAGACTCAAGCCAATAAATCCAAACTCTGAACTTAAATTAACTAGCGTTGAAAACTAAATTTGCCGTTTATTTTTTCTCCGTTAAGCTCAGAAAGAATAGTAAGTTTATATTCTCCTGATTCGGTTTCAGAAAGCATACCGTGATAATGATTTCTCTCAGCTTCATAATTCAAAGGAATAGCTTTTTGTTCACCATTGGGTAATTGAAGTTGACCTTAAACTTGAGCAGTCTTAACTTGTTTATTGGCTTCACCTTCTAGTAAATAAAAAGCAATATGAACACCCTTATCACTGGGAACGGTGACAAGTTTTAAGGTATATTCACCTGATTTAATCACTTGTTCGCTCTGGGAATGTTTTCCGTGATCATGGCTATGATCATGACTATCATGTTCTGAGTGGTTTTCTTCGGAAATTGTTGCGGAATTAGAACCCATTGACTCATCTGAAGTAACCGTGGGGTTTGTACAACCTACGAGGAAAAATAATCCCATACTACCGAAGCATAATAAACCTAATTTTATTGTTTTCATAATTTAACTGTTCTAGATAAACACAATACATTATATGAAAGACCTGAGAAAATAGTAGAATTGTTTAAGGTTTATTTTAGACAGATTTGGGAACACATAGATATGGATATTCGTGGAATCGATACCCCTTTGTTAGATTGGAGTGGAGATGCGATCGCCTTGGGGTTATTTGAGGATGAAACAATCTTAACAGGGGAATTGAGCCAGTTAGACGAAAAAACTGGGGGAACCCTGGCAGAATTAATCGAAGAAACGGAATTTAAAGGAAAATCCGGTAGCAGTGCTGTTACTCGTATTGGTGGGGGTAGTGCCATCCGTAAACTAATCCTCATAGGTTTAGGGAAAAAAGATGAGTTAAGCTTAGATAGCCTACGTTTGGGGGCTGCTGCTGTTGCCCGTTTAGGGAAAAAAGAAAAGGTGAAAAGCTTAGGGATTAATTTTCCTGTGGTGGAGAATGAGGCAAGCACCACAACAGCGATCGCCGAAGGGATGATCCTCTCTTTGCACCAAGATAACCGTTTTAAATCCGAACCCGAAGACAAACCCTTAAAACTGGAAACAGTTCATATTTTGGGAGTTGGGGCGCAAAGCGAAGCGGTTGAACAAGCGCAAACCATAACTTCTGGGGTTATTTTAGCACGGGAATTAGTAGCGGCACCTGCTAATAGCGTCAACCCCGTAACCTTTGCTGAAACTGCCCAAACCTTAGCCACAGACTACGGTTTAGACATCGAAATTTTAGAACAAGAGGAATGTGAAAAACTGGGTATGGGGGCATTTTTAGGGGTGGCCAAAGCCTCAGACTTACCCCCGAAATTTATTCATTTAACCTACAAACCCGCAGCAACTCCTAAACGGAAACTTGCCATCGTCGGTAAAAGTTTAACCTTTGATTCTGGCGGTTTAAACTTAAAAGGATCTGGTAGTGGTATCGAAACCATGAAAATGGATATGGGTGGTGGTGCAGCCACATTAGGTGCCGCCAAAGCCATCGCCCAATTAAAGCCGGATGTAGAAGTTCATTTTGTTTGTGCCGCTACAGAAAACATGATCAGTGGCAGGGCCATGCACCCTGGAGACATTTTAACCGCCTCCAATGGCAAAACTATCGAAGTGAATAATACCGACGCTGAGGGACGTTTAACCCTCGCTGATGCCTTGGTATATGCTGAAAAATTAGAAGTGGATGCGATCGTCGATCTCGCTACTTTAACCGGAGCTTGTCTTGTAGCTTTGGGGAATGATATTTCTGGGTTATGGAGTACGGATGAAACCCTTACAGAAGAACTTAAAACTGCCTCTGAAACAGCCGGAGAAAAGTTTTGGGTGATGCCGATGGAAGAGAAGTATTTTGAGGGGTTAAAGTCTCCCATTGCAGATATGAAAAATACCGGACCCAGGGCCGGGGGTTCTATTACCGCAGCCTTATTCTTAAAACAGTTTATCAAGGAAACTCCTTGGGTTCATTTGGATATTGCTGGGCCAGTTTGGGCCGATAAAGAAAATGGGGTTAATAATTCCGGTGCAACCGGGTTTCCCGTGAGAACCTTGGTTAATTGGGTTTTAAGTTAAAATGACAAAACCCCGTAGGGTGGGCATTGCCCACCTTACAATAATGTCCTAATCTTTTTTGGTACTGCTATAGCAAAGGACTTGAACACACCCAAACGCTCATCAGAGATTATAGTTGGGGATTCACTTGCACCCAGAAGGTTTTACCCGGATTTCTCACAAATTAATTTGAAAGCCCAATCCAGAGATGAAAAATGATAATTTTTAGGACTAATAGAAATTTTGAATATAGATGAATAAAAAAATTGACTTTGATTATCCAAAAATTGAGTTTAAGAGGGAATAATTATATTAACTTTTGATTTTCTCCACGATAAATAAGACTAAATGAAAGTATCAGTCAGTCAACAACTTATGATAGATATCTTTTTTAAAAAACAACTTATTCTACTTATCCAGTATTAGGAATAGTTTTAATTCTTTTGTTAGCAATAGACAAAATATCTTGATAAGGACAAGCACTAGCTATAGCGATAATAATTCTTCTACAACTAATCTTTATTCTGGCTCCCAACTTAAGAAGATTTAGACGTATTCTTCCCACAGTTGCTTTAGCCAATGAAGTTTTTTTTAAACAGTGTTGACGAAAAGCATTTATGAGAACATAAGCCCAGGAATGTATCCATAATCTTAGTTGATTACTTTGAAATGTTTGAGTTGAAGTTCTATCAGCTAACAAGTCTAATTGTTGTTCTTTAATCTGATTTTCCATCTCGCCTCTCGGACAGTATTTTTTTGTATAAAGTTTTGAGGGTGGAATTTTTGAAGCGGGCAAAGATGTCACCACATGGCGCATTTTTAAGCCATCACTTCCATAACAAACTTTTGTCACTACTCTTCTTTGACAACTCCATGACTTTTCTGTTTTATAACGAATAGAGCGATACCAAGTAGAAATTGGTACTAATTTTTTAACTTCTTCTAAATCTTCTTTTTTCTGAAATAAACTATCCATTAATTCAGTTATTGGAGCTAGTTTTTTTTCATATTCATGTTTGGCTTTTTCAATTACATCATCCGCTCGTAACTTAAGAACGCCATTTGTTCCCATAGCTATAACATAATCAACTAAAGGCTGATTTTCACAAAAATAGAAGATTTCTTCACGGGCATAGGCACTATCACCCCTAACTAGGATATGAGTCTCTGACCATTTTTCTCTAATTAGTCCGATAATTCTTTGTAATTCGTCTAAGGCTCCATCGGCTGGATCTACATTAGATGAACGAAGTTTAGCAACTAATAAATGATGCCCACAGAAAATATATAAAGGAGCATAACATACTCCGTGATAATAACTATTAAAAAATGCCCCTTCTTGATTACCATGTACTTGGTCATCCGTGACATCCATATCTAATATAATACTTAAGGGAGGTTTTTTATAAGACTCTAAAAAAAATTCGACAAAAGATTTTTCAATGGCTTCAAAGTTGGGTTCTATTTTATGATAACGACTCGTTTTTTGGTCGAGAATAGTCTCAGGACAATATTCCAATCTATTAATTGTACTTTTTCCAGCTAACCATCCCTTTTTATCTTCAAGTTCATTAAGCTTTTCTAAAGCGATCTTAAGGGCAGGATCGTGACGTAATTTATCATGGTCATTGACATCTTCATAGCCTAAAACAATTCCATAAAGCCTTTGTGCTAATAACTCATGAACGGAATGATCTACATAAGATTGATGACGATGATCTTGAAAACAGTTACCAAACTTCTCGGTAATTCCCAGCTTTTTATCCAACTCAGCTATCCAGACAATCCCCGCATCTGAAGTGATTAGTCCCCCATCAAAATTAGCGATTATTTCTTTTCCTTTCTGTTTACTAAAGTTGATTACTTGACGAGGGGTTCGGGGATGACTGGGACTCATTAAATCAGTTTAAGGTAAATTGCTTTAATAATTAAATTATAGCATATTTTATTCTAACAATCTAGTACTATTAGAGATTTTATTAATAATTTTTTTTGGAAAAATGAGTGATTGATTTATCTTTTCATCTTTGTCTAATTCGGGTTGATTTTAACTTAAAATCTGACAACAGACTGTTGGGTGATTTCCGAGAAAGCTTTTCCCATAGGGGGTAATCGCTTGGACTAAAGGCTTTCAAGAAATAAAAGGAACAGAGAGTTAGCGGATCTTGGTACACAACTTTAAAATTTCATAATTGGCTTGTCTGAAAAAACAGAAGAAATAGATTAAAATGAAGAGGTAAAAAGATTAGAGAGAGTAAATTGAAGCTAAAACAGACAAATAATCCCTTAACCCCGTCGATGGTCGATGATTTACGTTTAGCAGCCTCAAAAATGACGGGAGCAGAGCGTCGTTCATTTCAAGCTGAAATGTGTCTCAAGTATTGTGGAGGAAGTGCCAGACAAACCGAAATCGTGTTTGGTTGGGGGAGAAAAAATGTTCAACTTGGATTACATGAAAAACGAACTGGGATAGTGTGTTTAGGATTACAATCAGTCAATAGTGGATGTAAAAAATGGGAGGAAAGATACCCAATAGTTGCCCAATCATTGAAAGAAATAGCCGAAGCTCACGCACAACAAAACCCCACATTTAATAACCCCATTGCCTATACAAGATTAACGGCGGCTGAAGCCATTAAACAATTAAGAAATCTAGGATATAATGGAGAGGAGGTTACTGCTGCTTCGACAATGGCAGATATTTTAAATCGTTTGGGCTATCGATTAAGAAAAGTGGTAAAAGCTAAACCTAAAAAAAAATCTCGGAGACGGACGCTATCTTCGAGAATATAGAGAAAAAAGATAGAAAAAAAGACCCTTCTGTGAAACGTTTAAGTATGGATTGTAAAGCAACTGTGGAAATAGGAGAATATTCACGTGGCGGACAAACTAGAGGTTATAATCAAGCTCAAGATCATGATATGGGAACTAAAGAAAAATACGTTCCTTGTGGGATTGTAGATGAAGATACAGGGCAACTTTATGTAACTTTTGGAAGTGCTTATAAAACGAGTGATTTCATGGTAGATAACTTGGAGCAATGGTGGACAAGTCTGAGTATAACTGAAAAGCAGCAACTAGAGAACATCCAAATTAAAGTTGATAATGGAGCAGAAAATAGTGGAATAAGAAGGCAATTTTTGAAGAGAATGGTAGAGTTTGCCGACCAAACTAAGAAATCTATTCAATTACTATATTTTCCTCCTTATTACAGTAAATATAATCCCATAGAAAGATGTTGGGGAATTTTAGAGAGGCATTGGAACGGAACACTTCTGAGAAATGCTCAAACGATGTTAGCTTGGGTAAAAACTATGACATGGAAAGGCTTAAATCCGATAGTTAAGTTAAGTAAAAAAGTTTATCAAAAAGGCATTTCTTTAACGAAAAAAGAGATGAAGGAAATTGAGAAACGTTTAGAACGTAATCCTCACTTACCTAAATGGGATATTTTGATTAGACCCAGTTAGTCTAAAAAGTTAATAAGAGTGTAAAATTAAGTGAATTTCCTTTTTAAAAATAGTCAAAGCTAATTTAAAAGTTAGCGTATTTCTTTCTTTTAGATAGGGAGGTTTTTGTTCGCGGAAAGTATCCGCGAACAACTTTTTATTTTTCCCTTTTCGCTTATTTGAGATGTTCTACAAACAGATTCTGAGAATGGGTGGGAAACTTTTTCTTGGAAATTACCTTGGTTGGGGAAATCTGCGATCGCTCTGTTCAAACCCACTTCCTGTAAGGCTTCTGTGTTTGGCGATCGCAGATTTTGTGAGAAATTCGGGTATTAGTGGGTTGTCCAGGAGCTGGGTTTCCCCATCTCACTTCTGAAGTGCCAAGTCCTGTGGTTACCCCGGATGGATTTCCTTGGACTCCAGTCCATGTCCCATTAGAGGTGATGGTAATAGCTGATGCCATAGGTGCAGCAGCTAGTGATAATAGAGAGAAAGCTGATGTCGTAACTACAGACTTAAAATTGATCATTAGACTCCTCATAGAAAAAAGTTTCAACACCATAATTGTTACACAGCCATGTATAACTTCATGTATAACTAAAAAAAGTACAAATATATTATCAAACTATCATAGATATTTCCCTATAGAACCCATTTGGGATCTCTGGTGAAATTAAGTGGGTTTGATTTTTTAACTTAAATTTCTAGAAAAAAGAATTTTCAAGAAACAATATAGGGTTTGTAGAGGTCAAAACTTTTTGACCTCTACAAAATGTGTAGCCTACACATAGTTATTTTTAGCATTTGTGAACTGTTTTGACCGTTATATCCTAAAATTTATGCCATGAAGACTTTATTTTCCCTCCCCAACATCCCCTCTTGTGCTTGGAAACGTCTCATCGGTCAAGGATGGGATAACCCTTATACAGTACGCTATGCTAGTAATTTAGATGACGGCCCTTGGCACGGAATGCCTCTCGGTGGGTTTGGTGCAGGATGTATTGGGCGATCGCCTCGTGGTGATTTTAACCTTTGGCATTTAGATGGGGGTGAACATATTTTTAAGAGTATCCCATCTTGTCAGTTTAGTATTTTTGAACAATTAGAAGATGGTACAGCGCAAGCTTATGCTTTAGCAACGGAACCCCCAGAGGATAAAACCCTATCTCGTTGGTCTTGGTATCCCACAGAAAAGGGAACTTACTCTGCACTTTATCCCTGTAGTTGGTATCAATATGAGGGGGTTTTTCAAGCAGAGATTTATTGTGAGCAGTTTTCTCCTATTATTCCAGATAACTATCAGGAAACAAGTTATCCTATTGGGGTATTTGAATGGACAGTAAAAAACCCTACTGATAAACCCATTACCCTCAGCATTATGCTTACTTGGCAAAATATTGTGGGTTGGTTTACTAATGCTATTAAATCCCCAGAAATTACTGTTAGGGATGATGGTAGTCCAGAGTACGAATATCAACCGAGATGGGGTCATAGTACGGGAAATTTTAATCAGTGGGTACAAGATAATTTTCGGGTGGGTTTTATTCTCAATAGATTACAACCCCATGAACAGGTACAAGAGGGAGAAGGACAGATTTGTATTGCCAGTGTTACTAATCCTAGTGTAGAGGTTTTTTATCTGGGTAAATGGAATCCTGACGGAGATGGTTCTGAGGTTTGGGACTATTTTGCTATGGATGGATCTTTACCTAATCAAGAGGATGAAAAACCAGCAGAACCTGGGGAACAAATAGCGGCAGCTATGGCAATACGTTTTACTGTTAAACCAGGAAGAGTTAAGAAGATTCCCTTTATCTTAGCCTGGGATTTACCAGTAACAGAATTTACCCCAGGAGTACAATACTATCGTCGTTATACTGACTTTTTTGGACGCAATGGTAATAACGGTTGGGCAATGGTGAGAACGGCTTTAAAACATTCTGATGTTTGGCGAGATAAAGTAGAAGAATGGCATAACTCTATCTTAAAAAATGATAATTTACCCGACTGGTTAAAGATGGCTTTGTTCAATGAATTATATTTATTAACCGATGGGGGAACTCTATGGACAGCAGCATCTGAGACTGATCCTGTAGGACAGTTTGGGGTGTTAGAATGTTTAGATTATTGTTGGTATGAAAGCTTAGATGTAAGATTATATGGATCTTTTGGGTTATTGATGTTATGGCCTCGTTTAGAAAAGGCAGTTATGGAAGCTTTTGCACGGGCAATTCCCAGTAGTGACGATACTATTAGAATTATTGGTTATAATCAGGCTGAAGGGTTCCGAAAAGTTAAAGGTGCAACTCCCATGATTTAGGTGCGCCTAATGAACATCCTTGGGAGAAAACAAACTATACAAGCTATCAAGATTGTAATCTTTGGAAAGATTTAGGGAGTGATTTTGTTTTACAAGTTTATCGAGATTTTTTGTTAACTGGTTCCGATGATATTGACTTTTTATGGGAATGTTGGGCTGCCATTCCAGAAACATTAAACTATCTCAAAGAATTTGACTTAGATAATGATGGTATTCCTGAAAATTCTGGCGCACCAGATCAGACATTTGATGACTGGAAATTAAGCGGTATTAGTGCTTATTGTGGTGGTTTATGGATCGCAGCTTTAGAAGCAGCAATTAAGATCGGAGAAATATTGTTAGAAAATTCTCCTAATAATCCACAATTAGAACCTGAAAATTATCCCGAATCTATAGAAAAGGAACTGGATAAATACAATAATTGGTTACAACAATCTCGTGCTATTTATCACAGTACATTATGGAACGGAGAATACTATAATTTAGATAGTAAAAGCGGTTCTGATATAGTGATGGCGGATCAATTATGTGGTCAATTTTATGCCCGTTTATTGGGTTTATCCGATGTAGTTGAGTCTGAATATACCCTATCAGCTTTGAATAAGGTTTATGAAGCTTGTTTTTTAAAGTTTCAAAACGGAAAATATGGGGCAGCAAACGGCATGAAACCCGATGGTACACCGGAAGATCCTAACTCAACTCATCCCCAAGAAGTTTGGACAGGAATTAATTTTGGAATAGCTTCATTTCTAATACAAATGGGGATGAAAAATGAAGCCCTAAAATTAACCGAAACAGTGGTTAAACAAGTGTATGAAAATGGGTTACAGTTTCGGACACCTGAAGCAATAACCGCAGTGGGAACCTATCGTGCTTGTCATTATTTAAGAGCTATGGCCATCTGGGGAGTTTATTATCAGTTATCAGTGAACAGTTAACAGTGATCAGTGAACAGTGAACAGTTTTTTTAGTTAAAATTAAAACTTGTAGGGTGGGCAATTCCCACCTTACTTGAACACTAGAATTAAGGAAAATAACGATAAAATTCTCTTCGATGTAGAACACGCATCATTTCTACTTGATGGCCTTGTACTTCTATTCCAATACGATAATCACCAATGCGAATACGATAGCGATTAGAATAACCCTTCATTGCTTTAATATTGCTTAAAACTTCCAAATTATCAGCTAAAGGAATAGTTTCAAAAGCTAGTTCAAAGATTCGCTTATATATCGGTTGTTTTTTCAACTTCTTTAAATCTTTCAAAAATAATTGGCGATACTCAACTTGCAAATTATTCCTCCAAATATTGTAATGCTGTTTTGCTGTCTAATAAAGGAGTTGATTTTGCTTCATCCATTGCTTGATTGAGACAATAATCTTCTAATCTATCCGATAACTCATCTAAGGAAATTTCTTCTTCAGGAAATATTTGTTTCCACACTTCGATTGGGATAATAACCGCTGTCGGTTTACCATTTGGATCTTTCAGGTACTCAATTTCTAACATTTAATGCCTACCACTACCATTAATTTAATTTTAACGCTTTGCTTGATGAAAGCCATCAGTTTTAGAGACGAAATTTGTAGGCAGATACAATGCCCACCTTACTCTAATTTGAATTATA
>Ga0064014_10032_pt1 | contig 76848 bp, 81 predicted proteins | sample CrowatWCoCulture_2_FD_61584 | JGI IMG/M metagenome (GOLD analysis project Ga0064014, IMG submission 61584) | Marine cyanobacteria communities from the University of California, Santa Cruz, USA, analyzing cyanobacterial DNA methylation -... | ecosystem: Host-associated > Microbial > Bacteria >...
CACAACGGTCCCATGAGTGCCCTGGCGCCGGGCTGGAAACTGCGGGTGCTCCTGGCCCAGGCCCTGTTCTCTGATCCCGATGTATTACTGCTGGATGAGCCGACCAACCACCTGGACATCAACACCATCCGCTGGCTGGAAAACATCCTGGTGGCGCGCAACAGCACCATGATCATCATCTCCCACGACCGCCACTTCCTGAACAGCGTGTGCACCCACATGGCGGACCTGGACTATGGCGAACTGCGCCTGTTCCCCGGCAACTACGACGAATACATGACCGCCGCCACCCAGGCCGCGAACGCATGCTGTCGGATAACGCCAAGAAGAAGGCCCAGATTGCCGAGCTGCAGCAGTTCGTCAGCCGCTTCTCGGCCAACGCCTCCAAGGCCAAACAGGCCACATCACGCGCCCGCCAGATCGACAAGATCCAGCTGGAAGAGGTGAAGCCCTCCAGCCGGGTGAGCCCGTTCATCCGTTTTGAGCAGGGCAAGAAACTGCATCGCCAGGCGGTGACCCTGAAAGATCTCTACAAGGGCTTCGGTGAAGAGTGTGTATTGTCGAAACTGAACCTGCAGATCGAAGCGGGTGAGCGGGTCGCCATCATCGGCCCCAACGGCATCGGCAAGACCACCCTGCTGCAATGTCTGGCCGGCAAATATGAGCCCGATTCTGGAGAGGTAAAGTGGACCGACAGCGCTGAAGTGGGCTACTTCGCCCAGGATCATACTGCCGACTTTGACTCCGACGACACCCTGACCGACTGGATGTCCCAGTGGACCAAAGGCGGCGAACAACTGGTGCGCGGCACACTGGGGCGCATGCTGTTCTCCGGCGATGACATCGGCAAATCGGTGCGGGTGATTTCCGGTGGTGAGCAGGGGCGGATGCTGTTCGGCAAGCTGATTCTGCAGAAGCCCAATGTGATGCTGATGGATGAGCCTACGAACCACCTGGATATGGAGTCCATCGAGGCGTTGAACCTGGCGCTGGAGAACTATCCGGGTACACTGATTTTCGTCAGCCATGATCGGGAGTTTGTTTCTTCCCTTGCGACCCGGATTATTGAGCTTAAGTCTGATGGTATCACTGACTTCAGTGGCTCTTATGATGATTACCTTCGGAGTCAGGGGTACCTCTGAGACTTAGGCTTGGGTGCTGGCGGCCATGTGGGACTGGCTTTCCAAAACACGCTCCTTGCGGCACATCCATGTGACGCTTGGGCTCCGCCATCCCTGGCTCCGCACAGTTTTGGAAAGCCAGTCCCACACGCCCGCTCCAAACTGTGAGTGAGCCTCAAATCAAACAACGGATACGGAAAAACATGGGCGAGACTGAAGTAATTAGCGCTACCCGGAAATGGGTCGAAGACGTGGTCGTCGGCTACAACTTGTGCCCGTTCGCCAAACGGGAACTGGTCCGGAACCGGGTTCGGTTTGTGGTGTCGGAAGCCGAAACGGAAGACGAGCTGTTACAGGCCCTGCACGCAGAGCTTCAGCGGTTGGAAGATGAGCCGGAGATTGAAACCACACTGTTGATTCATCCGGGTGTATTACAGGATTTCGGTCCCTACAATGAGTTTCTCGATGCCGCCGATGGGTTGTTGTCGTACCTGGATATGGAAGGCGTGTACCAGATTGCCAGTTTCCATCCAGACTACCAATTTGAAGGCACCGAGCCGGATGCGGCGGAGAATTACACGAATCGGTCACCGTTTCCCATGCTACACCTGTTAAGGGAAGCGAGTCTGGAAGCCGCGATTGACAGTTATCCAGATGTGGATGGAATACCCCAAAGAAACATCGAGTTGATGGACAAACTGGGCGCGTCGAAGATGCAAGGTATTTTAAGGTCATTTCTGGATGGATCTATGCCAGAGCGGACCGGGGAGTAAATGGTAGGAGCGGCCGGGAGGACACTTTCAAAACTGTGCGGAGCCAGGGATGGCGGAGCCCAAGCGCCCCAGGGATGGGCCGTAAGGAGCGTGTTTTGAAAGTGTCCTCCCGGCCGTTCCTTGCACATACTTAAAGGCTGGGGACGGCAAACTCAAAGTTATCGTTTCCACCGCGTAATAGAAGAGCCACGCAACATGGGACTGCTTTTCGAGCAAATTGACAGCCAGCCTTCGGTGATTGGTGAGATCACTCTGCGCCGGCGGCGGATACCGGCCATTGGTGACCGGGATATCTACGAGGTGAAGCTGGGCGAGGAATTCCTGATGTCCAGCATGTTCGTGGATGCCGAAGTGGCCCTCTCAGACATCGGGCTGAGGGAAGCTGAGGGTGAGGACCTCAGTGTGGTTGTCGGTGGTCTGGGCCTGGGTTACACCGCGGTGGCGGCGCTCAGGCATGAGCGGGTTGCCGAGTTGCTGGTGGTTGAATACCTGGAGCCGGTGATCGGCTGGCATCAGCAGGAGCTGGTGCCTCTGGGTAAAGACCTGAACGGCGATCCGCGAAACCGTTACGTGCATGGCAGCTTCTTCGACCTTGCGGTTGCGGATCCTGAGGTTGGTGGTTTTGATCCGGAGAGCCCCGGCAAACAATTCGATGCGATTCTGCTGGATATTGACCACTCCCCCCGGGCGCTGCTGCACGATTCCAGTGCCAGCTTCTACACCGCCAACAACCTGCGTCTGATGGCCTGGCAACTGAAGCCCAGAGGGGTGTTTGCCATGTGGTCGAACGAGGGCGAGGACGACGAGTTCATGGCCGTTCTCAACGAGGTGTTCACCGATGTGGCCTGCCATGTCGTATCCTTCTTCAATCCATTTCAGAACAGGGAATCGTTCAACACCGTGTATGTGGCCCGCAAGCCGGGTTGAGAAACCGGAGTCTGTATGTCTTTAACCACGCACCGCAGCCGACCCTTCAGCTCCAGCCAGCGTCTGCCTGAACCGGATCAGCCGCCGGTGCTGCATGAGCCGAACGAGGCCGGGGCGTTGCTGGCGGAGTTTATCCATCGCCACCCTCGCTTGCTTATTCTGACCGGTGCCGGGGTCAGTACCGATTCCGGGATTCCCGATTACCGGGACGGCGATGGCGCCTGGAAGCGCAAGCAGCCGGTTCAGCACAAGGCATTCATGGAAGATGTGTACACCCGTCAACGCTATTGGGGTCGCAGCCTGATTGGCTGGCCGGTGATGCGTAATGCCAGGCCCAACCCTTCCCATCATTACATCTCTAACCTGGAACTGCTCAACCACAGCAGCCTGGTGGTTACCCAGAACGTTGACCGTCTGCACCAGAAGGCCGGCACCCGGGCGGTGACGGACCTGCACGGACGGGCCGATGAGGTGGTGTGCATGACTTGCGGTTACCGTTGCCCTCGGGATGAGGTACACGACCGCTGCGCGGATCTGAACCCTGGATTCCAGAAATATACCGCCGATACGGCACCGGATGGCGATGCCGATCTGGATGTGGATTTCGAGGATTTCCGGCTGGCGGACTGTCCGAAGTGCGAGGGATTCTGAAGCCGGATGTGGTGTTCTTCGGTGACTTTGTTCCCAAAGACCGGGTGTATTCGGCCCTGGATACGCTCAAAGCCAGTGATGGCCTTCTGGTGATTGGTTCGTCGTTGATGGTGTATTCCGGCTTCCGTTTCTGCCGGTACGCCAACGAGTGGAACAAGCCCATTGCCACCCTGAACTTGGGGCGGACTCGGGCTGAAGATCTGGTGGATCTGAAGTTGAACGCAAGGATCGGGGAGACCCTGAAGGCCTCCCTCGATCAGTTATAGCGGTGGTTACATCAGGTTGTAGATAAACACCACAGCCACGGCCACCGGAGTCACAAAGCGCACGGTGATCAGCCAAAGATTGAACATGCCCGGTGACAGGGCCAGTTCCTTCTCCATGGCCTCGCGCGACATCACCCAGCCTGCAAACAGGGCAACCAGCAAACCACCCAGCGGCAGCATGATGTTGGCGGTGAAGAAGTCCAGCAGATCGAAGATGGTCTTGCCTTCCAGCATGGGCACAAAGCCGAGGGGAGCGAAGTCAGCCCAGAGGTTCAGGGACAGAATCGAGGCGATACCCAGTCCCCAGCAGACAAAACCTGCGCCCAGTGTGCTGACGGTGCGGTTCATGCCTTTACGCTCCTCAAGCCATTCCACGATCGGTTCCAGCAGTGAAATCCCGGATGTCCAGGCGGCGAAGATGAGCAGCACGAAAAACAGGGTGCCGAACAGGGAACCCATGGGCATCTGACCGAAGGCCAACGGCAGGGTCTGGAAGATCAGGCCCGGGCCGGCGCCCGGCTCAAGGCCATTGGCGAACACAATCGGGAAAATGGCCAGACCCGCAAGCAGTGCCACACCGGTGTCGATGACCGACACAGTTATGGAGGTCTTGGCGATGGAAATATTCTTGGGCAGGTAGGAGCCGTAGGCCATCATCACCGCCATACCCAGGCTCAGGGTGAAGAATGCGTGGCCCAGCGCCACCAGGATCCCGGACGTTGTGAGCTTGGAGAAATCCGGCTGGAACAGGAACGCAGCAGCCTGGCCAAAGTGCCCTGTTGTCATCGCATAGCCCACGACAATCAGCAGGAGCACGAACAGGGCTGGCATCAGGATGCTGACCGCCCGCTCAAGGCCCGAGCGAACCCCCGCACAACCACAACCATCACCAGCGCCATGAACAGCGTATGCCAGGCGAGCAGGGTGGTGGGATCACTGAGAAGGCCGGAGAAGATCGCGCCGATGGCATCTGCCGACTGACCGGCAATCTGGCCGCTGGCGGTTGTGCCCACGTAGGAAATCGCCCAACCGCCAATGACCGAATAGAACGAGAGAATCAGGAAACCCGCCAGAATGCCGATGGCACCGACCACCTTCCAGACCGGGTTTAGGCCGTCCCGTTCGGCAATCAGGCTCAGGCTCTTGACGGGGCTTCGACCACCGCGACGGCCGATCATGACTTCCGCCATCATGATCGGAATACCGACGACCGCGATGCACAGCAGATAAACCAGAACAAAGGCGCCGCCCCCGTTCTCACCGGTCACATAGGGGAATTTCCAGATATTACCCAGGCCTACGGCGGAGCCGGTGGCGGCAAGAATAAAGGCAAGACGTGATGACCAGAGCCCGCGTTGGGCGTTTGAACCTTCAAGCGCTCCTGAATGGCTGGCGGCATCTGATGAAGTGACAGACATAACTATCTCCCGGAGTATTTGTTTTTGTGTCAGGGTTTGAGAAGGAAGCTGCAGTCAGCCACAGCTTCCTGAGGGGTGCGCCGGTGTCAGCTCAGCCGGTGCGAGCCAACCGCTCGGGTGCCAGGCGGGCTCCGGCGGTGTGCTTTTTGAACCGTTCCTCGGCCAGTTCGTTGGCGATCTCCCCGGTGGGGCGCCCCGAGCGGTCGGAACGGTTGAAGATTTCGGTCAGGGTGTCGCCGATGGTCTCGACGTGGGCACGAACCGTTTCTGGTGTGGCCCCGGTGCGCTCGTAGAACACGTCGATGATGCCGCCGGCGTTGATGGCAAAATCCGGCGCATAGAGAATGCCCCGGTCCCGCAGCATGGCATCATGCTCCGGGTGTTCCAGCAGATTGTTGGCGGCGCCGGCGACAATGCGGGCCTGCAGTTGGGGAATGCTAATGTCGTTCAGTACCGCGCCCATGGCGCAGGGCGCAACCACGTCTACCGGCAGGGACAGAATGTCCTCGGCGGCAGCCGGTCTGGCCCCCAGCTGATCCACCGCCTGCTGCATGTTCTCCTCGTGGATGTCATACACCCACAGATCAGCGCCGGCTTCCTTCAGGTGCCTGGCCAGACGGAAACCGACATTGCCGATGCCCTGAATGGCCACCTTCAGACCGTTGAGGTTGTCCCGCCCGAGTTTGTGCTTTACCGCGGCTTTGAGGCCAATGAAGGTGCCGTAGGCCGTTGCCGGTGATGGGTCGCCGTTGCTGGGATTGCCGTCGAAACCGGTCCGCGAGGCGATTCCGGCAACGTGGCCGGTGTGTCGGCCCATGATCTTGAGGTCCGGTACGCTGGTGCCGGAATCCTCTGCCGCAATGTACTGCCCGCCGAGACTCTCCAGATGACGGCCCATGGCCTCCATCAGCGCTTCGGTTTTCTGTTTGCGCGGGTCACCAATAATCACCGACTTGCCGCCACCCAGGTCCAGGTTGGCCAGGGCGGATTTGTAGGTCATGCCCCGTGATAGTCGCAATACATCGCGTACCGCCTCTTCATCGGAGGCATAGGGAAACATCCGGCAGCCGCCCAGTGCAGGGCCGCGGGAGGTGTTATGGATAGCAACGATGGCCTTGAGACCGGTTTCGGGATCGCAGAAAAAGGACAGATGTTCGTGGTTATCGAACTCGGGATGGCTGAATAGCATTGTGAAATCCTCTCCCACTGGGCCGGATCTCGGCGTGAGCGGGTATCTTGTTCTTGTCGACCGGCTTGTGGCCGGCGTTCCGATTTCAGGTGTCCGTTTTTCGGTTGGGGGTTACCCATCAAAAGTGCCCTTTTGGGGCTGGACGAAAAACAAACTAGCGGCAATTGACGTTAACGTCAACATGCAAAATTGAACTATTGTGAGCACTGCGCATCCTTGGATAGTCGAAGCTTTCGAGAGAGGTGCATAGCGATCACAGTGTTACCAGCCATGCTTTCATGGCATGAACATGATCCATTAGTCTCAGATTTTGTGATTCTGCGGAAACTACCTATACGCGTACCGGGGAAACTGGCCTAGCTTCCACGGATGTCTGTCGCTTCCTATTCTTATCAGCTCCAGCCGGCCAGGGTACGCGTGGAGTTCTTCCGGCTACTTCCCATCTCATTGTTCGTGGTGGCGTTTGGTGCTGCCTTTGGATTGGCGGCCACCCAGAAAGGTCTTGAGCCCCTCCAGGCGGTTCTGATGAGTGCCACGGTGTTTGCCGGGGCTTCCCAGTTTGCCGCCGTTGATATGTGGGGAGCGGAGGTCTCTGTTTTCCCGATGATGGCCGTGGTGTTCGCCATCAATTCCCGCCACCTTTTGATGGGAGCCTCTTTGTATCCCATGCTGAAGGACCTCCCCCCTGGTAAACGTTATAGTCTGTTGCTGCTTCTGACCGATGCCAACTGGGCGGTCTCTGCCCAGGAATACCAGAGTGGCCGTCGCAACCTGGAGGTTATTCTCGGTGGCGGTCTTGCCCTGTGGGGGGGCTGGATCATCGGCACGGGCCTGGGTGTCTACTTTGGGGGTCTCTTGCAGAATCCCAAATCCCTGGGGCTGGACATGGTCCTCGGCTGCTTTCTGCTGGCCATGGCCCTTGGCGGCAAGCAATCACCCAGGGTGCTCGTGGCCTGGACAGTGGCTGCATTGGCCTCGCTGGCGGCCTGGAAGTGGCTACCGCCCAATACCCACGTAGTGGTCGGTGCCCTGGCGGGCGGTGCTATCGGGTTCTTCTGGCTTGAGCGCAAGCCTGCCGCCGATGTGGCAGGTGAAGCCGATGTAGACGGAAACGCCCATGACCATTGAAACCACCACCGCCGGCATTCTGTTCCTGATTGGTATCATGACGGCCGTCACTCTGGTGACCCGCTTCGGCGGGGCTTTCATCATGTCGTTCGTAAAGATTAACCCCCGAATCGAGAGCTTTATCAACACCATGGCCAGCTCGGTTCTGATCGCCATTATCGTTCCTATGGCGTTCAGTGGCGACCTTGGGGCAGTGGCCGCTCTGGTCGTCACAGCGGTGATCATGCTGGCTCTGCGCAAACCCCTGCCAGCGATCGCAGCCGGCATCGCCGCTGCCGGTATCGTCCGCTATCTGACCTGACTTCCCGAACCTGAAGTGATTAAAAACTGCTCAAGTCTGGCAGCGCCCGGCCGATACACCTGTCTAGTGATGACAGGTACCCGAAGCCATGATTGCCTCCAGCGGCACCATAAGCCTCGAAAATGGCGAATCCATTGATTTCACACTTTCCCTGCGACAGTCCCAGTCCCGAACCTACGAGTACTCGGAGCTGCTCCAGATCCAGGAGCGGCCGCTCACCGATCCCCTGGTGATCAACTTTGGCAATACCACTGCGCGCCTGACCGACACGCTGTTCGAGTTCGATCTGAACGGCAACGGCGAAACCGGACAGTTTGCCTCCCTTGGCAGCGGCAGCGGCTATCTGGTGTTGGATCGCAATGGCAACGGCAAGGTGGACGATGGCCCTGAGCTCTTCGGTCCCCGGAGTGGTTCCGGTTTCAGCGAACTGGCCAGGTTCGACGACGACGGCAACCGCTGGATAGATGCCAATGATGAGATCTTTCAGTCGCTGTCCGTTTGGGTGCAAACCGCGGATGGCTTGCAGGCTCTACTGATCGATAAGATGCGACTGGAAATGTTCAATAGTCAGGACGATAAGAAACAGGCTGCGAGCCGGTGCCTTGAGTTTACCAGTCTTTGATTCCCGTATCTAAGGAAGAGTTTCGAACATTGGGTTGGTGCTTCTGATCGCCAGCTCTCCGATGCCAGGTAGTTTTACTCCCAGCGCGAGCGGGTTAATACCGAAAGATAGGCCTAAAAGGTTCAATTCCAGGCCCTCGCGGACACCTGCCAACAAGCCAAAATACCCTCCCAGCGAAAATTGATAACCCGTGCCACCCGGAACCTCCGCCACCAGCTGATCGCCCAGGTAGTCTTTGCCAATGGCATGGTTGGGCAAAGCAACGTCGAGACCCGGCACTTCCCTTATCACCCAGGCCACAAAGGTGTTGCTGTTGGGGCCGGGCCAGGCATTGTACTCGGTCGGGTAGGGGTAGGACTCCACCGCCTGGTAGATGTCGGGAATAAGCTTTTCTGCCTCTTCACCACGGATATCGGCATAGAGCTCCGGCCTGGCGCCGAACCAGTGCCGGTCTGGTTCACCCGGGCGGGAATTGACCACGTAGCGTCGCCAGCCGGTGACTTCATGAACCTGGTAGTGGCTGGCGCCTTTTTCCTTGGTGGCAATCCAGGTATGCACGGCGAAGTAACCCCGCCAGCTGAAAGCCCGGGCTCCGTATACCTGGACGATGGCTTCCTCGGCCTGGTCTGGTGGGGGTGCTATCCGGGCACTTTCCCGGGTTGCGGTTTGCCAGCTCTCGGAACCCTGCAGGCTGCCACTGGTGGCAAGCAGAATTGGGCCCGACAGGAGCAGGAGCAGGGCGCCCAGGCACCAGCCTGAGGCTTTTAACATTCGTTTCATCAATCCAGTCCGAAGAGTGTGGAACATCAGGACCCCGAAAAGCACATCAAGTTCCTGATCACGAGCTTAATACTAGTGAATGGATACGTGTTCCGGTAGCTGACAGATGAGGTCGAACCCGGCCCGTAGTTTGCTGGCAGGTGGCTTGTATTCTAGGCTCAAGGGTACAAGTAGCAATTTTCAGGAGGCTTTATGTCTGACCATCATGTTTACAAAAAGGTAGAAATTGTCGGTTCATCGAAGAAAAGCATTGAAGATGCGATTGAAAATGCTCTTGAAGAGTGTGGAAAAAGCGTCCGCAACATGGAGTGGTTCGAGGTTTCGGAAACCCGTGGCCATATCGTTGACGGCAAGGTGGGCCATTACCAGGTTGTGATGAAAGTGGGGTTCCGAATAGTTAACAGCTGAATTTGATATCGATGGTTGCCTGGGAGGTGCCACATGTCTGATACCAATAGCGCTTTGTTACTCGTGGATATCCAGAACGACTTCTGTGAAGGCGGAAGCCTTGCGGTTCCAGACGCCAGTAAGATCATGCCTGTTGTCAACAGTCTGATTGGAGAAGCCTCGGAAGCAGGCCAGATGATCATTGCCAGCCGTGACTGGCATACCGTCGACCATGCCAGCTTTGAGGACAGGGGAGGCCCCTGGCCACCTCACTGCATTCAGGATACCGAGGGAGCGGCGTTTCATGCCGGGATGCAGCTTCCGGATGATGCGGTTCGGGTGAGCAAGGGCACCGGTTTTGATACCGATGCCTATTCGGCCTTTGACGGAACCCAACTGGACACATTCCTGGATCGCCACGGTATCCGCCACCTCAGGATTGCGGGGCTGGCCCTGGATGTCTGTGTTCGCGCCACGGTTCTGGACGCGTTGAAATGCGGTTTTGACGCTGAGCTGGTAGCCAGTGGCACTCGGGCCGTAAACCAGGAATCGGCCACCGATGTGTTTGAAGAGCTCCGGGCCGCCGGAGCAACCATAAGCTGATTTTTCCCTATTCCCTATAAGGTGAGGAGTTAATTTGATTAGACAGGAAGATCTTCCCCTGATGGTGGATCTGTATGAGTTGGCCATGGCGCAGGCCTACTGGGCCGAAGGGATGACTGATACAGCGGTTTTCAGCCTGTTTTTCAGGGAATTACCTGAGAACCGTAATTTTATTCTCGCCTGCGGCCAGCAGCACATTGCCGAGCTTATCGGACAATTGCGGTTTACCGGTGACCACATCGAGCGACTGCGGCAACTGAATCGTTTCGAGCCGGAGTTTCTGGACTGGCTCAGTGGATTTCGCTTCAGTGGCAGTATCCGCGCCGTCGAAGAGGGAACGCCCCTGTTCCCGCAGGAACCCATTCTGGAAGTCACCGCGCCAATAGCCGAGGCCCAGCTTCTGGAAAGCCTGATCATGAACTACGTCCATCTTGAGTCGGTTCTGGCGTCCAAGGCCGTGCGCTTGACGTTTGCCGCTGATGGTTCCCCGGTGGTGGATTTCGGCATGCGAAGGATGCACGGCCTGGATTCTGCCCACCGTGGAGTAAGGGCGTACCGGTTGGCGGGACTGTCTGGTACCAGCAATGTCGTTGCCGGACTGGATTTCGGGCTGGACGTGAGCGGTACCATGGCGCACAGCTTTGTGCAGGCCTACCCGGACGAAATGGAGGCGTTCAAGGTATACGCGCGCCTGTATCCGGGCACCACTCTTCTTGTGGACACCTACGACACCCGTCGCGCGGTAAGGCGAATCGTTGACTGGCTCAGGCAGGAGCCGGACGTGCAGATTGGCGGGATCCGGCTCGATTCCGGAGACCTGGAACAAGAGGCCAGGGATTGCCGGAAAATACTGGATGATGCCGGCTTCAGGGACATAAAGATCATGGCCAGCGGAGGCCTGGACGAATACCGGATTGCCGCCCTTCGGCAAGCAGGGGCGCCCATTGACGGCTTTGGTGTTGGTACCGCCATCGGCGCCGCCAACGACGCGCCCGCTATTGAGTTGGCGTACAAATTAACCGAATACGCGGGTGAGCCCAAGATGAAGAACTCCTCCGGGAAGACATCATGGCCGGGCGCCAAGCAGGTATTCCGGCAGTTTGATGGCGACGGCCTGGCCAGGAAGGACATCATTGTAGGTCTCAACGAACAGATTGACGGTTCGCCCTTGCTGGCAACCGTGGTGGAGAACGGGGCGCTACTGCCCGGTTATCCGGGCTCTCTGGATGAGCAGGTAGCCCGGGCCAGGGACTCCGTGGCGGCGCTTCCGCCTGCGTTCAGAGAGCTTGAGCCGACAGAAGGCTTCGAGGTTGAATTCACTGAATACCTGAAGCACTTGCAGGCTGAAACCCTGAAGAAGGTAAGTACCTGAGCCCTCCTGTATCCGGCACTGCTGCAGCTCAGGCGGCCCGTATTGTTCGGTGCCGGATTGATGACACCAACTGATTCATTAACTCCCGGGCCTCGCCCTCGTGGAGGCTGTGGCATTTGTCCTGCAACACCCGCCGGTCATGGTTCGATGAGGCACTGGTGACGTCCTTGAGCAGGTCCAGGTACTGGCAGGCCGCGAGATGAGCCTTGATTTCGGCATCAATAAGTCGGGTAACCAGCTCATCGACAGATTCAGAGCAGAAGGGGCGGTTCCGGTTCAACAGATTGCGAGCCTCCAGGGCCGCATTGCGGGCTTCCAGCCTGAGTTCGCCCGCGGCTTCACCCGCCTCAACTGCCCTCAGGAACATGCCGAGGCGTTCATGGAGATGCCATATCTGGGGCCAGATCTTGCTGTAGGCCTCCACTTCCGTGTGGTAGCGGGCCTCCTCGACGGGCGATCCTGACCCGCCGTTGCCGGCCTCGCCGGGACGATTGAATTGCGCGACCCGTATGTCGTCAACTTCCCGCCAGAGGGTGTCGGAGCGCTCTCGCAGTGCTGTTAGCTGTTCCTGGTTTCGGCGTCGCGCCCCTGAACTCAGGAACAAAGCAATGAGCGCCAGGCCCAGGGCCCCCGCAGCAAGCAGGAGTGGAAGGCCGCCTGTCGATAACATGCCCAATAATGGGTCTTTTTCCATAGTGTCTGACCCCTTAACGAATCCTGTCTGGGTCTTTCAGTATAGAAGTTAATCCTGCGTCTGTTGTCGAAAGGGCAGGACGGATACCGCGTCGTTGAAGTAACCGAGCACGTGGTCCGCTTCTTCGTGGGTGAAGTTTGCAATGGCTTCACGGAAGCCGGGGTGCAGAATGCCATGCCACGAATGGGTAATTACCGGCTCAAAGCCACGTACCAGTTTATGTTCACCCTGGGCGCCGGCGTCAATATGGCGCAGCCCCAGCTCCATGGCCAGCTCGATACCCTGGTAATAGCAGGTCTCGAAGTGCAGGTGGTTGTATTCGTCCAGACACCCCCAGTAACGCCCATAGAGAGTGCTCTCGCCCGCCAGGAACAGGGCTCCGGCAATCATCTCGCCCTCGCGCTCTGCCATGACCAGGTGCACATGCTCGGGTAACTGCTCCAGAAGCAGCTCAAAGAATCGCTTGTTGAGGTAGGGCCGCTGGCCCCGTTTCAGGTAGGTCGCCTGGTAAAAGACGTAGAAGGCAGACAGCACATGTTCGGGCATGTCCCGGCCGTGGAAACGGGTAAAGGAAATGCCCTGTTCAGCAACCTGCCGACGCTCCTTGCGTATGGATTTGCGTTTTCGGGATGTCAGCTCGGCGAGAAAATCCTCGAAGTTCCGGTAGCCGTGGTTGTGCCAATGGAACTGGCATCCGATGCGGTGCAACTCCCCGTCGTGGTGGAGCAATTTCTGGTCCTCGCTTTCGGGAAACAGCAGGTGCCAGGAGTGCGCGCCCAGGTTATCGGACAGCGTGTCCAGCAGTTCGTGAATCTGTTCCGGTGTCAGTTGTTGTCGCAGGTCCGGATCCAGCAACAACCGGGGGCCGGCAGAGGGCGTAAACGGGATGGCGATCAACAACTTCGGGTAATACGCAAGGCCGTGTCGCTGGTAGGCATCAGCCCAGGCCCAGTCAAAAACATATTCACCCATGGAGTGGCTTTTCAGGTAAGCCGGTGCCAGGCCGACGATTCTGCCATCCGACCGGAACACCAGGTGTCTCGGAGACCATCCTGTGGTTGCGGAGGTGCAACCGGACGCTTCCAGAGCCTGGAAAAACTCGTAGCGAAGAAAGGGATTGCTGTAGCCCGCAAGACGTTCCCACTCTTGCGCAGGAATGTCGTGGATGCTGGCACAGGTTTCCAGGGTAAGAGTCGCTGGTCCGGATTCTGGCATGGTGCGGGAAAACTCCTTTGTGTATCCGATACCATACGTCAGAAGCCGGCTTCTGATCACCCTTGATCAACTTCTACAACCTTCTACGACCTTCGACAACCCTCGATAAACCCGGATAAGCCCGTGTAAAGGTTCTGCAAAGTGGGACAGGCCGGATCAGCGGCTTGCCTCGAGCGTGTTAGACTTCAGGCAGCAACGGTGGCCGGCACGACAGGTGGAGAGGCAATATGCAGAACAGGGTGTTACTGGTCGAGGATGATGATGAATTACGGCAACTGCTTGCCCGTTACCTTGGCAATCAGGGTTTCACCGTGCGCGAGGCGGCAAACGGTCGGGACGGGCTGGCTCTGGCGCTTGGTCAGGACTGCGATATCGTCGTGCTCGACATCATGCTGCCGGACATCAGCGGCCTTGAGGTGTTGCGGGAGTTGAGGGCAGAGACTCACCTGCCGGTTGTGCTGCTGACGGCCCGGGGTGATGAAACGGATCGCATCGTGGGATTTGAGGTCGGTGCCGATGACTATATTCCCAAGCCCTGCAATCCGCGGGAACTCGTGGCGCGCTTGCAGGCGTTGTTGCGGCGGATTGCCTGGGATCAGAAAACCGAAGTCAATGCTGCCCGGACCTATGGTGATCTGAGGGTCGAGCCCGGCCATCGCCGGATTTACCAGAACGACGTTGTCATGGAGCTGACCGCCACCGAATACGAGGTTCTTCAGGTGCTGCTGGCACATGCCGGCAGTGTGGTGCGCAAAACCGATCTGATGCAGTGGGCCCTTGGCCGCCGACTTGAGGCATACGACCGCACCCTTGATATGCACATCAGTAACCTTCGCAAAAAACTGGGTAACGACGACCCGCCACGGATCGAAACCGTTCGAGGGCTGGGCTACAGCTATCGGGTGCCCGAATGAAGAAGCGGCCCATGTTCCCCCTGTTCTGGCGGATCTTCCTGTCGATCTGGCTGGCCATGGCGGTCACCGTGGCGGCCAGCAACCTGGCGACCAGAATGCTTCTGGACCGGGAACGGGAAGCGATCGAGCGCCAGGCCGGTCTCAGGGATCTGGCCGAAGAGGCCATCGCAATCCGTGAGGCCGGCGATCGAGGCGGTGCCTGGCGCTTTCTTCGGGACGAGGGCGAGCGCCTTGAACTGTTTCTGGTGCTGCTCGAACAGGATGAGAATGATGGCAAGCTGCCCTCTTTCATTCGCGACCGCATGAAATCCGGCTGGTATCCGCAGAAACCGGCGGTACTGGATGTTGGTGGCGGTTACCGTTTGGTGGCCTGGCCCCGGGTGCAGGGCGCCGGCTGGCTCAACCCGAGGTTCTTTCGGGCGATAGAGTTGGGGTTGGCTTTGCTGATGATTTCCCTGGTGTGCTGGTGGATTGCCCGCCTGGTATCGAGGCCGCTGAGGCATATGGAGAGCACGGCCCGGGCGATTGCGGGCGGGGATAATTCGCTCAGGGTCAGCGAAAAGATCGCACAACGCAGGGATGAGGTGGGGCAGCTGGCGACCGCCTTTAATGCCATGACCGAACAGCTCTGCAGTCTTCTGGAACGCCAGAAGCACCTGCTTCGGGATATTTCCCACGATCTCCGAACGCCGCTCACCCGCCAGCGTATCGCCATTGAGCTGGCAAACGAGGCCGGTGCGGACGAAGAGCTGATGGCAAGCATTTTGCGCCAGAATGAACGGCTTGAAACCATGACCGGGCAGATACTGACGTTATACCGGGTTACCGAAGCTGGGGGCGATATCGAGCGAGAGCCCCTCCGGCTGGTGCATGTAGTCAATCAGGTCCTCAAGGATGCCGCGGATTACGCCGAACACCAGGGTGTGGACTGTAAACTCGTGGTTTCACCGGAAAGTTCACGGGCGTCGGTGCTGGGTGATGAAGGGCTTTTGCAGAGAGCCATCGATAATATCCTTCAGAATGCCCTCGATCACACACCGCCTGGCAGGGCTGTTCATTTGGCCGTGACAGTGGCCGATGACTGGTTGACTCTGACGGTTGATGACGAAGGGCCGGGGGTTCCGGATAAGCTGATCGGCCAGCTTTTCGAGCCGTTCTTCCGGGCCGATAAGTCCCGCGGAGGCAAGGGCTGGGGACTGGGGCTGGCCATTGCCAGAGACATCGTTGCCGCCCACGATGGTTTAATAGCAGCGGAGGCCGGTGAGCGTGGTGGCTTAAGGGTGACGGTTCGTCTGCCGGTGTTTTTCGGAGGGGGCTGACTTTCGGATGAAAAAAGATTACCCCGTTCCCGCAGGATACCTTGAGCGTGAAACGGAAGTGAAGAAAAGCCGGTTCATTGCACGGGTGGCCCCAGTGGGTTCCCGGGAGGAGGTAAAGGACTGGCTGGAACAGGCGCATCAGGATCATCCGGACGCCCGCCATATCTGCTGGGCCTACCAGATCGGTCGCCCTGGTTCTGCCGCCGAGGCAGCCATGAACGACGATGGCGAACCCTCCGGAACGGCAGGCAAGCCGATTCTGAATGTGATTCAGCACAAGGACATGGGCGATGTCCTGGTGATGGTGATCCGGTACTTTGGCGGGATCAAGCTGGGCGCCGGCGGACTGGTGCGGGCCTATGCCGGGGCAGCAGAGAGCGTTCTGTCAGCGGTTGACCGCGTGGTGCAGAAACCCATGACGGACGTGCTGGTTTCCCTCTCCTTTGCCGATGAGCAGCCCCTGCGTCATTGGTGCGATGTTAACGGCGCATCGGTGGAGTCTGTCGATTATGGGGTATCCGTTCGTGCCCGGATACTGGTTCCGGAAGACCTCCAGGCCGAGTTCGGGGCTTTCTGTGATGCCCAGAAGCTGGATTACAGTTTTGAAAGGTGATGGATCCCGGGGGCATCGTCACGCGTTGGCTATGCGTATACTGTCTGCATAGGAATATTCTTAATTGAGGGCCGAAATCATGATGCGTTTTCTGATGTTAGCGGTTGTTGCATTGGCCATGACCGGTTGCGCCAGCAATGTAGTGACCGACTACAACTCGTCTGTGGTTTTTGGAAATTATTCATCCTGGGCGTTTGCCAGTGGTAACGGCTCGTCATCGTTTACCTCACTTGACGGCACTCGGGTGCGCAGTGCCGTTGAGAGAGAGCTGAATCGCAAGGCTTTGCGCCAGGTCCCTGAGGCAGAGGCGGATTTGCTGGTCAGCTGGCAGATTGTGCCGGAAGAGCGGCTTGAGCAGACCGGCGTGGGGCTCGGGTTTGGTTTTGGCAGCGGTAACTTCGGCTGGGCCCTGTCCGCGCCGCCACCGGTACGTGAGATTGAAGAAGGCAAGCTGGTGGTAGAACTGGCGGACAGCAAATCCAAGGAAGTTGTCTGGCGTGCGGCCAGCCGTCGCTATCTGAATGAAAACCAGTCACCCGAGACCCGCAGGGAATTGATCGACGAGGTCGTGGCTGAAATGTTTACCAAGTACCCTCCCGGTCTTGATTGACAGGCCGGGCAAGACCGGAATAGCACGGAGACGGAATGAAGAAGCGATCTGAGGGCGGTCTGGTTTTTTCGACCGAGCAGGGGCGTATGTGCCCGGATTGCCGCAACCCGGTGAATGAGTGCACCTGCACTGCGCCATCACGGCCCGCCGGGGACGGTATCGTCCGGGTTAGCCGGGAAACCAAGGGCCGTAAAGGCAAGGGTGTCACCCTTATTACCGGCATCCCGCTGGACGATAAAGAACTCAAAGCCTATGCCAAGGTGTTGAAAGCGAAATGCGGCACCGGAGGCACGGTAAAAGACGGCGTGGTCGAAATCCAGGGCGACCAGAGAGACCTTCTGGTTCCATTGCTTGAACAGAAGGGTTGGACCGTCAAGCGCGCTGGTGGCTGATGGTATAACACGCAATTCCCCCTTGCTCTCGTTACAATAGAGCCCTCGAGCAACGAATCCCGAGTTTTACATCAACCGGAATCTGGCCGGAAATCCCCGGGGTATATCCCTGGGGATGGCAGGATCCGTTCGACCGGAGGCAAGCATGCATATACTGGTTTTGGGCGCAGGCATTGTGGGCATTACCACGGCCTGGTATCTGCAAAAGCAGGGACACCAGGTAACCGTGGTTGATCGCCAGAACCGGGCCGGCCTGGAAACCAGTTATGCCAACGGTGGCCAGATCTCGGTATCCCATGCCGAGCCCTGGGCGAACCCTTCAGCCCCTCTGAAAGTGTTGAAATGGCTCACCAGGCCGGACGCGCCCTTACTGTTCCGGCCAACGCTGGATCCTGCTCAGTGGCGCTGGGCGCTTTCTTTCCTGGGCCAATGCACCTCGGCCAGGGCCGCTCACAATATCCGCCAGATAGTGAACCTTGGCACCTATAGCCGAAGCCAGTTGCAGGCTCTGCGCAAGGAAGCCGGCATAGAGTACGACCACCTCGAGAAGGGTATCCTGCATTTCTACACCAATCCCGCCGAGTTTGACGGTGCCATGGAGCCTACCCGGATCATGCAGGATCTGGGTTGTGATCGGCAGGTTATTGATGCTGACCGGTCGGTTGAACTGGAACCAGCGCTCAAACCGATCCGCAACCGGATCGCCGGTGCCACCTATACCTCCGAGGATGAATCCGGCGATGCCCGGATGTTTACTCAGAATCTCGCTAAGCGCTGTTCTGAGGCGGGCGTGGCCTTCCGGTATGGCACTGAGATCCTGGGGGTCGAGCACGCCGGGGAGCGAGTGCTGGGGGTTCAGACGCTCTGCGATGGGCGTCATGAAACGCTTCGCGCAGATGCCTATGTGCTGAGTATGGGCAGCTTCAGTGCGGCACTGGCCCGGCAGCTGGGGATTTTTCTCAACATATACCCGGCCAAGGGCTATTCGATTACCGTGCCGGTGAAAAACGAAGAGGCAGCCTTCAAGGTCAGCCTCACGGATGACGAGCACAAGCTGGTCTATTCACGTCTTGGTAACCGGATGCGTGTGGCGGGTATGGCGGAACTCAGCGACTATAGTCGAAAACTGAATTACACCCGTTGTCGCGCCATCGTCCGCCGCACAGCGGAAGTGATGCCTGAAGCGGGCTACTGGGACCAGGCCGAGTTCTGGAGCGGGTTGCGGCCTGCGACCCCCTCCAATGTGCCGTACATCGGGAAAAGCCACTTTGCCAACCTGTATCTGAATACCGGGCACGGTACCCTGGGCTGGACCCATTCGTGCGGTTCGGCGGCGGCGCTGGCGGATATAATTGACGGCCGCAAGCCGGACGTGGATTTTACCTTCTCCGGGTTATAAAAGTGAAAAGGGGCCAGATGAAAGCGTTCACCTGACCCCGGATTCCTGCTTCGAAACGGGTTACTGCAACTGATCCCGGATCAGCTTCTTGTTGATCTTGCCAACGCTGGTCTTCGGGATATCCTCCACGAAATCAATATGCTCGGGGATTGCCCATTTATTGATCTCGCCGCTTTCCACGAATTGCTTCAGGTGGTTCTGGATATCCCCGGCACTGGCTTGCTCTCCCGGCTTAAGGGTGACCAGTGCGTGAGGGCGTTCGCCCCATTTTTCATCGGGCACGCCAACCACGGCAGCGCCTGCCACGGCCGGATGCTGGCTGATCAGGTTTTCCAGGTCCAGTGACGACAGCCACTCACCGCCGGTCTTGATCACGTCCTTGATGCGGTCCTTGATGGTGATGGTGTTGTCCGGCTCCATGGAAGCAACGTCACCGGTATGCAGCCAGCCACCTTCCCAGAGCTGTTCGCCTTTCTCGGGCTCCTTGAAGTAACCCTGGGTCAGCCAGGGCGCGCGAGCCACGATTTCGCCCTTGGCCTCGCCATCGTGGGGTACCGGATTGCCCTCGGGGTCCACGATCTCCAGCTCAACCATGGGCGTTGCAATGCCGGTTTTTACCCGTATTGCCGTTTGCTGCTCAAGAGGCAGCTCCAGATCTTCGGGCTTCAGGTGCGACGCGCAGAGCAGCGGGCAGGTCTCAGACATGCCGTAGGCGGTGTACATCTTGATACCGAGCTTGGCCCCGGCGTCGCACAGGCCTTTGGTCAGTGCGCTGCCGCCGATCAGCACATGCCAGTTGCTCAGATCGGCTGTCTTGATGGACTCCGTCGCCATCATCATCTGCATGATGGTGGGCACGCAGTGGGAGAAGGTCACTTTATGCTCTTTAATGAGGTCGACGAGCAGCTCCGGCTCATAGCGGCCCGGGTACACCTGCTTGATGCCCATCATGGTAGCGGCATAGGGCACGCCCCAGGCGTGCACGTGGAACATCGGCGTTACCGGCATATACACCGACGAGGAGCGCATCAGAGGCATCTCATCGAACGACGCTACCGTGCCAGTCATGGCCAGCGTGTGCAGGACCAGCTGGCGGTGGCTGAAGTAAACGCCCTTGGGATTGCCGGTGGTACCGGTGGTGTAGAAGGTGGTTGCCACGCTGTTTTCGTCGAAATCGGGGAAGTCGAACTTGTCATTGGCCCTGGCGAGAAGGTCCTCATACTCGCCGGCGGTTTCAACAGGTGCCTGTTTCGCGGTATCGCTGTCGGTGAGCTGAATCCAGGTCTTGACCGTTTTGATCTCGCCCTTGACGGCTTCAATGATCGGGAGGAAGTCGTCGTGCACCAGAACCACATCGTCTTCGGCGTGGTTCATGGTGTAAACAATCTGGTCCGGAGACAACCGGATATTGACCGTGTGCAGAATGGCACCAATCATCGGAATGGCAAAGAAACACTCCAGATAGCGTGGCGTATCCCAGTCCATCACCGCAACGGTATCGCCCGGTTTTACACCGGCATCGGTCAACGCGTTTGCCAGGCGATGGATGCGCTCAACCAGATCGGTGTAGGCGTACTTGCTGCGGTTGGAGTAGACAATTTCCTGGTCCGGATTGTACCTGGGGCCCGAGAGCAGGAGTTGCTTGATCAGCAGCGGGTACTCATAGGCATTTTCAGCCGGGGGGAGAATGCGTGTCTGTGCCATTACGTGTTTCCTCTTTCCCAGTTGTTGGTGTTATCGCGAGAACAGGAATAAATCTGACACAGATTGACTGAAACAGGAACCGGTAATAGTGAAAAAATGCAGAGCGAACGGTGGCTTAGATACAAATTCCGTTTCGCTCTGCGGACATGCCTTTTAGGGCTTCAGTCTTACTCGTAGGTGCAGAGGTAAGCGGTGTCGATGTCGGTCTTTGCCTTGAAACTGGCCTGGCCCGCTACATCAAAACTCTCGCCGGCACCGTAGGTCATCCACTCTTCCATGCCGGGGAGCAGGACCGTGAGGGCGCCGCTGATCACAGTCATGGTTTCTTTTTTGCTGGTACCGAACTCATACTCGCCCGGGCTGATCACTCCGACCGTGGCCGGCAGAGTGGATGTCTGGAAGGCGATGGATTTGGCTTTGCCGTCGAAATATTCGTTTACTTTCAGCATGGGCTGAGCTCCGTAAAAAGTGTGGGTCGCTACTATACGGGAATTGGGTGCACTTTCGATGACAAATTTTCAATCGGGATTGCTGGATTTGTGTTCCGGTGACGCTGGCTGCTCATCCGCCTCCGGGCCACTTTCGAGCCGGTTGAGGCGGACGTCGTAGCGTTCCCGGAGCTCGTCCTTGACGGTGCCCTCCCACAGCTTGACGCCGGTAAAGTACCCGGCACGCCCGATCACATGGGCGGCAATCGGCGCTGTCAGGAAGATGAACACCACAATGGCAACAGCCCTGGCTACCACGGTGCTGTCGCCAAAATGGAACGCCACTCCCGCCATGGTCAGCATGGCACCCAGGGCACTGGCCTTGGTGGTGGCATGCATCCGGGTGGGTAAGTCAGGCAGTCTCAGAACCCCAACGGAGGCAAGGACCATAAACGCAGCACCCATGAGCAACAGGATTGAAACCAGCACTTCAATCATCTTTGACTCCCCCGCGCTCAACAAACCGCGCGAAGCCGATGGCCGCCAGGAAGGCTGTCAGCGCAATCACAATGGCAACGTCCAGGAGACTGGCGATGCCGGTTTCAATGGCGTGTACGCCCACGTAGCCGACCACAATGGAGCTGATCAGCTCAAGTGCCACCACGCGGTCTGGCAATGACGGCCCCCGGGTGAGGCGAATGAACGCAAACAGCAGGGCCAGGGACAGCATGAAATAGACAACGTTAATCGAAACAGCAAGCATTAGCGCATAACCTTCAGTACGCGGCGTTCCAGTTCCCTGAGATCACTCCTCAGCTCCTCTTCATCATGCAGAAACATGGCATGTATGAACAGAACCTTCCGATCGTCCGAGACATCGAGGCTCAGTGTGCCGGGTGTGAGCGAGATGACGCTGCTTATAAACAGGATCTCCATGTCGGTTTCGGCTCTCAGCGGGAAGGCAATCACGCCTGGCCTCATATGCCAGACGGGTGTGGCGACGTCGTAGGCCACCTTGAGGTTGGACTTCACCAGCTCTTTAAGGAAGTAGACCAGAAAGGCAGTCAGCCGGGGGATCCGGCGGGAATAGCCCTTCAGAACAGGCACCTGGTTCTGTAATACCATCAACGCCGCGTATCCGAACAGCAGACCGGCCAGGAGGTTCATCGCTGTCACGCTGCCGGTGAGAGTGACCCACGCCAGGGCCAGCAGCAGATTCCAGAACAGACCAATCACTGTGACTGCCCTCCAAGCACGGCCTCAATATACAGCTGGGGATTCATCAGCTGGGCTGCTGCCGTTTCCGCCAGAACGTAAATCGGCTGACCGTACAGGCCAATGATCAGTGTACAGATCGCAAGGCCGACCACAGGCAGGTACAGAGCCCAGCTGCCCTTGTCCTTCACCTCGCCATTGAGCCTGCTGTCATCGGTGACGTGCTCCGGTAGCTTTTTCCAGAATACTTCCGCCCAGATCTTGATCATCGAATACAGTGTCAGCAAGCCCACCAGGAGCGCAACGCCCGCAACCAGGTACTCGCTGGCCTCAAGACTCGCCCGGACGACGATGAATTTGGCGAAAAAACCGGATAGCGGCGGAATGCCAGCCAGCGACAGGGCGGGAATCAGGAACAGGAGCGCCAGGTAGGGGCGCTGGCGGTAGACGCCGCCAAGGTCTTTCAGCTCATAGCTGCCCAGCAGGCGGTAGGTAATACCGCTGACCAGGAAGAGATTCGTCTTAACAATGATGTGGTGCATGATGTAAAACACCCCGCCAATAAGGGCCAGAGGCGTGAACAGCGCAAGCCCCAGGATCATGTAGCCGATCTGGCTGATGATATGGAACGACAGTATTCGCCGGAACTCGAACTGCGCGGCGGCGCCCAGAACCCCGGTAATCATGGTCAGCGTGGCGGCCCATAGCAGGATTGTGTGGGTGTAGCCGACCTCCTGGGTGAAAATCAGCGTGAACACCCGGTAAAGCGCGTAGACGCCACCTTGGTCAGTAACCCGGCGAACAGCGCGGAAACGGCCACCTGTGGGGTGTGGTAGGAGGCCGGCAGCCAGAAAAACAGTGGGAACGCCGCCGCCTTGATACCGAAAGAGATCATGAACATCATCGAGACTACGGTCACCATGCCGGGGTCCTCGACACTGTTCACTTTCTGGGCGATGTCGGCCATGTTCAGGGTGCCGACCATACCATAGAGCAGGCCCACGGCTGACAGGAACATGGCCGAGGAGAACAGGTTCAGGGTGACATACTTGATGGCACCCTCCATCTGCGCACGCTCCCCACCCAGGGTCAGTAGCGCGAACGACGCCAGCAGCATTACCTCGAACCAGACGAACAGATTGAAAATGTCGCCGGTCAGGAAGGCCCCTCCGACGCCCGCCAGCAGCAGGTGCATCAGGGGGAAGTAGCCAAACCTCTGGTGCCCGTTGGGAATGGATGCCAGGGAGTAGATGGCAATGGCCAGCCCGATGAGGCCCGTGAGCACGATCATGATGGCACTGAGCACATCCGCCACAAAAGCAATGCTGAACGGTGCGGGCCAGCTGCCCATTTCCACCACCAGGAAGCCGTGTTCCATCGTGAGCATGAGCAGCCAGATACTCACCGCCAACAGTAGGCCGGTGGCGATCACGGCGATCAGCCGCTGCAGCCGGATGGAGCGCCAGCACGCCAGCGACAGCGCTCCGGCACAAAGCGGAATCAGTATTGGAAGGACGGGTGCCAGGTTCAAGTATCGGTATCCTTCATCTGGTCCAGGTCATCGGTGCCAACCACCTCGTAGGCGCGCCGGATCAGTACTACCGCAAAGGCCAGAACACTGAACGCGATGACGATTGCGGTGAGGATGAGGGCCTGGGGCAGCGGGTCCGCCACCGCCCCGGAGATTTGCTGGGCACCTTCGGGAATCAGAGGTGGCGCTCCCCGGGTCAGGCCAGCCACTACGAAAATCAGCAGGTTAGCCGCGTTGCTGAGAATGATCAGGCCAATCACCAGTTTTACGATGGACCGCCGGAGCATCATGTAGATGCTTGCAGTGAACAGCAATCCGATCACGTAAGCCATCAGGGTTGCCATATCATAGCCTCCTCGAGATAAACGGATGCGCATGAGCAAATGCCTGGCTCATTCTCTGACCTCCATCAGACTGATTACAAAGGTCATCAGCGTACCCAGCACCGTGAGGTAGACGCCGATGTCAAAAATCAGAACCGTCGACAGCTTCAGATAGGTTTCCCCGGGCAGCGGAAACTGCCACCAATGGGCCGTGAGCAACGGCTGGCCGGATAGCAGAGCGGGAATGGTGGACGCCAGGGCAAACAGCAGTCCGGCGGCCAGGATGTCTCGGGGACTGACCCGCAGGAGCCGTAGGGTTGACCGGGCGCCGAAGGAAAAGGCGTAGAGCACGAAGGCGCTCGCCGCCACCAGCCCACCAATGAAGCCGCCGCCGGGTTCGTCGTGGCCCCGTAACAACAGGAAAACCGAAAACATCAATTGCAGCGGCACGATGGCCAGCGCTGCCGTGTTGAGGATCAGGGAGCTGGATCTCATGGTCGTTTCTGGTCCTCCGCTCTCAGTTTGATCATGGAGTAGACGCCAATGGCGGCAAGGCCGAGAACAAAGATTTCGCCCAGGGTGTCCAGCTGTCGGAAGTCCACCAGGATTACGTTGACGATGTTCTTGCCGTAGGCCAGTTCCGAGCTGTTTTCGATGTAGTAGCTGGAAATACTGTCGAAGAAACGGATGTCCATGGCGGCCAGGATGAGCTGAGTCATCACAATGCCGGCAAACACGGCTACCGCCAGGTCCCGGTAACGCTCCCACGGCGATGACAGGTTGACGAAAGAGGGCAGTTTGAACAGCACCAACACCAGCAGAATGACCGTAAGGGTCTCGACCAACAGCTGGGTTATGCCCAGGTCCGGCGCGCTGAAGTGAATGAAAGTGAGAGCGACGCCAAAGCCGGTCACCCCAACAGAGGCAACCGAGCCAAGCCGGGACTTGGTGGCGCAGGCAAAGAGGGTCGATGCCACCAGCAACAGGGCGATGCCAAATTCGTAGAAATAGCCGTCGCTGAAATCAAAGTCCAGCTCGAATCCATGCCGGGTCAGCAAGGTATAACCGGTCAGGCCGAAGGTGACGAGCACAAGAATCAGCAGGTAGATCCCCAGCACGCCATTCTGAAGCAGACGGGTTTGCCAGTCGGCCACCTGGGTGATGCCAAGCATGAAGCGGAAATAGCCGGCCTCCGGGCCGACGCGGCTGCCGGCCGTGTTGATCGCGTAGAGGTTCGGCTGCAGTCGCCCCCATTTGTAGAACAGCAGCGACCCGATCAGCAGACTGGCGCCGGAGAGCATTAGCGGGACATTCACCCCGTGCCAAAGTGCCAGAGCGGTCTGGACTGAACTGCCGTAGACGTTGGAAACCGCCGCATCCAATACAACGCTGGCAGGCACAAAAGGCACCACGCCGAAAATCAGCGCCAACAGGGACAGCACGGCGGGACCAACGAGCATGGCAAATGGGCTTCGTGGGGTTGTTTCGGCGTTCTGCGAACTTCCCCGAAAAACGGTTTGATCGCAACCAGACCGGCCACGGCTACCACCAGAATGGCGGAAGCCACCGCCATGACCAGCAGTCCAGTGGACCAAAGGGGGCCTTGAGCAGCGAATCAAGCATCAGTTCTTTGGCGACGAAACCGAACAGGGGCGGTAGGCCGGCCAGTGAAAGTGCGGCCAGGCAGGTGATTGCCGCGGTCAGGGGCATGCTTTGCCTCAGCCCCCCCATCTTTGTGATGTCCTTGGTGCCGGTCTCGTGGTCCAAAGCACCGGCGAGCATAAACAAGGACCCCTTATACAGGGAGTGGGCAAGCAGGAAGCAGATGAAAGCGGTGATGGCCAGCTCAGTGCCCACGCCGATCAGCATGGTAAGGGTACCCAGGGCCATGACCGTGGAGTAGGCCAGCACCTTCTTGATGCCGGTGCTGCTGAACGCCAGATAGGCGCCGGTAAGCATTGTTGCAGCACCGAATAGCATTAATGAACTGCTCCACAACGCGTCCCCGCCCATGGACGGGTTGAGGCGGGCCATCAGGTAGATGCCTGCTTTGACCATTGTTGCCGAATGCAGGTAAGCGGAGACGGGCGTAGGGGCTGCCATGGCATTGGGCAGCCAGAAATGAAACGGCACCTGGGCTGATTTGGTGAAAGCCCCGATGAGAATGCAAACCGTCGCCGCGGTGTAAAAGCCGTGTTCATGAATCCGCAGATCGGACGCAAGGATCTCGGTGAACGAGTAGCTTCCGGTAATAAAGCCGAGCAATATCAGGCCGGCCATCAGGACGAGTCCGCCCCCGGCGGTTATGAAAAGCCCCTGGAGTGCACACTTTCGGGCTTCCTCGTCCTCGTGGTTGAAGCCAATCAGCATGTAGGAGGTGATGCTGGTTAACTCCCAGAACACGAAGAACGCGATGAGGTTGTCGGATAACACCAGCCCCAGCATCGACGCCATGAACGACAGCATGATGACGTAGAACCGGCCCAGATCCCTGTGGCCTTTCAGATAGGAACCGGCATAAATCAGGATGAACGTGCCGATGCCACTGATAAGCAGGGCAAAAACCAGAGAAAGACCGTCGACCATGAAATCGAGGCTTATACCGAGGCCCGGCATCCACTGGTTTTTTAGCAGAAGCGTTTGGCCATCGCTGATCGATGGGATGAGGCTGGCAAAGTATACGGTAAGCGAGGCGGGCAGAAGCGCCAGAAGCCATCCAATGCGCTGACCAGCCATACGGCGGAGCGCCGGCACGGCAAAGGCCAGTAAAAACCCCGATAATACAGCCAATAACATCATTAAAGGGTACTCCGTTGGGACCCGGTTCTTAGCGTTTTGCAGTTGTCAGGTTACGGCCCTGCACCAGGATCATACGCTGTTCAGCGACAATCGACGCAATAACCCATGGAATATATGCCTCATTGATCCCAGGTCTGGCCGCGGGTGTTCTCTGTGGTTTTAACCTCCAGGTGCATGGCGGCCTTGGCCAGGAAATTGGCGCTGACCGGCGCTGTCATGAACAGAAAGGCGGTGATCAGGATCTCTTCCACGCCAATGCCCCTGCCCAGAGTGCTGAAATAAATCACGGAGCTGACAACAATGGCGCCCACGCCGACTGTGGTTGCTTTGGTCGGGCCATGCAAGCGGGTATAAAAGTCCGGTAGGCGGGCCAGGCCAATGGCCCCGATCAGGGTGAAGGCGCCACCAACCAGCAGCAAAGCGGAAATGGCGTATTCGGCGAAGGTGCTCATCAGGTTTCCTCCGGGTTACTCAATGACGCTGCCGCGCTTGAGGTATTTTGCCATTGCGACGGTTCCGACGAAGCCCATTACTGCAATTAGCAGGGCGGACTCGAGGTACATGCGTGTTTGTAGCGTTATACCGAGCAGAACGATGAGCGCGATGGCATTGACGTAGAGAGTGTCGAGTGCCAAAACCCTATCGGGCGCATCGGGCCCCTTGATCACGCGATAGACGTTCAGTAAGGCTGCCAGCGTGACCATGGCGATGGTGATGTAGAGCGCAATAAGAATCATCGGAACATCTCCAGCAGTGGCTTCTCATAACGGGCTCGAATCGTGTCGATGATTTCCTGTTCATCCTCGGCGTCCAGTGAATGGATGAGAATCAGCTTGTTGTCGTCACTGACATCGGCACCGACCGTTCCAGGCGTCAGCGAAATAGTGCTGACCAGTATGCTGATCGCCAGAGGGTGATCCAGCTCCAGAGGGTAACAGATGAACATCGGGCGCGGCTTTCTGGGGCTGAGAATGAGCTTTGCCACTTCAACGCTGGCGACAATAATATCCCAGAGAACTCGCAAGGCGTATGCTGGCGCCCGCCAACCCCTGAGTACAGCGGGGCGGTCGGGCCAGAACCCCCGGGTCATCTGTGGTATGCCCCAGGCAAGGATAAGGCCCAGAACGACACTGCCGCCGCTGATCCCGTCACTCAGAAACTGCCAGGTAACGAAAAGGGTCAGGCTTAGCCAGGGCTGAGGAAAACTGAGGCGATCAAGCATTAGCTGTCCTTCCCGACCATGGGGGTCTGCAAGATTTCGATATAGGCGTCGCTGTTGTGCAGCTGCGCCGCCGTTGCATCGGTGTAGGCCATAATGGGGCCCGCGAGCACAACCATGACGATTGCCAGGGCAGTGAGAGCTCCGGCTGCCACAGAAACCCGGCCGTTGAGAGGCTCCGGTTTGTTCAGGTGGCCATCCACCGTGCGCCAGAACACGATACTACCGGCGCGGCTGTAGGCAATGACAGTAAGAAAGCTGCCGGTTAGCAGTACTGACCACAACCAGGCCATCTCGGTTCCGGATTCAGCAGATTGCAAAATCAGCACCTTGCCAAAGAAGCCACTCAGCGGCGGCAGACCGGCCGCAGCCACGGCACCAACCAGGAACAGGACACTGAGAAAGGTGCGGCTCTGCATTTTGGGCGCCGTAATAATGCGGTCTTTGGCCGAACCGCGCTGGTTCGCGACCAGCTCGGAAACAAGGAACAGGCCGCCCACCGTCCAGGTCGTGCTTAGCAGGTAGAAAAGGGCGGCAGACAGGCCGGCTTCCGAGCCAAGTGCAATCGGAGCCAGCAGAGTGCCTACCGAAATGATGACCTGCCAGGCGACCAGTGTCTTCAAAGTACCGGAGCCCAGTGCGCCGATAACGCCCATGGCCAGAGTAGCCAGGGCAATCGGGAACAGCCAGTCCATGCCGAGATTGGCCAGTTCGCCCGCATCGTCACCGAAAATCAGCAGATAGACACGCAAAATGGCGTAAATGCCAACCTTGGTCATCACCGCGAACAGTGCGGCAACAGGCGCCGTCGCTTTTGAATAGGCCCGTGGCAGCCAGAAGCAGAGGGGCAGAATGGCCGCTTTGAGGCCGAAGACCACCAGTAACATCATACCTCCGGCCTTGACGATGCTCAGGCCTCTCCGGAGACTTGCGAAACCTTGACCGCCAGATCCGCCATGTTCAGTGTGCCGGTGACGCTGTAAATCATACCGACGCTGATCAGGAACACAGCAGAACCGATCAGGTTCAGCACGACATAGTGCAGACCAGGAACCGTTCTGGCTGTCCCGCCACCATGCATCAGCAGGCCGTACGAGGCGATGAGCAGAACCTCGAAGGCGACAAACAGGTTGAACAGATCGCCTGTGAGGAAGGCAATATTCAGTCCCATCAGCTGGAACAGGAACAGGCCATGGAACTGACGGTTCCCTTCGTCGGCACCGCCGATCGAAAAGAGGTGACAGAACAGGGCCAGAATGGCCGTCATGATCAGCATCAGTGCGGCCAGTCGATCCAGAACCAGCACGATCCCGAACGGAGGCTGCCAGTTGCCGAATGCGTAGATCCGGTAACTGCCATCGTTTGCCATTAACAGAAGCACGATGGCGGATACCAGCATCAGAACAGTGGTGGCCAGCGCCAGCGTGCGCCGCAGGCTGATAGGCGCGTAGCCCATAAACGCCTGAAGAATGCCGCCAAGCAGGGGAATAAGAACAGGAGCGGTAAGCCAGTGGTTCATTTACCGGTCACCTCCGATTCCTCCTCCGGTGCGGGCGATTTGTAGGGTTGCTTGCCGTCCACGTGGTCATCCTCGTTGTCTGCCAGGTTGCGCAGGGACAGCACGACAACGAACGCCGTCATTGCGAAGCCAATCACAATCGCTGTAAGCACCAGCGCTTGTGGCAGGGGGTCAGCATAACTGGCAGCGGTGCCGATGATCGGCTGCTGGCCAGTCGCCAGGCGACCACTGGAGAACAGAAACAGGTTGACGCCGTAAGACAGCAGCGTCAGGCCAACGACCACCGGGAAGGTGCGGGCACGCAGGATCAGATACACCCCGGAAGATGTCAGTGCGCCGATAACCAATGCGAAAACAAGCTCCATTACGCACCCTCCTGTTTGCTTCTTATCGCGGAGTGAGGCGACATCCGGCCGACAGTCACCAGTGATAGCAGGGTGGCGCCGATGACCGCCAGGTAGACGCCCAGATCAAAGATCAGCGCCGAGGCAACCTCGAATTTGCCCACCACTGGCCAGGTTATGTAATCGAAGGTGGATGTGAGGAACGGGTAGCCGAAGGCGAAACTGCCAAGCCCGGCAACCGTTGCGAACAGCAGGCCCAGCCCGATGACGTTGTGGTAGCGCAGACGGATTCGATCCTCTGTCCACTCCATGCCGCTGGCAATGTATTGGAGAATCAGCGCAATCGAGGTAATAAGACCGGCGATAAAACCGCCGCCCGGCAGGTTATGGCCGCGCAGGAAAATGAATGCGGACACCATCAGGGCAAGCGGTAACATTGGCCGGGCAATCAGGCTCAACATCAGCGGGTGCGCATCCCGGGCCCATGCGTGGCCGGCGCCATCGCTGGGCGGTGGCGTCAATACGGTGTCTTTGAGCATGGCGTAGATGCCCAGGGCGGCAATGGCCAGGACCGTGATCTCGCCCAGGGTATCGAAGCCCCGGAAGTCCACGAGAATGACGTTGACCACGTTAGTGCCGCCTCCGCCCGGCTTGCTGTTCTCCAGGAAGAACTCGGAGATTGAGCTGAATGGCTGGGTCAGCATGGCAAGCGTCACCAGTGTCATGCCAATACCCGCGCCCGCTGCAATGGCCACATCGCGGAGACGACGTTTGAGAGGTGTTTCGACTGGCGTCCAGGGATGCATGTAGTAGATGGCCAGCATCAACAGAACAATCGTCACCACCTCCACAGAGAGCTGGGTCATGGCCAGGTCCGGTGCCGAAAAGCGGGCGAAGGCCAAAGCTACGACCAGTCCTACAACGCTCAACAGTACCAGTGCATAGAAACGCTGTCGGTGCAGTCCTGCCGTTGCAAAAGCGCAGAGTATCAGCACAGCGGCCGCAATCGCCGTTGGCGCATCCACCGGGCTCAGGCCGTTCTCACCGACAAAGACCCCCAGATCAAGCAATGGCATTGCTGCAACAGCGATCACACTGACAAACAGCAGCAGAGCGTAGCGCTGTAGCGAGCCGTTCTCCAGCCGTGAAGTCACGCTGTTGGCAAAGTCTACAATCCGCAGAACAATGCTCTCGAATACGGCCTTTTCATCGATTTCCCGGAACCGTGCGTGAAAATCGAAAAAGCGCTGGCGTTGGCTGTACATGAGCAAACCGCCGGCAAAAGCGAAAAAACTCATCATCAGCGGGAGGTTGAAACCGTGGAACGCCGCGAGTTGGTAATCCGGCACATTGCCGCCAAATGTGGCGGATGCCGCCATGTAAAGCAGCGGGCCGACCGAGATGGCCGGAAAGATGCCGATCATGACGAGCGCAAACACGAGAATCTCCGCCGGGATCTTCATGTAACGGGGAGGCTCGTGTGGAGGGTAGATCGGAAGATCAACCGGCTTGCCGTTGAAGAAAACGTCGTGGATAAAACGTGCGGAGTAAGCCACCGTGAAGACGCCCGCCAGGGTCGCCACGATTGGTGGCAGCCAGGCCCAGAGCCCCGGCAGGTTCAGCGCCAGTGATTCGGCGAAGAACATTTCCTTGCTCAGAAAGCCGTTCAGCAGCGGCACCCCGGCGTTCGATGCGGCAGCAACCATGGCCAGGGTGGCCGTGTGCGGCATGAAACGCCAGAGCCCGTTAATGCGGCGCATATCCCGGGTGCCGGTTTCATGGTCGATGATGCCCGCGGCCATGAACAGGGAGGCCTTGAAGGTGGCGTGGTTGATCACGTGGAAAATCGCCGCAACGGCCGCAAGCTGGGTGCCCATGCCGAACAGCAGGGTAATAAGGCCCAGTTGACTCACCGTTGAATAGGCCAGCAGGCCTTTCAGATCGTGCTTGAACATGGCGGTGTAGGCGCCCAGCAGCATGGTGGCCATGCCGGTAAAGCTGACCATGTAGAACCATTGCTCGGTGCCCGCCAGCGCCGGGTAAAGCCTGGCCATCAGAAAGACGCCGGCCTTAACCATCGTGGCTGAATGCAGGTAGGCCGATACCGGCGTGGGTGCCTGCATGGCATGGGGCAGCCAGAAATGGAACGGGAACTGGGCGGATTTTGTGAAAGCACCCAGCAGAACGAGAGTGAGGACAACCGGGTAGAGGGCATGGTTCTTGATCAGGTCACCCGCTGCCAGGACATCATCAAGCTCAAAGCTGCCAACAATGTTGCCGATGATCAGTATGCCGGCAAGCAGCGCAAACCCACCACCGCCCGTCACGGCCAGGGCCATCCGGGCGCCGCGCCGGGCGTCCTGTTTGTGGGTCCAGAAGCTGATCAGCAGGAACGAGGTCAGGCTGGTCAGCTCCCAGAAAATCATCATCAGTAGCAGGTTGCTGGAGAGCACAATGCCCAGCATTGAACCCTTGAAGCAGAGGAGCAGGGCGTAGAACTTGCCAACGTTCTCGTAGGCCTTCAGGTAATAGCGGGCATAGAGAATAATCAGCAGTCCGATAATCAGGATCAACAGGGCGAACAGCAGAGACAGGCCGTCCAGCCGGAAACTGAAGGAGAGGCCAAGAGCCGGCAGCCATTCATAGCTGTGCAGCACTACGCCGCCATCGGAAAGCGTTTCCCAATGAGGGAAAAGGGCTGCCAGTGCAATGAGTGCGGGTACTGAAGATGCAACGGCAATCGCCGTTCTGCCGCCCTGGGCGAACAGCGGTGCGGCTAAAGCACCCAGAAAAGGCAGTAAAACAACCAGCGGTAGCGACATCGCAACCTCGTTATTGGTTTTCTTTTACGTGAGTATTGAAGGCATGTTTGCCTGAGTCTAGTCTCCGGCCGGCCACCCTGCACATTGAGCACCGATGCCCTTACGGCATGGAAGGTGGGGTGGATCAGCAGAAAACAGGCGGGTCCGGGAAGTACGGTAAACGTCCCCGGTGCCGCGCGATGTCAGCGGTAACAGGTGGGCGGGTAACTCTTGTGCAGCCGAAGGACCTCGCGGTCATGGTTGCTCCGTCAGTCAAACTTGATTGCCGATGATACGTGCCCCGTCCCGCAGGTCAAGTCAACTTGCCATTGATCAAGTGTATACTCCCGATAAATATTCCATGAGAGAGCCCCATGAGCGACACCTATCCCAACCTTTTGAAACCGCTGGATCTCGGCTTCACCGAACTCAGGAACCGGGTGCTGATGGGGTCCATGCACACAGGCCTCGAAGACCGGTTCTGGAACATTCACAAGCTTGCCCGCTACTTCGGTGAGCGGGCCGAAGGTGGTGTTGGGCTCATGGTAACGGGCGGTTTCTCGCCCAATCTGGTCGGGCAGTTGGCCCCGCTTGCCTCAACCATGAACAACCGGGCCACGGCCCTGCTGCATCGCCATGTGACCGGCGCGGTTCATGAGGCCGGCGGAAAGATCTGTATGCAGATCCTGCACGCAGGGCGTTATGGCTATCAGCCGTTGATTGTCTCGGCATCTGCAACCAAGGCCCCGATAAGCCCGTTCAAGGCTCGTGCGCTCTCTTCAAAAGGCGTTGAACGGCAGATCAACGATTTCGTCAGTGCCGCGAAACTCGCAAAGTTCGCCGGCTACGACGGCGTTGAAGTGATGGGCTCTGAAGGCTATTTCATCAACCAGTTTCTGTGCGAGCGGACCAATAAGAGAACCGACAAATGGGGCGGGCCCTACGAAAACCGTATGCGCCTGCCGGTGGAAATTATCCGGCGCATGCGCGAAGCCGTGGGGCCGGACTTCATCATTATCTACCGGCTGTCCATGCTGGACCTGGTAGAAGGCGGCCAGACCTGGGATCAGATCGTGACCCTGGGCAAGGCCATCGAACAGGCCGGCGCCACCATCATTAACACCGGTATTGGCTGGCACGAAGCGCGGGTCCCCACCATTGTCACCTCTGTGCCCCGTGGCGGCTTCGCCGATGTCACCGCCAAGTTCTATGGCGAAGTGGATATCCCTGTGTGTACCACCAACCGCATCAACACCCCGGAAAAAGGGGAAGAAATCCTCGCCTCGGGCAAGGCCGATATGGTTTCCATGGCCCGGCCCCTGTTGGCAGACAGCGAGTTCGTGCGTAAGGCCGAACAGGGCCGCAGTGATGAAATCAACACCTGCATTGCCTGTAACCAGGCCTGCCTGGACCATGCTTTCCAGGCCAAGCGGGCCTCCTGCCTGGTGAACCCGCGAGCCTGCCACGAAACCGAGCTGGTGTTGACGGTGGCGCCCGTTGTGCGCCGGGTTGCCGTGGTAGGCGCCGGACCTGCGGGGCTGGCCGCGGCGACAACAGCCGCGAAACGGGGCCACAAAGTGACGCTTTTCGAAGCGGATGACCAGATCGGCGGCCAGTTCAACTACGCCAAGCGCATTCCGGGCAAGGAAGAGTTTTACGAAACCCTTCGCTACTTCCAGCGCCAGATCGAACTGCTGGAAATTGACGTCAAGCTGGGCACTCGCGTGGACGCAGAATCGCTGAAGGCGCAGGGTTTTGATGATGTGGTGATCGCCACCGGCGTGAAACCAAGAACACCGAAAATCGAAGGTATTGATCACCCCAAGGTGCTCGGTTACCTCGATGTGCTTCGTCATAACAAACCGGTGGGCGAGAACGTGGCGGTCATTGGTGCCGGCGGTATCGGCTTCGATGTCAGTGAATTCCTCACCCACGACTTCAGCCATCACCCGGAAGGCGAACAGGTCAGTGTTGCCGACTGGCAGGCTGAGTGGGGCGTAAACCCGGACTTTGATGGCCCCGGAGGCCTGGCCGAGCGCCAACCGACTCCATCTCCCCGCAAGATCTACCTGATGCAGCGAAAAACCGGCAAAGTGGGCGGAGGCCTGGGCAAGACCTCGGGCTGGGTACACCGCAACAGCCTCAAACATCGCGAAGTGGAAATGCTCAGGGGCTGTCGCTATGAGCGGATTGACGACCAGGGGTTGCACATTTCCGTGACCGACAAAGACGGCAAAGTGACGGAAAACCGGGTGTTGGCTGTGGATAACGTGATTATTTGCGCCGGCCAGGAACCGTTCCGGGAACTTTTTGACCAGTTGTCGGACTCTGGGGTGAACGCACATCTGATCGGCGGCGCAGACGTTGCCGAAGAACTGGACGCAAAAAGAGCCATTCGGCAGGGAACCGAAGTCGCAGCCAAACTATGACATTACTTATTGCCTTCGCAGTACTCTCGATTGGCTTTTCCTTTTTGTGCTCCATTTTAGAAGCGGCGCTGCTTTCGGTGACTCCGAGCTACATCGCCTCGCTCAAAAAGGAGAGGCCGCAGCTCTTCGCCCGGTTGCGCAAACTGAAAGACGACGTGGATGATCCGCTGTCCGCAATCCTTACACTAAACACCGTTGCTCACACGGTCGGCGCGACCGGTGTCGGGGCCAAGTACTGGCGGAGCATTGCGCCACGGTTGCCAGCCATTCTGGGCTTCATGATCAAGGCGCTGTTGCCGTTCATCTGGTTGTCCAAACGGGTCACCCGTCGAATTGGTTCCGGCGAGGCGCTCGGATACCTGCACCGGGCCGATCTGATTAACCTGGATGCCGATGTCGACCTGTTGGAACACATGCGCAAGATCAAGCGCGTGAAAGGCAATACCAACATCGAATTCCTGTTCTCGGACATGCTCAGAGAGCGGCAACATCTGGCCGTGGTCTATGACCAACTGGGACCTGGCTGGGAGTAGTGACGCTGGAGGACATATTGGAGACACTTCTGGGCACCGAAATCATGGACGAAACCGATAATGTCTCTAACCTTCGCCGATATGCGAAGCAGCGCTGGAGCCGTCGCCCGAAGAAGTATGGCTCCGGGTGGAAGAGGTTGAACGGGCTAGCGGGCGGCTTTCAAGGCATTGGAAATCGCCTCGGCTTCAGCTTCAAGTACCAGACTGCGAAGGCTGTTTCCCTGGTGCAGTGCCTGCTCGATCTGCTTGCGCTTCATGTCATACAGCTTGCTCAGAATCTCTGCCTGGCTTTGTCTGATCGGTGCGTTCATGGCGAACCTCCCCATAGTGACACCTGTCGGTATTCTTTACGTTTCAGACCGGATAATGGCCTTCAATGAAAACCGATGCATAACCCGGGCCAGCCAAGGCATTGCTGCGAACATTACCTGACAAAACGCGAGCGGTAGGCGCCCGGAGAAAGCCCGGTATGTTTGCGGAACAGACGAGTGAACGAACTCACGTCCTCATAGCCTACCAACTGGGTGATTTCATCAATTGGAAAACGCGATTTCTCCAAATGCTGACGGGCCACCTCGATCCGAAGAAGCTGCAGGTACCCGGTGGGCGTGTCGCCGGTTGCAGCCTTGAATCTGCGAATCATAGACCGCTCGGTCAGTCCGCCTAATGAGGCCAGGCGCTGGAGGGTTATGGGTTCACTGTAATGGCCATCCAGCCAGTCCTGTAGCTTGAGAATGGCCGCGTCGGAATGGTAACGGCGAGCCTGCAGGGCGCTATAAGGCGCCTGACTGGTCCGCCCCGCATCAATCACAAACGCCTTCGCCAGCTCCCGCGCAACCTGAGCCCCCGCGTACCGTTCCACCAGGTAAACCCCCAGATCCCACCAGGCCATGCCGCCCCCGGCACAGGCAATGTCACCGTCCACCGTCACTAGCTTGTCCGGCTGCAGGTTCACCGCCGGGAAACGCTGGCGAAACTGATGGCTGAAGCCCCAATGTGTCGTCGCCTGACGCCCGTCCAGCAGCCCCGCTTCGGCAAGCATGAATGCACCGGTGCAATTACTCGCCACCCGCACCTGCCCGGCGTCTGAAAGCCGAAAAGTGCTGAGCCACTCAATGAGCTCCGAATTTCCGGCCAGAACGACATCAATCGGGCCACCAATAGTCGGTATCACCACCAGATCGCTCTCGTCGCCCGGCCGCAGATCATTCCAGGCCCCGTCTGGTTGAATGGTCAGCCCGTTAATACAGCGGCACGGTGCCCCGTCTCGGGTTAAAAGCCGAGTCGTAAACTGAGGCGCTGGCGTTTCATCGTTAATCCGCGCCCAGGTCACTCCGGCAAGCCGAAAGAGATCAATAATGCCGGTGATGGCACTGGCAAGTGCCCCGTCAAAACCGATGACAGAAACGGTTCGCATACAAACTCCAAAGTAGGGCGCCAGCGGGGTATTCCCTCCCGGGACTGTCTGCAGCATGGATGCTGCAGTCAAGCGTACAGGGATGTATTCACAGCGTGTCCCGGGAGGGAATACCCCGCTGGTGGCCGGTCGCCAAACGTGGGTTCAGCTCGCTAAAGAACCGCGTGTGGCAATATTGGCCATAATTATGTCATAAACGCCGGTTCCCAGAAAAAACCAGTTGTGAGAGGCTGTCGACAACAAACAGGAGACCAAGCATGACCGACACCCTGATCGATCGCCGCGACCTGGCGTTCCAGCTTTACGAAGTCCTCGATACCGAAAACCTCACCACCCGCGAGCGCTTCAGCGAACACAACCGCGACACCTTCGATGCCGTCATCGAGACCGCCGACAAGATGGCCCGGGAAAAATTCGCGACCCATAACAGCGCCGCCGACAAGGACGAACCGAAGTTCGTCAACGGCCAGGTCGAGATGCTGCCGCAGGTAAAGGAAGCCTTTGATGCCTATGCGCAGGCAGGATTTATCGCGGGACGCTATGACTATGAACTGGGTGGCATGCAGTTGCCTGAATCGGTCATGGCCGCCTGCAACGGTTTCTTCACCGCTGCCAACCCGGGCACCGCCGGCTACCCGTTCCTGACCACAGCCGCTGCCAACCTGATTCGGGTTTTCGGCAATGACCAGCAGAAAACCACCTTCCTGCCGAATATGCTCAGCGGCCGTTTCAGCGGCACCATGGCCCTGACCGAACCCCACGCGGGCTCATCACTGGCGGATATCCGGACCTCGGCGTCTCCCACCGATCAAGGGCACTACCTGGTCAAGGGCGCCAAGATTTATATTTCCGGCGGCGAACAGTCCATCACCGACAACATCGTTCACATGGTGCTGGCCAAAATCAAAGGTGCGCCGGCAGGTGTTAAAGGCATCTCCCTGTTCATCGTGCCCAAGTTTCTGGTGGATGACGAAGGCAACCCCACCGAACGCAACGGCGTCAGCCTGGCTGGCCTGATCCACAAGCTGGGTTACCGGGGAACCACGTCTACTGCACTCAGTTTTTGGTGACGACGCCCCCTGTCACGGCTATCTGGTTGGTGAACCCCATCAGGGCCTGAAATACATGTTCCAGATGATGAACGAAGCGCGGGTTGGTGTAGGTTTTGGCGCTGCCGTAATCGGCTATCGGGGTTACATGCACAGCCTGGAATACGCCAAGGACCGGCTACAGGGCCGCAAGGCCAGCGAGAAGAACCCGGAAAGCCCGCAGGTACCGATCATTGATCACGCCGATGTCCGGCGCATGCTTCTGGCTCAGAAAGCCTACAGCGAGGGCGGCCTGGCCCTGTGCCTGTATGGTGCCCGACTGATGGATGACCAGCACACCCACCCGGACGAACAGAAACGCCAGGAAGCTGGAAAGCTGCTGGACCTGCTTACCCCGGTCATCAAGGCCTGGCCTTCTGAATACGGCCCGAAAGCCAACGACCTGGCCATCCAGGTATACGGTGGCGCGGGGTATACCCGTGAGTACCCGGCAGAACAATGCTGGCGCGACAACCGCCTGAACCCGATCCACGAGGGTACCAACGGTATCCAAGCCCTCGACTTGCTGGGCCGGAAGATCTGGCAGGACCAGAGCCACGGTTTGCAGCTGCTGATGCAGGAGATGCAGGTGGATCTACAGGCAGCCACCACCGATCGCTGCCAGCAGTGGGCCCTGTCCCTGAGTGAAACCCTGCAGCAGGCGGTGAAAGTCACTCAGAGTTTGGGTAAATCGCTCATGGAAGGTGACCCCGACAGAACCCTGGCCAATGCCTCCTGCTACCTGCACCTGTTCGGCCACATCATCGTTGCCTGGATGTGGCTTCGCCAGGCTAATGCTGCAGCCCATGCTCTGGGTTCTGCGAACACCGATGACGAGCGCAACTTTTACCAGGGCAAATTGCAGGCGGCCCAGTACTTCTTCCACTGGGAATTGCCAACCGTGGCTCAGGATCTGGTTCTGCTGCGCAATCAGGACGATACCTGCCTGAACATGAAAGCCGATTGGTTCTGATTCTGTTTGTAGCTGATGGTTCGGGTGGTTGCACGCTCGGCCGGCAGGCCTTTCCGGGACACGCCGCAAGTACGTCCATGTAGGCTCGATCGGGCCATCCCTGGCCCTCAACGGTCCCGGAAGGCGTTCCCCGTTGATCGTGCTGACACCATAACGGGCAGGCTGGGGCCCAAAGATGAGGACAAATCCGATGTCACTGGTAAACGTTGAAATGAAAAACCACATTTTGCTGATCGGGCTGAACCGCCCTGAAAAAATGAACGCCATGAACCGCGAGATGTACCACCAGATCGCGGCGGCGTATTACCAGCTGGAAAATGACCCGGAGCTACGGGTCGGCCTGATGTATGCCGAGGGCGACCACTTCACCAGCGGCCTGCAACTGGACGACTGGGCCGGTGTCTTTGCCAATGGCAAAGGTATCGAACCGGGCGAGGGCGAACTGGATCCGTTCCATATCACTGGTCAGGCCCTGAGCAAACCCGTGGTCTTCGCGGCCCAAGGTATCTGCTTCACCTGCGGCGTGGAAATGATGCTCAACACCGACGTGCGCGTCGCGGCCAAAGGCACTCGCTTTGCCCAACTGGAAGTCAAACGCGGCATCTTTGCCTGCGGTGGTGCCACCATCCGCCTCCAGCGTGAAATCGGCTGGGGCAATGCCCAGCGTTACCTTCTGACTGGCGATGAGTGGACCGCCGATCAGGCGTATCAGTGGGGGTTAATTCAGGAACTGGTGGAACCCGGCGAGCAGTTTAACGTTGCGTTGGAAATCGCTGAAAAAATTGCCAAGGCTGCACCGTTGGGTGTGCAAGGCAGTCTGAAATCCTCGAAGATCGCTGTCAGCGAGGGACAGGAGGCTGCGAAACAGCGTTTGTTCCCGGATCTGCAGCCGGTCATGGCCAGCGAGGACGTAAAAGAGGGAATCCAGTCTTTCCTGGAACGGCGCGAAGCTGTTTTAAAGGCAAGTGACTTCTAAATTTCCTCGGGAAACACGGGCTCTAGGGGCTAAAAGAAGCTGGCGAATTCATCAGAATTATGGGCAGCCGACCGGAGTCTTCCTTCCGGGAGTGTGAGCAGCAGGGATGCTGCGATCAAGCCCCCATGGATGGGTTCACGGCGTCTCCCGGAAGGAAGACTCCGGTTGGCTGCATGCTCTATAACGTCAAGGCTTGGGGGCAAGACTTCAGGCGGCCTCGGAATTCCCGGGTTCGCGACGAGCCTTCGCTTCAGCCGCTACCTCCGCAGCATAATCCGAATACTTGGCCATCAGCTCCTCCTTCCGATCCGGATCCCAATTGATTTTACTCAGATCCCCCTCGTAATGATCAATCACCCGCTTATCCATGGTTTCATACCACCACTGGGGCAGGTACGCCGGCAAGAGCATCGAGGCATAACCACCGGGTAACTGTGGCGCCTTCTCGAAATGCCTCAGAGCCTGGAAGCTGCGCTGAGGGTGAGCGTGATGGTCTGAATGCCGCTGCAGTTGATACAGGAACAGATTGGTCACAATGTGATTGCTGTTCCAGCTGTGTTCCGGTTGGGTTCGCTCGTACTTGCCGTGCTTGTCCTTCTGGCGCAGCAGGCCATAGTGTTCAATGTAGTTCACGCTTTCCAGCAGGCTGGCACCGTATACCGCTTGCGCTGCGAGGAACGGAACCGCTCTCGGGCCGCAGGCCAGCGTCGTCGCACCAAAGAAGCCAGCGCTCATGGCCCAGCCCTGAAGAAGCTCGTTGTCCAGGCTCCAGAAACCCTTGCCTTTGCGAGCAAGCCTTGCCTTCTCGATCTTGATGGATGATTTGATACCGCCAAGCACCGTACGCGGCAGGAATTTCCAGAAACTCTCACCCATGCGGCTGCTGGCCGGATCCTCCGGCGTTGCCACCCGCTTGTGATGGCCGAAGTTATGCTCAACAACAAAGTGGGTGTAGCCAGTGGGCGCCAGGGCTGCCATCGCCAGCAACTTGTTCAGTCTGTTCGACTTGTGGCCGAGTTCGTGGGCCGTGTTGATGCCCACACCGTTGATGGCGCCGACCGTCAGCGTCAGTCCTACCTTGTCGTCCAGCGGTGTGCTTTTGCGGCTGGCAAGCCAGGCACCCATGAAAGTCATGGCGTACTGGGGTGGGAATAAACGCCTTCACAATCCGGTCGTAGTACTTGTCCTGCTCCAGTGTCTTCACCGCGGATTCTGGAGGGTTGCTTTGATCCTCACCAATCGCACGGTCAAGGGCGGGAATGATTCCATGCACCAGAGCAGGGCCGGTCCAGGCCAGTGCTTTCAGTTTTCTCGGGGCCAGTGCGTAGCCGGTCAGCGCGGCAAGCCCGATTCCCGGCAGGGCGGGACCAAGCAGCCACATGTAGCGTTTCGGGTCTTTCCAGTTGCCATTGGCGTCTTCTTCGACAGGTGATGTGATCTGATGTGATTGCAGGTTGTCTTGGGTTTTGGCGTTCATTGTTTTCTCCCGTTCGGTGCTCGTACCTGCAATTTATGTCGGACAATCGGGCAATGCAACGGCCGTCCAGATTCAAAAACAACCTTGGCTCGAAATGACAAATGGCATTTCTTTGGCAGAAAGCGGGTTTCTGGGCCAGACTGATTTAGACAAGAAGAGCTTGATCACAAGGAAGAATCAGCCATGACTAACCCTTCTTCTGCTATTGCCTCATGCTCTGTCCAGGGGATGCTGCGTGAGTACCTATCCTCTGGCAGGCTTACGGAGGTGGTCTACCGCGACAGCGCCGGCCAGATCTGTCTTGTTCATGATGTGATCCGCGATCTCTTTAGCCGGGCCGGTCAGGATTTTCTGCTGCTCGGGCGCGGCACCATGCTCCCGTTTGATCACGTCATTACCATCAATGGCCAGGTGCTCTCCGAAAACGCTGGTTAACGAAAGGGTAATCGCCCGGTAATTGCTTCGATGTCTGCCCCGGCCGTAATCTGTGCGCCGTTGTAAATACTTACCAACAGAGGGATATGGTATGAACAAGCTCACACTGAGTGCGCTTCTGATGTTTCTTACACTCGGCCTGGCTGCCTGCAGCTCCGAAGACAACGAAGGGGTGGATGTTGAGCAGGCTGCGGATAACGCCGGAGATATAATGGAGGACGCGGCCGATTCCACCGAGGAAACCGTGGAAGAAGCGACCGGACAGGATGAAAGTGCCATGGGCGAGTTAGAGGAAGGCGCCGAGGAAGCCGGTGAAGCCATGGCCGATGCCGCCGAGGAAACGGGTGATGCAATTGAAGAAAGTCACGAGGAAATGACTCAATAATAAGAGAGGTTGTCGCCGCTTAGGCAGTTTGGCCAGCATCTTTTGCTGGCCAAACTGGGCGGTCAATGAACGATGTTGTTCGATTAAATTGCGATTTCTCCACCGTCCTCGCGGTATATGACGATAGTGGCCGAGCGGGGACGATTGTCTGCCTCACCGAAGGCTGTAGCGTCACCGGAAGTTGCCGGCCAAGTGCTCACGTTTCGGTTGAAATCTTCTTCTGAACCGCCCTCTCCTGGGTGCTGAATATTGATAAAAAGCGAGCGGGCATCAGCAGTCATACTGATTCCTGTGATCTCACAGCCATTTGGTCCGACCAGAAAGCGCTTCAATTGAACAGCCTCTGCATTTCCGCCGACAAAAGTCTGGATAGACTCCTGGCCATTGCCGTCAGAGGTCGTGACTGTGACGCTTTCACCATCGCCAACTTCTCCCGGAATAGCCACCAGCATCTGATTATTGGTTTTGCCGCGGATACCTGATGAGCCATCGTCGGTCTGAATCCAAATGACGCCACGGGGGTCAATGAACAGCCCGTCCGGACTGGAGAATTCGTTATCTGCTGTCAAGCCGGATACGTTGTAATCAGAGGACGCGTCTGCGCTGGAGCCGAACAGGAAAATGTCCCATTCAAATGAAGTTGCTGCATGATCGCCAGCTTCCTCGCGCCAGCGGATTATATGACCGTTTGAGTTAACTGCGCGAGGATTGGCGCCGTCCAGATCTGTAGAAGGTCGATTGCTGGAATTGCCATTGGTCAGGGTCAGATAAACGTCGCCAGTGTTAGGGTGCACCGTTGCCCATTCTGGCCGATCCATAGGCGTTGCGCCTACCACATCGGCCGCTAGGCGAGCACTTGCAAGAACCTCTGCGTCAGAGGCAAAGTTGTACTGGTAGACCGTTCCATTATCATCGTATGAATGCGTGCCAGCCAGATCCATGTTGGCAGTAGATAGCGCTTTCCAGGCGCCAGTGCCATCGTCATTGAATACTGCGACGTAAAGCGTACCTTCATCCAGGTACTTGTCTCCTGCAGAAAGCCCGCCGTTACGATCCGCCTCTGACCAGGCAGCCTTTGATACAAATTTGTACATATACTCACGCCGAGAGTCATCGCCGGTGTAGATAACGATGGGAGCACCTTCTTGCACCGGAGCAACCCAAGCTCCTTCGTGGGAGAATCGACCAAAGCCGGTGCGTACTCTCGGCTTTTGAGTAGGGCGGAATGGATCAACTTCGGTTACGTAGCCGTGCAGGTTCGGCTCATGGCGGAAGTCCTCTAGGGCGGTGGCGCCGGAGGTCTCGACACCAAAACGCTTATACTGATCTCCCGGCACTCTATCCCACTGCCGATATGACCAACCAGCGCCTTCTATTCCGTAACGTGCAAGCCAGCCTCGGTGTTTTTCGGAGAGGTTGTCAACGTTGCCCACCTGGAAATAGGCGTACCAGTTTTCCTCGGCGGCCAGGTAAGTTCCCCAAGGAGTATAGCCGTTTGCACAATTGTTCATAGTACCGTAACGAGTGGTGCCTGTAGGCGTCAGTTTGGTTTTGACGAAATCTTCGCCAGCAACCGGACCACGCATATCCATTTCAGTGAAGACGGTGAGACGGCGATTGTAGGGAGAGTCGAGAACAACGGACCATTTGCCGTTGTCCTTTCGAATTTCGACGCAAGACACGCCATGGCCATTCATCTCACGATCAACGATTTTCTTCAGTTCTTGGAGGTTGTTAGCGGCGATGGCATCTTCTTTGGCGGTTGGGGTCTCGTGTAAAGTGGCGTCTTCCAAGTTTTCATGGTTCAGCACTAGAATGCCACGGTCTGATGACTCTGGGTCATATTTGCCGCTGGAATCCATGCCAAAGAAATGCATGCCGTCATGCTCATCGCCGGAGCGGCTATCGTAATCCACGTCAGTGCCATCATTCTTGAAATCTGCGAGTCCGGAAAAAAGCGGATCGCCTTTAGCGTAGAGCACGTCAGCTTTGTAACCAGCTGGAAGAATAACTCGGTCTTCGATTCCTCCGGCCACCGCTTTAAAGTCGAGTTGCTCGGGGTTCATTGTAACTGCGGTAGATGGAGTTGTAGATGTGCCTGAACTGCTGCTTCCGCCGCAACCTGTCAGAGCCAAGGAGCCAAGGACGCCAACGGTGGCTGCTGATGCGGTTCCGGTAAGCAGGCGGCGACGAGAAAGGCGTGTTTTGACGATATCATCGAATGGGCGGTTACCGCTTCTGTTACTGTCTTCTACTGGGTGATGTCCCATTTTTCTCTCCTTGTTTAACGACTTGATCGCAAATGAAATGCTTGGATTTTCCGGCCGTTTCGTTTAAGCCGGATAGACCAAAAGTGTCGTTAAATTTGATGACAGATTGGGTTCATCACCGTGACAGAACTGAGAACAAATTATTGCAGTGCATGAACTGCGGCGAGTGTCGTCGATTGAAATTGATAAAGAAAATTCAAGCCCAGCCGATGAGCATGATAAATACACTAAAGTATCAGTTATTAACTCACGTCAATTCTTTAGTCTCCACAATGGCCTTTAATAACAAAATGTTTGCAGAAGCAACGAAAAAGAAGAGGTTTCTATGGGCTTACTGGATCGGGCTTCACTTCTATGGGGGTTGGCGGTTGCCGTTGTTCTTGCAGTCGTCTCTGCAGTGGTGGCACCTTTGTTAGGCCTGGAACCTGCGTCGATTCTGATCGGGCTCGTCGTCGGCCTGGTGACTGCTGGCGGCTTCCTCATTGTCAGGGTGTTGGAGCCAACGGAGCGGGGCCTTCAGGCTCTGAATGACGGCACTCTGGCCGCCGATCATCCGCTGCAGGCTCAATGCCGCCAATTGCTTGCCGAGGCCAGGGCGGGGCGCGCTTTGGTGAAAACTCTGTCTGGGAGCGCTGATAAGAACGCTATCTCTGCGGCCCAGGTGTCTTTTGCCGCCGACCAACTGAAGCTCCGGCTGGACCGCCAGGTTGAAGAGACCGCGCAAATGGCCGATTACGCCGGCCAGATCACCGAGACTGTTCGGGAATCCTCGGAACAGGCGACCGATGCAGCCACCATGGCGCTGCAGAACAAGCAGGTGAGTACCGAGGGTCGTGAAGCCCTGATGTCGGCCATCGGGAGCGTGCGGGCTGTGCACGAGCAGTCCGGGGAAAACCTCCGGCTGATCCAGGAACTGAACGAAAAGTCCAACAAGATCCAGGGTGTGACTACCACGATTCAGGGCATTGCCGAGCAGACCAACCTGCTTGCACTCAATGCCGCCATCGAAGCGGCCAGGGCAGGTGACCAGGGTCGCGGGTTTGCAGTGGTGGCCGATGAAGTGCGCCAACTGGCGGGGCGAACCGCTCAGGCAACGGGAGAAGTGGCGGAAACCCTCGAGGAAATACGGTCCGATACCACACTGATTGTATCCCGCATTGAAGATCTTGCCCGCAGCATTGAGGAGGGCCTGACGTCTGTGGAAAGCGTGGGTGAGCGTCTGGAACAGATCAGCGAACAATCTGATCGGGTCCAGCAGCAGGTTGCCCGGATAGCCGAAATAGATCAGAACAACGAGCAGAGTCTGGCCCAGGTGTTCTCCGCCATTGAAACGGTGCGTGACCAGATTTCCGAGAGCGATACCAGCGTTTCCTCGCTGGCGGAGCAGGCTGCTACTTTGATGGAGCTTGCGGAAAAAGCCAATGCTTCATTTGCCCTGAACAGCGAAGCCAGTTATCACCGGCCGTTCTTCGATCAGGCCAGAGCGGGCGCTGACCAGATCGGCCAGATGTTCGAGCAGGCAATCCGGGATGGCAAGCTCTCAGAAAGCGCGCTGTTCGACAAGAGCCGGACTCCCATCCCGAACACGCACCCGCCAAAGTACTCAAGCAGCTTTGACAAATTTACCGATCAATACCTGCCGACCATCCAGGAGCAGGTGAAAAACGCCCATGAGGCCATTGTCTTTGCCATAGCCGCTGCGCCTGACGGGTATGTGCCGACCCACAACAGGGATTTCGCCCACGCACCGACCGGAGATCCGAAGGTGGATCTGGTCAAGAGCCGGAGCAAGCGGCTGTTCAACGACCGAACGGGCATTCGTTGTGGCACGCACACCGAGAACATGCTTTTGCAAACCTATCGCAGGGATACCGGCGAAATCATGCATGATCTCTCCGTACCTATTTATGTGAATGGCAAGCATTGGGGCGGTTTCCGCCTGGGCTACCGTCCGGACAATCACTGACCGCGGCGGGATTTTCGGCCACGGGGGCTGTGGTAGACTCCGATTAATAGATCAATAGGAGACTTGTCTTGGCTGAACCGGAGTTTATTCCTGCCGACACGGACCCCGCCTCCCGCCGAAGTGATCCGGCGCGTAACCTGGCGGTGGTGGTCTACATCCTTCAGGCGCTGTCGTTTTTCGTAGGAGGCATTACCGGTCTGGTGGGCGTGATCATCAATTACGTCAAACTGGACGACGTCCGTAATACCTGGGTGGAGCGGCACTTCCGCTGGCAGATTCGCACCTTCTGGATCGGCCTGCTCTGGACCGTGATTGGCATAGTGACCACGCCGATCATCATCGGATGGTTTATTCTCCTTGGTATTTCTATCTGGATCATCTACCGGATCGTGAAAGGGGCTCTGGCCCTGAATGACGGCAAGGCGCCCTCCTGAACGGGCGACCGTTATCAGTCTTCGGTCACTTCCTTCAGCCCCATGGCACTGAACATCCCAGCCAGCCCCATCAGGCCCAGAACGATGATGACCGCCACTTCTGAGATCATTGACACGAGGGCGGTGAGGCCGCCGGTAACAAGCAGCAGAACACCGATGACCGTGTTGCTCACCGCCGTGTAATCGGTACGCTTGTTGCCCCCTGCCATGTCCACCAGATAGGTTTTACGCCCCAGCCTGACGCCCGCATGGGCAATGCTCAGTACGAAAAACGCAATCGGGTAAAACCAGACGCTGCCGATTTCCGTCCCGATAAACAGCGCGGTGAAGCCGACGATCAGGCACACACCGCTGGCCATTGCCGCCCCACGGATCATGACTCTCCGACTGGAGGTGTCTGCAGCCCAGCCCCAGAAGCTGGCACTGAGCGAGCTGGCGAGGCTGCTGGCCAGCAGGAAAACGCCCAACATCCAGCCAATGTCGGATTCTTTCTGTGCCAGTACGACCAAATAGGGTGAAGCCAGTGCCGAGCTGAGCAGCAGGGCCCGGGTAATCACGAAGTTCCGGAACGGAACGTCATCCCGGAGCAGGGACAGGCTTCGAAATGCCTCGTTGATGGCATTTCCGCCGCCACCGGTTTCACCGTCGTATTCTTCCACTCCGGCAAACAGCAGGCCGGCGATCACCCAGAGTGCCGCGGCCAGAAGTAATAATACGGTGTAAAAGGCGAGGGTGGGGTCGCCGCGTTCCCAGAACAGCAGCGCGGTCAACACAACGGTGGCGGTGCCGCCAATGGTGGAGGCGAGCCCGCCGAGCCTTCCCCGGCGGGTTTTCGGGATGCATTTGCCCTGTACATCTTTCATGGATACGGAGCAGAATCCACGGGCGAGGGAAAATACAATGAGGGCTGCAATGATCCCGGAACCTGCGGCATACCCCTCGAAAAACCAGATGCTGGCCGCCATGGCCACAACACTGGCGGCCTGTCCGAAGCTTCCAAGAGTCCAGAACCACTTGCGAACAGGTTTGCGGCGCACCCAGGCCGCAATCACCATTTGCGGCACGAGCGAGCCCGATTCCCGGATCGGCACCAGCCAGGCCACCAGCGCGGGTGCACCAATGGCGCTCATCAACCAGGCCAATACGGTTTTGGGACTGATCAGCAGGTCGCCCAGTTTGGTCAGGACGTTGCTGGCAAGAATCAGAAAGAAATTGCGCGGCACTTCGCGACAGGCGTCATCGGAGATGTCGGTACAGACCCGTGCATCCTCTTCGTTGGCAATCAGGCCGTAAAGCTGGTCAATGGTGTCCTTTCTGCTTTCAGGCAAACCGCTGTCCTCCGGAAAAGTAATTCGAAAGAATACCAGTGTGGCCCGGTATCCTTAAGTCCGGATTACGGCGGTTGCGTGCAATCAGACGAGATGACTGCACAGCGATCGTGATTCAGGTCATCGCTCTTGCCCCGAGCAACCGTGATCGGGCTTAATGGCCCCGTCACCAGGGAGCTATTTTTGTATGTTGAGTTATCTGCACGCCTTTCACGCCGGCAATTTCGCTGATGTCCAGAAACACGGGGCTCTGGCACTGGTCCAGACCATGATGCAGGCGAAGGCATCCGGCATTGCCTGTTTCGACACCCATGCCGGAAGCGCCATCTACGATCTGCGAGGTGAGCGGGCCCGGAAGACGGCAGAGGCCGATGACGGTGTTCAGAAGTTGTGGAGCGCCAAAGACCAGCTTCGGTCCGGGGATTGGAAGCCGTTTATGGAGGTGCTGTCAGGATTCAATGCCGGTAGTGGCGAACTCTCCGTTTACCCGGGGTCTCCGGTCTGGTTCCAGCATTTTCTCAGGGCCGGGGACGCGCTGACGCTTTTCGAACTCCATCCGAGCGAGAGCGAGCAGCTCGCGGGCTGGGCTTCCAGGGCACCCATTCGCGTGCTCAGGCAGGATGGCCTGTCTGGGCTGCTCAAACAGTTGCCACCGAAACAGCCGCGGCTGCTCACGCTCATCGATCCCTCCTATGAGATCAAATCTGATTACATTGAGGTTGCTGAAACCCTGGGAAAAGCATGGCAGAAGTGCCGCCATGGAGTTTATCTCGTCTGGTATCCGATACTTACCAGTGGCTTGCAGGCGCAGTTGAAAGAAGCTGTCCGGCGCACTGGCGTGCGCAAGGTGCTGTGCAGTGAGGTGCACCTGCGCAACCCGCCGGAGAGAGGCATGATTGGATCAGGCATGCTGGTGGTGAATCCGCCCTGGGGCTTTGATTCCCGGTTTTCTGCAATGATGGACGACGTTGCCGGGTCGGACGTTTTGAATCTGTCCCAGGATCTTGATTGGTTGGTGCCGGAGTAACCCTGGAGCCTACTCCCGGTTGTTCTTTTCCAGCTCGCCGATCAGCTGTTGCAACCGCTCAAAAATACGCTGCCCACTCTCGCCGGTGCGCTCCAGATAGATGTCACGCACCGGCATGCTGGCTCGCCGAAATGCCTCCCGCTCTGCGTTGGTGAGGCGGACGACTTTCAGGTGTCCTTCCTCCAGCATTTTTTCCAGCCGGGTCTGATTAAGCTCTTCCTGGGTCTCCCAGGCAACCTGTGCAACATCGTTAAGGCCGTTATCCAGCCATTGCTGCTGGTTTGCAGGCAGCGCGTTGTACCACTCAAGATTCGAGACTACGGAAGCAACGAACTGGGCTGGCCGTGCCAGCGTCATGGTGCTTTGGACTTCATAGAAATCCATTTCTTCGATGGCAAAAACGGGGTTGCTCTGGCCATCAATCTTGCGTAGTTGAAGATCGGTGTAGACCTGGGAATAGGGGATCTGGCTCGGCTCGGCGCCATAGGCCCGAAAGGCTTCCTCGGCCATGTCGGATGTCATGGTCCGGATCCGTTGCCCTTCGAAGTCGTCCGGTGTGCGAAGCGCCTTGTTGGCAGTCCACGCCATCCAGCCCTCGGGCACAAAGCCCAGCAGCTTCATGTTCTGCCGGGCGTAAGGCCGTTCAAACAGTTCGAGCAATTCCGGGCTCGCAAGGACCTGTCGGGTTACGTCAGCGTCGTCCGGCAGAACATAGTGGAGGGTAAAAAGGCCGACCTCCGGAATGGTGTTGGCGAGATGCCCGGGGGAGGCGAAGGCGAGGCTGACCGAGCCATTCCGGACCAGCTCAGTGAGCTGAGCCGAGGTTCCCAGTGAACCATAGGGAAAAATGTCGATTTCGACCTTGCCATCGGAGCGCTCTTCAATGCGCTCTTTCAGCGCTTCGGCATAGGCGTGCTGAACGCTACCCTCGATTTCTTCCAGAGCGAAGCGCCAGGTAACGGGATATTCGGGCGGTTCCGGTGCTTCGGCGGTCTCGTCCCCATGGTCGGTCTGGCTGTCTGAGCAACCGGTCAGTGCAATGGCCAATGCGAGGCTCAAGGGCCAGAACCTGAAACGGGCGGTGGGCATAACGGGGACTCCAGTTTTCTCAATCCTTGTTTGATATTGGTATACAAGGTAACACAAGAATGCGCACTGCCGTGGGTAACTGGGGTGGTTTGGATTACACTGTCGGCGCAAACGATCCCGTGGAGAAAGGAGAGAATCGGTGGAATTTCAATGGCTGGCAGGGGGCCGTAAATGAAAAATCAGAAGCAGGCGATGCTCTATGGCCTGGGCACGGTGCTGTTGTGGTCCACGGTGGCAACCGCGTTCAAACTCTCCCTGAGAGAGTTGGCTCCCGTTCAGATGCTGCTGATTGCCTGCAGCGCGTCGGTGCTCGTGATGGCCATTATTCTGGTGCTTCAGGGGCGCTGGCATCTGGTGTTTTCACTCAGCCGAAAACAGTACGCCCAGTCTTTCGGCATGGGGCTGATCAATCCCTGCCTGTACTATTTTTTGTTGTTTGGCGCGTTTGACAGGCTGCCGGCCCAGGAAGCGCAGCCGCTGAACTACACCTGGGCGCTGGTGTTGGCTTACATGTCGGTACCGTTTCTGGGACACCGGCTGCGCAAGCTGGACATTGTTGCAGGCCTGATCTGCTATGCCGGGGTGGTGGTGATTGCTACTCGTGGCGCAGTCACGTCTCTGAGTTTCGAGGATCCGCTCGGGGTTTCTCTCGCCCTGGGCAGCACCGTCGTCTGGGCGTCCTACTGGATCATTGCCACCCGGGATACCCGTGATCCGGTGGTCGGCCTGTTCCTGAACTTTCTGTGCGGTCTGCCGGTGATTCTGCTGATCTGCTGGTGGACGGAGGGGCTGAACTTTGCCACCGGAACGTCGCTCGCCGCTGCGGTCTATGTGGGTGTGTTCGAGATGGGCATTGCGTTTGTGCTCTGGTCCTACGCCATGAAAAAGGCAGAGAACACCTCGAAGGTCAGCAACCTGATTTTTATCTCGCCGTTCCTCTCACTGGTGTTTATCTATTTTATTCTGGGCGAGCATATCCTGCCTTCCACCTACATCGGCTTGGTTCTGATTATGATGGGGCTCTGGATCCAGCAGAAAAAAGTGAAGGACCGGGAAGAGGCCCTGAACCTTGGCTAGCTGGTTTGTCTACATGGTGCGAACCGCACGGGGGGCACTCTATACCGGCATAACCACTGACGTTGAACGGCGTTTCAATGAACATCAGGGTGGCGCTCCCCGGGGAGCGCGTAGTCTGAGGGGCAAGGGGCCACTGGAATTGGTGTTCAGCGCGCCGGCCGGAGACCGAAGCCGGGCTTCACGGCTGGAGTGGCACATAAAACAGTGGCCGCGGCCCAGGAAAGAGGCCCTGGCGCGGGGTGAGCTCAGCCTGCCAGATGACGTTTGATGTGTTCGCCAGCGGTCTCCATCGCGGCCGTGGCCCGGTCGAGCTGACCGCTATGCACCTGAAAAACATGCCAGAGGCTGTTGTAGACCTCTAGGCGGGTTTCCACATCGTGCCGGTTTGCGGTCTCGGCCAGCCGTTCGGCATCGTTCAGCAGGATTTCCTGGCTGCCCACCTGGATCAGCAGGGGCGGCAGGCTGCTCAAATCGCCAAACACGGGCGAGATCAGCGGGTTGGTCAGGGGTTCCAAGCCGGCATAGAGATGGGCTGCCTTGCTGGTCCAGCTGGCCTGGAGTACCGGTTCACATTCCGGCGCGTAGAGCTGCTCCTGAGTCAGGTCTGCCCAGGGTGAAAACGCCGTGAGTGATGCCGGAAGTGGCTGGCCCTTGTCCCGCAGCCTCATGGCGAGGGCAACGGCGAGGCCGCCACCAGCGGAATCGCCGGCGATCGCAATCTGCCCGGGTTTAAACCCTTCTTCCAGCAGTCCATTCCAGCAGGCTTCGGCATCGTCCAGAGCGGCGGGGAAGGGGAATTCGGGTGCCAATCGGTAATCCGGCGTAACGATGTTACAGCCACTGGTTTTGGCCAGGTGCCCCGCTATCCCCCGGTGGGTGCTTGAGGAACCGATGATATAGCCACCACCGTGCAGATAAAGAACGGCGCCGTGAGCATTTTTACCAAAGATCGTCCGTGTCGCCGGAACACCGCCCACGGTGGCGTTTTCGAACCTCGCCCCCCGGGGTGGTGTCGAACTCCGGTAAGCCTGGCGTACAATGCGTCGCTGAAGCGGCACCGGCACCGCCGGATTCAGAACCGGTCTGACCAACCGGTTCATGGTCTGGCGCAACGCACTCTCCAGAAGCTGCTGCAACATCTGTGTCTTTACTCCGCTATGGGTTAGGATTGGGCGGTAACTCATTCATGACAGGCGTTTAACTCTACGTGTACTGGAAAACAGATACCATAGAAATACCGGATTGGGACAGACACTCGCTCCTCGACAGACTGGAACCGTTCGACCCGGCCGCCTCCCGGGAACTCAGTGAGGAAATGGTAGCCTACTGCCGCTTTTACGGTCTTGATCTCTGGGTGGAACACCCGGACGTTACTTACCATCAGGGTTACGTCAAGGCGTGTGATCACGAGGTCATGGTGCATTATTTCCGATTGCCGGAGCAGGCAACTCAGCGCGGCACGGTATTCATTCTGCACGGCTATTTTGATCATGTGGGGTTATACAGCCAGTTGATTGATCGCTGCCTCGGAGCCGGGTTTGATGTGCTGGCTTACGATCAGCCCGGCCATGGTCTTTCCAGCGGTACGCCGGCGGCGATTGGCAGTTTTCTGGAGTACCAGGGGGTGCTGGCAGATGTTATGGCCCATGTCAGAGAAAAGGTGCGTCAGCCCTGGTTTGCGGTCGGCCAGAGCACCGGTGGTGCGATCCTGATCGACTACCTTTTGTCCAACCAGCACAACCGGCAGACTTCCGAGTTCCGGAAAGTGGTGCTTCTTGCGCCTCTGGTAAGACCAGCGGGCTGGTTGGGGGCAAAGCTGCTTCATAGCATCGCGAAACCGTTTATATCCCGGTGGCGCCGGGTGTTTGCGGAGAACAGTAGTAATAGCCGCTTCCTCCGTTTTTTGCGGGAACACGATCCGCTCCAGGCCAGGGCGGTGCATGTGGATTGGGTAAGTGCACTGAGAAAGTGGGTGCCCCATATCGAATCCGCCCGGCCTGTCGACTTTCCCGTGACCGTAGTGCAAGGTGAGAAGGATCTGACAGTCGACTGGCAACACAATTTGCGCATTATCCGGAATAAATTTTCTTCAGTGGAGGAACTGAAGATCCCTGACGGACGTCATCATCTTGTGAACGAAGCTCAGGATTTACAGGCAACCGTATTCAATACCATCATTGATACATTCACGAACTCGGCATTCGAGGCCCGCTAGAGGCCTCTGTCAGAACCTCAGGCACAGGAGAAAGTTGTGAAAAAGACAATACTCGCGTTTGCGGTGGCTACTTTTGGTCTCGGTGGTTGTATGACCTATGACCCATACACTGGCGAGGAGAAAACCTCCAGTGCGACCAAAGGCAGTATCATTGGCGCCATTGGCGGAGCGGCTGTCGGTGCGGCGACGTCAAGCAAGAGCGACCGTGGCAAAGGTGCCCTGATCGGTGCGGCCAGCGGCGCGGCTATCGGTGGCGGTATCGGTTACTACATGGACAAGCAGGAAGCCGAACTGCGCCGGAAGCTTGAAGGCAGCGGTGTCCGCGTGGTGCGTAACGGTGATGAGATTGAACTGGTGATGCCGGGCAATATCACCTTTGATCTGAATGAATCCACCATTCAGCCGTCATTCAGTGGCACCCTGGAATCTGTGGCGCTGGTTCTGAAGGAATTTGACAAGACCATCATTCAGATCGAGGGGCATACCGACAGCTCCGGCTCGGACAGCTACAACCAGCTGCTCAGTGAGCGTCGCGCTTCTTCTGTACGCGACTTCCTGCTGAACCAGGGCATCGAGCCCAAGCGTACCCGCGCTGTTGGTTACGGTGAGCGCTACCCGGTTGCTTCCAACGACACGGCTGCCGGCCGTGAGCAGAACCGACGGGTTGAACTGACCCTGGTTCCTATGCAATAACCGGGACGGCAATAAGCAGGGCACTCAAAGCCATAAAAAAACCGGAGCTGATGCTCCGGTTTTTTGTTTCTGCTCACTGCTGATCAGAACAGGACGCGGCAGCGAATTGTTCCCTTCACCTTGAGCAGCTTTTCCTGTGCCAGTTCGCCATACTCTTTGTCCACATCCACGACCACGTAACCGATGTCTTCCTTGGTCTGCAGGTACTGACCGCACACGTTGATGCCGTTCTCGGAGAATACCTGGTTGATTTCGGACATCACGCCGGGCACGTTCTCGTGAATGTGCAGCAGGCGGTGCTGGTTCGGGTGGGACGGCAGTGCCACTTCCGGGAAGTTCACGGAAGAAACGGACGTGCCGTTGTCGCTGTACATGGCCAGCTTTTCCGCCACTTCCCGACCGATGTTTTCCTGGGCTTCGATGGTGGAACCCCCCACGTGTGGGGTCAGGATCACATTGTCGAATTCCCGCAAAGGAGAAATGAACTCTTCGTCGTTCGACTTGGGTTCCACCGGGAACACGTCGATGGCGGCACCCAGAAGCTTGCCGCTGCCCAGCGCGTCGGCCAGAGCGTCGATGTCGACAACCGTACCACGGGAAGCGTTCATCAGAATGCTGCCGGGTTTCATCTGAGCGAACTGTTCAGCCTTGAACATGTACTTGGTCGCCGGCGTTTCCGGCACGTGCAGGCTGACCACATCGGCAATGTTGAGCAGCTCCTGCAGGGTGCCTACCTGGGTGGCGTTACCAATCGACAGTTTGGAGACCACATCGTAGAAATACACATCCATGCCCAGGCCTTCGGCGAGGACGCTGAACTGGGTGCCGATGTTGCCGTAACCGATGATGCCCAGCTTCTTGCCACGGATTTCATAGCTGTCCTTGGCGGACTTCAGCCATTCACCGCGATGGGCCTTGGCGTTCTTCTCCGGAACGCCACGCAGGAGCAGGATGGCCTGGGCCAGAACCAGCTCTGCAACGCTCCGGGTGTTGGAGAAGGGCGCGTTGAATACTGCAATGCCGCGCCGGGTGGCTGCCTGCAGATCCACCTGGTTGGTGCCAATACAGAAGCAACCCACAGCCACCAGCTTCTTGGCGGCTTCAAATACCTTCTCGGTCAGCTGGGTGCGCGAGCGGATACCGATGAAATGTGCATCGGCAATCTTCTCGACCAGCTCATCCTCGGCCAGCGAGTGAGACAGATACTCGATGTTGGTATAGCCCGCGGCGTTCAGGGTATCAATGGCAGATTGATGCACGCCTTCCAGCAGCAGGATACGGATTTTGCTCTTCTCAAGAGACGTATTTGACATGGGCTTGCTTCCGAACCTTTCGTCACGTGAAATGACCTGTAGCCAGTGATCGTCGGGGCTGGCTCACAGAACAGGGGCGGTATGATACCATAAACGCAGATTTTCACAGCGCGCCGGTTAGCCTGAATCAACTGTCTGTGATTCCTGTTGCAGGATGCTCCGGCCCAAACCTGACGAGACCGAAAAATCCATGAATCCCGAACAGATCATTGCTTCCCTCAAAGACCTGATGGCTTCCGGTGATGCCCCCGGTAAAGTACTGACCGATCCGGCGGATCTGGACACCTACGGCAAGGACTGGACCAAGATCTATCCACCCAAGCCGTTGGCGATCGCGCTGCCCAAAACCACCGAGCAGGTACAGGCACTGGTGAAGTTCGCCAACGATAATCAGGTGGCACTGGTGCCCTCCGGCGGCAGGACAGGTCTGAGTGCCGGCGCGGTGGCGGCCAACGGCGAAGTGGTTGTGGCGTTCGATAACATGAACCAGATCCTGGATTTCAACGCCAGTGACCGTACAGTTCGCTGCCAGGCCGGCGTTGTGACTGAGCAGTTGCAGAATGCGGCTGAGGATAACGGCCTCTATTACCCGGTAGACTTTGCCTCGGCCGGCTCCAGTCAGCTTGGCGGTAATCTGTCCACCAACGCCGGCGGTATCAAGGTGATTCGCTATGGCATGAGCCGGGACTGGGTCGCCGGTCTCAAGGTTGTCACCGGCAAGGGCGATATCCTGGATCTGAACAAGGATCTTGAGAAGAACAACACCGGTTACGATCTTCGGCATCTGTTTATCGGCGCAGAGGGCACTCTGGGCTTTATCACCGAAGCCACCATGAAGCTGTCCCGTAAACCGGACAACCTCACGGTACTGGTACTTGGTCTGAACGACCTGACCAACACCATGGACGTGCTGCAAACCTTCCAGAAGAAGATTGATCTCACCGCCTACGAATTCTTCTCCCATCAGGCCATGGGCCATGTGCTGGCCCACGGCCAGGTACAGGCGCCCTTTGAGACGGAGGCGCCGTACTATGCGCTGCTGGAGTTTGAAGCCGTTTCCGATCAGGTGATGGACGACGCCATGGCGCTGTTCGAGCAGTGCGTGGAGAACGGCTGGGTGCTGGACGGCGTGATCAGCCAGAGCGAAACCCAGGCCCAGAATCTCTGGCAGTTGCGGGAGCGGATTTCCGAGTCGATCGCACCCCGAACACCCTACAAGAACGACATTTCCGTGGTGGTTTCCAAAGTGCCCGGTTTCCTTCAGGAAATCGATGCGGTGGTCACCGAGCACTATCCGGATTTCGAGATTATCTGGTTCGGCCACATCGGCGATGGCAATTTGCACCTCAATATCCTCAAGCCGGAGGGTATGGCCAACGAGGATTTCTTCGAGAAGTGCCAGCAGGTCAACAAGTGGGTGTTCGAGATCGTCGAGCGCTACCAGGGCAGCGTCTCTGCCGAGCACGGCGTTGGCATGACCAAGAAGCCTTACCTGAAGTACACTCGCAGTGAGGCTGAAATCGCCTATCTGAAAGGGATCAAGCAGGTATTTGATCCTAATGGCATCATGAACCCCGGCAAGATCTTCGACTGATGCAGGACCATATCGTTGTACTGACAGGCGCTGGCATCAGCGCCGAAAGCGGCCTCTCCACCTTCCGGGATAACGGCGGATTGTGGGAGCAGCACAGTGTCTACGATGTGGCCACGCCCGAGGCGTTTGCCCGAAATCAGGAGCTGGTGTTGCGGTTCTACAACGACCGCCGCCGCCAGCTGGCATCCGCCCAACCCAACCAGGCTCATCGCTTGCTGGCGGAACTGGAGAAGCGCTACCGGGTGACGGTTGTTACCCAGAACGTGGACGATCTCCATGAGCGCGGTGGCGCCAGCAACGTCATTCATCTCCACGGAGAGCTCACCAAGGCCCGGAGCTCAAAGTATCCGGAGCTCGTCTACGACATCGGTTACCGTGATATCAATCCCGGTGACACCTGCGACCGCGGCGCCCAGCTTCGCCCCCACATCGTCTGGTTCGGTGAGGAAGTGCCGATGCTGGAAAAAGCCGCCGACATTGTCCGTACGGCCGATAATCTGCTGATCGTTGGTACGTCGCTTCAGGTCTATCCGGCTGCCGGACTGGTTTACGAAGTGGACAGAGACGTGCCCATCACGGTCATTGATCCGGGAGCGCCTGCTTCGGTGTCCCGGGCCCGGTTTATCCGAAAAGGAGCCAGCGAGGGGATGGCCGAGTGGGTGAGTAGCCTGCGCTAACTCTCCGCGCCAGCGTGCTCGGAAATCTGAAGGTATCTTTCCAGCTCTTCCCGAAATGCCGCCTGAACACCCAGTCTTTTCAGCATCCAGTAATGCCCGGCAATCATACGGTCGATAAAGATGCTCTCCACCGGCGGCTTGAAGTAGTCCAGGTATTTGAACACGGTGCTGGTTTTCTCGGCCACGCGTTTATGGATATCGGCCTCGGCAAAGTCGTAGGGCACATCGCGCTGTTCAAAAGGCACCACCAGAATGTCCCGCCACATGGCGTAGTAGGCTTCATCCACGGCTGGCTGGCTGCCGACCCTCGCGCCCAGGTCAATCAGGTGGCGATCCAGCGCTTCGTAATCCTCATCCAGGGCTGAAACCAGTGCGTTCCGGTAGGCTTCGATGATCTCCGGTTTGAGTTTTTTTACGCAGCCGAAGTCGTACATGATAATGGAACCATCCGGCCGATAGGCGAAGTTGCCGGCATGGGGATCGCCATGGATGCACTGGAAGCGGAACAGTTGATCCGCCATCAGGGTGAAGATCCGGTGGCCGATCAGGTTGATGGTGTCCTGGTCGTAGCGTTCTTTCGTGATCTTGCTGACGTGATCGCCCTCAACTAGCTCCATGGTCAGAACCCGGCGGGTTGAGTGGCTTTGCGCGACTTCAGGTATCAGAACCCAGGGCTGGTCCTTGTGGAACTCACGGAACAGCTCAATATTTCTGGCTTCGTTCTCATAATCCAGTTCTTCCTTGAGCCGCTCCCGAATTTCAGCGAACAACCGGTCGACAGACTCCTTGGGCATTTTAAGCAGGCCGCCGAGTCTCAGGGCCATGCGTAGCTGTTTGAGATCGGAATCGCAGGATTCGTCGACGCCTGGATACTGAATTTTAACAATCACATCGGTGCCGTCGTGAAGCCGGGCCCGATGCACCTGGCCGATGGAAGCGGCGGCGTAGGGTTTTTCCTGCAGGTATTCAAAGAGTTCGGACACCGGTTTACCCAGTTCCGATTCGATCTGGCCCACGATGACTTCGAACGGCATGGGCGGCGCTTCTTTCTGGAGCTTCTCCAGCGCGTCCGAGAATTCCTTGGGCAGGAAATCCTGGGTCTGGGAGGCAATCTGACCCACTTTCATGACCGCCCCTTTCAGTTCGCCCAGGGTGTCGGCAATCTGGTCGGCCATGCGGGTATAGCTTTCGCTCTGGGCGCCTTCATCGTTCTCTGAGCGGAATAGTCGGCGCGCGCGCTGGCCGGCATATTGCCCTGCCACAGAGGCAGTCATGCCAGCGAGTTTGAAGAAGCGACCACGTCTGGAGGTTACCGGTTTCTTTGCCATAAACAGATGTACGCCTTTGACCGGATTTGGGTTTAGCCGGCCCTGCACGTTAAACCACTTTGGTCTCCACGAACAGCAGGTCTTCCAGCTCAAGTGAAAGCGTCTGGCCGGAGCTCAGTGGACCAACACCTTTGGGCGTGCCGGTCAGAACGACATCGCCCGGCAGAAGAGTGAACTGGCTGCTGATGTGAGCGATCAGGGGCACGATCGGGTTCAGCATGTCACCGGTATCGCCGGTTTGTTGGCGGATGCCGTCAATGTCCAGCGTGAAGTGGATGGGACCCTCGGCAAACTTATCGGCGGAGACGAACGGTGACAGGGGGCAGGCGCCATCGAATCCCTTGGCGCGCTCCCAGGGCTGACCTTTCTCTTTCAGCGTGGTCTGGAGGTCCCTCAAGGTGAGGTCCAGAGCCAGGCCGTAGCCGAGGATCGCGGTTTTGGCCTCACTGGCCGATGCCCGGGTCAGGGGCGACCGATAAGAACCGCCAGTTCGGTCTCGAAGTGAACCGCCCCTGGTTCCTCGGGAAGTTCAGGGGGCGGGTGATATGTACGGCCGAGGTAGCGGGCTTGATGAACAGGAGAGGTTCGTCCGGCACCGGGTTATTGAGCTCCCGGGCGTGCTCGGCGTAATTGCGACCAATGCAGACAATTTTTCCCAGTGGCAGATGGACGGTGGTGCCGTCTTTCCAGTGGTGTTGGTAATCCGGCATGGTCGCCTCCTGTTTGCTGTTGGTCATTCCCCTTCAAACGAGCAGACAGTATAAACCTGAAGCCCTTCATCCTGCAGCTTGCGTGAGCCGCCGAGATCCGGGAGATCGATCATGGCGGCCACTTCCACAATTTCCGCGCCGATACGGCGGATCAGGCGGGTGGCGGCGAGCATAGTGCCACCGGTGGCAATCAGGTCGTCCACCAGAACCACTTTATCGCCCGGCTTGAAGGCATCCTTGTGCAGTTCAACAGAGGCGGTGCCGTATTCAAGCTCGTAGTCTTCCACCAGGGTATCGAACGGCAGCTTGCCTTTCTTGCGGACCAGCACGAGGGAGGCGTTGAGCTCATAGGCCAGTGCCGAGCCGATGATGAATCCGCGCGCGTCTACCGCTGCCACCGCATCAATCTTGTGGCCGTGGTAGCGGTGTACGAAGGCATCAATCAGCTTCCGGAAAGCGGTTTTGTCCTGCAGTACCGTGGTGATATCGCGAAAGGCCACGCCGGGCTTCGGCCAGTCCGGGACCGTGCGAATAGCCTTTTTGATGCTCTCAGAAAAATAATCCATAAACGTTCCGGTTAATGCCCTGGATGCGGATCAGGCCGCATCCAGGAAAATGAATTTCAGAACAAAGACAACAGCAATGATAACAACACTGGCGTTCAGATCCGCCCAGCGACCGCTCAGGGCCTTCAGGATGGCGTATGTGATGAAGCCCAGCGCGATGCCGTTGGCGATGGAGAAGGTCAGCGGCATCATCAGGGCGGTGACCACAGCCGGGGCCGCGTCGGTTACGTCATCCCAGTCAATGAGTTTGAGGCCGCTGGCCATCAGAACCGCGACGTAAAGCAGCGCCGGAGCGGTGGCGTAGGCCGGAATGATGCTGGCAATGGGGGACAGAAGAAGACACGCCAGGAACAGTGCGGCAACAACCACCGCCGTCAGGCCGGTACGCCCGCCGGCGGAAATGCCCGCCGTGGACTCGATGTAGCTGGTGGTGGTCGAGGTCCCGAGAGCAGCACCGGACATGGTCGCAACCGAATCCGACATCAGGGCACGGCCAAGACGCGGCAGCTTGCCGTCCTTGTCCAGCAGCCCGCCGCGCTGGGCAGCTCCGATGAGCGTGCCGGACGTATCGAACAAATCGACAAACAGGAAGGCAAAGATCACGCTGATCATGCCTATGTTAAGAGCGCCGGCCAGGTCCAGCTGCATAAAGGTCGGTGCCAGGCTGGGCGGGGCGGAAACAAAGCCTTTGTACTCCACCATCCCGAGCGCCATGGCAGCGCCGGTAACCGCGATAATGCCAATCATGACGGCGCCAGTGACCTGACGGAACGACAGCGCGCAGATCAACACGAAGCCGCCAAAGAACAGCAGGCTCTCTGCAACCTTCACTTCGCCCAGCCCCACGAGCGTGGCGGGGTGATCCACGACAATACCGGCATTTTTCAGCGCAATCAGAGCCAGGAAGAAACCAATGCCGGCGGATATCCCAAAGCGCAGGGACATGGGATACTGTTAATGATCCATTCGCGGACCTTGAAAATGCTCAGCAGGAAGAACAGGAAGCCGGAAATGAACACCGCTCCCAACGCCACCTGCCAGCTGTAGCCCATGCTGCCAACGACCGTAAAGGAGAAAAAGGCGTTCAATCCCATGCCCGGCGCCATAGCGATCGGGTAGTTGGCCCAGAGTCCCATGATCAGGGTGCCGATAACGGCTGCAAGGCAGGTGGCAACGAAGACAGCCCCGAAATCCATGCCGGTGGATGACAGGATGCTCGGGTTGACCACGATGATGTACGCCATGGTCAGGAAGGTGGTAATGCCCGCAACCACTTCTTTACGAACAGTGGTGCCGTGGGCCTGGAGTTGGAACAGTCGTTCAAGCATGACGGGTGTCTGCCTCACAGGATGCTGAAAGTTAGTGTTTGGAAGTCTGGTCTGAGCGGAAATCTTGAATTGCGTGAAAAAACGGCAATATTACCGGCTCATCTGTCTCGGGCCAAGGGATGATTGACAGTTCGTCAAACTGAGAATGCCGCTAGCCGCCGTGTGAATCCCGCTGCAGCCGAATATCAAACCGTACGGCCAGCATGCGCACAACCACGATGAAAAGCAGGCCAATGGTCAGGGCAGGGCTTCATTTTCAAGGAACCACTGGCACACGAAGTACAGCCAGCAACCAGCAAAGGAAATGGATGCGTAGATCTGGTCCTTGCGGAAGATGTAGGGCACTTCGTTACACAGAGTGTCTCGCAGTGCACCGCCAAAGGTGCCGGTCATGACCCCGAGTAATGAGGCGACAAACCAGGAGTGACCCATATCGAGCGCCAGTTGGGCCCCCAGAATGGAAAAGACCCCTAGCCCGATCGCATCAGGAAACACGATTCTGGACTCCCTCAGCCGCTCGGCCCGCTTCCAGTAACTGAAGACAACAGCCATGGCCAGAATCAGCATGGGCTGTTCTTCATGCTTGATCCAGTAGAGCGGGTGGTTGTCCATGATCAGGTCCCGCAAGGTACCGCCGCCCAGGGCCGTGATAAATCCGATGGTAAACACGCCTACAGGGTCCATATTCTTAGAGCGCGCCACGATCATGCCGGAAATCGCGAATGCGACGATTCCAATCATTTCAAGTATGTAGATGATGTCGAGCATGGCGGAACCCGGGAGAGGCGAAGAATGGCCTTATGGCGTCATTTTGAGCACGGAGGATAGCGGAAAATACGCTTTCTTTCATCTACAGGTACGGTCTGGCAGGTTTTACGGCCAGCCGGGACTGTGATCCATAACGACACTTTCAAGCGTATGTTACATTCATCTTACCTCTATCCTGTTGTACGGAGTTGCTATGTCCTTGATGCGTCTGGCCTATGCCAGTGAAGCCACGTTCGAAGCCAAGCCGGTGGAAAAAGGGGTGGAGCCTCACGTTGCGCGAATCCTGATGACCTCCCGAAAAAACAACGCCAAGGACCAGCTGGTCGGCGGCCTGTATTACGGTAACAATCGTTTTTTCCAGTACCTGGAGGGTGATGAGGATGCGGTACGGAGGACCTACGATCGCATTTTGAAAGACGAACGCCATCAGAATATCGTGACTCTTATTGAGGAACCGCTGTCCGGTCGAACCTTCAGCAACTGGTCTATGAAGTATGTGCCGCTGTCCCGGGATGTCCGGAAGTTTCTGGACGAGCAGGGGCTGGAATCCTTTGAGCCTTCCTCTTTCACATCGGATCAGTGTGAGAAAATGATCGAACTCATACGCAACTCCAGCCAGGATCAGAATCTGGTAGTCCGGGACGATCGTAAATCCGTCGGCGATGTGCCCAGGTGTTGTCCTCCAGGAATGAAAACTGGGCCTGATTGTGGCCGGGCTGGTTCTGGTTGGGGCTCTGGTGATCGGCGGGACCATGCTCTGATGGAATTGCTGTAAGAAATAAGCTTGGCTTATGCGTTTGGATAAAAGAACTTTATTTGCTTCATGATAAGACTCTGTTTAGCTTGACGGATAACAATCTCAGGCGAGTGCCGCCTGGAACCCGATCAAACAAAAATGGAGAGTTCATGAAAGCCATCCTCTGCAAGGAATATGGTCCGGCCGAGAAGCTGGTCATCGAAGATGTTCCCAGTCCTGAAGGTGAAAGGCCGCGGCGTAAAAGTGCGCGTAAAAGCCGCCGGCCTGAATTTTCCGGACACCCTCATTATCGAGAACAAATACCAGCTGAAGCCGAGTCTGCCTTTTTCTCCGGGTGGTGAAATGGCGGGTGAGGTTATCGAGGTTGGCTGACAAGGTAACCCGTTTCAAAGTGGGCGATCGTGTCGCAGGGCTCACCGGTTATGGCGCCTTTGCAGAAGAAGTAATCGTGCCGGAGCAGAACTCTCCTGCCGGTTCCTGATGGCATGTCTGATGAGAAGGCGGCGCCTTCACCATGGTTTACGGAACCTCCTATTACGCCCTCAAACAGCGCGGCAACCTTCAGCCTGGCGAGACGCTTCTGGTACTGGGCGCGAGCGGCGGCGTTGGTCTGGCAACGGTCGAGCTCGGCAAGGCTATGGGCGCAAAGGTGATCGCGGCCGCCAGTTCCGCCGAAAAGCTTGCGGTTGCCAGGGAAGCCGGCGCCGACGAGTTGATCAACTACACCGAAGAGCCTCTCAAAGATGCCGTCAAGAAACTAACCCACAGCAAGGCGTGGATGTGATCTACGACCCGGTTGGCGGTGACTTCACCGAACAGGCCCTTCGTGCCATGGGATGGAATGGGCGTCACCTGATCATCGGTTTCGCCGCCGGTGACATTCCCAAAATTCCGGCAAATCTGACTCTTCTGAAAGGCTGTTCCGTGGTCGGCGTATTCTGGGGCAGCTTTACCCAACGCGAGCCGGAGACCAGCGCCCAGAACATGATGGAGCTGATGAAGCTCTATGCCGAAGGCAAGATTGATCCGAAGATCAGTGCTGTTTACGACTTCGAGGATTACGCAAAGGCTCTGGGTGCTTTGACCGAGCGGAAAGCGACCGGCAAGGTGGTGTTGAAGGTCGGCTCCTGAGTTTTATCGTAGCCTAAAAGCTTCGGGAGGTTGCCGGTTGGAAGCCCTTCCCAAAAAACGCTACGAGCACATCCATGTGCGCTTGGCGTCGGCCATCCATGGCCGCCGACATTTTTGGGAAGGGCTTCCAACCGGCAACTTCTGGCTTGAGAGAGATATCGATAATATCAAAGCCTGACACCCTTGCATTTTGTAGGTCGGATTAGACGCAGTCGTAATCCGACAATGAATCCAATGGGCTTGTGGGTATGTGTCGGATTACGGCTCCGCCTAATCCGACCTACCGGACTTTCAAACCGATGCGTATATTCAGTCGACTATAACTCCGGGCTTTGAGCGCCGGCTTCGGGACATCTGCCCAAAAATGTAGAGGGCCAAGGATGGCCCGAAACAAGCGCACATGGATGTGCTCGTAGCGGTTTTTGGGCAGATGTCCCGAAGCTGGCTGCCCCCGAATCGATAAGGCTAGGTCCAAAACGACCGGTCTAATCTCAAAAACTGACCTTCCCGCCATCAATCTCCGAAACCAGCTCCGTATTCAGCAGGGAATACCCGTCAGTCCGGGGCAACCAGGCGTAGACCTCCTCGCCGTCCCGAAACGAATAGCCGAGTTTTTGAATATCCACCTTCCGGTACTTGAACGTCCCCGTTTTCTCGATGGCATGAGTTACCCGTACGAACACCGGCACTGCATAGGCCGGCAGGTTATCCCTGAGATACGCGAACAGTTTGTTGACGTCGAACGAGGTGCCGTTGCTCTTAGGAACCAGCGTCACCATGCCAGCCTTGCCGTTGGTGCCAGGAATCTCGACGCCGTAGACGATCGCTTCCTCGACCAACCCTGAGCCGTCGATGATGTTTTCCACTTCTGTCGTTGAGACATTCTCGCCCTTCCAGCGGAAGGTATCGCCCATGCGGTCAACGAACTGAAGGTGGCCACAGCCGATTTCTTTCAGGACATCGCCGGTATTGAACCAGGCGTCGCCTTTCCTGAAGGCGTTGCGGAGGATGGATTTTTCCGTGGCGTCTTTCTGGGTGTAACCCTCGAATGACCACTTCTCGGTGATCTCTCCGATCAACAGGCCGGGCTGGCCCCTGGCCACTTTCTGCATGCAGCCTTTTTCGTCGCGGAGGGGGTCCCGGGTGCCGTCGTGGAATTTCACCAGCTTGTACGGGGCGGTGGAGAAACCCACGGTGTTGTCCATGTTGAAGAAGTTGCTGAAGCCGATGTTGCCTTCGCTGGAGGCATAGAGTTCCGCCACGGTTTCGATGCCGAAACGCTCCTTGAATTCCTTCCAGATGGAGGGCCGCAGGCCGTTCCCGATCATTTTGGTGAGGTTGTGGTTCCTGTCCTGCTCGCTCGGGGGTTGATTCAACAGGTAGCGGCAGAGTTCGCCGACGTAGCCGAACGTGGTGGCGTGGTAGCGGCGAACATCGTCCCAGAAGGCGCTGGCGGAGAACTTACGGCGCAGGGCAATAGCGGAACCGCCGGCCAATACGGAGCCCCAGCAGACCAGCAGCGCGGTGCCGTGGTAAAGGGGAAGGGTGCAGTAGAGAACATCCTCCGGTTTCATGGCCAGAGACATCAGGCCGAAGCCGCCATAGGCCTTGATGAACTTTCGGTGGGAGCCCGGGGCGGCCTTGGGCAGGCCGGTGGTGCCGGAGGTGAACAGGTAGATGGCTGTGTCACCCATTGTCGGGGGATCGCTCAGAACCGGCTCATCACTGTTGAAGGTGCTCACCTCTCCGGCCATGTTGGTGTAGCCGGCCGGCGCATCGCCAAAGGCGTTTAACGTGTTGGTATCCGCCAGAAACTGGAATGGTTGCGGATGGTCGGTGTTGATCTCTGCCTTGATTCCGTCAAAGGCCTCCATCAGCTCTTCGCCGACAACCACCATTTTCGGTTGAATCAGGTTGATGCTGTGTTCGAGTACTTTGCCTTTCTGGGAGGTGTTGAGCATGGCGCAGGCGACACCGAGTTTGGCGGCGCCGGCCACCACGGCCAGCAGTTCGGGACGGTTCTCCAGAAATACCGCGATGGCATCGCCTTTGGCGAGCCCCCGGTCCTGCAGGTAGCGGGCGATTCGGTTGGCCCAGCCATTAAGCTCGCTCCAGGTGATCGAGCGGTCTTCAAACAGGATGGCGGGTCGATCGCCGACACTCCCGGCGTTGCTTTCGATGAGCGTGCCCAGGGTCAGTTCCCGACTCTGGTTCTTCAGGGAGTAGTAGTACAAACCCCGGGTAATCGCGGGCAGTCGGCGAAAAACCCCGGGAAGGCTGCGGGCGATGTCCAGTGCGGATACGTTGTCTTGGCTCATGGTCTTTCCATTGGTCCCTTTTATTGTGTGGACTATGAGCCCGTAACAACGCATGCCTTGGGCTCAGTCCAGAAACAGATCCGGCATCAGGGGCTTGTCGCCCGGCTCGTACCGGTAATGCTCGAAGTCAGTAATACCGTCCTGCCGGAGCAGGTCCTCGTCGATCAGGTTCTGCCCGGTCATGGTGTCAGGCGACCGGTTCAGGATGCTGACGGCGGCATCGGCCATGATGTCCGGCTTCCTGCCCTGGGCCATCATCTTCGGGCCGCCCACTTCAAACTCGATGGCAGCTGTGGCGATCAGGGTTTTCGGCCACAGTGTGTTAACTGCGATGCCGTAACGTTTGAATTCCTCCGCCATGCCCAGACTCAGCATCGTCATGGCGTACTTTGTGGTGGTGTAGGGCCCATACTGGGCGAACCACCGGCTATTCAGGTTGAGGGGCGGCGACAGGCTCAGGATGTGGGCCTGGTCCGACTCCTTTAGCCAGGGCAGGGCGGCCTGGCTGCAGGCCATGACTGCCCGGGCGTTAACCTGATGCATCAGGTCGTAACGGCTGACTTTCAGGTTTTCCACCCCGGTCAGTTTTATTGCGCCGGCGTTATTGACCAGTGCGTCAATGCCGCCAAAATGTTCGCCAGCTTCATCGATACGCTGACGAATCTGCTTCTCATCCCGGACATCCAGAACCAGTGGCAGTGCCTGGCCGCCGGCTTCACGCACTTCCTCTGCCACCGTATGAATGGTGCCGGGCAGTTTGGGGTGTGGTGTGTCCGATTTCGCGGCAATCACCACGTTGGCGCCCTGCCGGGCACAGGCGAGGGCAATGGCCCGACCAATGCCCCGGCTGGCGCCGGTGATAAAAACGGTGCGGTTACGCAATGTGCTCATGCGTTGCTCTCCTGTTCGGCCGTCTCGTTGGCGGTAATCTCAACCAGCAACTGGCTTCGTTTCACCTGGTCGCCCTTGCTGGCCTGGACCGCGCCGACAATGCCGTCGCGGTCGGCTTTCACCGGATGCTCCATTTTCATGGCTTCCAGAATCACCAGCGTATCGCCCTGACGAACACTCTGGCCAGCCTCGACCAACACATCAATGATGGCGCCATCCATGGTTGCCTGGATTCGGCCACTGCCGGCACCCCCAGCAACCTGCGCAGGCTGGTGGGTAATATCCCGCACCGACCAGGATTGCCCGAACGCCTGCAAATATAGAGAATCGCCCTGGCGGTGATATTGGCAAGTCTGACGAACGCCGTTGTCGATAATGCATAAAAGGCCATCGCGCTGGCTTTCAAGTACCAGGGAATGCCGGGTTTCACCCATACTGACAGACAACCGGTTGCTGCTGCGGGTAACCAATAACTCGACGGTGGTTTCGCCGGTTTCCAGCTTGATGGGTGTCATGGTGGCCGGCGCATTGCTCCAGGCGCTCTGGCCTGAACTGCCATGGTCGAGCACGCAGGCGGCCAGGGCCAGTTGGCGAATGTCCAGAGTCTGCGGCTGCAGCGATGGATCATGGCTGAAGGCCTGCTGAAGGAAGGCGGTGGTGGCCTCGCCGGCGCCGAAAGTGTCGTTGGCGATGATCCGGCTCAGGAAGTGGCGGTTGGTGGTAACGCCGAACACAGTGGTGTCCTCAAGGGCCCGGATCAGGCGGCGACGGGCTTCGTCTCTGTTATGTCCCCAGGCAATGACCTTGGCCAGCATGGGATCGTAATGGGGTGTGATGCTGTCCCCGGAGCGAACGCCCGTATCGTATCGAAGGCCTTCCCCCTCGGCGGGTTCAAAGGCATAAAGGGGACCGGTCTGGGGGGTGAAACCCTGGGCAGGATCCTCCGCATAGAGCCGTACTTCAATGGCGTGGCCATTCAGGCGGATGTCATCCTGGGCAAGGGGTAACGGAAGCCCCTCGGCAACGGTGAGCTGCCAAGCCACCAGGTCCTGGCCGGTAATCAGCTCGGTGACCGGGTGTTCCACCTGCAGGCGGGTGTTCATTTCCAGGAAATAAAAATTCCGGTGGTTGTCCACCAGAAACTCGACGGTGCCGGCACCTTCGTAATTGCAGGCCAGGGCCGCTTTGACCGCAGCCTCGCCCATGGCCTGACGCAGTTCCGGTGTCACAAAGGGGGAGGGGGCTTCTTCGACTACTTTCTGGTGCCGGCGCTGCACGGAGCAGTCCCTTTCGCCCAGATAGACGGCGTTGCCGTGGCGATCGGCGAACACCTGGATTTCCACGTGCCGTGGTTCAATCACGGCTTTCTCGAGGATCAGCTCGTCGTCGCCAAAGGCCTGCTTCGACTCGGAGCGGGCCCGTTTAATGTTGTCGGCCAGCTCGGATTCGCTTTCAACCAACCGCATACCGCGGCCACCGCCGCCGGCCGAGGCTTTGATCATCAGGGGGTAGCCGATGTCTTTGGCGGCTGCGATGAGTTCGTCATCGCTGGCATTGTTGCCTTCATAGCCGGGCACCACGGGCACGCCGGCTTCCTGCATGGCAATTTTGGAGCGCCGTTTGCTGCCCATCAGTTCGATGGCGGCCGTTGGCGGGCCAACGAATACCAGGCCGGCGTCTTTGCAGGCGGTGGCGAAGGCGGCATTCTCAGACAGGAAGCCATAACCCGGGTGGATGCAGTCAGCACCGGTTTTGCGGGCGGCATCGAGGATGGCGCCGCTGTTGAGGTAAGAGGCGGATACCTGCGCCGGGCCAATGCAGACGGCTTCGTCGGCCAGTTCCACGTGCAGGGCTTTGGCGTCGGCCTCGGAGTAGATCGCCACGGTGCGGTAGCCCAGGGCTTTTGCTGTGCGGATTACCCGAACTGCGATTTCGCCCCGATTGGCTATTAACAGTTTCTTTAGCATGTTCTTGTTCTCTCCTTTGGAGTAGGCCGCGAGGCTGAGTGCCGTCTGGCTTCCAGAAAACCGCTACGAGCACATCCATGTGCGCTTGGCGTCGGCCATCCATGGCCGCCGACATTTTCTGGAAGCCAGACGGCACTCACCCTCGCTCCGCATCAGTCCGATTCGCCTGCCCAGGCTGGCTGCCGCTTTTGCATGAAAGCCATAGTTCCCTCCGTTCCTTCGCTTCCCCGGATGGCTTCCGCGAATTTCTCAGCCGCGCTGTCGAGAAGGCCGCTCATCGGCTCATGACCAACCCGGTGCAGCAACGCCTTGGTTTCAGATGTAGCAACCGGAGCGCAATGGCGAACACGATCCAGAGCGCTGGCCAGCATCTCTTCAAGTTCATCATCCGAAGCGGCCGCCTGGTGAACGATTCCAAGATGGCATGCCTCATTCGCATCGATTTTCAAACCGAGTAAAGCGAGTCGCCGGGCCTGTGTGAGGCCGATTCGTTCAACCACGAACGGTGCAATCTGGGCGGGAATGACGCCGAGGGAGGTTTCCGGCATGCCGAATTTCGCCGTTGGCCCGGCGATGGCAACGTCAGAAACGCAGGCCAGGCCGAAGCCACCGCCCATGACGGCGCCCTCGGTGACCGCGACAACGACTTTCGATGATTCATTGACCTGTTGGATCATCTGGCCGAAGGCCCGGTTCAGGCGGTAGAACGGATCGGCCTCACCTTCGGCGGCGTTCTGGCCCCGGGCACCGGCCATGTCTTTGATATCGCCACCGGCACAGAAATGACCACCGGCACCCCGGATCACGACGGCGCGGATGTGCAGGTCGGTTTCGATCTGGGAAAACACCGTGGACAGTTCGGCCACCATCTGCAGGCTCATGGCGTTGCGAACGTCCGGGCGGTTGATGGTGATAAACAGGGTAGGACCCTGTTTTTCCAGAAGCAGTGTTTCGCAATGTGGTAGCTGATCCATAAATGACTCCATGACAAATGTCTGGGGCTTGTCAGGCCGGGTCAGGCTTCCGGGACTGTGAGCAGCATGGATGCTGCGATCAAGCCTACAGGGACGTATTCACGGCGTGTCCCGGAAGCCTGATCCGGCCTGATAAGCCTTCCACCAAGGCCCGAAATCAGTCTTTCCGTTTGCCTGGCAGGGTCCCCATAAGCTTGCAAATAATCCCGAGCATGATTTCGTCGGCACCACCGCCGATGGACACCAGCCGAACATCCCGGTGTGCCCGGGAAATCGGGTTATCCCACATATAGCCGTTGCCGCCCCAGTACTGAAGGCAGCTGTCCGTTACCTCACGTCCCAGACGCCCGGCCTTGAGCTTGGCCATGGACGCCAGGCGGGTCACATCCTTGCCGTCAACGTGTAGCTCGCAGGCCTGGTAGGTAAGGGCGCGCAGGGCCTCGACCTCGGTTTGCAGCTCGGCCAGGCGGAAGTGGATAACCTGGTTGTCGATCAGCGGCTGGCCGAAGGTCTTGCGTTCACGGCAGTACTCGATGGTCTTGGTGATGCAGTTCTCGAGCGCCTTGATCACATTGGCCGCACCCCACATACGCTCCTCCTGGAACTGCAGCATCTGCATCATGAAACCGGTGCCCTCGGCGCCAATGCGGTAACGCTGGGGAACGCGCACTTCGTCAAAGAAGATCTGCGCGGTTTCCGAGGAGCGCATGCCCAGTTTGTTCAGGTGCGGGCTGAAGGAGATGCCCGGGGTTTTAGTGGGCACGATGATCAAGGATTTGTTCTTGTGGGGCTTGTCGTCCGAGGTGTTGGCCAGCAGGCAGATGAAGTCGGACTTGGGGCTGTTGGTGATCCACATCTTGGAGCCGTTGATGATGTAGTCGTCACCGTCTTTCTTGGCGGTGGTTTTCATTCCCGCCACATCGGAACCCGCGCCAACCTCGCTGACGCCAATGCATCCCACCATGTCGCCGGCAATAGCCGGGGCCAGGAAGCTGCGTTTCAGTTCATCGGAACCAAACCGGGAAATGGCCGGGGTGCACATATCGGTCTGAACCCCAATGGCCAGCGGAACACCACCACAATGGGCCATGCCCAGCTCTTCAGCCGCTACCAGGTTGTAGCTGTAATCCAGCCCCATGCCGCCGTATTCTTCCGGCTTCTGGATGCCCAGGATTCCGAGGTTGCCGAGCTTTTTAAACAGCTCATGAATCGGGAATTCCCCGGCGGCTTCCCATTCGTCGCAGTGGGGATTGATTTCCTTCTCGACGAAATCGCGGACGGTTTTTCGAAGGGCTTCGTGTTCGGCTGTGAATTTCACGTTCTTGTTCTCCTGCTGGTAGAGAGTCCGTGCCTTCTTGGTGTTGGTGCACGTTCGTTAGCTTGGGCAGCAGGTCTGTAAATTTGTTGCTGCCTGCTGGCAGTTTTGTTGTCTTGATCCGTGGAAAAACTTTCTCTCTTCAAGCGATAACTCGTGGTCGACCAGAACCGGGGCGGAGGGCTTCCCAAAAACGTGGAGCGCCAGGGATGGCGCGACCGAGCCCTACAGGGACGTATTCACGGGCGTTTTTTGGGAAGCCCTCCGCCCCGGTTCCAGCCCCAAAGCTCGAAGGCCTGGAGGCGGGCCCCACCAAACCCAGAAAGCCTACAGGCGGGCCACCCCAAACGTATTAGGCCGCAACTGCCGAGCTTCTGCCTCCCGGCAAACGTCCAGAACCAGAGCCAGAACACGCCGCGTATCCCGCGGGTCGATCAGCCCGTCATCCCACAATCGGGCCGTGCCAAACAACGCCGTTGAGCCTTCTTCCAGTTTCTTCGCCGTGGCCTGCTCCAGAAAATCCAATGTCTTCGGATCCGGCTCCAGGCCGCCGCGACGTTGCTTGTCTTCCGCCACAATGCGCATCACCTTGCCTGCCTGGGCCGGGCCCATAACTGCCGTTCGGCTGTTGGGCCAGGCGAAGATGAACCTCGGGTCCAGGCCGCGTCCGCACATGGCGTAGTTACCTGCACCATAGGAACCGCCGATGACAATTGCGACCTTTGGAACCCGACAATTGGCCACCGCCTGGATCATTTTTGATCCGTGTTTGATGATGCCATTCTGCTCCGAATGGGTGCCCACCATGAAACCGGTGGTGTTATGCAGGAACAACAGTGGTGTGCCTGCCTGGTCGCAGAGCTGGATGAACTGGGCGGCCTTGGCCGAGCCTGCCGGGGTGATCGGGCCGTTGTTGCCGATGATGCCAACCGAATGGCCCTCGATCCGGATGGTGCCGCAGACGGTCTGGTCGTCGAACTCGTTCTTGAAATCCATGAACTTGGAACCGTCCGCGATACGGGCAAGGATTTCGCGAACGTCGTAGGGTTTCTTGGAGTCCGCCGGAATAACGCCCAACAGTTCATTGGCCGGGTAGAGAGGTTCCTCCCACTGAAGCTCTCGCTGCGGGGGTAACTGCTCGTTCCAGGGCAGGGCTTCGAGGATGTTTCTGGCCTGGCGGATGCCGTCGGCGTCGTCTTCGGCCAGGTATTCGGCGGTGCCTGCCACCGTGGCATGCATCTCCGCACCGCCGAGTTCTTCGTCGGTGGCAACTTCACCGGTGGCGGCCTTGAGCAGTGGCGGGCCGGCGAGGAACATCTTGGCTTGCTCGCGCACCACGATCACATAATCAGACAGGCCCGGCTGGTAGGCGCCGCCTGCGGTGGCGTTGCCGTGAACCACGGTGACCTGGGGAATGCCGGCGGCAGACATCCGCGCCTGGTTGGCAAAGCCCCGGGCGCCCAGCACGAAAATGTCGGTCGCATAATTCAGATTGGCGCCGCCGCTTTCGGACATGGATACCACGGGAAGCTTGTTCTCCATGGCGATCTGTTGCAGCCGCAGCGTCTTGTCCAGACCGGCCGGGGTAATGGTGCCGCCTTTGATGGCGCTGTTGCTGGCAACGACGAGGCAGCGAATGCCACTGACATAGCCAATACCGGCGATGATCCCGCCGCCGGCCATGCTGCCGTCCTTGTCGTCGTGCATCTTGTAGCCGGCCAGGGAGCAGAGTTCCAGGAACGGCGTGCCACGATCCAGCAAACGGTTAATACGGTCCCTCGGGAGCAGCTTGCCCCGCTTGGTGAACTTTTCCCGGGCGGCCTCCGCCAGATCCAGCACCTTCTGCTCAACGTCCCGGAACGTGGTGATATGGGTTTCCATGGCTTCGGCGTTGGTGCGGAAGTCCTCGGACTGGGAGCCTACGGTGGATTCAAGTACCTGCATGTTCGGCTCCTCAGTCGTCGCTCAGAACTTTCGGGGTGACGGCCCGGTGAAAGCCGTTGTAGGGCTCGTTGTTCTTGGCCTTCGGCAACGGCCACACCCGGCCGCCCTGGGAAGCGCCGCCGTCGATTCGCAGGCAGTCGCCACTGATAAACGCCGCCCCCGGGCTGAGCAAAAAGCAGATGGCCGAGCTGACTTCGGATTCGGTACCCATCCGCTTGATGGGCACGTTATCGCCAAGGCTGCGGATCCACTGCTTCATGTGCTCGGGGTAATTGTCCATGCCACTGGAAGCAATCCAGCCCGGAGCAACCGCGTTCACCCGAACGCCGGAAGCGCCCCATTCAACCGCGGCCGTCTGGGTGAAGTTCACCATCCCGGCCCGGGCGGCGCCGGAGTGCCCCATGCCCGGCATACCGCCCCACATATCGGCCACTATATTGACGATGGCGCCTCCGGTTTTGGACAGTGCCTGAGTGTAGGCTTCCCGGGCCATCAGAAATCCGCCGGTCAGATTGGTGCGCACCACGGTCTCCCAACCCTTCTGGTTGATCCCAGTCAACGGTGCCTGAAACTGCCCGCCGGCGTTGTTCACCAGACCACTCAGGCCGCCATGTTCGGCAATAATCGCCTTGACGGTGGCTTTCACGGATTCCTCTTCCCGGATATCGCAGACATGAGCCGACGCAATGCCGCCGTCCTCGATGATCTCCGCTTTTACCGATTCCACCTTCTCGACTTTGCGGCCACCAGGGCAACCCGCGCACCCAATGCAGCAAGCTCATGGGCCGTGCACCGGCCGATGCCGGAGCCGCCGCCAGTAACAATAAACACCTGGCCCTTAAACAGGTCCGGATGAAAAACAGATTGATAGCTCATAAGTTGAAGACCTTTCCAAACGTTCGGGCGCTCTGGTTGGTGGCACGCTCCAGGACTGTGAGCAGCATGGATGCTGCGATCAAGCCTACACGGACGTATTCACGGCGTGTCCTGGAGCGTGCCACCAACCAGAGTGCATGCTCCATGGTTTATTAGTTGATGATCTTTGAAGGAACAGGCACAGGAAACTCCAAAAGCTGCTGGGCAAACGCCTTCCCCTGGGGATCAATCCGCAGGCTGGCAACGCCGCCGCCGCCAAGACTGTGCTCGAGAAGGAAATTGATGGCCTGCAACCCGGGCATGGCCCAGCGGGTGACCCGACCGGTATCCGGATTCAGGGTATGGGCCATCCAGTCGGCAACGGCTGCTTCCGTCAATGCTGTCTCGATGAATGGCAGAAACTCCGGTTTCCGGGCAATCACGCCGATGTTGGTGTGATCGCCCTTGTCGCCACTCCGGGCCCAGGCAAGTTTCACCAGCGGCACGGTTGTATCCGTGGCGCCTGTCTCGTGTGTGAACGATTGGGGCTGGAGGTCGCTGTCCTTGAATCCGCCAGCAGTCTCAACCTCAACGGTCTGCCGCTCGCCACCGAGATCCACCGATACCTCCACTTCTGTTTTAGGCACCATGCATGAATACAACCGGATCTTCGGCCATACCGTGGGCCGCCCCCCGACAATTCCGGTAATCCCCGGCGCCATGCCCGTTGCCGCCTGGGCAATTTCCCGGGAAAACAGTACCAGGGCCTCTTTCTTGGGATGGGCCGTGCTGATCTTCACCACCAATTCCCGGCAATCCTCGGCACGGCCGTGAGCGCCATAAGTGGTTTCGGTACCCAGAAGCTCAATGCTGGTCTCGCTGTAATCGGGCAGGCCGCGTTCGCTGAACATGCGTGAGGTCTTGGCCAGAATGGCCTGGGCGACTGTCTGAGCCTTGGCCCTGGCATTCATGCCAGCCAGAAGGAAGGTGACCGTACACTTGAAACCATCCGGCCAGGTGCCCGATACCTTGTAACTGTCCGTGGGTGGAAGCCCTCGGGCGCCCCGAACCTGAACCCGGTCTTTTCCGGTTTCCTCCAGCTCAACCCCCGTGAAATCGCAGGTAACATCCGGCAGCAGGTAGGCTCTGGGATCGCCAATCTCGTAGACCAGTTGTTCGGCCACAGTGCCACGGCTGACGAGGCCGCCGGTGTCTTCCGGCTTGGTGATGAAAAAGCTGCCGTCGCCGCTCACTTCGGCTATCGGGAAGCCCATGTTGGCGTAGCCACCGGCTACCTCTTCCCAGTCAGTAAAGTTGCCGCCGGTGGACTGGGCACCGCACTCGAGCAGGTGTCCGGCCAGGCTGCCCTGGGCCAGTTTGTCGTAGTCCTGCCAGCTCCAGCCGAATTCGTGCACCAGAGGCGCCAGCACCAGGGCGCTGTCGGCAACCCGGCCGGTAATAACGATGTCCGCGCCCTGTTCCAGGGCTGCGACGAGGCCAGGCGCACCGAGGTAAGCGTTCAGGCTGACCATCATCGGTGGCATCGCCTGGCCGGAACTCATCTCCGTCACGCCCATGTCGGCGAGCTTTTTCTTCTTCATCAGCAGATCGTCGCCCAGCACCAGGGCGATCTTCATCTCTACGCCTGCCTTTTCACAGAGGGCCTGGGAGGGCATCCCGACAAGCCACCGGGTTCACGCCGCCGGCGTTGGCCAGAACTCGGATGCCCTTTTCCTTGATGTCTCCAAGCAAGGGGCTCATCACGGTCTGGACGAAATCCCGCGCATAACCCTGGGACGGGTCCTTCATTTTCTGGCCGGCCATGATCGACATGGTGATTTCGGCCAGATAGTCGGCCACCAGATAGTCGATGTTGCCTTGATGAACCAGTTGCCCGGCGGCGGTTTCCGTATCGCCCCAGAAAGCGGCGGAGCATCCGATGCGAACGGTTTTTGGGGATTCAGCCATGTTTCTGTGCCTTGTCTATAATTACCGATTCGATGCCAGTGGCAATCGCGGTTTG